>Ga0255342_1000096_pt1 | contig 158763 bp, 145 predicted proteins | sample wastewater_treat_3_FD_192416 | JGI IMG/M metagenome (GOLD analysis project Ga0255342, IMG submission 192416) | Wastewater microbial communities from Lulu Island WWTP, Vancouver, Canada - plant14 | ecosystem: Engineered > WWTP > Wastewater > Unclassified | place: Canada: Vancouver, British...
ACCCAACCCATACCAAGCTGGGCGCTGATACTGGGAGACCTGATGATATACTTCGGGGACAGAATGCAGCAGCAACACTAGGACTCAACCCCGACAGTGGACTTTACACAAAATATTATGCACTCTCTTTGTCAATGCAAAACTGACCACCTGCGACAGCCGAATTTTGACCACCCCATTCACTCTTCAGCGGCCGTCGTTTTCAGTTCTATCTGCCTTCTCTTTCTCCCCTCCCTCAATGTTTCCTTCAGCCTGTAGCTCTCCCAGGTGCACTCGATGATGTGTGCCTTGTGAGTCAGGCGGTCCAATAGGGCCGCCGTCATGTTGGGGTCTCCAAACACCTCCGTCCAGCTTCCGAATCCAAGGTTCGTCGTTACTATTACAGATCCCCTCTCGTGCCGTTCCGCAAAGACCTGGAATAATAGTTCGCCTCCTTCCTTCGAAAAGGGAACGTAACCAAGTTCGTCCACAATGAGCAGGTCATAACGGGCATATTTGCCCAGGGTGCGGGTGAGGGTTTTGTCGTCCCGGCTTTCCAGAAGTTCATTGGCAAGGTTGCAGGCCGTGGTGAAACGGACCCTCCTGTTGTCTCGGCAGGCCTCTATGCCAAGGGCAGTGGCAAGGTGAGTTTTGCCGCAGCCGCTTTTGCCAAGGAATAGGACGTTTCTGCGGTCGGTGATGTAGTCTCCGGCGGCAAGTTTCCCTATGAGTCTTCTGTCAAGTTGCGGAGCCTCTTCGAAGTTGAAGGTCCCAAGGGTTTTGACCAGGGGGAAGCGGGCCTCCTTAAGCCGTCTTTTTTCCCTGCTTTCAAGCCGGATCTGGAGTTCAAGTTCGGTGAGTTCCAGGAGGAAGTCCCCGTAGCTGGCGCCCAACGCCTCGGACTGCCGGATCCTTTCTTCAAGATGCTTGGCCATGTTGCCCAGGTTGAGGTTTTTGAGGTTCTCGTGAAGCTGCAGCAGGTGGCCGGCGTTCATTGTCCCGAACCCAGTACGGCGTAAGCCGAAATGTCGGCCGCGGGGAGGACTTTCCATCTGCCGTCCTCCAGCGGGGGGACCGTTTCTTCCCGCCTTTCGGCGCTCTCAAGGATGTGACGGATCCCGGCGGCGTTGCCAAGGCCCGTTTCAAGAGTCCGGGCGACCGCTTCTTCCAGGCGGTTTTGACCGTAGGTCCTGGTGAGGAGGAGGACGTCGATGAATTCCTTGATGCCCCGGTTTTCACCATGACGGTCCAGGAACTGCTCCAGAAGGGTGGTCAATGATCTGCCCCAGGTCTTTCTCCATTCGCTCAGCGGCCGGGCGTCACGGAAGGCTCCGGGGCGCTCCCGGAGGAGTTCAAGGTAGTGGTCACCGTCGAGTACCCAGTGGTTGTTGCCGTACTTTCTGCCGTGTACGGCCAGACGCTTTTCCCCGCAGTAGACTGCTACTTCCCCGACGGTCATGATAGCCCTGAGCAGGCGGCCGGAGTAGGAGGCGGGGACGGAGTAGCGGTTTTTGTCCACCATGACGGTGGCGTATTTGTCCGCTTTGTCGGAGACGGTCCGCTCGTTGCAGTAGGGGTGCCGGGGGAGAGGGGCGAGGGTTTCCTTTTCCATTTCGTGAAGCTGCATTATTGTCCCCTCCCTACCGCTTATTTTGCGCTCCCCGCTGGAGATGCACTCCTCAAGGAGCCGGTCGTTGATCTCTTCCAAATTTTCGCCCCGGGGAAGAGGGACCATGTAGTTGCGGCGGGCATAGCCCACAAAGCCCTCCACGCCGCCCTTTTCGTTGCCCCGCCCCGGAGTGCAGAAGCGACCCTCAAAGGTGTACCAGGAACGAAAGCGGACGAAGCTTTCCCGCTCCTTTCTGTCCTTGCCCAGGAGTATTTTCTCCACCGCGGACGTAAGGTTGTCAAAGATCATCACCGGAAAGACGCCACCGAAGTATTCAAAACCCCGTGCAAGCCCGTCGAAGAAGGCCTGCTGGCGTTCGCAGGGGTAGAGGCGGACAAAGGGCATGCCGGAGTACTTCGATCTCATGCAGAACATCTTTACACGAACTTCTTCGCCACCCAGGATGACCGTGGCGCTGCCCCAGTCGACTTCCGCCTCGCCCCTCGGAACGGGTTCCATGGGGACGAAGGCTTCGCTGCTTTTGAGACCCAGGCTCCTCTTAACCGACGCAACGTAGTGGCGCACCGTCGTCTCGCTCCCGGTGAAGCCGAGTTCTTTCACCAGGCGGGTGTATATTCGCTTTGCCGTGTGACGCTGCTTTTTGGGCTTTTCCAGATCCTCCTCAAGCCACTTGTAGATGACGTCGTGAAAGGGGCCTAGCACAGGGAAGGGCTGGGTTTTCCTTTTGGAATAGCCCGTGTATTCGCCCCTAAGGACTTTTTTGACGGTGTTCCTTGAATGACCCGTCTCCCTGGCTATTTCACTGACGTTCTTGTTGTAAATACGATGGGCGGTCCTTATGTATTCGTACTGTTCCACCTCCAGCATCCTTTCCCCCTCCGGTATCCTCGACAGTTGTTAACTTTTCGCCGATGATACACGGAGCGATGGTCAGGTGGTCAATTTTCGGCTGTCGTTTCCAGTAAAAGTGGTCAGTTTTAGAATACCGAAACCACTCTTTGGCGAGTCTTTGGCAAGGGCAGCATCCGCAGGATGACAAAGGCCCAAAAAAGGAGGCATGATCCATGGATGGAACGGTTCAGGAAAGAACTTTCATTAAACCCGGTAGGCCGAGGATCACGACCACCTACTGCCTGAAGGCCCACACGGGGCACCTCTTGAAGGAAAGAGAGGACCCCTTCTTCAGGACCATCGAAGAATCCGTCCGGTGGCTCGCCCAAAAAGTTCCCACGCCCCTGCCTGAAGCGGCCGGGCAGGGTGAGTCCTTTGTCCTGGAGGAGCCCGGCCAGAGGCTGGAGTGCGTCTCTATCCCCGAGAAGGGAATATGGGCGGCTCGTTTTTCCCACCCCGACGCCGGAATGGGCGAGTTACGGGCCGTACCGGGGAGGACCTGGCTGAGTGACCTCTCTGTTGCCAGGACGGAAACCGGGATCCTCTTCGGCGTCCAGATATCCTGTTCTTCCCTCCCCGACAGGGACGACTTCGTGGCTTTCATCCGCCCTGGGATAATAAAATCCCTGGCCGACACCGTCGGCCTCTTCCAGGTCCGCCCCCTCGATGGCGAACCCTGGGCTGTCCGGACCTCGGCTGAGGTGGGGAGACTTTTCGAACTGGTCTTTGCCCCCGAGAGGACGATCCCCGTAATTGTGGCGACCCAGCCCGACCGTTCGAAATGGACATTACCGGGGGAGTTCCCCGAATGGACGATCGACTGCCGGGAGCTGGCAAGAAAGACCCTCGGCTATGCCCACGTGGCCTGCCTTGCCAGGGATGCCTCTTTCGAATGGACCGACAGGGTAGGAAAGCTGTGGTCCGTCTTCGACGGAGCCGTCCGAACCTATATGCCCGGGATCGACCAGGAAAAAGACAGCCCCAGGTCGCACCCCCTGGCCTTGAAAGATCGCATCTATTACTGGCGCTACAGGGACGGTTTCGGTGAGTCGGCCTTTGTCGAAGAGGTCATCGCGAAAACGCGGGTGGCGAACCCCCGCATCCAGTTCGAGTGGAAGCCGCTGATCTTCCTGGCCGAGGCCAGACTGGTGCAGGCCGACCTCAGGGTAAGGCAGTTGAAGGAACGCCTCGGAGAAAAGGACTGCGAAAAGTGCATCGCCGAGTTTGACGAGCTGGGGAAGGCGATGCAGGCCAGGATCGACGAGGCCGAGGAATCGGCTGCGGAGATGGCCGCCCTGGCGACGGACTACGCCAGCGAGGCTGATTATCATCGCAACAGGGGCAACACCTTGGCGGCCGCCCTGGAGGCCCTGAGGTTGGCGATGAAGGCTCCGGTAGATGATCCCGATGAGGGGGTCCCTATTCCGCACGACTACGAGGCCATGCCTCAGTGGGTCGAAAAGAATCTTGCAGGAAGGGTGGAGCTTCTACCCAGGGCCAGGAACGCCCTAAAAAAAGCTCAGTACAAAGATGTCGAGTTGGTCTACCGGGCACTCCTCCTCCTGGCGAAGGAATACCGCGACATGCGTTACGGCCTGGCGAGAATAACCGACTTCGAGAAGCGCTGCAGGGAAATGGGCCTGGAATACGGCGCCGCCATCGGGGAAAAGAGCGCCGGAGAGCAGGGGGACGAATACTACGTTTCGTACCCGCCGGGAACGTCCAACCGCAGGCTGCTGGACACTCACCTTGCCAAGGGGGTGTCCAGGGATGAGAGGGAGACCCTCCGGATCTATTTCTTCTGGGACGAGGAAAGTAGCCAGGTGATCGTCGGCTGGCTGCCCTCGCACCTGGACACCCGATGCAGTTGAGCGGGGAGGAATTTCCCTGCTTGCCCGCCGTGGCGGAGGTCTTTGTTCAAAGCATTGTTCTCCAGGCATGGGCGGCGGCGCTGACCACCGGCTCATGAAAAAGGCGCGTCTTGGGCGGATCGCTTCACGGGGCGACTTGCCCTCAGCACCGCCTTGAAATATCATGCTGCCTGAGGTCACAAAGCGATCTTTGGGAGAGCATATCACGCAGGAAGGGGTAATTCAGCATGGCCCGTTACAAGGTGAGGAGCAGGACCAGGTCGTGGGATGGCGTACCGATAGGCATTCTCATACTCGATGCCTGTTACCCCTGTATCCCGGGGAACGTGGGCAACGCCACAACCTACGATTTCCCGGTCCGTTACAAAGAGGTCAGCGGCGCTTCAAGCGAAAAACTCATCAATCAGAGGGACCCCTCTCTCCTGGCGCTCTTCATCGACGCGGCCCAAGAGCTTGAAAGGGAAGGTGTAAGGGCGATAACAGGGGCTTGTGGATTCATGGCCCTTTTCCAACGTCAGGTCGCCCAGGCGGTCCACATCCCGGTCTTCATCTCCAGCCTGCTCCAGGTGCCCTTTGTCCACCGGATCTTGCCCCCGGGAAGGTCCGTCGGCATCATTACGGCCAACAAGGCGCAGCTCACTTCGGAGCATTTCGAGTCGGTGGGGATCACTCCCGATATGCCCGTCGTCGTCTACGGCATGGAGGACCAGGACGAGTTCAGGACCTCCATACTCGACGAGAAGGGGACCCTCGATTCGGACCTCATAGAAAAGGAAGTATGCGGCGTAGCCTCCAGGATGAAGGAGGAGAACCCGAACCTGGGCGCCGTGCTCCTGGAATGCAGCGACCTCCCGCCCTACGCGGCCGCCATCCAGAAAGTGACCGACCTCCCCGTGTTTGACTTCATTACCATGATCAACCACGTCCATTCGGCGGTCTGCCGCACGAGGTACAGCGGCTTCATGTAGGGGCGGCGTTTCAGGGGAGGGGTAATCTCGATCCATCGCCGAGGCCTCCTTCCGGAGGCCTCGGTTTCATGAGGGGAACCCGCCGCGGATCCGGCGATGGAGTCGACGGGCCTGGGATCGCGTTCCTTTTCGAGGTTGCCGGGGCCTCCCAACGTGGCCGGCAGATTTTATATAAAAAGTCCTTTCAATTCCTCCAGGATCTTGCCGTACCTATCCCTCGTCTCGAAAAGGTGAGTCCGCATCCATTGCTTCGCTTTTTCAGGGTCTTCGTCCTGGATTGCCTGAAAGATGTTCCTGTGATGTTCCTTCACGCGTTTGCCCCAGGTCGTGTCACGGGTCAGTTTCTCATGAAGGAAGTCGTTGTTTTTTTCCATCAGGGCGCTGAGCCCTTCGTAGACCCTGATCAATATATCGTTGTTCGCTGCCGCCACGATGAGCCTGTGGAAAATATATTCATAGTGGGAAGAGAGTTTCGCTTCCTGGGGGGTATCCACGCCGATCTCCAGGAAGGTGGCGAGGCACTGCCGAAGTTCCTCCAGCTGTTTCTCGGTCCTCCTCAACGCCGCCAGTTCGGCGGCCTGTACATCGGTCATGAGGCGTATCTCGATCAACTGGGGAACGAAACTCTCGGACCAGTAAGGCATTATACGCAGGGATTCCGCCAGGCCGCTTATGTCGGGTTTCTTGACGAAAATTCCGAGCCTCTCCTTGCTTTCTACCACACCCAAGGTCTCCAGGACCACTATGGTTTCTCGAAGGAGGATGCGGCTGATGCCGAGCTGATTCGCCAGGGCCCTTTCCGAGGGCAATTGGCCGTTCTCGACCAGGGAACCGTTTTTTATTCCTTCGAGTATCTGATTGACCAGGGCTCCTCGCTTGCTCACTGTAGTTCCCCCTTAAATTTTTCTGACCGACCGCGCAAACCCGCGGTGACAGGCCTCGAAAGGTTTGAAGCGTGTCTTCCACGGCGGGTGTCCTTTTTCCCCGGATCTCCCGTTTTACCCGGAAACCCTGCCGCCCCCCGGGGTCCGCTCCGGGTGCGTTCCCGAGCATCAGTATACATGAAAGGCCTTGGCGGCCCCCTTTCTTGACGTTATCCGACGGCATGTTAAAATGTTTCCCAAACTGGTATTATCTTGGTAAATCCAATGATACCATTTTTTACGAAAGCCCTTCGTACCCCAAAGAAGTAGATCTTTTGCGAGTATCCCGGGGCCGGCGGACGGAATGCGGCGGTCCCCGATCAGCGTTTTATCACGGCTTCGGCGGGTCGGGAACCGTGATCACCATCGGGGTTTTCCTCGGAACTAATAGTCTACCTATTCTGGGGGTGGGATTTTTGACATCACAAAAGGGTCATGCTGTTGTCACCGGAGGAGGAAGCGGCATAGGAAGGGCCATTGCCCGGACGCTGGCGGGTGAAGGGTGGTCCGTCAGTGTTCTCGACCTCTCTGAAGAGCGCGCCCAAGCGGTGGCGGATGAGATCACCAGGGACGGCGGGACCGCCCGAGGTGTCGCCTGCGACCTCTCAACGCGGGATGGTGCCCAGGGAGGCGTTTTGAAAGCGCGGTCCGCCCTTGGACCCGTCAAGGCCCTCGTCAACAACGTGGGTATTTACCCCAGCGGCCCCTTCGTGGAAATAAAAGACCAGGATTGGGACTTGGTCATGAACGTATGCCTGAAATCTTTCTTATGGTGCAGCCAGGAGAGCCTCGTCGATATGATGGCCCAGCGATCGGGGAAGATCGTCAACATGGCCTCCATCGACGGGAAGACGCCCGGACCCGGGAACGCCGCCTACTCGGCGGCCAAGGCCGGAGTGATCAGTTTGACCCGATCCCTGGCAGCGGAAATGGCGGAATTCAACATCAACGTGAACGCCGTCGCGCCGGGATGGGTGGAAACGCCCAATATCCTTAAAAGCGACCGCTGGAAAGAAGCGATCAAGAGGATCCCCATCGGGCGTTTGGCCAAACCCGAAGAAATAGCCGACGCCGTCTCCTTCCTCCTTTCCGAGAAGGCCGTTTATATTACGGGAGAGGTCCTCAACATTAATGGCGGAATGTTGATGGACTGATCGAGTTCATTCCCCGAAGCGATTACAGTGAGCAAGGCCTCATCAGGCCGGAGCAGGGGGGATGCCATCGAATCGGATCAACACTACCTGTGTAATAAGAAACGCCAGTAAACTGAGGAGGTGCTCTTCGTAATGAGAAAGAGAAACAACGTACTGAAAGTTGGGATTTTAGCACTCATGGCTTTCGCTCTCGTTGCCTCCTGTTTCCAGACCGGAGCCATTGCGGCCGAGACCAAGGAAAAAACCTGGCAGTGGTATCCTTCGACCTGGCAGCCCAGCGGCGTTGTATGGGACCGCCTTGTCTACATCTCGGACCTCATCACCCGCGGTTCGGGCGGCCGCATCAAGGTGACGCCCACCGCTCCGGGGATGGTCTGTGCCGTCGCCGAGCAGCTGGACGCCGTGGCCACCGGGGCAACCCCGGCGATGATGATCTATACCGACTACTATTCGGGAAAGATGCCCCTCCTGGGCATGACCACCAACCCCCTCTTCCTGCTTAACAACACCTGGGAACTCCACCAGTATGTAGAGAAGCAGAACGACGGGCGGATCCTGGCCCTCCTTCGGGAAGAGCTGGCCAAATACGGCGATGTCCACGTAGTCGGCCCCGCCTACTACGTGCTCGAAATGATCATGAACTCCAAGGTGCCCATCGACAGCATCGATAAGATCAAGGGCATGAAGTTCCGCAGCGGCGACGTCCCCGTGGCCAACGCCCTCGGTGCTCTCGGAGCCTCCGTCACCTGGTCGCCCGGGGAGGAGATCTACACAAACCTCTCATCGGGAGTTATCGATGCCTGTACCTATTGCGGTCCCGCCGACAGCATCGCCATGGGCTTCCACGAGGTCGCCAAGTACTGGCTCCGGACGCCCCTGATGGGCCCGGTCAATGTTGACTACTTCATCGTCAACGGCAAAGTCTGGAGAGAGCTTCCCGACGATCTCAAGGCCGTCGTCGAGTCCGCCCTTGCGGCGGGCAACGCCTTCGCCGAGTTCCAGGGATCGGCCGACAACGGCAAAGCCTGGGGCCAGGCCAAGGATCTGGGCGTTACTATCGTGGACTGGTCCGAAGAGGATGCCCTGAAGTGGAACGCCACGGTTGCTTCCTTCCTACCCGATTTCGGCAAGGACGCCGCCAGCAAGGAAGCCATCGAAGTGCTTAAGGCCTACCTCCAGGAATACAGGCCTGAGCTGGCAAAAGCTTTGATGGAACAATAACCTGGCCGCCGGGCCGGATATGGCCCGGCCGAGGTGACGGAGGCCTGATCGGGTTCAGCCGATAAGGAAGCCGAAGTCCCTCCTTGAAGTAACTGTTACATGATCCCCGACGTTTCTCGTTAGGGATCCCGCCGGTGCCTTGGACCAAAAGGCGACGATGCTTTTCATGACCGGCTCGGGCACGGGCGAAATATTTTTGTCAACCGAAATAGGCCTGCAAGGTTCCCCTTTCATCGGGGAAAGAGTCAAACGCCCTGGGGGATCTTGCAGGTTTACTCTGTTCCCCGCCATTTGGGGTCGTCACCGGGTGCGGCGCATTCGGATGAACCGGGATCGGTATCACGACGCTTCGACAGGACGATAGTGACGTTTTTTTATGCCCCGACGGTTTCCAGGCGGCGCCGGAGGAGTTTCCGAAATGCCGGACCGCCGCCAGGTTTCTTCATAGTTCCAGTCCTTTTGAACTTATGCCCTGCCCTTGCTTCGACCGTATCCGTGAACCAGGGCGGGCTTCGGGTTTGTATTGGCGGTATGATGCATTCGGGGGCTGTTGATGCGCTCCCAGGGCGCCCTTTAAATTCGGCCTTTTGAGTCCTATCGCTTTGCGAATGCATTGGGGGGTTGTTGATGAAGTATTTCATCCGGTTTATCGGGAAACTGAACACCTTCTTGGGAAAGACCTTTTGTTTTCTGATCCTGCCCTTGATCGGCATCCTGTGTTACGAGGTTATTTCGCGGTACGTCTTTAACGCGCCCACTATCTGGGCCCACGAGATCTCGGGCCACATTTTCGGCGCCTATGCCATCATAGGCGGGGGGTACGTGCTGCTGCACCGGGAACACATCAAATCTGACGTCCTTTACGCCCTTTTCTCCGAACGGTCCAAGGCCATCGTCGATCTGATCACCTACCCCTTTTTCTTCCTGTTGATGGGCGTGATCTTCTATCACGGCTGCAAGATGGCCTACACGTCGGTCCTATACCGTGAGACAACGGTCTCCTTCCTCCGTTCGCCCGTTTACCCCGTGAAGCTCTTCATTCCCGCCGCTTCGATGCTGATGATCCTTCAGGGGATCGCCCAGTTCGTCGAGACTCTCTACGGCCTTTTCGAGAAGAAGGTGTGATCATGGAGCTGACCGCGTCCACTTACCTCATCATGCTTCTCGGGCTTCTTTTCGGCGGACTCTTCCTCGGCTTCCCTATGGCCTTCACCCTAGGTGGCAGCGCCGTCCTGGCGGCCCTCATCTATTCGGGGCCCGGCATGCTCTCTTTCGCGGCAAGCCAGCTCTACAGCGGCATGCTCTCCATAGGTTTGATCTCTCTGCCTCTTTTCGTCTTTATTGCCTGCCTCTTCGAAAGGTCCGGCATTGCCGAGGAAATGTTCGAGTGCTTCCGCCAGTGGCTCGCCGGCGTCCATGGTTCGGTGGCCATGGCCACCGTCGTGGTCTGCACGATCATCGCGGCCTTTTCAGGGGTGTCGACGGCCGGTGTGGTGACCATGGGTATCATAGCCTTGCCCCTTATGCTCCGTTACGGCTATAACAAATCCATTGCTTCGGGCTCCATCATGGCCGGCGGCGCCTTGGCCATATTGATCCCCCCCAGCGTGTCCTTCATCGTTTACGGCATGCTGGCCAGAGTTTCCATAGGCAAGCTCTTCGCCGGCGGCATCGTCCCGGGCCTGATCCTGGCCCTGGGCTACCTGGTCTACATCAACCTTCGCTGCCGTTTGAACCCCGAACTCGGCCCTCCCGTTCCCGTTGAAGACAGGGTCTCTTTCCAGGAAAAGGTGAGGATGACGCGAGGGCTTCTTGTACCCTTCCTCCTGATCCTTTCCATCCTGGGCACGATCCTGATAGGCGCCGCTTCACCCTCCGAGGCAGCCGCCATCGGCGCCGGCGTGGCCCTTCTTTGCGTGGCCGCCAAGAGAAAACTGACCTTGGCTCTGTTGTGGGAGTCCTGCGACAGGACCTTCCGGATCTGCAACATGGTCATGTGGATCATAGTCGGTGCCAAGCTCTTCGCCACCATGTTCGTCACCGTGGGGGCGGCCGACCTGATCCGCCAGTTTTTCCTGAACCTCAACGTCACTCCCCTGGTCATGGTCATGATCATGCAGATGACCTACATCATCATGGGGTGCGTCACGGAAGAGATAACGATGATGTGCCTGACCCTGCCCATCTACGCGCCGATCCTGGCCAGCTACGGGTTCGATCCCGTCTGGTTCGGCGTCCTTTTCATGATCAACATGCAGATCGGCTACCTGTCGCCCCCCTTCGGTTACTGCCTCTTTTACCTGAAGGGGGTGGCCCCGCCGGAGATCACGACGATGGATCTTTACCGATCGGTTTGGCCCTTCATCCTGATCCAGATCGCCGTGGTCCTGTTGGTCATCTTCTTCCCCCAGCTCACCCTGTGGCTCCCGAGCAACGTCCTGGGACTGCGCTAGGGGTCGATACCGGTAAAACTTCGCCCGGGGACCGAAGTCCCCGGGCGATCTTTTCTTCCACCCGGCCCAACCGCGCTGATCGGTGAAGCCCCTCGTTGACGCCGCCCCCGGAGGTTGTGCTTATGTCGAGGTCCGCTCCCCCCGGCCGGGTTGAACTTGCCCCTCTCTTTTTAGCCGCCCGTTGAAGTTGACGATCCATAATCCGAGGAGGACCACCATGCTGCCGAGGTACTGGTGCAGGGACAGCTCTTCCCCGAGGATGAACCTGGCCATGACAAGGCTGGTCAGTGGCGTGAGCAGGGAAAAGGGTGCAACCTTCCCCACGGGATACTTCGCCAGCAGGCCGCTCCACCGGGAAGACCCGAAAATGGTCCCCAGGTAGGCCAGGTAAAGGATGGCGAAGAGGGAGACGCGGTTCATATGCGCCACCGCGCCGATGAGCTCGCGGGGAGTGTCCATCAGCACAGCCAGGCCGAGGAGTGGCAGGGGTGGCACAAGGCTGGACCATGCCACGAGGCTCAGGGTGTTCAGTTTTTCCCCTCGGGATGCGGTATGCTTGGCGGCCATCCGTACGACGATATTCGATAGTCCCCAAAAAGCCGCGGCGGCCATGGTCAGGGCGAAGGCCGTGAAAGAGACGGGAGGTATGCCGGCGGGACTCTTGATGCCGCCGATCAGGAAAAGGCCCAGTAAGGCCGTCACGAGGCCTATCATCTGTCGGGCCTCGAGTTTTTCCCTGAAGAAGAAAGCGGCGAAGAAGATAGTGAAAAAGGCCTGGGTCTGGAGAAGGATCGAGGAGAGCCCCGCGGGCATGCCGATGTACATGGCGTAGAAGAGGCAGGAGAACTGCCCGAAACCGATGGTCATGCCGTAGGCGATAGTGTAGCGCCACTCCAGCCGGGGCGGTTTTATGAAAGCGATGGCCGGTAGCGCCGTGAAGATGTAGCGCAGGGCGGCGAGAAGCATGGGCGGTACGTCGTTGAGACCCAATTTGATCACGATCAGGTTGCCGCCCCATATGGTCACGACCAAGAAGGCCAGGGCAAAATCTTTTCTCTCCATGGCGGGTCCTCCCCAAAAGCTAAGGTATGTGTTCAGATTGTTAGGGGTTTACGGGGACTCCGTTGATCGCGACGGGGATTCCCTTGGCCTCTGACATGAAAAACCTTGCCTTGGATAGCATGAAATCCTTGCTCGGACTTTTTATCTCGTTCAGGGGATAAGGAATCCCCAGGTGAGCGTAGGTGTCGGTGCCAAGACGGTGATAGGCCAAAAATTCCACCTCTTTCAGTTTTCTCAAGTCTTTGAGAAAATGCGCCGCTTTGGCGAGGGCCTCTTCCGAATCGTTTAGCCCTGGGACCAGGGGGGTACGGATGACGAGGTCAAAGGAATACTCCGAGGCATCGGCCTTGAGGATGTTTTCAACGATCAGGTTGTTGTCGACCCCGGTAAGGCGTCGGTGTTCTTCGGGCATGGAGTGCTTCATATCCACGAAAAGCAGGTTCACCAGAGGGAGCAGAGGTTCGATCGTTTCCCAGGGGGCGAAAAAGCTCGTTTCCAGGGCGCGGTGGATACCGTGCTTTTGGCATTCCCGCAGGAGGGCCTGGACGAACTCAGGTTGGTCCAGAGGTTCCCCGCCGCTGATGGTGACGCCTCCGCCGGAATGGAAGTAGAAGACGGCATCCTTTTCGACCTCCTCCACCACCTCGTCGACGGTCATGAAGCCCCCGTAGCTTTTCATCGCACCGGAGGGACAGACCCTGACACACTCGAAACAATTGACGCACTTATCCCGGTCGGTGACGATCCTCTTGCCCGCCTCATCGAGGCTCAGGGCCCCCTGAGGACAGTTTTCAATGCAGAGGCCGCACAGGGTGCAGCGTTCCTCGGCGTAGCCTTTCTCGGGCAGAGGGTTTTGAGACTCAGGAGTGGAACACCAGAGACAGCGCAGGGGGCAGCCCTTTAAAAAAACGACCGTTCTCAGCCCCGTCCCATCATGGATGGAGGACCTCTCGATCCGCAGCACCCTGCCGACCCGTTCTCCGTCGGTCCCTTTTGTAAGGATATTCATGGCATGACTCCCCTGGTTCGATCCTTGGATCGGAAGTGACCGGGGCGGCGAAGCGGGAACTCCGCCGCCTCGGAATTGCTAAATCAGCAGGTCCTGGAGGGTTTCTCTCCGTGAACCGTCCTGGCTATGATCTCGTCCTGGACGTCCTTGCCCAGTTCGACAAAGAAGGCCGTGTAACCGGCGACGCGGACAAGGAGCCCCTTATAATTTTCGGGGTTCTTCTGGGCGTCGATCAGTTTGGACTGGTCGACGACGTTGAACTGGGCATGATAGATCCCCAGGGAGTAAAGGCTCTTCAGCAGGGCCATGAACCGGATGATCCCGTTCTCGGTGTGGAGCATTTCAGGATCGATCTTCATGTTCAGCAGCGTCCCCTGGACGAACCGGTCGTGGGGGATGTTGGCGACGGACTTGAGGACGGCGCTGGGGCCGTTCAGGTCTGTTCCCCCGTTGGGACTGACCCCGTCGGCGAGGGGTTTCCACGCCCGCCGTCCCGAAGGCAGGGCGCCCACTTCCTTCCCGAAGGGGGTGTTCCCTGAGACGGGAAGGATGCCGGGGGTCATTACGCCGAACTTGCTGCGGTAGTTTTCGATCTCGTCGGCGATGTAGGAGAAAAGATCCGCCGCCAGGTCGTCGACGCGGGGGTCGTCGTTGCCGTACTTCGGCGCCTCCCGGCAGAGCCGGAGGGTCTCCTCGCGGCCTTCGAAATCGCGGTCCAGGGCCTCGAGGAGCTCGCCCATGGTGAGGGCTTTTGTCTCGTATACGAGATGGCGCACGGCGGCGGCGCTGTTGATCAGGTCGGCGACGCCGATGCAAATGATGCCGTTGCCCGTGTTGTACTTGGCTCCGCCCCAGGCGTAATCCTTGGCGCTGGTGATGCATTCCTCGAAGCTGAAGGACAGGGCCGGCACGGGGCGGTCCATGCAGATCTCGTCGATGATATGGCTGGCCTTGACGACGACCCGGATGACGTAATGGAGCTGAGCCTTGAGGGCCTCCTCGAATTCCTCCCAGGTGGCGAAGGACCTGGGGTCGCCCGTGTCGATGCTCACCTGGGCGCCCGTCTTGCGGCATTTCCCGCCGAGGAGCACGTACTCCACCACGCTCCCGAGGTTGATATCAGCCAAGGCGGAATAGGCCCGGAGCTTCCCGGCCAGGTTCGTCTCGACGCATCCCCCGGGGTTCCAATCGAGGGCCTCCCGAAGGGGGACCCCCTTGTTCATGAGCATCCTGATGCCGACCTCGTCATTGTGGAAGGCGGGAAAACCCGTCCCCAGGCTGATGAGGTCGACGATCTTGCGAAGGAAGGCGTCGGGGTTCTTGGCCATGTTATACCGCACCGAGAGCGAGGGCTGGTAGAGCTGGGTATCCATCGTCGCCTGGAGGATCATGTAGGAGAGGTCGTTGACGGCGTCCCTGCCCTGGTGGTCCACACCGCCGGCGCAAAGGTTCTGGAACATGGGGTACCCCGAAGAGTACTCGGCCGACTTGCCGTCCTGGAACAGGCACTGTTCGGAGAACTTGACCCAAAGGCAATCCAGCAGTTCCTGGGCTTCCTCGGGAGTGATGCGCCCCGCGTCGTGATCGGCCTTGTAGTAGGGGTACAGGTACTGGTCCATCCTGCCGGGGTTGTAGGCGGCGGCGTTCTGTTCCATGAACAGGAAGATCTGGTAAAAGTAGAAGGACTGCAGCGCCTCGTGGAAGGTGCAGGCCGGCTGGGCCGGGACGTGCCTGCAGATCTCGGCGATCTTCCGGAGCTCTCTCCGGCGGGCCGGGTCCTTCTCGGCCGAGGCCAGGCGATCGGCTTCGAGGGCATAGCGTTCTGCCAGGGTCAGCATCCCTTCGGCCACGACGAGCAGCGAGTCAAGGTAGGCCTCCTTTTCGTAGTCGCCGGGCCGTGTCGCGTCCAGGCCCGCCTTCTGGGCCTCCACGAGCTTGACGATCCCGTTGACGCCGTTCTTTATGAACCACTCGTAACCGGCCGTCACTTCGCCCCAGCCGCGGACGGCCTTCTTGTCGATATAAAGCGCGCCGTTGTCCCTCAAGGCGGCCACATCCTCAGGTATCTGGGCCAGCCAAGCCTCGTAATTGGAGCGCCCTTTCCAATAGGGGCGGATCTCCTCCTCGAAGATCTTCCGGTCCTCCGGCCGGAGGTGGAATTTGTCGTAGGGGCGGGTGTTGATCGTGTCCAACTCCTTGTCGAGCACGGACCAGCAGACGTCGGCGGAGAGGATACCGCCGCGGATCTTGCTGCCGGCGTTGCCTACGATCAGTTCATCGTCCCAGATCTCCACGGTCTTCTCCTGGCACTGGCGCCGGAAAGCCTTGGCCTTCCTCAGGACAAAGACCTCCCCCTCGGTTTCATGGAAGCTTTGTGTGAGGATCCTCGCGTTCTCAAGGTCGATCTCGGGGTAGGTGGTCAGCACCTTCTCCTTTAACCTGTTTATCCGGTCCGCGTAGGGTGCATTGAAACTGTTAGCCATTATCGACACCTCCAGATCCCTTTCTTGAAATTAGGAGAGCTCCTCGTACTCCGTACGGGCGATGATCTCATCCTGGGTGTTGCGGTTGAGCTCGGTGAAATAGGCGCTGTACCCTGCCACCCGTACTATCAGGTCGCGGAAGGCCGAGGGGTTCTCCTGGGCTTTCCGCAATTCCTCGGTGGAGATCATGTTGAACTGGATGTGGTGGCCTCCCAGGTCGCAGTAGGAGCGGATGTAATCGGTGAAGGCCCCCACTTCGCCGGGCTTTCTCAGGAGGCTCCTGGAGAACTTCTGGTTGTAAAGGACCCCCTGGAGGACTTCCTGGTGGTCGATCTTGGTCATCGACCGCACTGCCGCCGTGGGGCCCTTGTGGTCCCTGCCACCCACGGGGGAGGCGCCGTCGGAGAAGGCGATGCCCCTGGGGCGGCCGTCGGGAGTGGCCCCGGTGACCTCACCGAAGTAGACGTGAGTCGAGACGGAGTGAAGCTCGGGGATGTAGAAACCGCCCCTCATGCAGGGGTACTGGGTCACCTCGCTGCAAAAGACATGGGCAGCGTCGCGGGCGATGAGGTCGACGTAGTCGTCATCGTTGCCGAACTTGGGCGCCTTCTCGCAGGCGTCGAGGAGGGTTTCCTCGCCCTGGAAGTTGTTTTTCAGCGCTTCTAGCATTTTCGAAGGGGGCACCGATCGGTCATCGAAGCACAACCGGCGCACCGCCGCCATGGAATCGGCCACGGAGGCGAGGCCGACACCGAAGATCCCCGAAAAGTTGTACCGGACCCCGCCTTCCTGGCGACTCATTCCCCGTTCGATGCAGTCATCGAGGAGACTCGACATGAAAGGCTCGGGAGTATGGACGGCGTGAGCCCCGTCAACCAGGTCGTAGGCATCGACGATGAGCTTGGTGAAATGGGCCACCTGGGTCTTGTAGGCCGAGAAAAGTTCGTCGAAGGAGGTGAAGGACTCGAGTTTCCCCGTCGAGGGCCCGACCCGGCGGCCGGATTCGGGGTCGACGCCGTCGTTCATCGCCAGCAGGAAGCACTTGGGGAAGTTGACATAGCCCGAATGGGCGCGGGAATCGGTCATCCCCTCGATATCGGTCTCGACGCAGTTGGTGCAGTAGTTGCGGGCCTCTTCCAGGGTGGTCCCCCGGATAAGGTGCTTGGGGATTATGCACCCGTCGTTCATGATGGCGGGGTAGCCCAGTCCCTCTCGGATCGTCTCTGCCACTTTTTGCAGCAGGTCCGGGTCCACCTTGTTGTGGTAGCGGAAGCCGATGGAGGGCTGGGTGACGCGGGCGACGAGGGCCGCATCGAGGATGAGCCTGGATAGCTCGTTGGAGGCGTCTTCCCCGTGGCTCCCCTGGCCGCCGATGGTCACATTCTGGAAAAGCGGAAAACCGGCGAAAGTACGAGTGGTGACTGAATCCATGAGCTTGATGATAGCGGTGCACTTTATCCAGAGGGTGGCCAGGAGCTCCACCACGTCCTCATCGGTGATGCGGCCATCAGCCTTGTCTTTCAGGTAGAAAGGATACAGATACTGGTCGACGCGCCCCAGGAGTATGGCGTGGGGGTCCGACTCGATATGAAGCACCGAATAGACGAGCCATACCGATTGGACAGCCTCCCGGAAGGTCGTCGCCGGGAACTCGGGGACCCGCCTCAGGATTTCGCTTATCTGGAGGAGTTCCTCCTTCCTCCGGGTGTCGTCGGTCCCGGCGGCCTTCCGGGCGGCCAGGTCAGCGTAGCGGTGGGCGAAATCGATCACGGCTTCGCAGCTGATCCGGGCGGCTTTCCAGAAGGTCCGTTTCTTCGTCCCGTCGATATCCTTGGGTGCAGCCGTACGCAGCTTTTCGTCGATCTCGTCGATGATCCCCCGGAGGCCCTTGGCGAGCAGCTTCCTGTAGTTTATGGAGATGTTGCCCTGGGCCGTCCCTCGGCCGCCGACAGTGATCATTCCCTCTTCGAGTGCGTCCTTGACCTCCTGGGAGATCAGCCGGTCGACGACGGCATCCAGGGAACTCCGTTCCCACTTGGTCAGGCAGTCTCTCAAAAGGATCTTATTCTCTTCCGTGAGCCCCACGGCGTCGGCGCTGCGAGTGGCGAAGTTATCCAGGTCCTCCAGGATCCAGCGGGCGCCGAATTCCGGGCAGACGATGGGTGACCGGGGTTGCGGCGAAGGGTGGCCGACGAAAAGTTCGTCATCATCCATGAAAAGGGTCATTTCCGAGAGCACCTTCTGCAGGGCGTAGGCCCGCTGCAGCAAGGCCGGCTCGGCGACGTGCTCCTCGTAGGCCTGGGTGACCAAGAGGGCCCTTTCAGGGAGTAGTTCCGTGGGCTGTTCGAGAATCATCCTCTTTCTCATTGATGCGATCCGTTCAACGGTCTGTTCGCGTCTTTTCGTGGCTGTCTTGGGCACGCTATCGACCTCCCTAGTTGATAACCCGGATAGCATAATCTTTCAGTATCCCCAAGGCCCTCTCCATCTCTTCCTCCGTCGGCGGGAGAGTATCCGGCAAGGGGTAGGGTCTGCCCAACTCCTCGTATCGGCCGACTCCCATGCGGTGGTAAGGTAGGACCTCCAGGTGGGCCCCGGGGCGATGCCGTTCCAGGAAAGCCCCCAGTTCACGAAGATTGGACTCCCCATCGTTGCAACCGGGAACGAGGGGTATCCTTGCCAGGAGCGGTTTATCGCTCCTGAGGAGCCTGGCGGCATTATCCAAAATGACCCGGTTGTCGAGACCGGTCAATTGAAGGTGCTCCTCGGGATCCATGGCCTTCAAGTCAAACTGGAAGAAATCGACGAGATCCATCAATTCTTCCAGGAACTTCCAGTCGCCGAAAAGGCTGCTCTCCAAGGCGGTGTGTATGTGTTTTTCCCGGCAAAGTTGAAGGAATCGCTTCACGAACCGGGGTTGGAAAAGAGGTTCACCACCGGAAAGGGTCACGCCCCCTCCCGACCTTCGCCAAAAAGGGCGGTCAGGTTCTACTTCTCGGAGTAAGTCAGAGGCGGTGATCTCCCGACCTATCCATTCCAGCGCGTCGGCGGGGCAGGTCCGGCACAACTCTACCTTTTTCGCCAGTTCCGGTTCCTTGCGCTGCGACTCGGGGTTACAGCACCAGAGGCAGCGGGCGGGGCAGCCTTTCAAAAAAACGGTGGTGCGGATCCCCGGTCCATCATGGATGGCGTAACGGGCTATCTTATAGATCATTCCTTTCTCGTCGGCGGTTCCAGACGACATCAGGGTTCCCCTTTTCCGGCCAGTATCGAGATCGGCGCCAAGGACAGAAGCCGGTTTCAACAAGACCTTCCCCCGAAAGTCATTCTGATAAGTCCTTGGCATTACCAATATGGCTACACCAAAACAGGAGAGTCCTTGACCCTCTCCCAAAAATCTTGCTTCAACGTAAGTCATTATAGCACAATGGGGCCCCGGCGTTTATCGGGTTTAGGATCCGCCGCGTCTTGTCCCCTATGCCGGGGCCGGTCCATCTAGCCCAACAGGTCGTTGGCGTAATAGGTGAGCGGGATCAGGTCGCTCCTGTCCAGGTACATAAGGTCGAATTTCCGGTTCAAGGCCGCGAAATGCCTCAAACCGAAGGCCAGCTTGTTAAGGTAGGAGAAAACCCCGATCGCCCCCGTCGAGAAGTTCTCGGCCTCTTTCCCGTAGACCCCCTTCAGGTCGGCCAGGTCACGGAAGACTTCGTCGACGGTATCGCCGAACTTTTTGAAGAATTCCGGCGTCCTGCCCGCCTTTATCTCGTCGCCGATGGTTTTGCCCGTCATGGCCGCCGCCATCGCGCCGCGGCAGACGCCGACGGCGTTGATGAACCCGTCGCCGTAGGCGAGGGCCTTGAATACCTGGTCCTCGCTGATGAAGCCCCCGGTGATGACCATGGCCGGCAGCGTTTTACCCTGCCTTTCCAGTTTGTCGCAGATATCGACGACACCCTTTTCAAGCATGACCGTCGGGAGGGACCATTCGTCCATCATCTTCGAGGGGCTGTAGCCGGAACCGCCGCCGGCCCCGTCGAAGGTGACCATGTCGACCCTGTTCTCTATAGCCATGCGGATGACCCGCTCCACGTCGGCCAGGTCGAAGCCGGCCATCTTGAAGTAGACGTTCTTCGTACCCCTTTCCCGCAACTCGGCAATCCGCTTCGCCATGGTCTCCTCGGTCCACATCGGGAGCCTTCCGTAGGTGTAGAAGTTGGGGCAGCAGCCCTTTTCCTTGAGTTCCATCACCTTGGGATCGAAGGGGTCGGGGTGGACGAGGTGCCCCTTCTCCACCTTTTTCACGGCCTCGTCGTAGTTCTTGATCCTGTTGACCGGCTGGGTCCCCTTGGCACCCTGGCCGAACTTGAACTCTAGGGCCTCGAAGCCGTATTTTTCAAGCGCTATCTCCGGAACGCCCGTGAGATGGTCGTCGACATTGCACTGGAGCACCATCTGCCCCGAACCACGGTAATATTTATGGAAGCTGTCGTGTATTTTCTGCAACATGGGGAAGGACGTGATCTTGCCGTCCGTCATTTCCAGGTTGGGCTCTTTCTCCCTGGCATCCTCGCCGATCATGCAGGTCACCCCCGCCATGGCGGCGCCCCCGAAGTAATCGACCCAGTTCATTTTGATGATGGCGGGCAGGACGATGGGCAGGTCGAGTTTCACCTTGTTGTCATAGCCGTACTCCGAGGCCAGGTTGACGTTGAAAATCTCCCCGTGCTCGAGGTCCGCCTCCACCCCCAGGGCGCCGAAACAACGGCCGTTTATATTGAAATGGGAAAAATCGATGGGGTAATCCTTTTCCGACGCGATCTGGTTGGCGCCGGTGGTGGTGGGATAAACCGTTATCTTCCCCAGGACGGCCGCCTGGGCTATCTCGCAAGTCCCCGGGCACTCCTCGGTGCACAGGGAGCACATCCCCGACTGGGGGGAAATATACTTGCTCCTGTTCCTGGCCGCCGTAAAGCCCGAACTCATACTGGGTGAAAAGGTCATGATCGAACCTCCCGTCGTAGTTTAATCTATCTCTTGCCATCCCTTCATGCCGTTCAGAATAATTGTATCACTTGCCTTAAACCTATTAGGCGGCAGGCTGTTGGGCGGTCTTCTTAACTCTAACCTCTCGAAATGCATCTCTTCGGTCGATTAACTTGACTTAGTCAAAATGGACTCGGACCTTGTCTTTCCAGGCCTTTCAAAAAGGTATCGAAAAAACTGCTCTACGAAAGAGATCATGGGGATGAGAAGGTAGATCTTCGGCATCGCACAAACGGCGATACTCGATGGCCTTGTGCGGATGGATAGGATTCTATGCTTTTGGCCGCAAGGAATTTTTTACGACTTCGCGCGGGCGGTGCAGGATCGTCGCTTTTCCCTTTCCCTTATGTAATAGGCGGCGCTCTTGGGATGGAGTTTGATTCACATTTTTTTACAGGGCTGTTTTCGCTTTTACTGGTACAGGGAGCGCGTGAGCTGTCAAATTGCTATTCCTTTTTTGTCGCCTGGAGAGCATTTTCCCTCTTGATTGAAGAATAGGTAAAAAATGGGAAAGATGCGGCTATCGAAAGGACGGCCACAAAACCGTATAGGAAACGTATATCGGGTCTTTGAAAAGCTATACCGACAAATTGCTGGAAGATAGGGGCCATGAACTGCCCTAGGTACACCATTGTGCTTAATAGAGAAGTTCTTCGGATTGCTTCCGTCGGCGTGGTGTTTTCCGTCACTTTCAGGAAAAAAAGAGGGTAGATGGACCTATTGGCAAAGCCGATAACAATGGTGCCCAGGAAAACGACAGCGATCAGGGTCGCCTTCGATAGCAAGATAAACCCTATTCCAATCGAAAAAAGGACAACCGGAATAAAATATTTTCCCAAGGTTTTCCTTGTCTGGGGCAACAAAATACCCGCAGCGAAACCTCCAATATTCGCGGAAGCAATGACCATTCCCGTTACCCTGCTGTCACCGAGGCCGCTGTAGCGAAGATAAAAGGCCATGGTGGGAGTGAGAATAAAGAAAACCAGGTTAAATAAAAACATCGACAGCACTATCGGCAGGATGGACTTTCCAGGGCCTGTTCCAGCGGTAGCTTCTTCGGTGGCGCTTATAGCCAGGTTGGGTAGGTAGCGGATGGTCAAACCAAGAACAGGAATACCGAAAGAATAAATCAAAAAAGGTAGTCTCCAGGAAAAGGAAGCCAGCTGTCCCGCAACGAGCAGGGCAATCATCCCACCAAACATATTAAGAGAACTGGAAAGGCCCATCAGCCTGGTCTTTTCATCCCCTTCGAAAAAATCCGAAATCAATGCCGTAGAAAAGGGGATCACCAGGCCAAGGCCGAAACCCATGAAGAGCCTAGTCAACAGTAGAGTAAATATGTTGGAGACAAGACCCCCTACCGTCCCCGACAGGGTAAAAACCGAAAGTCCAAAAACGAGCAAGGCCTTACCGGGGAAAACTCTTGAAAGGCGTCCAACAAAGAAAATAGTAGGGACTATCGTTAGGGAATGAGCTACCGGGATAAGGTGGATAAGGCTCTTGCCGGCAAAACAAAAATAATCACTGATTTCCCCAAGGGCCGGAGATACGGCGCTGTTGGACATCAAAGTAAGTAGGGACAGGGAAAGAACAGCCAACTTGAACATTATCGTAGGTTGTAACTTCCTTGTATCTTCAACATAGGAACAGCCCTCATCGAAAATAATAAAAATGGGAACCCTCAACCTCTGGTTGAGGCCATGGATTTCCGAGTTGAGACCAGGATTTCTGAGAACCCCGTCCTCCGAAAAACCGGGCCCCGATGCCCCAACCAGGCGATATCTCGTTTCATTCCCCAGTGATTTCGCCCGGGTTCCTCTCCCTGCCTTGGAGCTTATTGCAACCCTATCATATTAAACCTGGAAGAGCGGGGTCAGGTCTACACTTTTGACTAATCCGGCTTCATCGGGGAAAATCATGATCGTTCCTTACCCGACGGGAGGTTTTCCCCTTGGCCAGGCCTTTGAGGATCGAATACCCCGGCGCCTTGTACCACGTGATGTCCCGAGGCAATGAAAAGAAGGATATCTTCAGGACCACGCGGGACAGGGAAAAATTCCTTTCGTACCTGTCATCGGCCTGGGAGAGGCATGGGGCGGTGTTCCACGCCTACTGCCTCATGAGCAACCACTACCACCTGATGGTGGAGACCCCCGACGGGAACCTCTCGCGCGTGATGAAGCATATCAACGGGTCCTACACCACCTACTTCAACCTGAAGCATCAGCGGGCAGGTCACCTACTCCAGGGCCGCTACAAGGCAACCCTGGTCGAGGCCGACGCCTACGCCGCTGAACTTTCGCGCTACATCCACCTGAACCCCGTCAGGGCGAAGATGGTCTCATCCCCGGAGGAGTACCATTGGAGCAGCTGCCCCCGGTACCTCGACGGCTCCGCCCCCTCCTGGCTCTCGACGGGCCTCGTCCTGGGGTATTTCGGCCCGTCCGAAAAGGACCGCCCCGGAAACTACAGGGCCTACTTGATGGAGGCCGTCGGCGAAGAGGGTGTGGACCCCCTTGCCGGTTCGATCGCCTCGACGATCCTCGGCACCGACGAGTTCATCAGGGACATCAGGGAGAAGTACCTGGAAGGCATGGAGCCGGGCCGTGACCTTCCGGCGCTGAGGGAACTGGCCGGTGGCCCCGCCCTGGAGGATATCAAGGCGGCTTCTGAAGAGGTTTTCCCCGGGGAGGACAAGCTGGCAAGGATGGCGGGCATCTACCTCTGCTGGAGGTTCAGTGGTGCTAAGCTTAAAGAGATAGGGGACCTTTACGGGTTGACGGAATCGGGGGTGAACCGTACCTGCCGGAGGCTTGAGGGCAGGATGGAAAAGGACAGGGAGTTGAAGGAAAGGGTCCGGGAAATAGGGGAAAAGCTGAAATAGTCAAAAGTGTAGACCTGACCCCAATGAGGAGGTTTCACCATGCGGCTTACTGAGCTGTCGCACAGTAGCGGCTGAGCGGCCAAAATAGGTCCGGCGGACCTGAAAGAGATACTGAAGGCGCTTCCCCCCCAGGAGAACGGGTTCCTGTTCACCAGTTGGGACAAGGGCGAGGACGCCGCCACCTGGATGATCGACGGGAAGAGGACGGCCATCATGACCCTCGATTTCATAACTCCCGTGGTGGACGACCCCTTCACTTACGGCCAGATCGCCGCCGCCAACGCGCTGAGCGATGTCTACGCCATGGGCGGTAGGCCGCTGGTGGCCCTGAACATCGTCGGCTTCCCCGTCACCTGCGAACCGCTGGAGGTGCTGTCGGAGATCCTCAAGGGCGGTCAGGAGAGGGTTAACGCGGCTGGGGCCGTCCTCGCCGGCGGCCACAGCGTCGACGACGGAGAGCCCAAGTACGGCCTCGCGGTCTTCGGCGAGGTCGACGCCGCGAAGATGTGGAAGGTCACGGGAGTCCGCCCCGGCGACGCGCTCATCCTCACAAAGCCCCTGGGCACGGGCCTGGTAGCGACGGCCATAAAGGCCGGGGCGGCCGACCCCGGGGAGACGGAGGCCGCCGTCAGGTCCATGCGCGCCCTCAACGACCTTCCGGCGAGGCTGCCCGGGGAACTGTTGGCGGAGGTCCACGCCTGCACCGACGTGACGGGTTTCAGCCTGGCGGGGCACCTCCTGGACATGCTCTCCGATGGAAGCCTGGAGGCGAGGCTCTCCCCCGGCGAACTGCCCCTGCTGCCCGGGGCGCTCGAGAAGGCCGAGATGGGCTTTATCCCCGGCGGCTCCAATCGAAACATGGAACTATACGCCCCGAGGGTAGAGGGCCTGGAAAAGATGCCCGGGGCCCTTCCGGCCCTGCTTTTCGACGCCCAGACCTCGGGTGGGCTCCTGCTGGCCGTGAGCGAGGGGGCCGCAGGGCGGTTCCTCGAGGCATGCCATGAAGCCGGGTTCCCCCATGCGGCTAAGATCGGTGTTTTTGTCGAAGGGCCTGAAAGAATAAGGATTTGGTAAGGACCGGACCAGGGCGGCTCCCGATGAGGTCGGGGGCCGCTTTTTTGTATCCATTATCCAAAGGCCGCCGCGCTTTTTACCCCCTTCCTTACTGATAGAATCAAAAGACTGGCACAATATCATGTCGGGGGTGCGGCAAATGAAAAAGGCGGAGCGGATCGTGGATTTCGCCATGAGGATGGAGCTCGAGGCCAGGGATTTCTACCTCGACTCGCTGCAGAAGGTGAGCAGGGCCGACACCAGGAGCCTCCTGGCGAACCTGGCCGAGTGGGAGAAGGGGCACTACGATTTCCTGAAGCAGCACAAGGTCAGCCTGGGCGAGACGGGAAAGTGGGCCGACGCGGCTCTGCCCGTCGAGGAGATGGAAAAGGCCGGCGGCATCATCCTGGAAAAGAGGGTCGGCACAGCCGTCGAGCCGCCCCTGGGTGAGATGTCCTCCGATTTCAGCGTTCTGAGGATGGCCCTCGCCATCGAGACCGATTTCAGGAACTTCTACAACAACGCCGCCCGCACCATGGACGACCCCGAGGGCCGCAGGGTCCTCGAGATGCTCTCCGAGTGGGAGAGCGGGCACCAGGAGTACATCGACGAACAGTACCGGGTGCTGCAGCGGGAGTTCATGAGCGAGATGGGGTTCGAGCCCTTTTAGGCGGTAAGGACTTTTTCGGAAAGAGCCTTGTAGGTCCCCTTGAGCCCGGCGACCCTCTCCAGGAGGGGCTCCGGCTCGGTCAGCGAGGCTATCATGCCCCGTAGGGGGACCAGTTCGAAATAGGAGTTCTTCCTCGAGGGTACCGTCGTCGAAAAGACCTCGGCCAGGATCCGCAGATCGTCGCCCATCCTGAAGTCGTCGCGGGTCTCCTCGTAGGTGAAGAGGAAGTAGATCTTCCGGAACCCTGACCAGGCGAGGGCGGAAAGGCACATGGAACAGGGCTCGTGGGTGGCCAAAAAGACAGTGTCGGCGGGGTCGGGGTGCCCCTTGTCCCTGAAAAAGGCCCGGATAGCCGCCATTTCCCCGTGAAGGGTGGGGTCGGCGCCCCTTTCGTTCGTGGCCGCGACCACCAGGGATAAGTCGCGGGCCCGAAGCACGGCGGCACCGAAAATGTTGTGCCCCCTGGGCACCGCACCCTCGGTGAGGGGCAGGATGTCCCCCTCTATCACGTCGAGGAACCTCGTCACCATGCTCCGGTTGTCCAAGCCGTCACCCCCCCTTCAAAGATATCAGAAAGGTCGTCAAAGGGGGAAACCTCCTCCGAGGGAGTGATGGGACAAATGAAGACCCTTCCAGCGCCGGCCGGCAAGCGCCGGTCCCCGCTCTCCGCGGCGGCCCTCCTCCTCCTGTTGCTGCTTTTATCGCTTCCCTTTCCCGTAGCGGCCCTCGAGGCGCCAAGGACGGCCTTCCGCTTCGTGGGGAAGGATTTCGGGGCCCCCATGATCGACGAGGCCGCGCAAAAAGAGATGGCGGACCTTTTCAGGAAAAACTACTTCTCTCCCTGGGGCAGGAGCGCCCCCGTGGTCGAGCCCGGTGAATCCCTGTGGGCCTGGGAACGGTGGAAGGAGAGCGAACCTTGGGGAGAGAACCTCAGGCCCCACTCGAGGGAGTGGGTGCGTTCCCTCCATATCCTCTGCGACCTGGACAAATGGGGCTCGGTGAGCCGGAAGGCCGTGGCCTGTGTCGACACCGACCTCAGGGCCCTGCCGACCTCGAGGCCCTTCTTCGAGGACCCTTCCCGCGCAGGAGAAGGTTACCCCTTCGACTACCTCCAGAATTCAAGAGTGAAGGCCGGCGAGCCCCTCTTCGTGGGGCACTATTCCGCCGACGGGGCCTGGGCTTTCGTCGAGACGGGTTACGCCTCGGGGTGGGTCGACTCGAGGGATATCGCCTTCATGAGCGAAGAATTGGCGAAGAAATGGCAGGGTATGCCCCTTGCCTTCGTGATCGACGACGATGTCGCCCTTAGAGATTCGGGGGGCATCTACCGCTTCACCGCCCGGGTGGGCGCGGTGCTCCCCGTAGTGGGGGGCGGCAAGGGCGGGCCCCTGGTCATTGCGGTACCGGTGAGGGATGAGCAGGGCCAAGCCGTCCAGGTCGAGGCCCTCCTTTCCCCGGGGCAGGCCTCCGACGGGCCTTTGCCCCTGACGGAGTGGAACCTGGCGATGGTCATCGACAGGATGCTCGGCAAACCCTACGGGTGGGGCGACTTGGGGGGGAACCGGGACTGTTCGGGGAGCCTGAGGGACCTCTTCACCGCCTTCGGCGTCTGGCTCCCCCGTAATTCGGCGGCCCAGGCCAAGGCTTACCCCTTCGTCCCCTTCGGCGAGGTCCCGGGCCGGGAAAAAGAGGAGAGGCTGGCCCTGGAAGGGGTGCCCTTCGCGACCCTGCTGGCAGTGCCCGGGCATATCATGCTCTACCTGGGGACCTACCGTGGTGAGCCCTGGGTTTTCCACTCGATGTGGGGCGTGAGGACGCTCCGCGACGGGAAGGAAGGGCGCCATATCGTTGGTTCAGCGGTCATAACGACGCTCCGGCCCGGCAGGGACGCGGCGAATCTTGACCCCCGGCGAGGCGACCTGGCCGAAAGGCTCCTGGGAATGACCTTCCTCGTACCCTCCCGCTAGTTGTTCCCAGGGGGCGTTTTTTCCTCGCACATCCTGTCGTCGGCCTTTTTCAGGACGGCGGCCAGCTTCTTCCCGTCCTCGGGGTAACGGGAAAGGCCGAAATGGGCCGTCAGCTTAAGCGGTATGCCGCTGACTCGGACTTCCACCAGCTTTTCCGAGATCCTCTTTGTCGCCGCGGCGGCCTCTTCCGCTCCCGTCTCGGGCATAAGGACGACGAACTCGTCGCCGCCGAAGCGGGCCACGAAGTCCGACTCCCTGAGGCTGTCTCTGACGCAAAGCGACGCGGCCTGCAGGGTGGCATCGCCCATCAGGTGCCCGTAGGTGTCGTTGACCTCCTTGAAACCGGTCATATCCATCATGACGATGGACATCTTTCCGCCGTACCGGTTGAGCCTTTTTTCCTCGCTGTCGAGCCTCTGGAAGAGGGCGCGACGGTTCGGGAGGCCCGTCAGTTGGTCCGTCAGGGCCAGGCTCTCGACCTCGGCCACCAGTTCAAGGGATTTCCATAGCGAGGCCAGGTGCCCGGAGAGGATCGTCAGGAACTCCTCGTCCTGGGAGTCGAAGGGAGCGTAGCCCTCCACGGTGACGACGCCCAGGACTCTTTCACCGTCGAGGATCGGTACGTCGATCTCCGAAATGCTCCCCTCGAAAAAGGGGACGTAATCCGGGGACTTTGAGACGTCGGCGGTGACCAGGACCTTCCTGGACAAGGCCGCCCTCGTGCTGAGCCCCCGGCCCGATCGCTGCAGGTTTTCGGTGAGCCTCTCCATGGCGGCGGCATCGAGCCCGCTGGAAGCCTTGAGGCGCAGTCTCACGTCCTTTTCCCTCTTTTCGGCCGCGTTTTCCAGGATGGTTACGTTCGAGATGTGCATCTTTTCCCTGAGCAGCCTGACGGTCAGATCGAGAAGGTCGGGCAACGTTTTCTCACCCGAGATCTCCCTGGTGATCTCGTGAAGCGTCCGGAGTCCCGAGGCGCTCCTGGAAAGGACAAGGCCGGCCGTCTTCTGGGGGGTGGTGTCCTGGAAGGTCTCAATGGCGCCGCAGATGGCCCCTTCGAGGTTGCGAAGAGGGCTCGCCGCGAAGGAGATCCATCGGCCCTCGCCGAGGGCCGGGAGGAAGGCCTCCACCTCCCACCCGCCTTCCAGGGTGATCGACGGACGGGGGGCGTCGCTGTAGTGCCTGGCGTACTCCTCCGGCGCGACCTCATCCAGGATCAGGTCCGCCAGGAGGGGTCTCGCTTCGTGGTAGAAGGCCTTCCAGGCGTCTTTTGAGCCCACCATGTCCCCGGCGGCGATGCCGGTCAGGTTCTCGCAGGCTTTGTTCCAGTGGGTCACGGTGTGGTCCTTTCCCAGGACGAAGGCGGGGACGGCCAGGTCGTGGATGACCTGGCAGATGTTCGAGTGCTTCTGGAAGAGTTCGTTACTGTCGGTTATATATTGCCGGATGAGGGGCACCGACCAGACCGCCGCCAGAAGGAGCAGCAGCGACACCGCAAGCGCCGTGGACTCAAAGACCAGGGGGTAGCCGGCGGGGTCGGCGCCCGAGAGGGCATGGAAAAAGCTGATGAACCGTCGGCCCAGGATCAGGGCCACGGCCGCGATGAACAAATAAAGGCCCGGATGCCGCCGGGATACGGGGAGGAGCCTGCAGGCCACGATCGCCGCCGCGAGCTGCAACACCAGGGAGATGAAGATAATGAGCTTTACCGCCATCCCACCGCCGCCCCTCTCTTTTTCACAGGGGTGGTGCGCCGTTATTTTATAATTTTTTCAATTTTCGGTCAATGGAACGGTGAATACGCCTGTTACCGGCCTCGGAAGAGAGTATACACTGCCAGGCTACCAGCGAGAGAATAGGCCGAAAAGCCGCCCCTGGGGCCCTCGCAGGTGGTAGCTTTAGTGTAAGAAATCATTGTCCAGGTAAAGAAACAAGGGTATAATCCCTATTACAAAATTTCCAGGTCGGTCCTTCGAGGGAGGGGTGGAGTGCCATGAGCAGGGAAAAGGTTCTTCAAAGGGTAGCCGAAAAGATCAAGGATGTCCCTGGAACCTTCGTGGACAAAAAGGAGGTCTTCTGCCTCGACAGCGTCATCGCCGAAAGGAAAGCCTTCATGAGCAAACAGAAACTGACCTACACAGCGAAGTTCAAGGTGGATGAGGGCAGCAAGGAGGTCACTTTCACCGAGATGCTCAAGGAGTCGAAGTCCGGACTGGGCGCCGGCGGGCTCGACGATCCGGGGCCGGGGCTTTCCTTCAGGAAGAGCAAGGTGTCTTCGAGCACCGAGGGGCTGGAGGGTGTCGTCGACCAGCAGGCGAGCCTCTTCGGCAAGAAGTACGACTACACCTTCGATTACAAAAGAGTGCGTTCGGCGGTGAAGGAAGCGGCCGAAAGCGAAGGCTACTCTTTCACCTACAAGATCTGGGGCAAGCTCTGATCTCGTTATCCCCCACGCGGATCTACAGGTTTGACGCCAGGGGGGGCGATGTCGGAGCATCGGGGTCCTGGTGGATGGACTTCACCCCCGGCGTTCGCTGTAAAAAGGGCACTGATCAGGCCCTGCGTGCCTGACGGGGTAAAAAAAACAGGGGTCGGCCTTTTGAAAGGGCCGACCCCTTACCTATTGCAGGGTGTGGGTGGATCGAAGGTCCTACCGGTGGGCCAAGGCTTTCTCGTTGGATAGTTGTATTTGGTAATTACTGGCGCCGCCGTGAGTGATTATCCAGGCTATCCCGTTGCCGGGACCGCTGAAGTTCATCATGAAGAACGAAATCCCGCCCCCTCCCGTGGTGGGCTGGAAGGTTATGTCCTGGCCCGGGGTGACATAGTTTGGGGCGGTCAGCATCTTGACACCGAAGGGCTGCTTGCCCCCTGCAAAGTCGGCGGAAGGTATCTCAACATGTCCAGTGTAATTGGGGGGGTTATCGCTCGTCGGCGTTAAAACTACAAGCCCCTGGCCCTGGGGGAACTCCAGGACCCATGGACCCGAAATGTCGACCACGTCAGCGGCAGCGGGGAAAGCCAAAAACAGGACAACAAACATGAAGACCAAGCAGGACAGCTTTCTCATGGTATGCCCTCCTTCCCGGATAGAGTGCTACTGTCTGAAAGATTAGATATAAGGCCAGCCCAAGTCAATAGCCGGGAAGGAAATACTCCCCATGGCAGGGGTATTCTTTCCCCCGCCCCGCCGCTTGAAATTTTATCGCCCGATCCCACGGCCTCCCCCCCCCGGCTAAGGCCAGGGGAAGAGGTCATCGCTGTCCCCGTTCCGTCTCCTCCAGCAGCGCCTCCAGGGCCGCCTGGAGTTTTTCCAGTTCCCGGCCGTACCTCGCCCAGTCGCCCCGCCGGGCGGCCTCCTGGGCCTCGTCGAAGTGCTCCCTCGCCTGTCGGGCAAGCCCGCCGACGCTCTTTTCTTCGGCGGCCGGCCGCCGCGGCGCGGGTCTTTCCTCTTCCGCCGCGGGGTGGCTCACCTCGGGGGGAGCCTCGCCGTGGAGCCGGAGCAGCAGCGTGGTGATGGCCTCATCGACCGTCCCGCCCCAGGCCACCTTCCCGCCGGAGGAGACGATGACCCGCTTGAGTTCCGGCAGGTCGCTGTTCTCGGCCCTGAGGTACAGGGGCTGCACATAGAGGAGGGAATCGCCCAGCGGGATGACCATGATGTCGCCCCGGATGACATCGGAGCCCCGCTGGGTCCAAAGGGAGAGCTGGGCCGCGATCTCGGGGTCCTGGTCGATCAGGGCGGCCACCTGGGAGGGGCCGAAGATGAGCTTCTGCTTAGGGAACTGGTAGACCAGGAGCTGCCCGTAGTTGGGCGGGTCGGAGCGGCCCGCCATCCAGGCGATCATGTTGTCCCTGCCCACGGGCATGAAGGGGGCGATGAGGGCGAATTCGGCCTTCTCCTCGCCCACGAGGCGCATGATCAGGTAGTAGGCGTTTATGTCACCCGTCGACGCCTGGGTCGACAGCCTCCAGACGTCCTCCTTGTTGTAATAGGTGTTGGGGTCGCTCATGTGGTAGGTCCGGTATATCTCGCTCTGGATCAGGAAGAGCCCCATGGGATACCGGATCTGGGTGCTGAGTTGGGCGGGGGCTTCGTCGGCCGGGGTGAATAGGGCCGGGAATATGCCCTGCCAGGTTCTTATGATGGGGTCATCGGGGTCGTAGACGTAGAGCACGATACTTCCGTCGTAGGCGTCGATCACCGCCTTGACGCTGTTGCGGACGTAGTTGATCTTCTGCCTCGTCCCGGAGAGGCTGACGGGGTTCGAGTAGGGGTAACGGTCGGTGGCAGTGTAGGCGTCCACGATCCAGACGAGTTTCCCGTCGACGACGGCCAGGTAGGGGTCGCTGTCGTAGAGCAGGAAGGGGGCCACCTTCTGGAGGCGCTCGTTCAGGCTGCGGTACATCAGGATCCTGCTCTCGGCTGTTATGGCGTTGGTGAAGAGGATCTGGGAGTCCCTGAAGCGCAGGGCGAACATTATCCTGTTGAAGACTCCTCCGATGGGCACCCCGCCGGTCCCCTCGTAGGTGGTCCTAACGTTGGAGTCACCCATGGGGTAGTCGAACTCCATGATGTTCGTACGTACCAGCGAGTAGGGTATGCGCCTCTCGCCGAAGTAGATCTGGGGCCTGTCGACCTCCAGGGGGACCGTCGCCTGGGGGGGGAGGTCCTTGACGATCAGCGTCGGTTTCCCCGCGGTGTCCACCTCGTTGACGAAGTTCATCACCAGGCCATATCCGTGGGTGAACTCCAGGTGCTGGTTGACCCAGGTCTGGTTCTGCAGTTGCCCGTGGTCGAGCTCCCTCGCTGCCAGCATGACCTGGCGGTAGGAGCCGTTGAAGGTGTAGCGGGCCACGTCCACGTCGGGGAAGTCGTAGTAGGTCCTTATTTCCTGGAGCTGCTTGAAGGCTCTGAGGATGGGCCGGTAGTCCCAGAGCCTTATATTCCTTATGGTGTCCGGTTCGTTGCGGATGTCCTCGGCGGAGACGGCGTCCTCGGGGAGGAAGTCGATTATCTCCTGGTCATCGAGCCCGTAGGCCTCGAGGGTCCCCCGGATGTTGAACTCGATGAAGGACTTTTCCTTGGCGAACTCGTTGGGCTCGACAACGTACTTCTGGACGATGCCTGGGAGGAGCCCCCGCAAGAGCAGGGAGGCCCCCACCAGGAGGACGGCCCCCGCCATGGCGGGCCTCCAGGTCCTCCTGAAAATGTTGGCCACCAGCAGGGCTGCGACGACCAGCGAAAGGCCCACCATGATGTTCAAGGCCAGGAGCTTGACGTGCACGTCGGTGTAACCCGCCCCGAACACCACCCCTTCGGGGGAGAGGAGTATGTGGAAACGCTCGAGCCAGAGCCCGGCGCCCCACAGGACGACCACCAGGGCGCCCAGTACAGAAAGGTGCCCCCGGGCGAAGGGGGGCAGGTAGAACCGGTTCTCATCGCGCATCCTCGGCAGCACTGCCAGGACGGTGATCAGGGCCACCCCTATGAGGGTGGTGACGAGGGTGCTGAGGAGCCAGCCCTGGAGCAGCGAAAGGAAGGGGATATCGAAGACGTAGAAAGCTACATCCCTGCCGAAGATGGGGTCGTTCTTGCCGAAGGGGGTCCTGTTCAGGTACTGGAGGACCGTCATCCACCCCGAACGGACAGTGAGGCCGTTCATGACGGCCAGGACCGCGGCGATGGCCACCACCGCCAGGGCCGAGGCCCGCATGGGTATGTCGAGGACCTCTCCCGGCAGGGACGCGAAGGCGATCTCCCTCATGGCGGACCGGCGCGCCCTGAGCCAGTTCAGTGAAAAGATCACGAAGGCCGCCGCGGCCGCCGCGGCGAACAGCACCCACTGCGGGAGAAGCCTCGTCCAGAAGACCTGCAGGAGCCCCCTCTCGCGGAACCAGAGCAGGTCAGTGTAAAAGGTGGCCGTCGCCGGCACTATCACCGCCAGCAGGAGGAGCACCCCCAGGATGATCCAGATACCTTTTTTTAATTTCAAGGGGGGTACGCGCCTGGGGCGTTCGCCCTCCCCGAAGGGTGACCCGTGAAAAATATCTCTCATCGACATGGCTGCCGCTCCTCACTTTTTCAGGTGGTTCCCTGGCTGGGTGCGTTACCGGCACAATGTACCATGTACCGGTGGAACAGGCAAAAAAGGCCGCCCGCGAAAAGCGGACGGCCGCGACGAACAGTATCGTGCCGGGGTGGCCTAGGAGCCTGAGTTTTCCATCTCAACCACGGCAGCCTCCTCCGCCGGCGGGATCTCCGACTTGCCCTTGTTCATCACCACGAGGGCCCCGACGACCACAAGGGCTATCAGGACCATCAAAAGCATCGCCTTTCCCTTCATATCGCGTTCCCCTCCTTTCCGCTCGGTCCCAGATTTTCGCGACCCGCCTGGGCGACGGGACCGCTTGGCGGGGACGGGATCTCAGCCGTCGCCGTCTTGTCTCCGAACACAGAAAACCTGCTGGCCGCCGGCCTGGCGGGCAGGAAGTCAAGCGCCTAAACCAAAGGGTTGCGGCTTGTCGCTTCTCGCTCGGTGTTTCCCGGAGAATAGGTGGTTATATCGTTGTTGGCAGAGGCACTTTTTCTTGTGTATGGAGTATACACAGAAAAAAGAAAATCGTCAAATAATTCACGAACCCGCTTCAGGGAAGGTGAAAACCGCCCATAACGCACGGCGTCTCGAGTAAGGGTGGAAGGGGAGGTCCAAGGGCGTCGCGAGGGAAAAACCGTGCCGCTGGGATTTGCGGAACACGGTCTGGTATCCCCGGATGTCCTTCAGTTTTACGTTTTTTCGATCTTTTTATTCTTCCTCCTGCAGTGGAACACGTATCCGGCCGCCAGGGCCACGCAGAAGGCCGCCAGGACGTAGGAGGCGGTGTGCATGTACCGGTGCACCAGGGCCTGGTTGTTGCCCACCCAGAACCCGACCCAGGCGAGGATCACCACCCAGATGCCCGACCCCAGGGTTGTATAGAAGAGGAAGAGGGGGACGTTCATCCTCGTGAGCCCCGCCGGCAGCGATATCAGCTGGCGGATGCCGGGAAGGAGTCTGCCGATGAAGGTGCTGATGTGGCCGTGCCTCGCGAAGTACAAATCGGCCCGCTCCAGGGCCTTATCGCTGACCAGGAAGTACTTGCCGTACCTTTCAAAGAAGGGGCGCCCGAAGGTGAGGGAGATCCAGTAGTTGAAGATCGCCCCGAGGATGCTCCCGGCGATGCCGGCCAGGATGACCGCGAAGAGGTTCATCTCCCCCCTGGCCGCGAGGTAACCCGCGGGGGGGACCACCACTTCGCTGGGGAAGGGGACGAAGGACGACTCCAAGAACATCAGGGCCACCACACCGGTGTAGCCCATCCTCCCGATGGTGGAGACTATCCAGGTTACGGCCTGGCCGAGCATCACCGGCTGCCCGTCTTCATAGGGTGTACCCGTTCCGGCGGCCTGTCATGGACTCTATGTCGATCCTGACGACGGCGACTGACGCCATGGCCTGGTCGGGAAAGGGAAGCTCGCGGCCTGCGTACTGCCTCACCACGTGGTTCAGCCCCTCCCTTTTTTCAACGGTCCCTTCCAGGAAGACGGCGGTGCCGAAACCGACGACGCTCCTGTATTTCATGGTCCACTCGCAGGGGTCGGGGTCCTGGACGACTTCGATGTCCTCGTCGACCTCGAAGCAGACCTTTGGGTTCTTATGCAGGCAATCGATCTTCTTCCCACCGTTGAAGCCGTGGAAGTAGAGGGCCTTCCCGTCGAAACCGAAGCAGAGGGGGACCATGTAGGGGTACTCCTCGTCGAAAAAGGCCACCCGGCAGACCTTGCCCCTTTCGAGGATCCCCCTGATCTGGGCCTCGTCGGTGATCTCCTTATCCTTTCGCCTCATGTCCTCTCCTCCTCCTTTGTTTTTGAAGGGCTTCCCCCGCCGGCGTATGGATGCCGACCATCTTGGCGGCCCTGCCGTTTTTATCTCTGCGGACCACGAACCCCCGGCTCCGGAGGGGCAGCCAGGAACCATCCTTTTTCAGCATCCTGAACTCGATCTCGTAGATATCGTCGCCGTCCTTCCCGGAGAGGACCCTTCTCAGCAGGTCGGCCACACCGGCCTGGTCGTCGGGGTGGATCTGCCGCTTCCAGTCCTCCAGGGACTGCCCCATCTCGCCGGGGGAGTAGCCCAGCATGGTCTCGTAGGCGGCGTTCATGACGACCCTCCCCTCGCTCACATCCCACTCCCAGAGCCCCGAAGAGTGTTCGGCGACCAGGAGTTCGAGCTGCCGGGCCTTTTCCTCGAGGTTGGCGGCCTTCCTCTGACGGTCCTTTTCGGTCTCGATGGCGTGGAGGGCGAAGGATATATCCTCGGCCAGTTCCGAGAAGAGGGTCTGCTCCTCGGGGTCGAAGTGGGCGTCGCCGGGGAGGGAGACCGATATCAGGCCGTAGGTCTTTTTTGCGTATTCCAGCCTGGTGGTCATGATGCCCCCCTCTTCGTAGCTATCCAGGAGAGGGCTTTCGGTCATGGCCATGGTGCCCCGTTTCAGGTGTATCCCCGGTTCCTTGAGGGCCGAAAGTCCCCATTCGTTGAGCATGCCGTGCCTTCTCCTCTCCGACAGGTGTTTGCCGTCGGCCGTCACCCCCGCTTCCGATACAGACTGTAGGGTTCCTCCCTTGCCCAGGATCCCGATCCAGGCGTTGCGGTAGCCCCTGGTTTCCACCAGGTGGGCGCAGATCTCCTGGACAAGCTTCTCGCTGTCGTGGTGGTGGCTGATGAGCCGATTTACCCCCCTGACGGAGCGGAGGATGGAGTTCAGTTGCCTCAGTTCCTCCTCGGTCCTCTTGAGGATGGTCACATCGCGGCCCACGGCCTGGACCTCGATGAGGTCGCCCTTTTCATCGAGGATGCCCCTCCTGGTCCATCTCAGCCAGCGCTTCCCCCCCTGGGGGAGGTCGAGAATTTGCTCGAAGAAGGGCCCCTGGCCCGAGGTGGACTGGCCGTTCGGTTCAGCCAGGAATCTCGAGGCCTCGGCGTCCCCCATTATCTCGAAGAGGCGGTGCGAAACGATGCGGTCTCTGTCCAGCCCGAAAAAATGGCAAAAAGCGTCGTTGGCGAAGGTGATCTCCCCACTGTCGGAGAAACGGCAGACCATCTCCACCTGGCTCTCGACGATGGCGGCGTAGCGCCTCTCGCTCTTCCGGAGGGATTGCTCGGCCTCCTTCTGGGCGGTGATGTCCCTCCCCACGCACTGTATCGCCACGAGGCGCCCCTCTTCGTCGAAGACGCCCCGATTGTGCCACTGCTCGAGCCCAACGCTGCCGTCGGGGAGGAGGGACCACGATTCGTCGGTGTTCGTAGGGTTCTCGGGGGTCAGTTTTTCGAAGAATTCCCGGTGCAGGCGGCTTGTCTCCTCCTGGTCCACGTGGTCGAAGACGTTCAGCCCCAGGATCTTGCCCGGGTCCTTGCCGAAGCGCCTGCAGTAGGAGGTGTTCGCGAAGGTCAGGGTCCCGTCGGGCTTGAAGCGGATTATGAACTCGTCCTGGTCTTCCACGATATTCAGGAATCGCTGTTCGCTCTCCCGGAGGGCCCTTTCCACTTCCTCCCGGCGCCCCGCGTCCCAATATATCCCGTAGGTCCCCACCGGGCGCCCTTCCTCGTGGATGGGCCCGATCAGGATGGAGACCTTTATCTCGGTACCGTCCCTTTTCACTCTTACGGCGTCGGTGATCAAGCAGGGTGTGGGGAAAACCGTGGAGGGCACGAGGAAAGCATGGGAGGGGGGGCTCGGCGCCCCGGCCGTGATCTCGCCGATCCCCTTCCCAGTCACTTCGGCCGCCTCCCAACCGAAGATGTCGCAAAAACGGGAATTGGCGAAGATGATCCTGTCGTCTTCGTCGCAGATGACCATGCCTTCCGGGGAGTTCTCCACGAGGAGGCGGAAATGGTCCTCGAGGCCGCCGCAGGCCGTCCTTCGGTTTTCACCGGGGAGGGACAATCGATCACCTCCGGGAGGGTATGCCCGGGTGGGGGCTAGAACATTCTACCACGACGGAAAGACGGGGCGACAAGGGCGGGATGCCCGCGATGACGCGGGGACGTATATAATCGGTGGGAAAGGATGGGGATGATGCCATGGGCCCGATCACGAACCTCTACCCCCTGGCGGCCGTTTTCCTCGCCGGGTTTTCCCTTGCCGTTGTGGTGGTCCTTTCCCTGAGGGCCATCTATGCCCGCGCCGCCAGGGACCGGGTCGAGGACATCACGGAGCACATCAAGGCCGCCTTCGGCGACCTCTCCCTGGAGGCCCTCTCGAGGTCGACGGAGGAATTCCTGAAGCTGGCCAAGTCCCGTTTCGACGCGGAGAGAGACCTCAGCAGCCGGGAACTGGAGGGGAAGAAGGAGCTCATCGACCGCCGCCTCGAGGAGATGACGGCGAAGCTGGAAGCCGTCTCCAGCCTTGTGCGCGACCTGGAGAAGGACCGGGAGTCCAAGTTCGGCGAGCTGGCCGATCGCTTGAGGGAGGTGAGCAAGAAGACCGCCGAACTGAACACCACCACGGGGACGCTCAAGGAGGCCCTTTCCAGCTCCCAGGCCAGGGGGCAGTGGGGTGAGCGGATGGCCGAGGATATCCTCCGCCTCGCCGGTTTCGTCGAGGGGCTCAACTACGCCAGGCAGAAGGTCCTTGCCGGGTCGGGCAGGAAGCCCGATTTCACCTTCTTCCTGCCCAAGGGGCTCACGCTCAATATGGATGTCAAGTTCCCCTTCGCCAACTACCTCGCCTGGCTCGGCGCCTCGAACGACGTCGAGAGGGGGCAGTGCCGCCGTTCCTTCCTGAGGGATGTGAGGGAGAGGATCAAGGAGGTAGCCTCCAGGGACTACATCGACCCGGGGCAGAACACCCTCGACTACGCCCTCCTCTTCATTCCCAACGAGCAGGTCTATTCCTTCATCCACGAACAGGAGCCTGGCATGATCGACGACGGGCTCCGGCAGAAGGTGATCTTCTGCTCGCCCGTCACCCTTTACGCCGTGCTCGCCGTGATAAGGCAGGCCGTGGACAACTTCACCCTGGAGCAGACCTCCAAGGAACTGCTGGCGCTCTTCGGGGCCTTCAGCAAGCAGTGGAAGGAGTTCCTGAAAAGGCTGGAACACCTGGGGAAGCAGATCGAAGGGGCCCGTGACGATTACGAGAACCTCGTGACCACCCGCCGGAGGGGTCTGGACCGCCCCCTGGAGAGGCTGGAGGAAATCCGGAAACTGAGCGGCCTGGAGGCGGCTCCGCTGGAGGATCCCCTCGCGGAGGATGGGGCCGAGGCGCCCCCCGACGAAGGGACGATTTAATAATGATCTCGTTTGCCCTCGCCCCTGGGGCATGATAAAATCACTTCGTATGCCTTCATAAATAATACAATCTCCCGCTCCCATCGGGGATCCTTGAGGGCTATAAAAGGGGGTGCGCCGCGTGCAAGTGCTGACGAGGAAACTCCTGACCCGCTGCATGGCGGCCACCGCCCTGGGACTTCTCCTCTTTTCAGCCCCCGCCCAGGCGCTCCACCACGTCAAGGTGGGTTTCTACCAGAACGCGCCCCTGGTCTTCCGGGACGACGACGGTGTCGTGAAGGGCCTCTTCGCCGATGTCCTCAACGCGGTGGCCGCTGAGAACAGTTGGACGATGGAATGGGTGGAAGGATCCTTTGCCGAAGGGCTTGAAAGGCTCGAGCGCCGCGAGCTGGACATCATGGCGGCCGTGGCCTGGACTGAGCAGAGGGAACAGCTCTTCGACTTCACCCGCGAGGCCGTCGTCTCAAACTGGGGGGTCTTCTACTCCCGCCGTGACATGAACCCCACCTCCATCCCTGACCTGGATGGCATGAAGGTCGCCGTGGTCAAAAGGGACACCTACGGGGAAGCCTTTAAGAGCCTCGCGGCGCGCTTCGGGATAACCTGCTCCTACCTCGAGGTGGATGATTACCCAGATGTGTTCAAGGCCATCGAAGGCTACAAGGCCGAGGCCGGGCTCGTGAGCCGCCTCTTCGGGCTGACCAACGAGGCGGAGCACCGGGTCGACCGGACCAACATCTTCCTGGAGCCTCGGGAGCTGCGCTTCGCCGCCCCCAAGGGCCTCAGCGTGACGGTACTGCAGATCCTCGATTTTCACCTCACCAAGTGGAGGCCCATCCCCGATTCCCCCCTCAACAGGTCTATCCAGAACTGGCTCTCCGAGAGGAGCGTCATGAGCGTCATCCCGCGGTGGTTCCCCTGGTTCGTGGGGGCGTCCCTGGCGACCGTGCTGGGTGTCCTCTTCACGAACCTGATGCTGCGGCGGAAGGTCCTGGCCCGCTCCAGGGAACTCCTGAAGAGCAGGGCCGATCTTTCCAGGGAAAAGGTCCTCTTCGAGAAGCTCTTCGAGGAATCGCCCGATGCCCTGGTGCTGCAAAGCACGGAGGACAACAGTATCCTGCGGGTCAACAGAGGCTTCACCAGGCTCTTCGGTTACCGCCGCGACGAGGCCGAGGGCAGGACCCTGAACGAAATGATAGTGCCCGGGGACCTGCTCCAGGAAGGGATTGAAATGGACAGAAGGACCGACAAGGGCAACGCCTTACAGGAAGAGACGGTGAGGCGGAAGAAGAGCGGCACCCTCGTCGATGTCTCCCTGATCTCCGTGCCCGTCACTCTGGAGGGGGGGCTCGTCGGCGCTTACGTCATATACAGGGACATATCGGCAGCGAAGGAGGCAAGGAAGGCCCTCATCGAAAGCCGTGAGCATGCCGAAAAAAGCCTCGAGAGCATGAGCCGCGCCTGGGAACAGACCATCGACGTCCTCGCCATGGCCGCCGAGACCCGTGACCCCTATACCGCCGGTCACCAGAGGAATGTCTCGGCCCTTTCCGAAGCCATCGCCAAGGAGCTGTGGCTCGACAAGGAGACCGTCAATTCCATCAGGATGGCGGGGCTGGTCCACGACGTGGGCAAGATAAACATACCGACGGAGATACTGAGCAAGCCCGGCACCCTTGGCGAGGTGGAATTCGCCCTGATCAGGACCCACCCCGAGGTGGGCTACGAGATAATGAAGAACATCGAGCTCCCCTGGCGCCTGGCCGACATGATCCTGCAGCACCATGAGAGGATGGACGGCTCCGGTTACCCGAGGGGACTCAAGGGGGACCGGATCATGCTCGAGGCCAAGGTCCTCGCCGTGGCCGACGTGGTGGAGGCCATGTCCTCCCATCGTCCTTACAGGGCCTCCCTGGGGGTGGAAGCCGCCCTGGAGGAGATAGAGACCAACAAGGGGCGCCTCTATGACCCCCAGGTGGCCGACGCCTGCCTGAGGCTTTTCAGGGAGAAGGGTTTTCGCTTTCCCGGATCCTGATCGAAGATCCGGGGTCTATCATGGAGGTGATCGATGATGCGCAAGGCGCTTGTGGCCATCGACGGAAGCGACATAACGAAACCGCTGGTGAGGTTCGCCTTTGAGCGGGCCAGGAAGGAAAAGCTCCAGGGGCTCGACTTCATCTACGTCTTCCAGCCCTACCCCGCCGCGCTTTTCCCGGGGATGCCCATCCCCACCACGATCGAGGAGGAGCACGCCAAGGCCACCAGGAAGGCCCTGGAGGCCATGGTGCTCAAGGAGCGGGAGGAGGCCGGAGCCGAGAAGGTCGAGGTCTCCATGGTCTTCCCCTACGGGAGCCCTTCGGGGGAGATAATCCGCCAGGCGGAGGAGTACCCCTATCGCTCCATCTTCATAGGCCACAGGGGCATGGGGAGCCTGGAGAGGTTCTTCATAGGCAGCGTGGCCGCCAGGGTGGTGGAGCACGCACCCTGCACGGTCATCGTTTTCCGCCCCCGCGACTGAGCCGGGTCCGCCCCGCTTTGCCGGAGCGCCCCTTCCGCCTGCCCCCGCGGCCCATGGGTCCGACCAGGCAGTGGGGGCCTGTGCCGATGAGGTCCTCCCTCCCCGCCTTGACCAGGGCCTCCTCGACCAGTTTCCTGTTGGCCGGCGAGCGGTACTGCAGCAGCGCCCTCTGGAGCTTCCTCTCGTGGGTCGAGCGGGGCACGTAGACCTCTTCGCCGGTCATGGGGTCCAGGCCCGTGTAGAACATGCACGTTGAAAGGGTCCCCGGCGTTGGGATGAAATCCTGCACCTGCTCGGGGTGGTAACGGATCTCCTTCAGGAACAGGGCCAGTTCCACGGCGTCGGCCAGGGTGGAGCCGGGATGGCTCGACATCAGGTAGGGGACCAGGTACTGCTCCTTTCCCGACTTCCTGTTGGCCCTGTCGAATTCCCTCATGAACTCCAGAAAGACCTCCTTACCGGGTTTCCTCATCAGCGCCAGGACCCTGGGCGAGACGTGCTCGGGGGCCACCTTGAGCTGACCGCTGACGTGGTGTTCGCAAAGGTCCTCGATGAGTTTCGGATCACGGGCGGCCAGGAGGTGGTCGTAGCGGATGCCGGAGCGCACGAAGACCTTCTTCACCCCCGGGAGGGAGCGGATCTTCTTCAAAAGTTCGAAATAGCCCTTTTGGTCGGTTTCCAGGGCCGCGCAGGGCTCCGGCCAAAGGCAGTCCCTGTCGGGGCAGGAGCCCCGGGAAAGCTGGGCGGGGCAGGCGGGGGAGTGGAAGTTGGCCGTGGGTCCCCCCACGTCGTGGATATAACCCTTGAAACCGGGCAGCCCCGTCAGGGTCTTGGCCTCCCTGAGGATGGACGCGTCGCTCCTGGCCTGGATCACCCTCCCCTGGTGGGAGGTTATGGAACAGAAGGAGCAACTCCCGAAGCAGCCCCGGTGGGCCGTTATGCTGAACCGGACCTCCTCGACGGCGGGGACGCCCCCCCTGTCATCGTACATGGGGTGGGGTTCCCTCCTGTAGGGGAGTTCATAGACCCAGTCCATCTCCTCCGTGGAAAGGGGCATGGCCGGCGGGTTCTGAACGACGTACCAGGCACCCTGGTCCTGGGCGACGGGGCGCCCCTGGAAGGGGTCCTGTTCACCGTACTGGAGCCGAAAGGCCTCGGCGAAGGCCGCGCGGTCGCGGGAGACCTCCTCGAAGGAGGGCAGGACGACAGCCCCCGGAGGGAGGTCCGTCCCCTTTGCCCGGCGGCAGGTCCCCGGGACATCCCTTATCATCCCCACGGGCACGCCCCTGGAAAGGGCCTCGGCGATCTCGAGGATCGGTTTTTCCCCCATGCCGAAGACGAGGAGGTCCGCCTTGGCGTCGACGAGGACGGACCTCCTGACGCTGTCGGACCAGAAGTCGTAGTGGGCGAACCTTCTTAGGCTGGCCTCGACGCCGCCTATGATGAGGGGGATATCCTTCCAGGCCTCCCGGGCCCGGTTGCAGTAGACCACCGTCGCCCTCTGGGGCCTTCTCCCGGCCTTGCCGCCGGGGGAGTAGGGGTCGTCACGGCGGGGTTTTTTCGCCGCCGTGAAGTGGGAGAGCATGGAGTCCAGGTTGCCCGCCGAGACCAGGGCGCCCAGGCGGGGCCTTCCGAGGGCCAGGAAGTCCCCCAGGCTCCTCCAGTCGGGCTGGGCGATCACGCCGACCCGGTAGCCCCGGGCCTCGAGGACCCTGGGTATGACGGCGTTGGCGAAACTGGGGTGGTCGACGTAGGCGTCGCCGGTGATGAAGACGAAGTCCACCTCGCCCCAGCCGAGGCGATCCAGGTCCTCCCGGTCGACGGGAAGGAAGCCCACGCTACCGCCTGCCACGGGCCATCACCACCCTGTCGGGCAAGGGCTGAAGGCGCGGCAGGACCATGCCAGTTCCTCGAGCCCCTTTTCCTCGCAGAAGCAGGCCGAACCTTCCCGGTCGGGCTCTGCCAGGAAGAGGTCCTCCGGTACGGGGGCGTCCAGGCGGAGGCGGGCCAGCTCACGGCTCAGGAAGGCCTCCTCCCGCCCCTTCTCAAGGCGGTCCCTCAGGGAGCCCTTCACGGAGCGGATCCCCTCGTAGAGCGACTCCAGGTCGCCGAAACATCTCACCAGCCTCCCGGCGGTGACGGGCCCAACCCCCGCGACGCCGGGGATGTTGTCCGTCCGGTCGCCCATCAGCGCCTGGTACTCCGCCATGTGGCGCGGCTCAAACCCGAAGGCCTCCCGGAAGGAGGAGGCGTCCACCCTGGTAAAACTATCGCCCCCGGCGGGGCGCAGGATGGTTATGGCGCCCTCGCCCAGGGTCTGGAAGAGGTCCTTGTCGGGCGTGACGATGATCACTCCCTTGCCGCGCTCCGCCTCCCTGACGGCGGCCGCGGCGATCAGGTCGTCGGCCTCGAAGGCGAGACTGGTCACGACCGTTATCCCCAGGCAGCGGGCCAGCTCCATCATGAGGGGCAACTGGGGGATGAAGTCCTCCGGCGGCGCGGGGCGGTTGGCCTTGTAGGGGGGGTAGAGCTTTTTTCGGAAGCTGGGCCCCGGCGAGTCGAAGACCACGGCCCCCTCCCTCGCCCCGGATCTTTCGACGACGGCCATGAGGGCCCTCCCGAAGCCGTAGAGGCCGTTCACCGGCACGCCCTCGGGGGAGCGGAGGGGCCGCTTGACGCCGAAAAAGGCCCTGTAGGCCAGGGCGTGGCCGTCGATGAGGATGAGGTCGGTCAAGGGTACCTCCTTTTCTTCGCGGGGAAGAGGTTGTCCTTCTCCCGCGGCGAACCTATAGTAACAGCAAGAGGGGTGGTGCACCAATGGACATGGTGAACGCGTCGGGGGACAGCTGGTACATACCGGGCCCCACCAACCTGGGGGTTTACGCCGGGGAGGGCCGGGCGGTCCTCATCGACAGCGGGAACGACGAGTCGGCGGGGAGGAAGATCCTGAAGGCCCTCGAGGGGAAGGGGTGGAACCTGGACCTGATCGTCAACACCCACTCTAACGCCGACCACATAGGGGGCAACGCCCTCATCCAGAAGAGGACGGGCTGCCGCGTGGCCGCGACGCGGGCCGAGTCGGTCTTCATCGAGGAGCCCTGGCTGGAACCGGCCCTCCTCTGGGGGGCGGCGGGTTTCGGCGCCATAAGCGGGAAGTTCCTGAAGGCCCAGCCCTCGATGGTCACCGACATCATTCTCTCGTCGGGGCCGGTGCTTGATACGGGCCTTGAGGCGGTGCCACTGGCGGGGCATTTCCTCGACATGGTGGGCCTCAGGACCCCCGACGGCGTCTTCTTCATCGCCGACAGCCTTTTCCCGCCGGCCATACTCGACAAGTACGGCATGGCCGTCTGCTTTGACGTGGCCTCCCAGTTGAAAACCCTCGAATACCTGGAAAAGGCCGAGGCGGCCCTCTTCGTGCCCAGCCATGCCGAGCCCCGCGGCGACATCGGCCCCCTCGTGAAGAGGAACAGGGATGCCCTCGATGAGGTCCGCGACAGGATCCTGGGGACCTGCGCCGTCCCCTCCTCCCGGGAGGACCTCATCGCTGTGCTGGCCGTGCACTTCGACCTCTCCCTCAACCCTGCCCAGTACGTCCTCACCCATATAACCGTGTCGGCCCACCTCTCACATCTCGCCGACGATGGCACCCTCGAGCCCCTCTTTGAAAAGGGCCGGATGCTTTGGGTCCGGACCTCGAAATGAAGCACCCCGGCGCGGTTCCGGGGTAGTACCTTGTGAAGGCCCCCGGCACCGCTTGACATTTCGCCGCCGATGGCGATAATTGTCCCATTGCCGTGAAGGGATTACACGAAGTGGCGCCCCCATGGGCGCCGCTTTTTTTGTGTCCCTTTATCGAATACAGGAGGAACGTGCTTTTATGGAACAAACCGCGACACTGGAAACAATGGTACCGGAAGGCCGGAAGGGTTTTGAGGGTTTCGGCCTCCGGGAAGAGCTCCTCGAGGCCATCGAGGCGAAGGGTTTCACCGAACCGATGCCGGTCCAGGAGGCCGTGCTCGGCCGGGAAGACCTCGACGTGGACCTGATCGTCCGGGCCCGGACGGGCTCGGGAAAGACCCTCGCCTTTTTGCTTCCCCTCATGAATGACCCGGACCTCGATCCATCGAGGCCGGGAGTGCTGATCATCTCCCCGACGAGGGAACTGGCCCTCCAGATCTCCCGCGAGGCGGCGTGGCTCTCCCGGCGGATAGAATGCGCCTGTGCCACCCTGGTGGGCGGGATGGACATGGCGGCCCAGGTCCGCGAGCTGAGGCACGGGGCGGCCTTCATCATCGGGACCCCGGGCCGGGTGCTGGACCACGTGCGCCGGGGGACGCTCAAGATGGATCACATCCGCACCGTGGTCCTCGACGAGGGCGACCACATGCTCGACATGGGCTTCAGGGAGGAACTGGAGTCCATTCTCGAGGCCGCCCCGGCGAGGGAGAGGACCTGGCTTTTCTCGGCCACGATGCCCCCGGCTGTCAGGGCTCTTTCCAGGAGGTACCTCACCGACCCCGAGATGATATCCCTCGTGGAAGAGGGCGCCCAGCACGAGGACATAGTTCACCGGGTCTACACGACGCCGAAGGGCCGCAGGGTGGAGGGCCTGGTGAACGCGCTGCTCTGGGAGAACTCGTCGAAGGGGCTCGTGTTCTGCCATACCAGGGCTGAGACCATCGAGGTGGCCGACAGGCTCGCCCGGGAGCGGTTCAGTTCCTGCTGCCTCCACGGCGATATGAGCCAGAGGGAGAGGAACCACGCCCTGGCGATGTTCGCCTCGGGCCGGGTTTCCCACCTGGTAGCCACCGACGTAGCCGCCAGGGGGCTGGACATACCCGACGTGGAGCACGTCTTCCAGTTCGGCCTCCCCTCCGACGCAGAGACCTTCGTGCACCGCAGCGGAAGGACCGGGAGGGCCGGCAACGAAGGCCAGGATATCCTGGTGCTCACCCTGGCCGAGGCCCACAAACTGAAGGGCCTCTTGAGGGACACGAAGATCTCCCTGAGCTGGTCGCCCGTCCCGGACGCCCAGTCCATCAGGACTATGCAGAGGGCCCGTTACGAGGAGTTGGTCCTGGGCGACTCCCTCGGGGGCGACGACGGCACGAGGGAATGGGCCGTGAGCCTGCTCGAGAAGGCCGACCCGGTGGACCTCGTGGCGGCCTTCCTGGACTTGGCGGCCAAGGACATCCGCTCCGGCTACTCCCTCAAGGACGACTTCGCCCGGGAGAGGGAGCAGGCGGCCCACCGGAGTCCCCGCGCCGTCCCAGCTCGGAGGGAGCGCAAGCCCCTGGGGCGCAAAAGGGGGACCCTCGTCCGGCTCCCCGTGAGGGACGCCGCCGATTGGAACGCCGGGAAGGTCCTCAGGACGGTATGCTCGGCCCTGGATGTGGAAAGCCGTGAGATCGCCGAGATAGTGCTCAAAAAGGACGGCGTCATGGTGGAGCTGCTCCCCGCGGCCCTTGAAAAGTACCGGCGGGACCCCGACAGGCTGTCGGGACCGGCCCTTAGCCGGATCGCCGCCTCGGGGAGGCGAAGGGCCTGGAGCGACCGGGATCGCGCCGGGAGCAGAACGGCCTGATCGAAAAGAGAAAAAATGAGGCCCCGGGGATAACCCCGGGGCCTAATCTCATCCAAGGGGACTTCAATCCATTGTGACGACGGTGCCCTCGCGCCCCTCCAGGGCTTCGACGGCTTTGAAGAGCGAGGTGATGACGGCCTTCCTGCCGGGGGAACTCCGCGCGAACTTCACCGAGGCCAGGACCTTGGGGAGCATGCTCCCCGGGGCGAAGTGTCCCTCTTCCATGAAACGTTCCGCCTCGGACACGGTCATGCCGTCGAGGAACCTCTGGCCCGGCTTTTTATAGTTGAGGCAGACCTTGTCGACCTCGGTCAGGATGAGCAGTATGTCGGCTTCGATGTCCTGGGCCAGCCGCCCCGCCGCTAGGTCCTTGTCGATCACGGCGGCCACGCCCGCGAGTGAGCCGTCACCTTTCTCCACGACGGGGATGCCGCCGCCGCCGGCGGTGATCACAATGGAGGTATCCCAGAGGCGTTTCACGGCGGAGAGCTCCACGATCCTCTTGGGGTCCGGTGACGGGACGACCCTGCGCCAGCCGCGGCCGGCGTCCTCCTTCATGGTGAAACCCCTCTCTTCGGCGATCGCCTTGGCCTCGTCCTCGGTGTAAAAGGGGCCTATGGGCTTCGTGGGGTTGCTGAAGGCGGGGTCACCGGGGTCGACGACGACCTGGGTAACGAGGGTGACCACCGGTATTTCGCGGCCCCTATCCCTCAAGGCCTCGCTGAGGGCTTGCTGGATGTGGTAGCCGATGTAACCCTGGCTCATGGCCCCGCAGACGTCGAAGGGCATGGCGGGGGTTTGGGGGTTCTCCCTGGAGGCGATCTCCTGGGAGAGGACGATCCTCCCCACCTGGGGCCCGTTGCCGTGGACAATGGCCATCTCGTAGCCCTTGGTGCTTATTTCCGCCAGGAAACCGGCGGTCTTCCTCACGACCTCGAGCTGCGCTTCGGCCGTCGGCGGCGCGCCCGCCTCCTGGAGGGCGTTCCCCCCCAGGGCTACCACGACCCTGGATGCACGATCCATAGACCTCTCTCCTCACCGTGAAAGCGATATTTTCGGGAAGGATTTTAAGCCCTTCCCCTTGGGTGGTTCAACCCCTCCGCCCCGAAGGACGGTCAGATCTCGCAGCAGGGGTTCCCCGGTTCTATCAGCCGGGTTGTGATGCTCCCCCCGCAGTGGCCCTCCAGGAGGCCCATGATCTCCTCGACGGCTCTTTCGCGGGCTGCGACCTCCAGGGGCGGCAGGAAGTCCAGGTGCAGCGCCACGTGGCTGGTCAGGGCCGTGATCTTGCTGGGGTCGCCGTTCTTCCAGCACCACCCTCGGCAGAAGACCGTCCCCTTCGCCGTGTCGTGGAGGATGATCTCCCCCGGGTCGGGGTTCTCCACCGTCCCGGGGTCGCCCAGCTGGGCGAAGGGTTCGTCGCCCCTCGCCGGCCCCAGCCGAAGGTCCCCCGCCAGCCCCGACAGGTCGTCGCCGCCGCAGGGGATGCGGTACTTCAGGCTTATGATGTTCATGATCGCCACGATCCTGTTTATGAAGGGCAGGTCCTTGCCGGAGCGGGTCCGCCTGATGAGGTTGGCGATGGATGGCGGGAACTTGTTGGGGTTGAGCCCCATCTCCCTGAAGACGGAGCGCCAGGACGCGATCAGGGGGTATTCCTTGTAATCCTCGAGGGCGGGGTCGGCTTTGACGCCCGCCTCGGCCTCCCTGAGCAGGGCCAGCAGGGCGGGGTCGTCCTCGGCGTTCTCCAGTCCCCGGCCGACCACGGTGCAACGGCGGTACTCCGGCCATTTCTCGAAGACTTCGGGTGCTATGCAGAATCGCAAGGGGTGCATCTCCTTTCATCGACAGCCGCGGCTTCTTTCACGCCCTGTATAATAACAGCACTTCCAGGGGGAGGCGAAGAAATGAAAAAGGAACAGACCGCCGGGGGGAGAAAGGCCCTCTTCTTTTTCTGCGTCGGCAAGGGTTACGACCACGTCTCGAGGCAGGCCTTCGAGAAGGTCCTGGAACTTTACCGCCCCGATGAGACGGGGGTCTCCGTCGACGGGTACCCCGTCATGGAGTACGTCGACGGCCGGGGGGACCGTTTCTTCTTTATGCGCCAGGAGACCCTCGTCAGTTACGACTTCCGCCGATACCTGCCCGTCCTGAGGGAGCATTTCCTCGATGTCGACCTCGCGGCCGAGGTGAACTGGCACGAGGGTGCCAACGCCCCCGACAGGGTCCTGACGGTCCACACCGTGGGCGACGTGAACGCCGGAGTCTTCCCCCCCGCCGAGCCGGCCTACGTGAGGAATCTCCTCCGCGCCCTGGAGGACGAGAGGGCCCGGGCGGAAGTCGATGACTTCAGCGTGGTGACCGAGGCCACCCACTGGACGGGGACTTTCAAGGGACAGGACCCCCGGCTGATGGACGGGTTCCCCGTCCCCATGCTCGACATCGAGGTGGGTAGCACCCCCGCCAGTTGGGAGGACCCGCGGGCGGTGGGAGTGATGGCCAGGAGCCTGGTGAAGCCCTTTTCGGGTTCCCAACGCCTGTACCGGGTCCTGTGCGTGGGCGGGGTCCACTTCGAAAGGTCCTTCTCCGAGGCGGCCCTGGGCGACTTCCCCTTCGGCGTATCCCACATACTCCCTAACCAGTGGATCGTCACCGGGGACTACGCCTCGGAAGGGGGTTACGAAAAACTGCGCTCCGTCGCGTCAAGTATCAGGGGAGGCATCGACGCCGTGGTCTACCACGAGGGGATAAAGGGCGCTTTCAGGGACCAGTGCCGGAGGCTCGCCGGCGAACTGGGCGTTCCCGTCCTGAAGCACAAGGCCCTGCGCCGGCCCGAGGCGCTCGGCTTCACCCCTTGAGCGGGGCCTTCAAGGCTCCGGCCTTTTCTTCCTAGACTGTTCGTCCCTCATCCAGGATTGCAGGTCGCTGGAGGTGTAGGCCAGGTGGTGGGCCAGGGCGGCCACGGACCTCTCGAGGTCGCCGGCCGTCACCGCCGCCAGGATCTCCCGGTGCTGTCGCTGGGACTCGTCCCTCATCGAGCCCAGGTGGGTCCTGATCGTGCGGTCCGTCTTCTGCCTGAGCCTCGAGACCATGTCGAGGGTCAGCGGTCGGTCGGCCGGCTCGTAGAAAAGGGTGTGGAAGAGGAAATTCTGGTCCCGCCAGCGGATGCAGTCCTCTTCCTTTTCCATCCGGTCGAGGACCTCGCCGGCGTCCTGGATTATCTTGCGGGTGATCCCCGGGAAGGCTGTCCTCATCAGGCTGGTCTCCAGGGCGGCCACCATCTCGTAGAGCTCCCGGGCCTCCTCCAGGGAGAGCTCCGTCACGAAGGCCCCCCGGTACCCCCGGAACTCCACGAGTCCCTCCGTCTCGAGCAGCCTCAACGCCTCCCTCAGCGGGATGGGGCTCACGCCCAGGCTCTGGGCGATCCGGGCCTGGTGGAGCGGCCCCCCCTCCTCGAGCACGCCCCGGTAGATGGCGTCCCGCAGCACCGCCGCTATGTGGTGGGGCGCGCTGGTGTCGCCGCTCATCCTTCCGGCCAGTTCCTTTAGGGTCCAGTCATCCATCGGTGAAGACCTCCCCGCTTTCCCCCTCGGGGGGGACCTGGGAATATTATATTATCCCGACCGCCGATTATACGAACCGCCCTTCAAACTATACCTCGTTGACACTTCCCCCGGGTGAAAAGCATACTGGTCCCGGCAAGGGCCAAATACGGAAGCGGGAGTGATAGCCGTGGCGGTACCGATGCAGTTCCTCACCGACGAGCTGGAGGCCATGAAGCGCGACGGCCTCTACGGGACGATCCGCACTATAGAAAGCCCCCAGGGGGCGTGGGTCCGGATAGCGGGCAAAGACCACCTGAACCTCTGCTCCAACAACTACCTGGGGCTGTGCAACGACCCGAAGGTGGTGGGCAGGGTCAAGGAGTACGTGGACAAGTGGGGCGTGGGACCCGGGGCCGTGAGGACCATCGCCGGGACCATGACGCCCCACATAGAGCTGGAGAGGCGCCTGGCCAAGTTCAAGGGGGCCGAGGCGGCCATCGTGCTCCAGTCGGGGTTCTGCGCCAACCTGGCCGTCATACCCACCCTCGTCCCCGCGGCGGAGGACACCATCTACAGCGACTCCCTGAACCACGCCTCCATCATCGACGCCTGCCGCCTCACCAAGGCCCGGGTGGTGCGGTACGGGCACTCCGACCTGGCGGACCTCGAGGCCAAGCTCCGGGAGCACCGGGGCAACCCCGGCAGGCACCTCCTCGTCACCGACGGGGTCTTCTCCATGGACGGCGACATAGCCAAACTGCCGGAGATAGTCGAACTGTGCGAAGCCTTCGGCGTCATCGTCGTCGTCGACGACGCCCACGGGGAGGGCGTACTCGGCAGGGGGGGCCGAGGCATCGCCGACCACTTCGGCCTTCACGGCAGGGTGGACGTGGAGGTGGGCACCATGTCCAAGGCCTTCGGGGTCATGGGCGGCATGATCGCCGGGAGCGCCACCCTCATCGACTACATCCGCCAGAAGGCCCGGCCGAACCTCTTCAGCAGCGCCCTCACCATCCCCGACGTGGCGGCCAACCTCGCCTCGGTGGATATACTGGAGGAGAGCGAGGCACGGGTCAACCGGCTCAGGGAGAACGGCGACTTCCTGAAGAGGGAGCTCTCGGCCGCGGGCTTCGACACGGGTCACAGTGAGACACCCATAACGCCCGTCATCATCGGCGAGGCCTCCGACGCCAAAACCTTCAGCGCCGAACTCTTCAAAAAGGGCGTCTTTGCGACGGCCATCGTCTTCCCCACCGTCCCGAGGGGGACCGCCAGGATCCGCTGCATGGTCTCGGCGGCCCACACGAAGGAAGACCTCCGCTTCGCCGTGGAGCGCTTCGTCGAGGTGGGCCGGGGGATGGGTATCCTGCCGTGAAACGGATCCTCGTCACCGGTTCCAACGGGCAGATAGGCGCGGAACTGGTACCCTACCTGCGGGAGCGGTACGGTGCCGAAAACGTCCTGGCCACGGCCAGGCGCAGGGTGCCGGGGCCGGTCTCGGAGGGGGGGCCCTTCGAGATCCTGGAGGTCCGCGACGGGAGGGCCTTCTCGGGGCTGATGGGCTCCTTCGGGGTCGACGCCGTGATACACCTCGCCGGGGTCCTGTCGGCCAGGGCCGAGGCCGACCCGCAGGGGTCGTGGGACGTCAACGCCGGCGGGTGCTTCGCCGCCCTGGAGTGCGCCCGGGAGCGGGGGGCTGCCTTCTTCTTCCCCAGCTCCATCGCGGCCTTCGGCCCCTCCACGCCGCCCGACGGCACGCCCCAGGTGACGATCCAGCGGCCCACCACGATCTACGGCGTCGCCAAGGTCACGGGTGAACTTCTCTGCGACTACTATCACCTGAAGTACGGCCTCGACACCAGGGGGCTGCGCTTCCCCGGTCTCATCTCCTACGAAGCCCCGCCCGGCGGCGGCACCACGGACTACGCCGTCCACATCTACTACGAGGCCGTCTCCCAGGGCCGCTACACCAGCTACATAGCCCCGGGGACCTTCATGGACATGATGTACATGCCCGACGCCCTCGAGGCGGTCGTCCGGCTGATGGAGGCCGAGCCGTCGAAACTGGTCCACCGCAACGCCTACAACGTATCGGCCATGAGCTTCGAGCCGGGGCAGGTGGCGGCCTCGATAAGGAAACGTATCCCCTCCTTCGAGATCGACTACGCCGTCGACCCCGTGAGGCAGGCCATCGCCGCGTCGTGGCCTCGTTCCCTGGACTGCTCGGCCGCCAGGGCCGAATGGGGCTTCGCCCCGAAGTACGACCTGGACGCCATGACAACCGACATGCTCGAGAAGATCCAAAAGCGGGGTCCAACTGCGGGGTCAGGTCTACACTTTTGACTTTTTACACGACCGTGGCAAAATCCACTTAGACAAAGAGCGTCCTTTGCTCTCGGGCCTGCCTTTTCCTGCCTTTTCCTCAGGGTTCAGCATTTAGTCAAAAGTGTAGACCTGACCCCGCTCCTTGACGTAGAGATGCTTTAATCTGATAATAAAACAGTCATTGTCAGGGATGCGGGCTGTCGGGATCGACGGCCCCCAAGGGGGGTCCGTGACAATGGGTAGCGTTATTCTCGATCTTGACGAGAGCCGGATCGTCATTCCCAAGGACCGACGGCTCCGCAAGGTCTACCTTGAGTTCAGTACCAGGTGCAATCTCAACTGCCCCATGTGCTTCCGGGAATCCTGGACGGAGCCCCAGGGCGATATGGACTGGGGCCTGTTCCTCCGGGTTGCCTCGGACCTCGCCGAATTCCCCCTCCTTGAAACGGTCCACTTCCTCGGTATGGGAGAACCCTTCTGCCACCCCAGGCTCATCGAGGCCGTCGGCATCCTCAAATCCGGCGGCCGCCGTGTGAGGATAACGACCAACGCCACCCTGCTCGACGGGGCCACCGCCAGGGCCCTTGTGGCCGTGGGGGCCGACATCATCGACCTCTCCGTCGAGGCCGACGATGTCCCGTGGCCGGGGAGGGTGAGCAGCCTGGAGATCCTGTCGAAGGCGGTGGAGGAGCTCCGGGAGGCCAGGAAGCATGCCGGTTCCAACGCCTGCGAGATCCGCATCGCCCTGGTGGTCACCCGGTCGAACTTCCCCCTTATCCCTGGTATCGTGCGATCCCTGAAAGGCAAGGGCGTCAGCGCCGTCTCCGTGAGCAACCTGCTCCCCACCGATATGGAGGCCGATGCCAACCGGCTCTATCCCCTCACCCTCGAAGAGGAAGTGACGGTGCGTTCGAAACTCTACACCCAATTCCAGTACGCCGGGATCAAGCCCGAACTTCCGAGGTTCTCCCTGTCCACCGAGCGGCACTGCAACTTTGTGAGGTCCGAGTCCTGCTTCATAAGGTGGGACGGCCTCGTGGCCCCCTGCCTCAGATTGTGCCATGGCTACAGGGAGATCGTCCTCGGGAGGGAGAAGGAAGTGATCCCCTGGTTCTTCGGCGACCTGAAAAGGCAAGGACTGGCGGAGGTCTGGGACGACCCGGGTTACGTTTCCTTCAGGTGGAGGCTGAGGAGGGCCCTCTACGCCTCCTGCCTTGACTGCAACCTCCTCAGGTCCTGCGAGTACGCCAAGACCACCGAGAGCGACTGCTGGGGTAACTCCCCGGCTTGCAGCGACTGCCTGTGGGATCGGAACCTTATCCGGTGCCCCTAGAAGATCACCCGGTAGGGGAAAAGGAGGTGAACGACGGGTCCTTCGAAGTATCCAGGCTGACTTCCTGAGCGAAGAATAGAGAGCCTCGAGAGTTCTTTACCGTGGGACGGCAAGGTTATCGCAAAAAGAGAAAAGGAGGGAGAGACATGCAAGAGAAACGTCTTTTGAGGGTTGACCTTTCCGCGGGAACGGTCAAACAGGAACCGCTGAACCCCGATTGGGTCAAGCAGTACATCGGCGGTCGCGGGTACGGGACCAAGCTGCTCTACGAGGAGCTGAAACCGGGGACGGACCCCCTCTCAGAGGGGAACAAGCTCATCTTCGCCACGGGTCCGCTGACGGGTTCCAATGTCCCCACCGGCGGGAGGTACATGGTGATCACCAAGAGCCCCCTGACAGGTTTCATAGCCTCGAGCAACTCCGGGGGCTACTGGGGGGCGGAAATGGCAAGGGCGGGCTACATGATGATCCTCGTGGAGGGGAAGGCCAAGAAGCCCGTCTACCTGTGGATCAACGACGACAAGGCCGAACTGCGCGACGCCTCTTCGCTCTGGGGCAAGGATACCCACGAGACCACCGACGCGTTGCTGAAGGAAGTGGGTGACCCCAAGGCGAGGGTGGCCTGCATCGGCCCCGCCGGGGAGAAGCTATCCCCCATAGCCTGCATCGTCAACGAAAAGCACCGGGCGGCGGGCCGGAGCGGCGTGGGCGCCGTGATGGGCTCGAAGAACCTCAAAGCCGTCGTCGTCCGGGGGAGCGGGAGCTTCAAGGCCGCCGACCCCGAAGGGCTCAGGGAAACCCTGAAGGCGGCCATGCAGAAGATCAAGGAGAACGGGGTCACCGGCGAGGGTTTGCCCACCTACGGCACCGCGGTACTGGTCAACATACTCAACCAGCTCGGCAGCTACCCCTACAAGAACTTCCAGGCGTCGCAACACGAAGGCGCCGAGAAACACTCCGGCGAGAGGCTGGCGGAGACCTTCCTCACGGGGAGGACCAACTGCTTCGCCTGCCCCATAGGGTGCGGCAGGGAGACAGCCCTGGAGGACAAGAAGGGCGAAGGCCCCGAGTACGAGACCCTCTGGGCGCTGGGCAGCAACTGCGGCGTCGACGACCTCGAGCCCATCATCCGTGCCAACTACCTGTGCAACGAACTGGGGCTGGACACGATCAGCGCCGGGGGCACGATCTCGGCGGCGATGGAATTGTACGAGAAGGGGTTCATCCCCAGGGAGGACCTTGGCGTGGGGCCGGAACTGAAGTTCGGCTCCGGCGATGCCCTGGTCTACTGGACGGAGAAGATGGGCAAGGTCGAGGGGCTCGGGGAGAGAATGGCCCAGGGCAGCTACCGGCTGGGGGAATACTACGTGCACCCCGAGTTCTCCATCTCCGTCAAGAAGCAGGAACTCCCGGCCTACGACCCGCGGGGCATCCAGGGCATCGGCCTGACCTACGCGGTGAGCAACCGCGGGGCCTGCCACGTGAGGGGGTACCTCATTTCCCCCGAGGTCCTGGGCATCCCCGAAAAACTCGACCCCTGGGTGACGGAGGGCAAGGCCCAGTGGGGTAAGATATTCCACGACCTGACGGCCGCCATCGACTCTTCGGGCATGTGTCTCTTCACATCCTTCGCGCTCGGCGCTGGTGACTACGCCGACATGCTCAAGCACGGGGCCGGCTTCGACCTCGACGCCGACAGCCTCCTCGAGGCCGGGGACAGGATCTGGACCCTGGAGCGGCTCTTCAACCTCAGGGAGGGGCTCGACCCCGCGAAGGACGATACACTGCCCGTCAGGCTGCTCAAGGAACCCATCCCCGATGGGCCTGCCAAGGGCAAGGTGAGCCGCATCGGCGAAATGATACCGGAGTACTACAAGCTTCGGGGCTGGGACGAGAAGGGCGTTCCCACGCCCTCAAAACTGGCGGCACTGGGGATCCGGTAGGGGGAGGGTATGATACGGGTCTCCTTCTTCGGCATGGTCCGAGGTATCGTCAGGGAGAAGGAAACGCAGGTCGAAGCGGAAGGTACCGTGGCGGACCTCCTGGAGGTCCTGTCGGGAAGGTATGGCTTGCGCTTCGGCGAAAAGGTCCTCAAGACGCCGGAGCGCGAGCTGCAACTCATCCTGATCCTAAACGGGAGGCATATCGAACATATCGGCGGCCTGGCGGCCCCTTTGAAGAAAGGAGACCACCTGGCCGTCTTCCCCCTAGTCGGCGGCGGTTAGCCCCCACCTTGGGGTCAGGTCTACACTTTTGACTAAACCGCGGAATTGGGCGGAAAAAGGGAGGCGGTTCCGGTCACGGGAAGCGATCCTGGGGTAGACTGGTCCCGCCGGGATGTAATAATAATGGGGAAGAGGGAGCCCGAAGGGGCGAAAGGCGCGGAAGATAGTGAATAAGTCCGCGAAGTCAAAAGTGTAGACCTGACCCCGACTGGGAGGGATGAGGTTGGTGGCGGTGCTGCTGGCAAACCTGGTGAGGTTCGCCGTTCCGGCCGGTTTTTTAGCCTGGTCGTTGAAGGACCCCGCCGTGGCGGGTTATGTGTTCGCGGCCGTGGCGGCGGTCTTCGCGGCCTACCTTTTTTTCGCGGACCGGACCGGGAGGCCTGAGCCCGACCCCTCTGCCTGGGGTCCGGAAGAGATCGAGGTCCTGCGAAAGTACCACCTCGCGATAAAGTACCCCCTTGGGTCAAAGCACTTTTCCTTTTTCCTGAACGGGTTCCGGTGGTCCTGCCTCGCCTGGGTGTCCTGGCTGCTGTGGAACCGTCTCTGGGCCCCCTCAACCTTTCTCGCAGCCTACTTTTTCCTGACGGCGGCCCTGTCGACGCGTCTCGACCCGTATTACTACCTGACCGACGGAGCGAACCGGGGGCGGCCCGGGTCTGCCGAGGAGCTGGCCACCCTGCAAAGGGTCAGGGAGAAATTGCTTCAAGGTACGGCATGAACGGTGCCGGCGTCCCGGCATGACGGGCGATCATCGATCCGCGGGAGGGAGAACGAGGCGATGCGGGAGTTCGTGATAGACAAGAAGATCTTCATCCTTTTCCCCCAGGCCCGGGTCTGCGGGCTGGTCATCGAGGATATGGACAACGACGTCCCCTGGAACGGGGCGGGGATATTGGAGCTGGCCTGCCGGGAAGCCGCCGCTCGGCTCGGGGAAGTGCCCTTCGGCAAGAGTCCCTATTTCATCCCCTGGCGGGAGGCCTACCGAGCCTTCGGGGCCCCGAAGGGTTACCGCTCTTCCGTGGAGGGGCTCGCGAAAAGGGCCGTGAAGGACAGCTGTCCCCCGTCGATAAATCCCCTGGTGGACCTTTACAACGTGACGTCCCTCAAGTACCTCTTCCCCTGCGGGGCGGAGGACCTGGACGCGGTCGTGGGCGACATCCGCCTGGCGGCGGCCCGGGGCGGTGAGCACTTTTTGCCCCTCGGCGCCGAGGAAGAGGACCCTCCCCGGGAGGGTGAGTTCGCCTACATGGACGACGCGGGGGCCATCTGTCGGTGCTGGAACTGGCGCGAGGCCGACAGGACGAAGCTCACCCGCCGAACGAAGCGGGCACTGCTTTGCATGGAAAGCCTCGCCCCCGAGAGGGATGAGGAACTGCGGAAGGCCCTCGGCTTCATTAATGGAGCGGTCTGGGAAAACCTGGGGGCTAGGACCGCGACTTTTTGGCTCGACGCCGACTGCAGGCGGGTCGACCTGCCGGAATGAGGGGCGTGACGCCTCTAACCCAGGATGACCGGTTCTTTGCGGAGGGCCCCCGGGCTCAGCAGGGCGACGAGTTCCCCGATCTCCTCCAGGTGCGCCCTTATCCGCCCGGCAGGGACTGAAGGCACCCCGTAGACCGAAAAGAGGGCGCGGGTCGTTCCCGGGGTGATGTAGCTCCTGGCATCGGGCCCATAGATGATGCTCGAGAGGACGCCCTCCCGGTCCAATAGGAACATATCGCCCTTCGGGAGGCTCCGGGGTCTCCCGCCCATGGCCCGGTAAGTTTCCCCGCCCTTGGAGATATCCAGGAGGAGAGGGAGGGACACCTTGTCCAGGTCATACCCGGCCGTGAGAAGGCCGTTCCCCAGTTCCGCCATGAAGGCGGCGGCCACGAGGGGCGACGGCGATGAGAGGGGTTTCCCCTTGAGGGCTACCGTCTCCACCTGGTGGAGCACCGGGTAGCCCTGGCCAAATTTACGGAAGTACCTTTCGTAGCCCTGGAAAGGGTCCTCCCGGGAGAGGTCCTTCCGGGTTTTTCCCCGGTGCCGACGGCGGAGTTCCTCCTCCAGCGCCGCTTTTTTTTCTTCGAAGGCCGGGTTTCCCGGGTCGTTCAGGATGCCCTCGATGACCATAAACCCGAAAAAGGTCCCCGGGTAACTCGTTCCAAAAGCCGCCGACGCGGTGATCATGGCGTTACGCTCCCCTTTCTCGCCGGCCTCGCCAGGGGCGTCCGTGACGCTGGCCGTGTCCTTATTATTACCCTTACCGGCGCGAAAATGGAATGGCGCCCGGCCCTTTTCACCCATGGTGCGGGTTCTTCCCCTGTTGCTTCATACAAGGGTCCAAGTGAAAGCCCTTCGCTTCTTCACGAAGAGACCCAAGCGACCTTACCAGGTTCGGCCTCCTTCCTTGTCATTTGTCCCCGCCGGCTGTAAGATCTCTCCATGCTATGTCAACCAGTTAAATTATAGGTTGACAAGGAGGTGGATCGTGCGCTTTCCCGTCAGGACCATGACCCTGTCGGCCCTCTTCGCGGTCCTGACCGCGGTGGGAGCCTTCATCAGGATACCCTTCCCGCCGGTGCCTATCACGCTGCAGACCCTCTTCGTGTTCCTGTCGGGCACGCTCCTCGGGTCGCGGGCCGGGGCCTTGGCCCAGGCCCTCTACCTCGGCATGGGGCTGGTGGGCCTTCCCGTTTTCTCAGGCGGCGGGGGGCCCCAGTACATCCTGCACCCCACCTTCGGATACCTGCTGGGCTTCATCGCCGGCGCATGGGTCATCGGCTTCATATCGGAAAGGTCGGAGAAACCCTCCTTCCTGCTGTACCTGGCGGCGTGCCTCGCCGGTACGGTGGTGATCTACGCCGCGGGGGGCTTCGTGCTTTTCCTGAACCTCAACTACCTCGCGGGCAAGGAGGCGACCCTGGGGCAGGTTTTGGAGTACGGCGTGATCCCTTTCATCGCCGGTGATATCCTCAAGATGGCCGGCACCGCAGCCCTGGCTTCGAGGGTCGGGGCGAGGCTGAGGCCGGCCGTGAGGGACGAAGGCGGCCGGCGGTAGCCTCACCCCGGGGGTGGTAGCGCCTTCCCGAGGCGTTACAATGGGAGGGTCGGGGAAACCCGAGACCATCTCCCGGGGGGGTTCGCCGTGGGACAAGGTAGCGCCATGGCAAGGCACAAGATCCTCATCCTCATGATCATCCTCTACGCTGTGTGGGGTTCCGTTTTTCTGGCCAACCGTTTTTGCCTTGAAAGTTTCCCGCCCTTCATGCTCAACGCCTTCAGGTTCCTGCCGGCGGGGATCTTTCTTTATGCCTTCCTCCGCCTGAAGGGCGACGAGGGCCTGGGCCTCCGGGGGTGGATCGATTCCTTCATCGTGGGGGCCATGCTGTTCCTGGGCGGCACCGGGCTTCTCTGCGTAGGGCAGCAGTGGGTGGCCTCCGGACTTTCGGCTACGCTGCTGGCCAGCACCCCCCTGTGGACGGTGCTCTTCGCGGGCATCTGGGACAAGATGCCCCTTCCCATGGAGTGGATCGGCCTCGGGATAGGGATCGTCGGCGTGGCCCTTCTCAACTTCGACAAGGGCATCAGCGGCAACCCCATGGGCGCTGTGGTGATCCTCGCGGCCTCGGTCATCTGGTCCCTCGGGTCGGTCCTCAACAACCGCTTCAAAAGCCTTGATAAACCCATAGCCTCGGCCACGGAGATGATAGCGGGCGGGGTCCTCATGCTCGTCGTCTCCGCCCTGATCGGAGAGAAGGTCTCCTGGCCGCCGACGGCGAGGGCATCGATGGGCATATTCCACCTGGTGGTCTTTTCCTCGATCATAGGGTTCACCCTCTACCGTTACTTGCTCATGACGGTGAGGCCGGCCCTGGCGACGAGTTACACCCTCGTCAACCCCATCACCGCTACGATGCTGGGGGCACTCTTCGCGGGGGAGTCTGTTTCGTTCATCTCGCTGGCCGCCATGGTGGTGATCCTATCGGGGGTGGCGCTCGTCTTCAGGGCCAGGAATATCTGAGAAGGGAGCGAGCGATATGGACCTGGACCTCATCGCTGAAAGTATCGCCTCCGGCGGCCTCGTCGTCCTATCGGGGGCGGGCATGAGTACGGCTTCGGGGCTTCCCGATTTCAGGGGCGCCGACGGTTTGTGGAGGCATAAGGACCCGCGGCTCCTCGCCTCCGTCTTCGCCATGGAGAATAACCGCGACGAATTCGTGGAGTTCTACCGGCACAGGATCAGGATGCTCCAGGGCGTCGAGCCCAACCGGGGGCACCGGGTGCTGGCGGATTGGGAGTCCAGCGGGCTCCTGAAGGGCGTCATCACCCAGAACGTCGACGGGCTTCACCAGGCGGCGGGTTCCAGGGAAGTCCATGAACTCCACGGTAACCTCAGGAAGGTCAGCTGCGGCCGCTGCCGGTCGACCTTCGACAGCGGCCTTTTCCTCGAGCGGGACGACTGCCCCGACTGCGGGGGTCCCCTGAGGCCCGGGGTGGTCCTTTTCGGGGAGATGCTCCCCGAAGGCCCCATGGAGGCCGCCGAAGACCTCTCCGGGGCGGCCTCCTCCTTTCTTGTCCTGGGTTCCTCCCTGGAGGTATCGCCGGCCAACGCCTACCCCATGCTGGCGAAGAGGGCGGGGGCAAAACTTTTCATCATCAACATGACGTCCACCAGGCTGGACCCCCTGGCCGACGCTGTGATCCATGCAGATATAGTGGCGACCCTGGAGGAGATAGGCAAAATCGTAAATCAAAGATCGTGAGCCGTGAACCAAAGGGCAAAAAACGTAAGGGATCGACGGTGAAGAAAAAAAGAGAACCGGGTTATTTCCACCGGAGTTTTTCAACGACGGAGCGAGTCCTTGTTGTAAGATCCGGCCTCAGCGAGTTACAACCAGGTCCAGATCGTAAGGGTTCAAAAAATACTCGGTTTATAACAGGGTATCCCGGTGATACAAGATCCGGCTTTCCCGATTCACGACCAACGATTCCCGATTCACGGTCCTTACTCCAGCCAGCGGTCCAGGTCCTGGCGGTAAAGCCTCCTCAGGTGCGATGAGACCGGCCCCGGCTTGCCGCCGCCGATGATCGTCCTCCCCACCCTGACGACGGGGAGGATCTCCTTCACGCTGCCGGTGATGAAGAACTCCTCGCAGAGGGGGAGTTCGACGGTCAAGGGGCACCTCTCCTCGACGGGGAAGCCCGCTTCCCCGGCGACCTCGAGGGCCATCCCCCTCATGGTCCCGGGCAGGACCCTCTCCACGGGGGCGGTAAGGATCTTCCCCCTGAGGAGCATGAAGGCGTTGCTGTGGGAGGATTCGGTTATTTCCCCTCCCGGGCAGTAGAGGACCTCCACCGCTTCGTGGTCCCCGGCGAGGGGGAGGTAGCTTTCCAGGTAGTTGACGCTTTTTATGCCGGCCAGGGGCCTCGACGAATCGTCGGGGTAAAGGGCGACGCCCTCCCGGTAATTCTCTTCGGGGAAGGGGACCAGGGGTTCGAAGAGTATGAAAAGGCGGGGCCTGGTGAAGCCGCGCTCGCGGTCCAGGGTGTCGCCGCCGGTGATGTAGGGCCGGACGCTGACCTCGCCGCCGACTAGCCTGATGCCCTCCTTTATAATGGTCTTCATCTCCTCGATGGGTATGGGCATGGCGATCCTCGACCCGGCAGCGGAGGCGGCGAGCCTTTCCAGGTGGGGGGTGAGGGCCATGGGCCTCCCGCCGTAGGTCCTGATGGTCTCGAACACGGCGACACCCCTCTGGAAGGCGAAGTCGGAAAGGGGCAGCGAGGCCTCGCCGGATTGTACGAAGACACCGTCGGTGTAGCAGATGGCCATGAAGGTGGACCCCCCGGGTTTTGTCTTTTGGGACGGGGAACAGTATACTCCATCCGGCCGGGTTTCAGGGATTGAAGAAGTGTATAATTCCCATGAACGGCCTAGAACCCCTTCAAAGGAGGCGGAGCTCGAAGCGATGAACCCGGAAATACTCGCTGTCAACCCCGGCTCGACGAGCACCAAGATAGCCTGGTTCTCGGGCGAAGAGCGGCGATGGCAGGTTACGGTGGATCACGACCCGGCGGTGATATCCTCCTTCCCTAAGCTGGCGGACCAGTACCAATTCAGAATGGAGACCATCGAGGAGGCCGCCAGGGCCAATGGGAGCGACCTCGACGCCCTCGACGCCGTGGTCGGGCGGGGGGGGCTTCTCGAACCCATACCCGGCGGAACCTACAGAGTTGATGAGGACGTCTTGCGCGACCTCTGGCGGGGCAAGCCCTGGGAGCACGCCTCAAACCTTGGAGGGATCATCGCCGAAGCCATCGCCGAACCCAGGGGGATCCCCTCCTTCATCGTCGACCCCGTCGCCGTGGACGAATTGGACGACCTTTCCCGGCTGACGGGTTTGCCGGAATTGCCCAAGAGGTCCCTCGGGCACGCCCTCAATATCAAGGCGGCTGTAAGGATGGCTGCCAGGGACCTTGAGAGGCCCTGGGACGAGCTCGATTGCCTGGTCGCCCATCTGGGCGGGGGCATAACGGTATGCGCCCACCGCCATGGTAGGATGGTGGACCTCAACAACGCCAACGAGTTCGGCCCCTTCTCCCCCGAGAGAGCGGGAGGCCTCCCCGCGGGGGACCTGGCCCGCCTCTGCTACAGCGGCGACTACACCATGGCAAGCCTTCGAAGGCGGCTCGTGGGCGACGGCGGCCTGAAGGCCTACCTCGGCACGAGCGATATGAGGGAGGTCGACGCCAGGGTCGAGGCGGGGGAAGAGTGGGCCGGCCTTGTCTTCAGGGCCATGGCGCTCCAGGTGGCCAAGGAAATAGCCTCCTTCGCGGCGACCCTTTCCGGCGAAGTCGACGCCGTGATCCTCACCGGGGGCATCGCCCGCGACGTGGGCTTTGTCGAACTGGTCACATCGAGGGTCCAGTGGATAGCCCCGGTGCTGGTCTACCCGGGCGAAGACGAGATGAGGGCTCTCGCCCAGGGGGCCCTGAGGGTCCTCTCGGGCGAGGAAGAAGCCCTGGTCTATAGCGAGAACCTGACGGGGAGGGCATGAAAGGATGCCGTTTGAAACGCTCGATTTCCTGGTTGAACGAAGCCGGTCCGGCAAGGCCGTGGTCCTGGCGGTGGCCGCGCCCCACGGGGAGGATATCCTCGAGGCCGTTGCCGAGGCCCGGGAGAAGGGCGTCGCCTTGCCCATACTCTTCGGGGACAGGGAGAGGATAGAAAAGGTCGCCTCGGAGTTTTCCATTGATACCTCCTCCTGGCCCGTCGTGCAGGAGGCCGACGAGGGCAGGGCCGCGGAACTGGCCGTGAAGGCCGTTTCCTCGGGTGAGGCGGACCTGCTGATGAAGGGCAACGTCAAGACCGCCACGCTGCTGAAGGCCGTCCTGAACAAGGAGTGGGGGCTCCGTTCCGGTTCCCTCCTCTCCCACGTCTTCCTCTTCCAGATCCCCAGGATGGGGAGGGTCTTCTGCCTGACCGACGGGGGCATGTCGATGTACCCCGACCTGGAGGCGAAGAAGGCGATAATCGAGAACGCCGTGGAATGCTACCACAAGCTCGGCGTCGAGTGCCCCAGGGTCGCGGCCCTGGCCGCCGTCGAGACGGTCAACCAGGACATGCCCTGCACCGTCGACGCGGCGGTGCTGACCCAGATGAACCGGAGGGGTCAGATAAAGGGGTGCCTCGTCGACGGTCCCCTCGCCCTCGACAACGCCGTGAGCGAAGAGGCCGCGAGGCACAAGGGCATCGTGTCCGAGGTGGCCGGGCGGGCCGACATCCTCCTGGTCCCCGACATCGAGGCCGGCAACCTCATGGGCAAGGTCATGCTCTACATGTCGGGCGGTAGGGGAGCCGGCGTCGTCGTCGGCGCCCGTAAGCCCATCGTGATGACCAGCCGTTTCGACAATGCCGAGACCAAGCTGCTATCCATCGCCTTCGGGGCCGTGCTGTCGAAGGCGTGAGGCCGGGGGGACCTTTTCTCCCCCGTTCCTTGAACCATCGATCGTTTAATGTTAAATATATATCAGAAATAATAAATCAAGGAGGTTTCATCGATGAAAAGGATCACATCGCTGGTCGAGCTGCTCGCCTTTGCCAAGGAAGTGGGCCCCAAGAAAATAGCCGTGGCCCTCGCCGAGGATCCCGACGTCATGGAGGCCGTCGAAAACGCCCGCAAGGAGGGAGTGGCCGACGCCTTCCTGGTCGGTGATGCCGACAAGTTGAAGAAAGTTACTGACCCGATGGGCATAGACCTTTCGAACTACCAGGTGGTGGACGTAAAGGGCGGGCAGGGAGAGATAGGGATCGAGGCCGTCAAGCTGGTCTCCTCCGGCAAGGCCGATATCCTCATGAAGGGCATGATCTCCACGGCCAACTTTTTGAGGGGCGTCCTGAACAAGGAGGTCGGGCTCCGTAGCGGCGGGACCCTCTCCCATGTCTACCTCCACCAGGTTAAGGGTTACGACAGGGTCTTCTTCATCTGCGACCCGGCCTTCAATATAGCTCCGGATTTCCAGACGAAGGTCAACCTGATAAACAACACAGTCAACCTGGCCCACGCCTTCGGCATCGACACGCCCAAGGTGGCGGCCCTGGCCGCCGTCGAGGTGGTCAACCAGGATATGCCCTGCACCATCGACGCAGCGGCCCTGACCCAGATGAACCGCCGGGGGCAGATCAAGGGTTGCGTCATCGACGGCCCCCTGGCGCTGGACAACGCCATAAGCGAGGAGTCGGCCAAGCACAAGGGGATAGTCTCCGAGGTGGCGGGCAAGGCTGACATCCTCCACGTCCCCGATATCGAGGCGGGCAACATGCTGGCCAAGGCTATCGTCTATTTCGCCGATAACAAGACCGCCGGCCTGGTCCTCGGGGCGAAGGCCCCCGTGGTGCTCACCAGCAGGTCCGATTCGCCGGAGACGAAGCTTCTCTCGATAGCCTCGGCCGTCGTGCTGGCGGCTTACCAGGACAGGTAGTTCCTGCCGGGACCGAGGATGAAGCGCCCCGCCATCCTTGCCATCAACCCTGGCTCCACCAGCACCAAGGTGGCGCTCTTCAGGGGTCCGGAGGAGGTCTGGTCCGATACCCAGAGGTACGACGCGGGCCGGATCAGGGAGTTCCCCAGTATCCCCGCCCAGGAGCAGTTCAGGCTGGATGAGATCCACAGGGCGCTGGGGGAGAGGGGTACGAAGACAGCGGAACTCGACGCCGTGGTGGGGAGGGGAGGTCTTCTCCGCCCCATCCCCGGCGGGACCTACGAGGTCGGCGACGAGATGCTCGAGGACCTCAGGAGCTGCTGCTACGGCTCCCACGCGAGCAACCTGGGGGGGCCCCTGGCGAAGAGGATAGCCGACGAGGCCGGCGGCCGCCCCGCCTTCATTGTCGACCCTGTCGTAGTGGATGAGCTCATCGAGGAGGTCCGCCTATCGGGGATCCCCGAGATCGAGAGGCGGTCCGTCTTCCACGCGCTGAACCAGAAGGCCGTCGCCCGGAGGGCCTCGAGTGAACTCGGCAAGCCCTACGATGAAGCCGACCTCATCGTGGCCCACATGGGGGGAGGCATATCCGTGGGGGCTCACCGCGGCGGGAGGGTCATCGATGTCAACAACGCCCTCGACGGCGAGGGACCCTTCGCCCCCGAGAGGGCGGGCTCCCTGCCGGCGGGGGAACTGGTCAGGTTTGTTTTCTCCACGGGCATAAAGCTCGAAGACCTGATGAAGAAAATGGTGGGTGGGGGAGGGCTGGTGGCTCATCTCAGCACCAACGACCTCCGGGAGGTCGAGAAAAGGATGGCCGGCGGCGATGGAAAGGCGCGGCTTGTCTTCGAGGCGATGGCCTACCAGGTCGCCCGCGAGATCTGCTGCCGGGCCGCCGTCCTCTCGGGAGAGGTGGACGCGGTGGTCCTGACCGGGGGGCTGGCCTTCAGCGAGGCCTTCGTCAAGGCGGTCTCGGGGAGGGTCTCCTTCATCGCCCCCATCCTGCTTTTCCCCGGTGAGGACGAGATGAGAGCGCTGGCGGAAGGGGCTCTCAGGGTGATGGGCGGACAAGAGGAGGCCCGAGTGTACGCGAGGGCCTAGAGAAATTTTTGAAGGGGCGGTCCTTTCGCCCGGGGGAGGTTGACATGACCGGCAGAGTTCGGATCAGGGACTCCCTGTCCTTTGGCTGGAGGACCTTCAGGCGAAATACCCTTTTCTTCATGGTCCTGCTGATGATACTGGGCATCCCCCTGGCGATCCTTGGGGCCCTTCTGGGTGGGTTACCGCCGGGCGGGGCGGATCCTTCGAGGCTTTTGCTGGAGGTCACCCTCTGGGCCCTCAGGTCCCTGGCCGCCATGGTCATCATCGTGGTCAGCCTCTCCTTCCTGGACAGGGGCGCCTTTGATATGGAGCGGTTGAAGCGGATGAAGCCCCTGTTCATCCCTTTCATTGTCGGGACCTTTCTTTTTTTCTCCCTCGTCAGCGTGGGGGTAGTCCTTCTTGTGGTACCCGGTGTCTACATAGCCATCCGGTTCCAGTTCACGCCCTACCTGATCATTGACGGGGGGATGGGGCCCATCGACGCCTTCAAGGCCGCTTGGGCGATGACCCGGGGCCTTGGGCTGGAACTTTTCCTTTTGCTGCTTTCCATCGTCGGTTTGAATATCCTTGGGGCCGTACCCCTCGGCCTCGGGCTGCTGATCACCGTGCCAGTGACCTTCCTGGCCCACGCCATGGTTTACCGGGACCTGGCCTCGTTGCCATGAATCTGCCCAAGGTCGTCTTATGGATCGTTATTATTTACGGGGTCTTTTGCGGGGGGATATTCCTGCTGCAGGACAAGATGATCTACCAGCCCTGGGGTGAGATCACCGCCACCCCCTCGCGGATCGGCCTCGGTTTTGAAAACATTTCCTTCGAGGCCTCCGACGGGGTGCACCTGCACGGCTGGTTCATACCCGCGGCGGACCCCTCCGGACGAGCCCTTCTTTTTTTCCACGGCAACGCGGGTAACATCTCCCACAGGCTCGAATCGATCATGATATTCCACAACCTGGGGCTGGATGTCCTCATCTTCGACTACCGGGGTTACGGCAAGAGCGAGGGCCGCCCCTTCGAGGAGGGTCTCTACCGGGACGGAAGAGCGGCTTTTGATTTTTTAGTGGAAAGGGGCTACACCCGCGATCGCGTGGTAGTCTTCGGAAGGTCCCTCGGGGGGGCCGTCGCGGCGCGGGTCTCGCTGGAGAAGTTCCCGGGGGCCCTGGTGCTGGAGTCGAGTTTTACCTCTCTCGCTGATATGGCGAAGAAAGTCGCCCGCTTCTTCCCGGTCCGCCGCCTCCTGAAAAGCGAGTACCCCACGGAGAGCATCCTTGGCGGCATCCGATGCCCGGTTCTGGTGGTCCACAGCCCGGACGACGAGATCATCCCCTTTTCCCAGGGGATGAAGCTTTACGAAGCGGTCACCGGGCCCAAGGCCTTTCTCGAGATAAAGGGCGACCACAACGGGGGCTTCATCCTGACCGGCGAGGCCTACCGGAAGGGGCTGAAAGAGTTCCTCTCCGGCATCGGCGGGGTGGAGAGATAGAAAACGGCCCGGACAGGTCGCCGGGCCGCTTCCCATGGAGAAGAAGGAGTTGGGTTGTTGCTACCAGCCCTTGAGGAGCGGCAGGATGGCTGCGGGCACTTTCCCTGACGCCGCGTCCTCGAGGGAGGCATCCATTATCCCCAGGGCTTCCTGGAGGAGTTCGTCGGGTATGTTGAGCGGCGGGGCCAGCCGCAGCACGTTGCCGTCCTTCCCGAAGGTGATCATTATGAGGCCCCTCTCCCAGGCGGCCCAGGATATCTTCATTGCCATGGCCTTGTCGGGCGTTCTCTTTTCCCTGTCCGATACCACCTCGACACCCATAAGCAGCCCTCTCTGCCGAATGTCCCCGATGAAGGGGTACCGCCCGGCCCTTGACCTGAACCAGTCGGCGATGACCTGTCCCTTTTCCACCGCCGCGGCGGCGAGTCCTTCGTCACGCACGACCTTGATCATGGCCTCCGCCGAAGCGCAACTGACGGCGTGGCCTGCGTGGGTGTAGGCGAACAGCGGCGCGGGGACAGCGTCGAGGATCTCGGCTCTGCCCACGACGGCCGAAATGGGGAGCCCGCCGCCCAGCGACTTGGCGGTGACGATGAGGTCGGGGACCACGCCGAAGTGTTCGATGGCCCACCATCGTCCGCTGCGGCCCATTCCGGTCTGGACCTCTTCATCGATGAGCACGATCCCTTCCCTTTCCGTGACCCCCCTGAGCCGGGTCATGAATTCCCCCGGGGGGAAGATCATCCCCCCGTCACCCTGGGCGGGTTCGATCAGGACGGCCGCCACATCGCCGCGATGCCTTTCCAGGAGTGCCGCGATGGACTCCATGGCCTTGCCCGAAAGGGCGGCGGGGTCGGCGTAGCCGTCGATCCCCCAGGAATTGCGGTAGGGATCGGGATACTCGGCGAAGATCACGTGGGGGTCAAGGCAGACGTCCTTTTTGGTCTCGTCGCTGACGATTCCCGTCACCGAAAGAGCGGCCGTGGTCATGCCGTGGTAGGATCCCTTGAAGCTGAGGATCTTTCTCCGTCCCGTGAAAGAGCGTCCGGCCCTGATGGCGGCGTCGACGCCGTCGGACCCGGAGAAGCCGAAAACGGCCTTTTTGGGTGCGTCCCCTGGGGTCGTAGTGATCAGGAGTTCGGCCAGCCTGACCGGCCGGTCGTTGTAGAAATAGACCATCGTGTAATTCTGGAGACGTTCCACTTGCTCCTTGACGGCCTCGACCACCGCCGGGTGGCAGTGGCCCGCGTTGTAGGCGGCGGCACTGGTCAGGAAGTCGATATACCTGTTCCCGTCGGCGTCCCAGACGAGGGAGCCCTGGGCCTTCTCGATGGCCATGGGGAAGTACTTAATCGACACGGCCCCGGGTATCACTTTCTCTTCACCCTCAATGACGGCGCAGCTTTTTTCGATGTTCTTGCCGGTCAACCCGGCCAGAGATCTCCAATCCATCTGCGGGCATCCTCCCCTCGCCGCTGGATCAGGCGGGTGCCTTCCCGCCCTTTTTGTTCATCTTGTACAGACCTATCGTGAAGAGAGCCACGCCGTGGAGCAGGAAAAAGCCCCAGCTGATGGTCCCGTAACCCTTGGCTATGAGGCCGATGAGGCCGAAGGAGGCCACGCCGAGACCGATAAGGCCCATGGCGCCCCCGAGAAGGCCGCGGTTGGCCTTGGTCAGTTCCGTGTTCCTGTGGTCCACCATCCAGGAGTTGACCCGTTCGTTGACGGCGTGAATGAAGCCGACGGCCGTCTCGATCATCGTCCCGAAAAGGACCACCAGGAAGATCGGCAGGAGCCAGGGGGCGATCTGTGAAAGGATGGTGTAGGCGGGCAGCTCCGCCTCGAGGATGCCGGGGTAGAAGCCCATCAGGACAAGGTAGAGGAAGAAACCCGGAAGGATGGTGAGGATGGCTGTCAATATCCCCGAAATGATGGCCTCTCTCCTGGTCTCGATGTAATTTAGTGCGAAAAGTACGGCCGGGAGGGTGCCCAGGTTATAAAAGGCATATTTGAAACCTCCCAGGGCCCAGCCTTCCCGGATGTCCCCGGAAACCAGGTTCGCGCTTATCTGGCCGCCTACCTTGGAGAGCCCCACAAAGAGGAAGACCAGGAAGACCGCGTAGAGGACGAAGGACCACCACGACAGGGCGACCTCGATGACGTAGCTGCCGAAGAAGGTCAGCGTGACGACGCCCGCCAGGAAGAGACCGGCCCCCACCAGTGGCGGCAGCCCGAAGGCTTGCTTGAAGATGCTCCCCGAGGCGGCCCCGACGACGCCGAGAACAATAAGGAGGAGCACGAGGTAACACACTTCATAGAGCATCCAGCCGGGCCCGAGGAGTTCCTTGAAGAAACCCCGGTAGTCGTATACCTTGAAGGTCCTGGCGAATTCGTAACTGGCGGCGTAGACGACGGCCCACAGGGTCGTAGTCACCAGCGCCATGCCGAGGATCCCGCCGAGACTGCCGAAATTCCCGAAGTACTCGACGAGTTCACGACCTGTGCCGTAACCCCCGGCGATGACGACGGACTGGGAAATAAGGCCGGGAAGGATGAACTTCTTGTAGAAGGAAGAACCCATCATTTTACTGAAAAACCCACGTTCACTTTCTTGACCTCTCATTACACTCGACACCTCCTGTGTCTTGCTTTTCCCGTTTCTTGGGGCGGGTGCTTTCCGACTCCCCGACTCTTTTCGTTTCCCGCGGCGTCACCTCCCCTTTGGAAAAAAGAAAGGGACCCCTTTTGAAGGGGTCCCTTTATCCCGGTTCGTTGCGGAAGAGTACGGCTCAACCGCGCCAGGAGGGGAACCCCAAGGCGGAAAGGAGAATAATAATGTTTACAAGTCGGCCGAAGGAGCCGTTCTCTACACCCACCGGGTTCCCTCCTTTAGAAAATATGCATTATGAAATGTGTTGCCTTCAGCGCACTCTATACCAGCGGCGTTCCCTTGTCAATAGCTCTAATCCAACTCATGCGACGGGCAAGGGAAGTCGGCGGAAAAAGCGGTACCGGGTCACCTCAGGGATCTCCCAAGGGTTTTCCCGTTATACACCTTGTGATCCACGACGACCTCGCCGCCCAGGACCACGTAATCGATACCCTCGGCCTGTTGACGGGGCTCTTTGTAGGTCGCGTTGTCGATGATCTCGAGGGGATCGAAAACGACCAGGTCGGCGGCCATCCCTTCCCTCAGGAAACCCCGGTCCTTAAGGCCGAACCGCTGGGCCGCGAAGCCCGTCATTTTCCAGATGGCTCTTTCCAGGGACATGAGACCCTCTTCCCTGACGTACTTGCCCAGGACGCGGGGGAAGGTTCCAAAGGAACGGGGGTGGGGCTTGCCCTTGGAAAGGACCCCGCTGAAAGAACTGGCGAACCCGTCGGAGCCCACCATGGAGAGCGGGTGGGCGAGGACCGTCGAGCAATCCTTCTCATCCATCATGAAGAGCGCGATGGTGGCCTTACCCTCGGTCTCCAGGATCACGTCGAAGAGTGCCTCCTCCGGTGAGGTTCCTCTCCCGTCGGCGATCTCCGTGACGGTCTTCCCTTCGTAGGATGGTTCCTTCTCGCAGGAACAGATGAGGATGTTCTCCCAGCCGCAACCCTTCGCCAGGTTTTCCCAGCCCGGGATGACCCGGTCCAGTTCGTCGGCGATCCTCCGCCTGGACGCGGGGTCCTTCAGCCTCTCAAGCATGCGCCCGACGCCGCCCTCGTGGACCCACTTGGGGAGCAGGCTGCTTATGAGGGTGGACCCCGCCGTGTAGGGGTAGACATCGCAAGTGACGTCAATCCCCTCCGCCCGGGCGTCCTCCATCATCTGCAGCGATCGTGACACCAGCCCGTAATTCTGCCTACCCGACGACTTGTGATGGGAAATATGCACCGGGCAGCCGCTTCTCCTCCCGATCTCCAGGGCCTCCTCGACGGACTGCAGCAGTTCAGGGCCCTCGTTGCGCATGTGGGTCACGTAAAGGCCGCCGTGTTCCGCTACGACCTCGCAAAGTTCACTGAGTTCATCCGTATCTGAGTAACACCCGGGCGGGTAGATCAACCCCGTCGAAAGCCCCAGGGCGCCCTCTTCCATGGTCTGGGCCAGGGCCCTCTTCATCTCGGCCATCTCTTGCCCGCTGGGCTTCCTGTCGGCGAAACCCATGGCGTAGATCCGGAGGGTCCCGTGTCCGACCAGGGAGGCCACGTTGGTCGAGTTGCCCCTTTCATCGACGCAGTCGAACCAGTCCCCCAGGGACCTCCACTTCCAGGAAAGGTTCACGTCCTGGGGGATGAAGGGGGCCAGGTACCGCTTGAGCTCCTCGATGGTCTCGGGCCTCACCGGAATGAGCGAGAGCCCGCAGTTGCCCGCGATCTCGGTGGTAACCCCCTGGGTGACCTTGCTCGCCGTGTCGTTGACCGAAGCGCAGACGAAATCGAGATGGGTGTGGGCATCGATGAAGCCCGGCGAAAGGGCCTTTCCCTCGGCATCGATGACAGTGCGGGCCTCGGCGTTCTTCATTTTCCCGATCGAGGCGATCCTGCCGTCCTTGACGGCGAGGCCTCCCTTGAACCAGGGGCCGCCGCAACCGTCGTACAACTTTGCATTTTTCACCAGCAGATCATACATTCACGACTAACCTCCTTGCTTGAATGGCCTGGGCGATGGCTTCACCGTCCGGCTCAGGCCGGTACTTTTTTCGGGTATTCCCTCCCGAACCAGGTCATGATGATCCCCTTAGGCGTCTTCGGGGTCATGAGGCTTACGCCTACGGTCAGTGCCAGGGAGACTACCAGCGAGACCATGATGGCGTTCATGCCGAAAGTGATGGGGAGGTACTTCCCTGCGCCTATGATGTAGGTCGCCATGCCTCCGGCCATCCCGGCGGCCGCTCCGTGCTCGTTGGCCTTCATCCAGTAAAGGCCGAGGATCAGCGGCCAGAAGAAGGCCGAGGCCAACCCCCCGACGGCGAAGACCACTATCCACTCCAGGGCCGGCGGCGGGAACAGGGCGCCGAGGAAGATCGCGATGCAAATCGCCACGGTGGACCAGATCGTGACCTTCTTCAGCTTGGCCGGATCAGCCTTGGGGTTGATATAGGCCTGGTAGGCGTCCTTTACGAGGGTCGAACTGATGACTATGACCATCGCCCCTATGGTCGACTGTATCGCTCCGGCCACCCCCGCCAGGGTGATACCCGCCAGCCAGGGCGGCAAAACCCTCATGGCCAGGGTGGGGATGGCGTGATCCGGCACGGCGAGGTTCGGGAAGACGGCTTTCGTCATGTGCCCCATCCAGACCAGGGCGAAGGTCCACAGGACCACGAAGATGGTGCCGATCACGATGGCTCGGTGCATGGCCTTCGTGTCCTTGTAGACGAGGCACCCCATGGCTCCGTGGGGCAGCCCGATCATCACGAGCCCGAAAACCACCCACATGGAGAACTGGTAACCGGGCGCCCAGGTCCATGGGGTTACCAGCGCCGGATTCATTTCCGCGATGCTCCTCACCGACGATTCCAAGGGGAGGAGGAACCGGAGGCCTCCGATGAAGAGCGCCAGCACCGCAGCGGTCATAACGAGCCCCTGGATCACGATCGCCGCTGAAACGCCCCTTATGCCCCCGAAGGCCGCGTAGAACAGCACCACCAGGGCGAAGATAGTGAGCCCGAGCCAGTAGGGTTGTCCCGTCATCGACTCGAAGAGGCGGGCGCCGCCGACGAACTGCGCCACTACATAACTGCCCAGGAAGACCACGATGCCTGCGACGCCGATCAGACCCACCATCTTGTTGTGGTTGTACCGGTAGACGAAAAGATCAAGGTAGGACTGGGCGTTTATCCGGCGGGCCACGATGCCCACTTTTTTCCCGATCTCGCCGAGGATATAGAAATTCATGAAATTCTGGGCGAAAAGCACCATGACCCACGTCAAACCCACGCTGTATCCCAGGCCGGGGCCCCCGAGAAAAGTACCGGCGCTGCATAACCCCGCCGCGATCATGAGGGCGATGACCAGGGATCCCATACCCCGCCCGCCGGTATAGAACTCCTCCACGAACTTGTCCAGGGCGGTCTTGTCCATCCTACGCTTTGAATAAAAGCCCACCACGAGGAGGGCTATCGAATAAACGATGAAGGTTATGAGGATCACCGTACGGGTTGCTGAAGATAACTCCCATTCCATGCCATGTCACCTCTTCCTGTTACTAAGGTTTTTAGCCTTTTTTCTTCTCGCCGGTCTCGGCGACATCGGACAGTTCCATGTCCTGGAAAACGAAAAGGGAAAGGAAAATGACGATGAACGTAAAGACCACGGAGACGACTATTACGGCGAACCACCATTGCGGGAGCCCCAGGATGTACTTGTACTCCTCCACGGGGCCTTTCCCAAGTCCGTAGGCTACCGCAAGGGAAATGGCGGTAAAGGCCAGCCAGGTTGAAAAGGAAATGAACATTTCCTTCCGGCATTGGAGGAACCTCGGGTCCATCTCGATCTCGGCGAAATCGTAATCCCTGCTGTAATACTCCCGTTTCTCCAAAAGTACTCCCTCCTTTTTCTCTGCCCTCCGGCGCTTCTTGATGAGGGCGGTTCTCTCTATTCCCGGTCCCATCCCCCATGCTTTCCCTTGGTCATCACCTCCAAAAAAAAGAGGGACCCCTTTTGGGGGTCCCTCTATCCCGGTTTTTCGCGGAAGGGTACAGTTCAACCGCGCCAGGAGGGGAACCCCAAGGCGTTAAGGAGAATAATAATGCTCATAAGTCGGCCGAAGCAGCCGTTCTCTACGCCCATCGGGTTCCCTCCTTCAGAAAATATGCATTATGAAAGGCTTGACGTTTCGGGAAGCCTATACCAATGTCCCGGCCTTGTCAAGTGGAAAGGGACAATTTGTGACCGGACGGCGACGAGGCCCCCTTCCGGAAGGAAAAGGATAATATCCACCCCTTAAGGGGACCTCGTACCTGACTTGCTAAATTACTTTACCCATGACATTTTCCCTGTCCGTAGATAATCAAAAGGTTTCAGCCAAAAAATGTGGCTGTCACCAGGATTCTCTTTTATCATGCCAATGGTTTTGATCTCTGATCGAAAGGCTTCTATTACGATCCTTTCAGGTTTGGGATGCATGTCCGAGTCTTCGTTGCTATTGTCCTCTCATGGTTGCCAACGCATCCTCATCGATCTCGAACAGATCCGGCGTAGAGCGGTGAACACCGATGCCATGTTCCATCAGCAACAATACGAGTTGTTCTCCGTTCATCAGGGCTATGGGAGTCTTGTCGGGCAGAGACGCTTCCTTGATGGCTCCGGCACTAAAGTCACTGGTGGTGATGATCAGGCCCTGTTCGTGCGCTCCTAGGCTGCCACGTACCTGCTGGATCACAGGGGCCAGGACGTTGTTCTTGAGCTTCCACTTTTTAGCCTGGACGGCCATCTTGATGCGGACCACGTCTCCGACCACCAGGATTCCCCGGACATCGATGCCGCCGTCACTGCTGAGCTTAGTCACCTCGACCATCTCGAAACCCATCTCAGTTAACAAGCGTGAAATCAGTTCCTCGAATTCTTCGGGCTTCATGGCCAGCAACTTCTCGCGCAGGGCCTTCCGGATCTGATGGTTGTGTTGTTCGATCTGGAACGCGAGACCGCGCCCCATCCGTTGGCTCAGGCCCAGATAACCATGGCCGTGGTGGACGAAGCGAGGGCGTAAACCGCGTTTCTGGTGGCGCTTTATCTCGGTGGTAACCTGGGATAACAGGGAGGCTTCCGGCGTTTTTCCGCTAGTTATCAACCATCCTTTTTCGAGAGCCTTTTCGGTGATCTCCTTGTAGTGCATAGGTTTCTTGCCACCGAATTCCTCGAGTACCTTCTGAGCACTTTCGGTGAAAGAGAGTCCCGAATTAACAGGTGGCGGTTTTGGTATTTGCTCGGCGCGTGTCGGTGCTGACCTACTGTTGGTTGTTGCCATGGAGGGATCACGAAGAGCAAAAGTATTGGGAGAAACCTTAACGAAGACCGACGCGGCTCCCTTCTTCTTGATGTCCGAATAGAGTCGCGCACCCACTGTGGCTGCCGGAGTTTTTCCCGTAGTTTTCCATAGGCCCTTGCTCAGGATCATCTCGGCAATCTCATCGGCATGAAGAGGGTGGCCGGCTTCCTGCAGGACTTTAATGGCGGCATCACGAACATGCATAAATTGAGAACCTCCTCCCCAAAGTCACACAACGAGGTGGTGATCTCTTACAGTGCATAATAATTACGATTTGCAAGGGTAGTAGAAGACCTTGCCTTTGACATACTTATTGTTTCCTTTTGTACTAAGTACAATCTCCTTAAAACACGACCGTGTCAAGGATTTTCGGGAACGAGTGTCGCCGGACAAGGGTGATGGGGACGGCAAGAACGCGGCACCGATGGTGCAGAGAAAGGGAAACGGCCCGGACAGGTCGCCGGGCCGCTTCCGAAGCTATTCCTCTTAGTTCCAGCCCCATAAACTCCTGGGCCGTTGCCTCATCCCGGGGTTTCAGGCAGCGCTCCCGGGCTTCTTCTTGTTCATCTTGTACAGGCCGATCGTGAAGAGGGCCACGCCGTGGAAGAGGAAGAAGGCCCAGCTGATGGTTCCGTAGCCCCTGGCGATGAGGCCGATGAGGCCGAAGGAGGCGACGCCGAGACCGATGAGGGCCATCGCTCCGCCGACAAGACCGCGGCCGGCATTGGAGAGCTCCTTGCCCTTGCGGTCCACCATCCACGAGTTGAGCCTCTCGTTGACGGAGTGGATGAACCCGGCGGCCGTCTCGATCATCGTCCCGAAAAGGACCACCAGGAAGATCGGCAGGAGCCAGGGGGCTATCTGGGCCAGGATGGTGTAAGTTGGCAGCTCCACCTCGAGGATGCCGGGGTAGAAGCCCATCAGGACAAGGTAGAGGAAGAAGCCCGGGAGGATCGTCAGGATCGACGCCATCGCCCCCGATATGAAGGCTTCCTTCCTGGTCTCTATTGAGCGGAGTGCGAAAAGGACGGCCGAAAGAGTGGCCAGGTTGTAGAAGGCGTATTTGAACCCTCCCAGGGCCCAGCCTTCCCGGATATCACCGGAAGCCAGGTTCGCGCTTATCTGTCCCCCCACCTTGGAGAGCCCCACGAAGAGGAAGATCAGGAAGACTGCGTAGAGGACGAAGGACCACCACGAGAGGGCGACCTCGATGACGTAGCTGCCGAAGAAGGTCAGCGTGGCAACGCCCGCCAGGAAGAGGCCGGCCCCCACCAGGGGCGGCAGCCCGAAGGCTTGCTTGAAGACGCTCCCCGAAGTGGCTCCGACGACGCCGAGGATGATGAGGAGGAGGATTATGTAGCAGACCTCGTAGAGCATCCAGCCGGGTCCTATGAGTTCCTTGAAAAAGCTCCGGTAGTCGTAAACCTTGAAGGTCCGGGCGAACTCAAAACTCACGGCGTAGACGATGGCCCACAGGACCGTGGTTACCAGCACCATGCCAAGAATGCCGCCGAGGCTGCCGAAATTCCCGAAGTACTCGACGAGTTCACGACCTGTGCCGTAACCCCCGGCGATGACGACGGACTGGGAAATAAGGCCGGGAAGGATGAACTTCTTGTAGAAGGAAGAACCCATCATTTTGCCGAAAAAACCCCGGTTCACAACGGGGTCGCTCATTTCGTTCGACACCTCCTGTGTCTGGTTGTCTGCCCGCCCCGTTGCAGGGCGGCCCTATAATGCCCGCCGGTGTCTTTCTCTCAAGATGTCCCTTGACATCACCCCCAAAAAAAGAAAGGGACCCCTTTTGAAGGGGTCCCTTTTTCCCGGTTCGTTGCGGAAGAGTACGGCTCAACCGCGCCAGGAGGGGGACCCCAAGGCGAAGTAAAAGAAATAGCCGTAAAAATAGCAGCCGAAAAAGTCATTCATTCTCCGCACGGGTCACCCTCCCTCCGAGGCGATCGATTATTAAAAAACGAAGTATTCTATGGGAGTCTATACCAGCGACCCGCACTTGTCAAACGCCGTACCAGGTCCGGCCAGCCTTTATTCTTCAAAGGTCCTCTTCCAGAGTCTTTCAAAAGTCTCCAGTTCTTTAAGAGCCGGGACCCTCAGCCGGACGCTCTCGGGGCCGAGGCCCGGGAAGCAGGTCCCCGGCTCGGTCCTGATGCCCTGTTCCATCAGGGTCTCGTAGAGGTCCAGCGACCCCTCCCCCCAGGTCGCAAGGAGGATGGGCACTTCCGGTCCCGTCCTTGCTATGGTGATGCCCCTGGTCCCCTCCAGGACCTGGAGGATCCTGGCCTTTACCTCCCTCACGGTCTCCCTCGAGCGGGCGACATAATCGGCGTCGAGGAGGGACGCCCTGGCCATCTCCATCGCCAGGGAGCCGACCGAGAAGGGAGGGGCCACCTTCCGGACGTACTTCCGGGCCTCCTCGTCGCGGATCACGCAGTAGCCGGCGCGCAGCCCGGCCAGGCCGCGGCCCTTGGAGAAGGAGCGGAGGACCACCACCGAGGGCGAGACCAGGTTTAGGGCCGACTCCCCGGGCGGGAGGAAATCGCCGTAGGCCTCGTCGACGACCAGGAGCGAGCCCATTTTCAGGCACTCCTCGGCCAGGAGGGCCATCTCGGCCAGGGGAGGGACCTGCCCCGTGGGGTTGTGGGGGCGATCGACATATACTATGGATTCATCGCCGGACATCTCTCCCAGGAGGCTGGAAATATCCAGGTCGAACTCCGGGGGCGTGAGCGTCAGGTACCGGTAGGAGGCCCCGGCGAACTGGAAGTGCATGGGCCCGTCGGGGAACTGGGGTGCGATCCCCAGGACCTCGGCCCCCGGTGCGCAAAAGGCCCCGGCCAAGCTTATGATCAGGCCGATGGAACCCGTGCCGGTGACGATCTCGTCGGGGGAGAAGGCACCGTTCCAGGCGTCGGAAAGGGCCTTCCTCAGGGGGAGGTCGTCGCCGGGATAGCCGCCCGGATCCGGAAGGTCTCCCGATCTCATAATCTCCTTAGCCCAGGGGGGGGAGCCCAGCGGGTTGGTCCCCAGGGCGCAGTCCACCAGGACAGGCCTCTCCTCCCTGGAAGAACCGTACTCGGCGAAGGTCTTGTCCCTCACGGGCGCCGGCATTTTCTCTTTCCACTTCATTCTTCTCACCTTCCATCCCAGGATACACTAGCATGATAACAGGAAACCCGCCCCGTTGCGGGTGCGGCGAAGATGAAGGCCGGGGCTGCCGGTGCAGGATGCCGCTGGATCGGGCGAAAAGTGGGGAGGGAGCGGCCCTCCCGGTGGGGCGCTCAAGCGCTCCGGTTCGGATCCGACCCCCGGGTTTGAGGGCCCTGAACGGATGTTGTGCCGCCGGGGCCGTGATGGTACCATGTTACCCGGTGAAAGACGGGGGCCCGGCCGAGGACCCCCTTACAACCTGGATCCCGAAAGGAGGATACGAGAATGTCCGGCTACCACGAACCGGTCGAGGAACTGGCCGCCGAGGACAGGGACATCAGCAGGGCCTTGAACAGCCTCAAGGAGGAGATCGAGGCCATCGACTGGTACCACCAGCGGGCCGTCACCACCAAGGACAGCACCATCAGGGACATAGTCGTTCACAACAGGGATGAGGAGATCGAGCACGCGGCGATGATGCTCGAATGGCTCCGGAGGAAAATGCCGGCCTTCGACCACGCCTTGAGGACTTTCCTTTTCACCGAGGCTCCCATCACGGAAGTGGAGGAAGCGGCCGTCGCCGGGGAACAGGCTCCCAAGAGATCCTCCTCCGGCGGCAGCCTGGGCATAGGAAGCCTCAAGGGATAGGCTACGAAAGGGAAAGGAGGGAAAAAGGATGGACATCCTGAAGCGTTCCATATCCCCCATAAGCGATGCCGCCTGGCAGGAGATAGACGAACAGGCGATCAAGGTCCTTAAGAGCAGGCTTTCCGGCAGGAAGTTCGTGGACGTGCTGGGGCCCTTCGGGTGGGACCACGCCGTGGTCTCCACGGGCAGGCTCGATGTCTCCGCCAGCGAGGACAGGGAAGAAGTGCGCTGGGGGGTCCACGTCGTTCAGCCCCTGGTGGAGACCCGCTCCTTCTTCGAAATGGACACCTGGGAACTCGATAACGTGGCCCGGGGGGTCAAGGACCTCGAACTGGATTCACTGATAAGGGCCGCTGAAAAGATCGCTTCCTTCGAAGAAAACGCCCTCTACAACGGTTTTGAGCCCGGCTGCATCGTCGGGCTGGCCCAGGCGGGGCAGGACCACCAGATCCCTGTCACCATCGAAAACCCCAGGAGCATCATGGCCGGGGTCTCCGAGGGGCTGGTGTTCTTCCAGAAGAGTTCTATCGAGGGCCCCTACGCCCTCGTCGCCGGGCCGCAGCTCTGGAAGGCCGTCGATGTCGCCGGCGAGGGCTACCCCCTCAGGAAGAGGATCACCTCCCTTTTCGACGGCGGGATCATCCTCGCGCCGGAACTGGAGGGCGGCTTCCTGGTCTCCGCCAGGGGAGGCGACTTCGAACTCACCCTGGGACAGGATTTCTCCATAGGCTTCGAATGCTCCACGGGCGACAAGGTCCAGCTCTTCATGGCCGAATCCTTCTCCTTCAGGGTCATCGAGCCCAAGGCCGTGGTCCCGCTGGCCCTGTAAAGGACCGCGCCGGCCTGATACAAGGCAGCGCTACAGGCGGAAGCGAGGTGCCGGGGTCATCGCGCCCCGGCGCCTTTTTATTCCATCCTTGAAAGCCTGGCCCGCCGCTTACCGCCCCCTCATTCCATGCGGAACCTGTCCCTGAAGGGGAACAGGCCGAAGACCCCGCCGGTGTGGATGAAAAGGATCCGTTCGTCAGCGCTGATGCCGCCCCTCTCGATCTCCTTTTTCAGCCCGAACAGGGCTTTCCCCGTGTAGGTCGGGTCCAAAAGGACGGCCTCGAGGGAAGCCGCCTCCTTGATGAAGTCGATAAGATCGGGGGAGGCCTTCCCGTAGCCCTCGCCGATGTACCCGTCGACGACTTCGTACTTGCCGTGGTGATCGGGCAGGCCGGGTATGTACCTTTCGCGGAGGGCAGAAAAGACTTCCGCTACCTTTCCGTCAACCCAGGATCCGGGGAAGGCCACGCTCATGGCCGTCACCTTGCAGTCCAGCCCGTGGACAAGGCATCCGGCCACGATCCCCGCAAGGGTCCCGCCGGAGCCACAGGAGAAGACGATCCGGTCCGGGGCCGGACCCGACCGGCCGACCTGTTCGGCGATCTCCCCCATGGCGTCGACGTAACCCAGCGACCCCAGCGCATCGGACGCACCCAGGGGTATCGTGTAAGGCCTCAGTCCCCGTGATCGGTACTCCCCGGCGACCTCTTCCATGGTCTCGTCCTGATCCCTGAGGTCGGGGACGGGTGCGAAGGTCACCCTGGCGCCGAAGAGGAGATCCAGGAACAGGTTGCCGTCGGGGGGCGCGCCGGGGCTCCCGTTGAGGACCAGGTGGCACCCCAGGCCGAGTTTGGCCGCCACGGCCGCGGTGGCCCTTGCGTGGTTTGACTGGGGCCCCCCGCAGGTTATGAGCACGTCGGCGCCGCGGGCCAGGGCGTCGGCGGCGCAGTATTCCAGCTTCCTCACTTTGTTCCCCGAAAGGGCGATGCCGGTCAAGTCATCCCTTTTCAGCAGCACTTTCCCGCTCCCAAGCAGGGAGGAAAGCCTGCCGGCGGGGTGTATCGGTGTGGGAAGGATAGCCAGGTCGAGTTTTTCGGCAAATTTTTTCAATTCCTTTCAAGTCCTCCTTCCGGGCCCGTCAAGGGGTTTGTAATGGGTTTATCTTTTTGACACAAGCGAAGGGCATATATAATATATTAGTTCCATGATTTAATTACTTCAAACTATTCGCAGTATTCAGCCTTCAGAAAAACCTCATCTCCTGGAGGGGGTGATGTCCCATCAAGGTCGAAAAAGGAGACAGGGTACAGATCCACCGGGTGATCCTCGGGATCGGCGAAAGGGCCCCCCAGGTCCCGGGTGACACGGCGGCGGTGCCGCTGGAGATGACCGTAAGAGGGACCCTCGTGGATGCTTTCGCCGAGCCTGGAGAGGAGGTCACCGTGGAGACCCCGGCGGGCCGCAGGCTGAGGGGGAGGCTGGTCGGCCTGGAGCCGGCCTACGATATCGGTTTCGGACCGCCGCCGCCGGAACTCAGGTCGGTGGGTCCGGAATTGAGGAAGATCCTCTCCGGGGAAGTGATCGAACGTGAAAAGACCTAAGGATTATTCCTCCGTTATGGCCCGACGGGGCGAGATCATGAGGCGCTCCGTGGGCATCGATTACGGGTCCTTCGCCACCGGCAGGCTGGCCTTCGACTACGAAGGCATGATGGAAGAGACCGGCTACACCCTCGACGAAGTAAAAAAGATCCAGAAGGGATCCAACGTCGGCGATACCCCTCTCCTGGAACTGAAGAACCTCACCGCCCTGGCCAGGAGGATCTCCGAACCCGGCAGGGGGGCCAGGATCTTCGTCAAGGACGAGGCCAACAACCCCGCCCGCTCCTTCAAGGACCGAAGGGCCTCCCTCTCGGTCCACCGTGCACTGGAGAAGGGCTACCCCGGGGTCGTGGCCGCCACCAGCGGAAACTATGGGTCCGCCGTGGCCAGCCAGGCCGCGAGGGAAAACCTCCCCTGTATTATAGTCCAGGAAGTATTCGACAGCCGGGGTTTCGAGCAGCCGGAAATAGCCGAGAAGGGGCGCGCCTGCGAGGCTTACGGTGCCGAGGTGCTCCAGCTCTCCGTCGGGCCCGAGCTTTTTTACGTCTTCCTGCTGGTCCTGGAGGAAACGGGCTTTTTCAACGCCTCCCTTTACACTCCCTTTTCCATCGCCGGCATCGAGACCCTCGGCGTGGAGATCGTGGAACAGGCCAGGGAAATGGCGGGGCGGCCGCCCGACGCCATCGTCAGCACCCACGCCGGGGGAGGTCTCACCACAGGGACCGCCAGGGGTGTGCTGAAGGCCGGAAGCCCCGAAACAATGATCATCGGCGCCAGCGTCAACCTCGAGGGGCTCCACATGGCCTCCGACAGGGATTTCAACCGTAAGTCCTTCACCACGGGGCATACGGGGTTCGGCATTCCCTTTGCCGTCCAGCCCGACCGCTCCGATGTCCCCAGGAACGCCGCCAGGGTGCTCCGCTACCTGGATCGGTACGTGACGGTCACCCAGGGGTCGGTCTTCTACATGACGGAAGCTCTGGCACAACTGGAGGGCCTCGAAAGGGGGCCCGCCGGGAACACCTCCCTCGCGGCGGCCTTCTCCCTGGCCCGCACCATGGGGGAGGATGGGGTGATCGTCGTCAACGAGACGGAGTACACCGGCGCGGGCAAGCATCCCTACGCGCAGATCGACTTTGCGAGGAAAATGGGCGTTGAGGTCTTCCGGGGGGACCCATCGATGGAAAGGCCCGGGGAGAGCATAGTGATCCCCCTGGAGCCCGGGCAGGTGGCCGCCGCCGAGGTGGACCTGGACAGGCTGCGGGGTTCCTATATCAAGAATGCCTGCAAGAGCCTCGGTGAGGACAGGGTAATTTCAGAGGTCGATCTCGACTTCCTTTGCGAGGACGCCAGGCTCGACAGGGGAAGAGCGCTGGAACTCCTGGCGGCGGAGGGAGTGAGGTTCTCTGCCTTGGGTTAGGGGCTTTGCCCCGACTTTGAAAAAGAAGGGAAGGATGTCCCGATGGGATGGCGGCCCACGAGGATGGAAGTAAGTCTCGATAATCTCCGTTACAACTACAGGCTCATAAAGGAGCACGTCAAGGGCGCCCGGGTGATAGCGGTGGTGAAGGCCAACGCCTATAACCTGGGCGCCGTCCAGGCGGCCTGGGCGCTTCGGGGGGCCGGTGCGGACTTTTTCGCCGTGGCGACCCCCGACGAGGCCATCGAGTTGAGGGATGGGGGGATAACGAGCCCCGTCCTCGTCCTGGGTACCTCCCCCTATTCCGTCGCGGGGGAATACGTACGCCTGGGGATCCGGGCGGCCATTACCGACCCGACGATGGCCAGGGCCCTCTCGGCGGAGGCGGTGAGGCAGGGCAAAAAAGCCCTGGTGCATATCAAGATCGACACCGGCCTGGGGCGCATCGGTTTCACCACCGACCAAGTCCTTGCGGCCGTCGAGGATATCGCCGCCCTTCCGGGCGTTGAGGCCGAAGGCGTCTTCACACACTTCGCCCTCGCCGACTCGGGGGATCTCACCTATACCTGGGAACAATACCGGCGCTTCCTGGGCGACCTGGATGAACTCTCCGCCAGGGGGATAACCTTCCGGGTCCGCCACTGCTGCAACTCGGCGGCCACCCTGGAGGTCCCCGAGATGGCCCTCGACGCCGTCAGGCCCGGCCAGATCATCGCGGGCATGTACCCTTCGCTCGAGGTAAAGCGCTCCATCGCCGTCAAACCCTGCTTCGAGTTCAAGACCGCTATCGGCCTGATCCGCGAACTCCCCCCGGGGACGGGGGTCAGTTACGGGCTCGATTACGTGACGGCTGGGTATGAACGCATCGCCCAATTGCCCGTGGGTTACGCCGACGGCTATTTCAGGGAATTATGGAACAAGGGGGCGGATGTGCTCGTCGGGGGCGTCCGGTGTCCCGTCGTGGGACGCATCTGCATGGACCAGGTGATGGTGAATGTGACGGCCGTGCCCGAGGCGTCCGTGGGCGACGAGGTGGTCCTCATAGGCAGGCAGGGCGGGGAGGAGATCACCCTGGAGGAGCTCTCCGGAAAGATCGGGACCCTGGCCTGCGTCCCGCCGTCGCTGATCAGCAAAAGGGTACCCAGGGTCTACATCGACAGAGGCTCCCAGGAGCTGAACTTGTGAACGAGCTATGTGATATCCTTTTACATACTTCCTTGTTTAAATCGCTCACGAAGGGAGGGACCGGCCCGTGCTGGCGATAATGGACACGAAATTCTGGAGGATCCTCGGCACCCTGCAGAAGATCATAATGATCGTCACCTCCATAGGCATACTCGCCCTGGTACTCATACAGGTCCTCCTCAGGTACGTCTTTGTCAAGCCCCTGATGGGCGTCGAAGAGCTGGCCACCATGGTGGGCTTCTGGCTTTATTTCATGGGAGCCTCCTGGGGCACCGCCGACAGGTCCCATATAAAGGCGGACCTTATGCAGGCCGCTATCAAGGACCCCAGGAAACTGATATGGGTCAAGGTGGTGATCTCCGCCGCCTGCGTGATCTTGACCGCGATGATGATCTACTGGGGCTGGGGCTATACCGTATGGGGCTACACCAAGAGGCAGCTCTCACCCACGCTCATGATCCCCATGATCTACTCCCAGGTCAGCATCTTCGTGGGAGCCATACTGATGTTCTTTTATTTCTGCGTGGAACTGGCCGATCATTTCCTCCAGGCCGTCGGGAAGGTCCCCCTTGATACGCCCGGCGACGATACCTGCCGGCCCGTGGACGCCCCGGCCATTTGCCCTGCCGACCGGGGCGGCGACTGAAGAAAAGCGGGGGTGGTCAAAAATGGTTATAGCTATCAACCTTGTCATCCTGATCAGCCTGATCGTCGCGGGGCTGCCCGTCCCCTTCTGCTTCATGACCGCGGCCATATACATGGGAATCGTCTACAATTTCAGTTTCTCCTTCCTTCTACCCGGCGGCTATTACGCCCTCAACTCGCTGACGCTCCTCTCGGTCCCTTTCTTCATCATGGCGGGTACTCTCATGTCCTCCTCAGGCATAGCCGAGCGCCTCACCGACTTTGCCCAGGCTTTCCTGGGACGCATGAGGGGCGGCATGGGGGCGGCCACCATCGTAGCCTGCGCGATCTTCGGGGCCATATCGGGGACCTGCTCCTCGGCCGTCGCCTGTATCGGTGGGATCATGATCCCCCGCCTCGAGAAGCTCGGGTACCCCCGGTATTACTCGGTGGCCCTGGTGGGGTGCGCTTCGGTGCTGGGCCAGCTGATACCGCCCAGCGTCCCGATGATCCTCTACGCCTGGGTCACCCAGCAGTCGGTGGCGGCCTGCTTCCTGGCGACGGTCATCCCGGGGATCCTGACCACCTTTTTGATGTGCGTCGTCAACTGGTTCGAGGTGAAGAAGATAGAGACCGTCCGGGTCGAACCCCAGGTACCCTTCACCCAGAAGATCCAGCTCATAGGCAGGGCCACGAAGCGGGGCATCTGGAGCCTGCTCATGCCGGTGATCATCCTGGGCGGCATCTACGGCGGGATAACGACTCCCACCGAATCGGCGGCCATCGCCGTCTTTTACGGGATACTGGTGGGTTTCCTGGTCCATAGGGAATTGACCCCCAAGGTGCTGGGGCGCGCGCTGGTGGACTCTTCGACCACGACGGGGGTCTGCGTCCTGATGCTCTTCTTCGTGTCCATCCTGGCGAAGGTCTACACCATGCAGCGCATACCGCAGCAACTGGCCGACTTCATGATGACCATCTCCGAAAACAAAATGGTCCTGCTCCTGCTGGTGAACGTCTTCCTTCTGATCATAGGGATGCTGATGGACGACTTCAGCGGCACCATGCTCTCGGCTCCGCTCCTCCTCCCGCTGATGGTCGCCATAGGGGTCCATCCTGTTCACTTTGCCGCCATCATGGGGACCAACCTCGGGTTGGGCAACGTCACGCCGCCCTGCGCGCCGATCCTTTACCTGGCCGGCAGGATCGGCGGCGCTTCGATAGACGAGTACTTCAAACCGGCGCTGAAGTTCATGATATTCGCCCAGGTGCCGGTGATCCTGCTGACGACCTACATCCCGGGCCTTTCCATGTGGCTCCCGAGACTGGTGATGGGGGTCCAGTGAGGATGTAAGGCTTTTTTCACAAACGGAACGCGAAGGGGGGTGGCAGTGCCCGGCAGAGCAGGCGTCCGGCTTGAAGGAGCTGAAGAGTGAGAGGCAAGCAGAGCGAAAAGGCTTTAAAACCTTTTCCTGTATCCTTCGAGGAGGTGCTCAAGATGAGAAGAGTGTTAGCGTTAGCGCTCGTGGCGGCCCTGGTGCTTTCGTTGGGGACCGCCGCGGCGGCGGCACCGAAGTGGACCTTCAAGATGGGTCACCCCCACCCGGCGGACACCGATTACGACAAGACGGGCCACTGGTTCGCCGACCAGGTTTTCGAGAGGACCAAGGGCCAGGTCAAGATAAACATTTTCCCCGCCAACCAGCTCGGTGACTGGACGGAGACCTTCGAACTCATCTCCCGCGGCGTCGTCGAGATGGGCTTCCAGATCGCCAACGCCCAGTACGACCCGAGGCTGAACTTCGCCTACTACATGCCCTTCGTCGTCAACGACATCGGAGAAGCCAAGCAGGCCTACGCTTCCGGCGGTTGGGCCTTCGGGCTCATAAAGGGTCTATGGCTCGACCACGGCATCCAGCCTCTCGCGGTATACCCCATCGGGATGGCAGGCGTCTCCCTGAGGTCCATGCCCCCGTCCCCCGGCGACCCCAACGTCCCCAAGAACATGAAGGTCCGGGTCATGCCCCTGGCAGCCTGCTCCATGACCTACGGAGCGCTGGGCTACATCTCGACTCCGATCCCCTACGCCGAGGTCTACAGCGGCATCCAGACGGGCATCGTCGACGGGCAGATGGGCGGGCCTCCCTTCCAGGCCTGGTCCTTCCGCGACGTCAACAAGGTCTGGATCCAGTACAATGACTACTTCGAGCAGCACTGGATCGTCATAAACAAGGGTGCCTGGGACCAGCTCCCGGGAGACATCCAGGCGATCATGCAGCAAGCCGCCAACGAGGCCTCCGCCATGCGCTGGGACCAGGTCGAGACCGAGGACGAGGATTACCGGGAGATCCTGAGGAAGGATTTCGGCTGGGAGATCGTCATGCTGACCAGCGAGGAACTCAAAGCCTGCGCCGACAAGGTCCGCAGGGAAGTGTGGCCCAAAATGAAGGACCTCCTCGGCGAAGAGCTTTACACCGAGGTCCGTCTCCATTCACTGGCTGAATAAGGTCCGGGTCGCCCCTTTTAATTGATCCGATCCCGTAAAAAAGCCGAGGGGCGGGAATGACTCCCGCCCCTGGCTCTTTGGTGCCCCCGGTGCGCCTTTAGGCCAGGGCGTGACGGCCGTGGAAATGATCGCGGGAAACCGCTATCATTGTCGCTGTCGGTCTTTAAATTCAGAATAGGAGGTCACGCCATGGAGTTCACCGATACGGGCAAGATGGAGTCCAGGGAGGTTGTGAAGGGGGTCCACGGCAAGTTCGTCCACTCTCCTCACATGACCATGGCGTGGTGGGTGATCGAGCAGGGTGCCGCTCTGCCGGAACACTCCCACGAGCATGAGCAGGTGGTCAACGTCGTGGAGGGCACGCTGGAGTTGACCGCCGAGGGAAAGAAGTGGACCCTTGGGCCGGGGTCGGTGCTGGTGATTCCTTCGGGGGTGCCGCACCTGGCCAGGGGTCTGACCGAGTGCCGCGTGATCGACGCCTTCTGGCCCGCCCGGGATGATTATAAGTGAGGCCTCAAGGGCACCGGGTGCCTAAGGGAAGAGCGCCGGCCAAGGGCTGGCGCTCTTTTCGCGTTCCACTCCACCCGTTGCTAGGGCCTGACCACATCCCCATAGACGCTTATGGTCTCGACCCCCGGCCTCAGGCCGAGGCGCTGGACATTGATGCCGTTGGGAAGGATCTTGATGGCGTTCACCGGTTTCCCCTTGCCCCTGAGGTTTATCAGCAGGTTCTCCCCCAGACGGAAGGGTACCACAACGGAATTCTTCCCGAAGAAAACCCTCCTCGATCCTCCTCCGCCGCCGAAGACCTGGCCGTGGTACTCGGAAAGGACTTCTCCCGATTCGTCGTAGATCGCCAGGAGCTGTATGTTCTCCCTGGCCAGGGCCAGGATCCCGTACTCGCCGTAACCGTCGAGGAAGCCCTTGATCATCTCCAGGACCTCGAGCTCGGTGCCCTTGTGGTTGACCGAGGGGGAATCGGCCAGCTTCGAGAGGTCGTAGCCCTGGGAGAGGAATACCTCGGCGTACTCACCGGCGGCGGCGCACAGGAAGTTGAGCTTAGCCTGGGACAGGGATTCCTCCAGGGTGGCGCTGGACAGTTCGGCCCCTGAGAGGCCGTGGGCCTTGTAAACGAGGTACTCGAGCCTCTCCCTTTCCTGGGGGTCCACCTCCTCGCCGAGTGAGACCGATGACAGCCGTTTTGAAAAATACTCACCCACCATGGCCGAGGCGGACGCCAGGTCCCCCTTTTGCAGGAGGCTCCTGCCCCGGACGGAGAGTTGCCTCGCGTCTTCACCCGGGAACAGGGCCGAAAAGGTCAGTATCATCGGGAGGATGAGGTCGCCTCTGCGGTCGCCGGCGGCGAAGGGGCCGACATGAAGGTTCCTTGTCATGGCCCGTTCCAGGGGTTCCGCCGGGAGGCCCTGGAGGTCCAGGACCTTCATGACCATTTTCAGCGTGTAGTCGCCGTAGTCCCACAGGATGATCCCGGGGAAGGCGTTCGGGGGGATCGGTCCTCCATGAGCGGGCCCACCGACGAGGAACCACCGGGAACAGGCGTCCTTCGCCAGGGACCATGTCTCCGGCTCGATGGGGACTCCGCCGCGGGGGAGCGCGGCCCCCTTCACGTGGTCCAGCAGCGCCGTCAGGTTCAGCCTCGACGTCGAGGTTTCCGGGTCGATCGGTTTGAAATCCGCCTGGCTGATGTCCAGCACGGGTCGGAGGTGGAAGGACCGGAAAAACTCGGCCATGTCGAGATCGGGGTGGAACGCGTCCTTGACGTAGATCTTGAGGGGGACGAAGAGGCCGGGCTGTTCCAGCTCCAGTTGCTCCTGCTGGGCGGAATGGATCTCGAGGTCCACCCCCACGGAAAAGGTGACGGTCTCTTCCAGCTCCAGTTCAGGCACCTGGATCAGGATGGATTCCGTCGCCGGGCCGGCGAGGTCCCTAGGCCCAAACCATCGGTAATACAGGACATGGTCCTTGTCCGCTTCGACTTCCATGGCGAAGGCGCTCTTGCCCCCCGATCCGCTCCGGTCGGGTGAGAGGGAGCCGTTGCCGCTTCTGACGGTGATCTTGACCCTGTATTTTTCGCCCCTGCCATCCCCTGGTCCCCTCCCGTCAAAGCGGAAACGGAGGGTGTTCCGGAACCCGGCAAGGGTGGGAAAGACGGGGTGATCCACGGAAGCGTCCAGGCCCCTGGGCCGGGTCACCTTGAAAGAGATGGAATGTCCGGCCCCGCTCTCCCTGTCCTCGACGGCGATGCGCACCTCCCATTGACTGGGGCCCAGCATCCTGAGCTCCGCCAAGGGTGGCGGCGTGTAAGTGACCGTCACCTCTCCCAGGGGGTCAGTCCTGACGAGAAGCCACTTCTCGTCCCCCCCCTCGGCGTTCCTGGAAGAGACGGTCCCCACCTCGGGCTTCCTTATGGCTACTTCCGCCTGGGGGACCCGCCGGTCGCCCTCCCGCACAGACAACGTGAAGGATGCCCCTCCCGGCTGTTCCCCGTCCACGAACATATCCTCAATCTTGGCTGGTTCCAGTGTCACCGTCCTCGGGTGCTTGCCGTCCTCGCACCCCTCCTCGGGCCGGACTTGCGGTTCCTCCTGCGGGACCGGCTTAGGGGCCATCTCCTTCCCAGGGACACCGAAGCACTCCTCCGCGGCCTCGAGAAAAGCCCCGGTGACCGCCTCGATTATCTCTTCCTCGACCGCCTGGGGGAAGCGCGCACCTCCCGCCGGCGTAAAGGACACTTCGTATCCGAAACCGGAGACACCGTCGAGGTACAAGGAGAGTATGAACTCCCTGGTCTCGCCGTATTGCTTCCTGGTCACCAGGTACTTCGGGGTGACCTTCTCCACCACGGCCCCCCGGTCGTACTCCTGCGAGTGGGTGGGGGATGTTCCCCACTGGAGCCTCAGGGCCGGTCCGGAGACCACCTTCTGCTCCGGGATGGTGACCTTCTCGCCGATGTAGGGATACTCGATCCGGGTGGCCGTACCGATGTGGTCGGTGTTCGGGCCTTCCTGGACGGGGTTGCCGTTGAAAACGACGTGATCCTCCGACCAGGGTTCGGCGTTCCAGGAATAGGTGAACCTCGGGCAGGCCCTGTAGAAGGCGGCGCGGAACAACCCGTCGATCCTGTCGAGCTCATCCCGGGCTTTTTGGGAGAGTTTCTTACCCTGTTTCACGAGGGAAGTCTCGAAGACCTTGTCGCCGGCCCAGTTGGTGTCGGTCCTTTCCGACATCAGGAGCAGCATGGGGATGTCGTTACCGGCGGCATAGCCCTCCGCGGCCTTCTCCACGAGGGAGTTGTACATCTGGACGTCACGCTTCTTCTGCTGGAGTACCTTGCCTTCGTACTGGTTGTAGGGGACGAACCCCTTGTCGGGAAGGCCGAGCATGTACTCCTCGACCCGGATGATGCTCCTGATATCCTGCCACGCCAGGGGGAAGAACTCGGCCATGAATCGATCGAGCAAACCCCTGGGGACATCCTGCACCGTCAGGTGGTCGTTGTTGAACCACTCCTCGAAGCCCCAGCCGTCAAAGAGGCACCGCGCCCAGTACGAGGCGGGGTCCGTCTCTTGGGCCTTCATCTTTGCCAGGGCCTCCTTGTCGAACTGCCCTTTGAATTTCGGGTGGGCCATGGCCCTTCGGTTGAAGGCCACCTGGACCTCGTGGATATGGCGGAACTCCTCCGGCCACAGGGTCGGGTCGTCGCCGTAGGTTCTCAGGAACGCTTCCCGTACTTCTTCCAGGGAGGGCGGATCACCGCTGAAGGTGAACTGCTCCGGCACCGGGTCCCCCGTGCGGAGCAACGAAAGGTCTTCCTGCGAAATGGCGGGACAGCAGGACGCCATGAGCGAAGCCGCCAGGAGAGCGGAAAGGAAGAGCGAAAGGAACCCTCTCGCCGGGCGCAACAGCATCAACTCCCCGTGGCCTGTTCGTCCGACGGTGGATAGGGGAACCTAAATAGAACCCCCCCGCTGGAAAACAGGCGAGTTATGTATAATGATATCAATAGCGACGGACTGCGGGAATTCGTCTTGTGATCCAGCCCAACACGGATACAAATGACCTGGGAGGAGATGAAGAGAGTATGCTTTATTTTAGGTTTCTTGCTCTCCTGTTCGGGACGACGATGGTTTTCCTGGCACCGGTGATCGCCTTGAGGGGCCAGCGATGGATCGACCTGTTCAGCGAGGCCCTCATCCCCGAAAAACAGCCCGTGTGGTTTTGGGCTGCCGGCGCCTTTGCCGCCTTCCTGACGCTTATAACCTGGTACGTGCAGATCACGTCACCGGTGACGCTCTCATGGGTCATGACCTTGTTCATTACCCTTTCGCTTGTGAAGGCCTACTGCTTCATCTTCAGGTACGAGCAGGCCCGAAAGGTGACCCTTTCGCTGATGGATAAGGGCCGCACCTTCACGGCAGGGCTGGCCGGCATCCTGTTCCTCGCGGGGTTCTGCATCCTCTGCCTGGGAATATTCGCCTTCTGATGTCCCAAGGGGACAAGGCTGAAAAAACCGGCCCCCCCTCGAGCGGGGAACCGGCTTTTATCTCACCCCTGTCGTAAGGGGCGGCCGGCTTACTTCAGCGGCAGTCCCGGCAGGATTTTGGATCCATGGTCTGCGACTCGACCCATCCCACCTCCATGTTGTCGATGAGGTCCCTGAGCACCTGTATGTCGTACTCGACCAGGGAGCACAGGTCGGAAGTACAGGCCAAGTTTGTAATGATGACTCTCTTCTCTTCCATGGACGGCCTCCCGGCGGGAGGGATCGTCACTGGCATCCCCCGCCGGGTAAATGATATCACCCCGGGAGGGGGGGCATCAAGGCCCTGGGCCTCTCGGGGTGAGCGGAGTCCCCTTCAGGCGGTGTATAGAAAGTGTACATCATGTTATACTGACCTTTGTATAAAGGATCCTCCTCTTCCAGGAGGCGAAGACGATGCGGCTCGAGATGATCCCCGATTATGACGTACTTTTCGAAGGTCTTTTCGAGAACTCCCCGGAGGGGGTGGTCATCCAGGGGCTTGATGGAGTTGTGCACAAAGCCAACAGGGCCTTCTGCGAGATGTTCGGCTACGCCCTGGAGGAAGTGATCGGTCACGACCTCGACCGCCTGGTCGCCACCGACGAGAGTTTGAACCTCGAAGCCGCGGAGCGCACCCAAAGGGCCATCCTGGGCGAGGAGTTGGTGTTCGAGACGGTCAGACAGAGGAAGGACCGCAGCCGGTTCCACGTTATGGCTTTCGGGGTGCCCATCGTGGTGGAGGGCCGGCTGGTCGCCATCTACGCCATGTACAGGGATATCACCGACCGCAAGAAGGCCGAGGAAGCGCTCCAGAGGAGCGAGGAACAGTACCGGGCCATCGTCCAGCAGCAACAGGAGGTCATCGTGCGTTACGCCCCCGACTGGAAGGTGACCTTCGCCAACGAGGCCTACTGCAAGTACTACCAGACCACCCCCGATGAGATCATCGGCACTTCCATGACGCCCCACATGCCGGACGAAAGCCGCGAAGAGATCCTGGGGTCATTGAAAAAACTGGACCCGGGATCCCCCATCCAGGTCTCCGAGGAACTGACGATCCTCCCCTCGGGCGAGGCCCGCTGGCAACAGTGGATTGACACGGCCCTCTTCGACGGCGAGGGGAACCTTGTCGAGTACCAGTCCGTGGGGCGCGATATCTCCGACAGGAAGCGCATGGAGGAATCCCTCAGGGTGAGCAGCGAAAGGCTCGAAAGGGTGCTCGACGAGACGGTGAGGGTCCTCGCCGGGACCATGAGGATCCGGGACGTCTACACGGCGGACCATCAGGAGGGCGTCGCCCAGCTGGCCTACGCGATCGGCGAGGAGATGGGGCTTTCCGAGGATGTCCTGAAAGGCCTGTGGATGGCGGCCCTCATCCACGACATAGGCAAGCTCCATATCCCCGGGGAGATCCTAAATAAACCCACGACGCTGACGGCCCTGGAGTACGAGATAGTCAAACGCCACCCCGAGGTCGGGAGCGAGACGCTGAAGGGCATCTCCTTCCCCTGGCCCATCGCCCAGATCGTATCCCAGCACCATGAACGCCTCGACGGCTCCGGGTACCCGAGGGGCCTCAGGGGTGACCAGATACTCCCGGAGGTGCGGGTTCTCTCCGTCGCCGATGTGATGGAGGCCATGTGCTCCCACAGGCCCTTCCGCCCGGCCTACCCCGTCGAAACGGCCCTCGACACGATCCGTGCCGGTGCAGGGACCCTTTTCGACGAAAGAGTCGTCCAGGCCTGCCTCAAGGTCTTCGAAAGGGGCTTCAAATTCAAAAGGGCCCCACGGTGACGGCTTACGAAGCCCGCACCGCCAGCTTCCCCTCCTGTTCGTCCACCACGATCCGTGACCCCTCACCCAGTGCCTGGGAGATCATCAGCCTGGCTACGGGGGTCTCGATCTCCCGGCTCATGTAACGTTTGAGCGGTCTGGCGCCATAGACCGGGTCGTAACCCTCGCGGGCAACGTGGTTCCTGGCGGCCGGCGTTATCTCGAGGGTCATCCCCAGGTCGCGCAGCCGCTTCTGGAGTCCCGCGGCCAGGAGGTCTACGATCTGCTCGATCTCCCCCACGGTGAGGGGTTTGAAGAGGACAATGTCGTCCACCCTGTTGAGGAATTCGGGCCTGAAGGAGGCTCTCACCTGCCGAAGGACGCTCTCCTGGACGACCTCGGGGATCTCGCCTGAAGGGGTTATGCCCTCCATGAGGTCCGCGGCGCCGATGTTGCTGGTCATGATGATTATCGTGTTCGTGAAGTTCACCGTGCGGCCCCGGTTGTCGGTGAGCCTGCCGTCATCAAGGATCTGCAGCAGGATGTTGAAGACATCGTGGTGGGCCTTCTCGATCTCGTCGAAGAGTATCACCGAGTAGGGTTTCCGCCTGACGGCCTCGGTGAGCTGCCCCCCCTCCTCGTACCCCACGTACCCCGGCGGCGCCCCGACGAGGCGCGAGACGGAGTGCTTCTCCATGTACTCCGACATGTCTATCCTGATCATGTTCTCCTCGGAGTCGAAAAGGGCCTCCGCCAGGGTCCTGGCCAGCTCGGTCTTCCCCACGCCGGTGGGTCCCAGGAATATGAAGGAGCCCACGGGTCTCTTCGGGTCCTTTATACCGGAACGGGCCCGCAGGACCGCGTCGGCCACCAGTTGGACGGCCTCGTCCTGCCCGATGACCCGCTGGTGGAGGATGTCGTCGAGGCGCAGCAATTTTTCCCGCTCTCCCTCGAGGAGCCTCGACACGGGTATGCCTGTCCACCGCGACACTATCCGGGAGATCTCCTCGGCGGTGACCTCCTCCCGGAGCAGTTTTTCACCGCCCTGCCTGGAGACGAGCATCTCCTCCTCGGCGGCGAGCCTCCTCTCGAGGTCGGGCAGCTTGCCGTGCTTGAGCTCGGCTGCCCTGTTGAGGTCGTAGTCCCGCTCGGCCTTCTCGATATCCCTTTTGACGTTCTCGATCTGTTCCCTCAGCCCCTGGAGTTTGCCGATGGCCTGTTTCTCCGCCTCGTAACGGGCCCTCAGGGCGTCGGCGGCGGCCCGGGCGTCCTGGAGCTCCTTCCTCAGGGATCCCAGCCTCTGCCTGCCGGCCTTGTCGGTCTCCTTTGAGAGAGCCGCCTCCTCGATCTCCATCTGCATCACCTTCCGGGCGGCGGCGTCGAGGTCGGCCGGGAGGGAGTCTATCTCGGTGCGTATCAGGGCCGAGGCCTCGTCGACGAGGTCGATGGCCTTGTCGGGGAGGAAGCGGTCGGAGATGTACCGGTTGGACAGGACCGCCGCCGCCACCAGGGCGTTGTCCTGGATCCTGACGCCGTGGTGGACCTCGAAACGCTCCTTGAGCCCCCGGAGGATGGAAATGGTGTCTTCCACGGTGGGCTCTTCCACCAGGACGGGCTGGAAGCGGCGCTCCAGGGCGGCGTCCTTCTCGATGTGCTTGCGGTACTCGTCGACGGTGGTGGCGCCGATGCAGTGCAGTTCGCCCCTGGCGAGCATGGGCTTGAGCATGTTGCCGGCGTCGATGGCCCCTTCGGCCTTGCCGGCGCCGACGATGGTGTGCAGCTCATCTATGAAGAGCAGGATGCGGCCGTCGCTCTCCTTGATCTCGTTCAGCACGGCCTTGAGGCGCTCCTCGAACTCGCCCCTGTACTTGGCCCCCGCCAGGAGGGCCCCCATATCGAGGGCGAAGACGGAACGGTCCTTGAGCCCCTCGGGGACGTCCCCCCGGACGATGCGCTGGGCGAGCCCCTCCACGATGGCCGTCTTGCCCACGCCCGGTTCGCCGATGAGGACGGGGTTGTTCTTCGTCTTGCGGCTCAGTATTCTGACCACCCTGCGGATCTCCTCGTCGCGGCCGATGACGGGGTCGAGTTTTCCCGACCTCGCCAGGGCCACCAGGTCGCTGCCGTACCTCTCCAGGGCCTCGTAGGTTCCCTCGGGGTCGGCGCTCTGGACCCTCTGGCTCCCCCTGACGTCCTGCAGGACGGCGAGGAAAGCCTGGGGCGTTATGCCGGCCCTGGCGAGGACCCTCCCCGCGGCGGAGGCGTCGTCCTCCTCGAGGAGCCTCATGAACAGGTGCTCCACCGAGACGTACTCGTCCTTCAGCCGGGAGGCGTCCTCCTGGGCGAAGACGAGAAGCTTCGAAAGCCGCTGGGAGAGGTGGATCTTCCCCGGCTCGACGCCGGGGCCGGAGACCCTGCTCCTTCGGGAGAGCTCCCGCTCCACTTCTTGAGCGATTTCCTCCGCGTGGGCGCCCATTCTGGTCAGCAGCCGGGGGATCAGCCCGCCCTCCTGGCGCAGGAGCGAAAGCAGCAGGTGTTCCCCGTCGACCTCGGTGTGCCCCATGGTCACGGCGATGTTCTGGGCGCTCGATAGCGCCTCCTGGGACTTGAGGGTCAGTTTGTTCAGATCCATGGGCAACCTCCTCCAGCGGGGTCAGGTCTACACTTTTGACTATTCACGGCGCTTCTTGTTCTCCGGCTTGAAATCCGACTCGCTCCTCAACGCCTCGAAGAGCTCCCGTTCCCTGTCGGTGAGCTTCCTGGGCACGGCGATCCTCACGGTGACCAGTATGTTCCCGGGGCAGTCCCTGCCGGGCAGGCCCTTGCCCCTGATCCTCAGCACCTGGCCGCTCTGGGTCCCCGCCGGGATCTTCATCGTCACCGAACCGCCCAGGACGGGGACCTGGACGCTCCCGCCGAGGGCCGCGTCCCAGGGGGCGATGTCCACGGTCGTGCGGAGGTCCTGCCCCTCGACCTCGAAGCAGGGGTCCTTCCGGATGTGGACCTCCAGGTAGAGGTCGCCGGCGGGGCCGCCACCGCTCCCGGCCTCACCCTGGCCGGCCAGGCGTATCCTCGAACCCTGGGTCACCCCCTTGGGGATGGTCACCTCGAGGGACTTGCGGCTTCGTTGGGACCGCCCGTCGGCACCCCGACCGAGGACTTCGAACTCGACCCGTTTCTTCCCCCCGGCGGCCAGCTCATCGAGGGTCAGCTCGATCTTCGACTCCAGGTCGCGCCCCCGTCGGCGGAGGGAACGGCCGCGGAAGGGCTGCCCCTCCATGGTCGTGAAACCCCCCAAGTTGCCGAAAAGGGCCTCGAAGAAGTCGCTGAAAGCCCCGCCGCCTCCGCCGCCGAACTGGAAGGACCCCTCCCAGCCCGGGGGAGGGGAGAAGTCCTGCCCGTTCTTCCAGTTGGCGCCGAGGGTGTCGTACTTTTTCCTCTTTTCGGCGTCGCGGAGCACCTCGTAGGCCTCGTTGATCTCCTTGAAGCGGTTCTCCGCGTCGGCGTCCTTGTTGACGTCAGGGTGGTACTTCCTCGCCAGTTTCCTGTAGGCCTTCTGTATGTCCTTCTGCGACGCGTCCCTCGGCACCCCGAGGATCTCGTAGTAATCCCTGAACTTCATCGAAACCCCTCCACCCTGACCGGGGCGCTTTTTACCTCGCGGTCATGCCTACGGCACGCCCCCTTTTTCAACGGCATCAGCCTTCATTGAATTCGGCGTCTATTACATCCTCTTCCTTGCCGGGCCCGCCCTCGGGGGCCGGTCCCCCGGCCTCTTCGTGCGAAGAGGGACCTTCGTGCTGGGCCAGCGCCGCCGCCGCCTGCTTCAGGTCCTGCGTAAGCGACTGCAGCCTGGGGGTCTCCTCCTCCTTGGAGATGGCCTCCTTGGCCTCCCGGACGAGTTCCTCGCCCCGGGCCTTTTCGTGGGCCGGAGCCCGGTCGCCGAGTTCGCCTATCATCCTCTCCACCTGGTAGGAGGCGGCCTCGAGTTCATTCCTGGCGTCGACCCAGCCACGCCTCTTCTTGTCCTCCTCGGCGTGGAGCCGGGCGTCGTCGACCATCCGGTTTATCTCGCTCTCGTCCAGGTTCGTCGAGTTGCTTATGGCGATCTTCTGCTCCTTGCCGGTCTCCTTATCCCGGGCAGACACGTTGAGGATGCCGTTGGCGTCTATGTCGAAGGTCACCTCGATCTGAGGTATCCCTCTGGGGGCCGGCCGGATCCCCTCCAGCTTGAAGTTCCCCAGTTTCCTGTTGTCCCTGGCCATCTCGCGCTCGCCCTGGAGCACGACCACGTCCACCGCCGGCTGGTTGTCCTCGGCCGTGGAGAACACCTCCGACCGGCGGGCCGGTATGGTGGTGTTCCTCTCGATGATCTTTGTCATGACGCCGCCGAGGGTCTCGATGCCGAGGGAGAGGGGCGTGACATCCAGCAGGAGCACGTCCTTGACCTCGCCCTTTATGATCCCGGCCTGGACGGCGGCCCCCACGGCCACCACCTCGTCGGGGTTGACGGTCATGTTCAGGTTCTTGCCCCCGGTGAATCGCTTCACCAGTTCCTGCACGGCGGGGATCCTCGTGGAGCCGCCCACCATGATGACCTCGTCGATATCGCCCGCCTCGAGCTTGGCGTCCTTCAGGGCCTGCTTCATGGGTTCCAGGGTACGCTCGACGAGGTGCCTCGTGAGTTCGTCGAACTTGGCCCTGGTGAGGTTGGACGACAGGTGCTTCGGACCGTTGGCGTCGGCGGTGATGAAGGGCAGGCTGATCTCGGTGCTCGTGCGGCTTGACAGTTCGCACTTGGCCTTTTCGGCCGCCTCGTAGAGCCTCTGCAGGGCCTGCCTGTCGTTCCTGAGGTCGATGCCCTCCTGGTTCTTGAACTCGTCGGCGAGCCAGTCGACGACGCGCTTGTCGAAATCGTCCCCGCCGAGGTGGGTGTCGCCCGAGGTGGAGCGCACCTCGCAGAGGCCTTCGCCCACGTCGAGGATGGAGACGTCGAAGGTACCACCGCCCAGGTCGAAGACCATGACGGTCTCGTTGTTCTTCTTGTCCATGCCGTAGGCCAGGGCCGCCGCCGTCGGCTCGTTGACGACCCGCAGCACGTTAAGCCCCGCGATCTTGCCGGCGTTCTTGGTGGCCTGGCGCTGGGCGTCGTTGAAGTAGGCCGGTACGGTTATGACCGCGTCGGTGACCTTTTCGCCGAGCCAGGAAGAAGCGTCCTGGGCCAGCTTCCGGAGGACCTGGGCGCTGATCTCCTCCGGGGCGTACTGCTTGCCCTCCACCTCGACGCGGACCGAGTTGTTGTTCCCCTTTACGACGCTGTAGGGGACGATCTTCATCTCCTCGCCGACCTCGTCGTAGTTCCTTCCTGTGAAACGCTTGATGGAGGAGACGGTCCCCTTGGGGTTGAGCACGGCCTGCCTGCGGGCGAGGATACCCACCAGGCGTTCCCCGTCCTTCGTGAAGCCCACCACTGAGGGCGTGGTCCTGCTCCCCTCCGCGTTGGGTATGACCGTGGGATGGCCCCCCTCGAGGACGGCCACCACCGAGTTTGTTGTGCCGAGATCTATCCCGACGGTACGAGACATAAATATTCCCCCTTGAGGCTCTCCCGCGGGAGGACCCGCGAAAAGCCTGACTAATATTGACCTTTACCCTGACAATTATATAGGTCAATATTCATCAGGCAATATGAGAAAGGATAGTATATTCTGATTAAAGGCAAATATACCTTGTTTCTTTTGATTTGTCACGTTTTTCCCATTTTTTCAAGGGATATCTGGGAAAAAAAAAACGCGGGGCCCTGGGGCCCCGCGGAAGGGAGGAGTTGGTACCGTTACTTCTTCAACGATTCGATGTAACTTTCAAAACGCCAAAGGGAGATCTCGTTCCTTATCTCCTGAGCCCTGGAGAAAAGGGACCTGGCCTTTTCCAGGTCCGGCTTCTCCTGGGAGAGGGCGAGCCTCATCTCGAGATGGGTCCGCTGGAGTTCGCCCATCTTGTCGAGGATCTCCTTGGGGTAGTCGACCCTGCGGGTGTCCCTGTCCCTGAAGTAGCCGCCTCTGTAGGACATCCGGGGGCCGCAGAAAGCGCCGCCGCTCATCCCAGCGCCGAACCGGCCGTAAGAAGCGCCATCCATTCCAGGTCCGAACCGGCCGTAGGGCCCGCCGTAGGCATAAGCCGCTGTGCCGATGGTCAACAGTGCCGCTAGGGCAAGGAGAACAGCTCTTTTTTTCATCCCATCCACCTCCGGGTGTTTTTCTTTGAACCCTGTTGAGGCCATTATATTCAGCGCCCCCGGGGGCGGTGATGGGTAAAATGGCCTATCCTCCCCTGGGTGGTTTTACCGGGACCAGTGCGAGACCAGTTCCACGACGGCGTCGGCGGGCAGTTCCTCCCTGTTCCCGTCGGGCTTCCATGCCTCGACGACGCCCTCCGAGGCTTCCCTGCCGACGACGATGGTCACGGGGAGGCCTATCAGTTCGGCGTCGGAGAATTTAACGCCCGCCCTTTCGTCCCGGTCGTCCAGCAGGACCCTGAAGCCCTTCTCTTCGAGTCTTTCGGCCAGGATGTTGCCCAGGCCAACGGCGTCATCGTTCCTCATGGAGGTCACTAGGACGTTCACGTCCAGGGGCGCGAACCGGGGCGGGATCCTTTCACCCCCCGCCAGGGTGAGCGCCAGGGGGGTGACGCAGAAGGTCCCCTCCCAGCGGTGGGCCTTAGACAGGGCGCCCCCTTCGTCCTGGAAGGTCAGCGGCGACGGCCCCGGGTCCGTCACGGCCACGGCGACGCTCCTCAGGTAGGATGCCGCTATGGGCGAACCGCAAAGGGGGCAGGGGAAGCCCTCCTGCAGGCTGACCAGGTCCGCCGTGTCGGAAGCTTTGTAATCCCTCCCCCAGCAGGCGTTGAGCAGGTGGAACCCCGGCCTGTTGGCCCCAGCGACCAGGCGGGAGCTGCCCTCGATATGGCGGTCGGCGAGGATGCGGATGCCGGCGGGGAGGCCGACGGGTCCCAGGTAGCCGGCCAGGTCGCCCACGGCTTCCCTGATCTCCAGCGGGTCGGCGAAGCGGACCACGACGCCGCCGAGAGCGTGGGACAGCTTCCGGTCGTTTACCTGGTGATCGCCCCTGGTGAGGACGGCCAGGATCTCCTTGTCGGTGCCCTGTTCCGCCGCGTAGAATAGGGTCTTCAGGGTCCGATCGGGGGTTATGCCCAGTTGCCTGCACAGCTCGGCGATGGTGTCCGCTCCGGGGGTCTCGACCTCTTCCAGGTGCGCCTCCTCGCCAGAAGGCCGAACCGTGGGGTAAACCGGGGCGGCGTCGTCGCCGCACCAGTCACAGGAGCGGCAGACGAACCCCTCCTTGGAGTGCCATGACCCCTTGTCGACGGCCAGGGCGACGTAGCTCCTCTCCTCCTCGATGGTACGCCCGTCGCGGGGGGAGAGGCCCGCCTCGCGGCAGATCTTCCGGACGGTGTCGAGGAACCCGTCGCGCTGGAGCGCCGCTTCCCCCGCACCGGCCGCGAAACCGCAGGCGTCGATCCTCCTGGGGTTTCCCGACGCGAAGGAGAGGGGGAGCTGCCGGTAGCTCTTGACGTACCTGGCGGCGACCGAAAGGGAGTCACTCGCTATTTCGTTGAAGTCGACCATCTGGATGCCGGCCTCCCGGGCGAGGTCGAAAAAGGTGCCGGCGATCCCTTCCCAGAGCATCGATCCCAGGGGGAGCAGGCTCAATTCTCCCGTCTCGACGTCGGCCGCCGCGTAGCCCGCTCTCGCCATGCGCGCCACCGCAGGGTCGGAGAGACCCTTCGGGGCTTCCCTGGCGGTCGGGATGAAAGTCCTGGAAAAAAGCATGGGAAGTACCTCCTCGCTGGTCGGCATTTTGTCGTGTCCCCTTTGGCCTATAAGTATAGTCCATGCCGCGGGTGGTTTTTCATCATTTCCTCCCCTTGGGTTATAATCGGATTCACTTGGACTGGACAGGCTCCCGGAGAACGCCCCCCGGGAGTGGGGGGCATGGTCCTAAACGAAAAGGGGATGATCGTCTTGGCGGCACACAGCCCTGAGCCCGAGATCCTGAAGGGAGCCCACCCGGAGGAGAGCTTCCGCACGGGCTTCCTGCACGAGGTCCTCGAGGTGCTCTCTGAACTGCAGCAGGGCGGCATGATCGACGAGTTCTTCCTGATGCCCGGCTTCGGCTTCGACCTGGGCGTTTTCATCGGACGGGAGGGGAAGACCCGGTCGGCCTTCTTCAACCTCAAGATGTACATGGGGGCGAAACCGAGGGTCGTCGAGATAGGCGACCAAAGCGGCTCGGGGTCGGAGGTGGAACTGCTGCAGCTCAACACCGCCAGGAGCTCCCTTGCAGCGGAGTCCTTCCGGTGGGTCCTGGTGGATATCACCAAGCCCAGGGGGAACCGCAGGTACAGCATCTTCACCACCGACCAGGCAAGGGAGGGCCTCATGGGGGGCCTGAACAAGAAAAAGCAGAACAGTATAAAGCTGGCTTCGGTGATGACCTTCCCGATGACCTGGGACGAGCTTTCAGGCAAGCTCGCCGACTTCCTGGCCCGTTGATCCCATGGACCCCCTGGCGCTGCTGGGGCGTCTCCTCGGGAGGAGGAGGCCGCCCCTCACCCTCAAGGACATGGCCGAGAGGGCTCCGCGCCTGGGGGAATATTTCGAAAGGCTTAAGGGAAAGAGGGTACTGGTCTTCAACCCCCCCTTCTGGGGCTTCCACGATATCTTCGTGGACCGGGAGGGGGGCGTTTTGTTGGTGGCCCTTAAAGCCGAGGGCGACTCCTTCGCCTTCATCGGTGACGAGCGCGGGGCGTCGCTGATGCTGAAGTACGGACCCGGGCCGGTGCTTAACGCCGAGGAAGACCTCGCGCCGGGCCTCCTCGAATGGGTCCTTTACGACGACTTCATCGTCTACCGTGGACCCTTCTTCCCCATGAGCCGCGACCCCTACCACCTGGGCAGGGTCGCGGCCCTGGCGGACTTCGATGGTGAGGCGGTGAGGGAGGCCGTCCCGGCGGAGATCACCCGTCTGAGGGAATGGTACAGGAAGCGGAAACAATGAGGTTCGGCGATCCTGAAATGACCTGGGAGGTATGACCCTTGGGGGAAGGGGCGGAGTCGATGGGCCGTTTCGGCATTCGGGAGGGGACGCCCGGCGATGTGCCGGTGATCCTGCGGTTCATCAGGGAACTGGCGGAATACGAGGGGATAGCTCACAGGGTGACCGCCACCGAGGAAGGGCTCCTGGAGACGCTCTTCGGCGACGCACCGGCGGCGGAGACCCTGCTGGCGTCGGTGGGAGGGGAGCCCGTGGGTTTCGCCGTCTTCTACCAGACCTTCTCCACGGTCCTGGGCAAGAGGGGGCTCCACCTGGACGACCTCTACATAAGCCCGAAGTGGCGCGGGAAGGGCCTGGGGACGGCGTTGCTCCGGCGCCTGGCGGCCATCGCCGTCCAGCGGGGGTGCGGGAGGTTCGAGTGGTGGTGCATGAAGGACAACGCCCCGGCCCTTGAATTCTACGACAGGATCGGGGCGCTGAGGCACGACGAGGTGTTCATTCTGAGGCTGCAGGGGGAGGCGATCGCGGCTTTCGCCGAAGGAGGGCCGACCCTGGGGTCTAACCCCAGGATCAGGAACCCCTGACGACCCTACCGGCACCTCTCTGGAGGAGCCACTTCTCGGCCCGCTCGGCGTTGTCCCCCTGGATGACCACCGACCCGTCCTCGACCCTGGCCCCGCAGCCCAGGGCCCTGCGGATCTCCCGGGCGAGGGGCTCCAGCGCCCCCGGCGAAAAACCGCCTCCAGGGGTGGAGAGGGTCGTCACGGTCTTACCGCCCCTCCCCTTTCTCTGAACCCTGAGGACGATCTTGCCCACACCGGCCAGGTCCGGGACCCCGCCTTCCGGGGCTGGGGCCGCCCCCGGCTTGGGCGGCGTGGCCTTCCGCGGGCCCTCGTCGGGGCCGGGAAACCCCAGCTCCCGCAGGAGGCCGCCCAGGACGCTCTCAGGGACCTCCTCGCTTGAGCCGTCGACGGGGACCCTCCTGGTTTTTTTGCCGGCCATGGGTGACCCCTCCCGTCCCGGGCTACCGCTCATCGGGAAATATAGTTCGTGGCGTAGACGACCTTCCTGTTGCCGGCGAAGCCCACGTCGAGGTCGATGCCCTCACCCCGAAATTGAAGGGAACGGTCCACCCATAGCAGGAACCCCTCGCCCTCGACGGCATCAAAGCCCGCCGTGTCCCCCGGGGCGCCGCCACGGACCGTGGCGGCAACCACCCTGGCTCAGCCGCTGGAAAGGGTCTCCGGTGCCAGGGTCAGTACGCTCCCCAGGTTGGCCATCTCGGCCTGGGCTTCCGGTGTGACCCTCAGTTCAACCTCGGCGGCCGCGGCATGACCGGCCGCGAAGGCCGCCACCGCCAGGAACGCCGCCATGACCAGGTATCCTTTCTTCATCCCATCGACACTCCTCTCTCCAGGGAAAGCGCCCTCAAAGGGATCCCCTGTACCGCCTGATATGCTCGTAGGCCTCCTGGACCTCCTGGAACCTCTTGGCGGCGAGGTCCACGAACTCCTTGTCCAGGTCGAGGCCGATGAACTTGTCGGGGTGGTACTTGGCTACCAGCCTCCGGTAGGCTTTCCTGATCTTCTCGTCGCTGTCGCCCGGCGAGCAGCCCAGGACCTCGTAGGGGTCCCGGGCGGGCCTCCCCCCGCCCGGAGGGGGCGGGTAGGATCGGTACCCCCCGGCGGCGCGGCGCCCCTCCTGGGCCGCCCATCGCCGGTACAGGTCCGTGAAGGCCCGAAAGGCCACCAGGACAAAGACGAGGGGAAGTACCAGCCTGACGAGACGGACGATGATGAGCATCAGACGCCCCCCCGGGCGACGGAAGGCTCCCCGTCGTCCAGGGTGAACTCCTCCAGCAGTTTGCGGGTCCGCTCGATATCTTCCCGCGTCTCGCGCAGCCACCGTTCCCGCAGGTCCTGGTCCATGTCCTCGGCCTTTGGGTCGGATTCCAGGAAGACCTGTTTTTTCTCCTGGATGGCCAGCCAGTCGCGGAGTTTTCTCTCCCGCTCGAGCCTCTCGCGGTTGAGACGAACCTCGCTGTCCTCATCGACGAACGCCCTGGACACGGAGTCCACCTCCCCCGGGGATGTTGATGACCATGCCGGCGGCACGGCCAGTTAATTATACCGGCTCCGACAGCAGTTCGGCGACCTCTCGGCTGAAGGCCGCGGGGTCGTCGAGCCCTCCCCCCTCGGAGAGGGTCGCGAGGCCGAAGAGGACCCTGGCGAACCTGGAGACCCTTGGGTCGGAGGGGTCGGAATCATGGATGCCCTTCAGTTTCGTCACCAGGGGGTGGGAGGGGTTTATCTCCAGGTTCCTCTTCACCCTGGGGACCTCCTGCCCCGCCGCCCTGAGGAAGGCTTCCATCTGGGGCGTGAGGTCGAAAGCCTCACCCACGAGGCACGACGGCGAAGCCTTCAGGCGTTCGGAGAGTCTCACTTCCTTCACTTCCCCCGAGAGGGCCTTGCCCAGGTCCTCAAGGAGAGCCTCCAAGCCTTCACCGGTGGCGCCGGCCTCACCCGCCCCCGCCGACGAGGGGACTTCGACGGCCCCCCTCGAGAGGGAGGTGAACTTCTTGCCCTTGTAGTCCTCCACCGCCGGGGACCATATTTCGTCCACGGGGTCGCTGAGTACGATAACTTCGTATCCCTTTTCGGTGAAGACTTCCAGGTGCGGGGCGTTTTTGCCCACCGTCAGGCTCGGCGCCGTGATGTAGTAGATCTCTTCCTGGCCTTCGGGCATCCTAGCCAGGTACTCGTCGAGGGTCACAGGGCCGTCGGGCCCGGTCGTGTCGAAAAGGGAGACCTCGAGGATCCTGGCGCGGTTCTTCCCGTCGGAGAAGATCCCCTCCTTGAGGACCTTCCCGAAGTTCGCCCAGAAGGCGAGGTAGGCAGCCCTGTCCTCCTTCAGCATCGCCGAGAGGGAGTCGAGGACCTTCCTGGCGATGCTCCTCTTCATGGTCTCCACCTGCCGGTTCTGCTGGAGCATCTCCCTGGAGATGTTGAGGGGCAGGTCCTCGGAGTCTACGAGACCCCGGAGGAACCGGAGGTACTCGGGCACGAGTTCGCGGCAGTCGTCCATGATGAAGACCCGGCGGATGTAGAGCTGGACGCCCTTGAAGAGGTCCCTCGTGAAGAGTTCCAGCGGGGCCTTGGGCGGGATGTACAGCAGCGCCCTGAACTCCATCCCCCCTTCGGCCTTGAAAAGGACCCTCCTGAGCGGTTTGTTCCAGTCGTGGGTGATGTGCCTGTAGAACTCGTCGTACTCCTCCGCGGTGACCTCCTCTTCGGGCCTCGTCCAGAGGGCCTTCATGGAGTTGAGGGTCTCGAGGGAACCGTCGGCGGACTTCATCCGGATCGGCCAGGCCACGAAGTCACTGTAACGGCGGATTATCTCGCCGATCACCGGGGGGTCGGAGTAGTCCCTGGCGGTCTCGTCCTCCTCGTCCTTTTTCAGGTGAAGCGTCACCGAAGTCCCCTGGGCGTCGCGGGTGGTCTCCTCGAGGGTGTAGTTCCCGTCGCCAGCGGACTCCCATTTCCAGGCCGCGGCCTCGCCGGCCCGCCGCGTCACCAGGGAGACCCTGTCGGCCACCATGAAGGAGGAGTAGAAGCCGATGCCGAACTGGCCGATCAGCTCCTCCGGGAATGAGCCCGCGCTCTTACCCCGCAGCAGTTCCAGGTATTCCCTCGTGCCCGACCGGGCGATGGTCCCGATGAAGTCCACCAGTTCCGCCTTGGTCATGCCGATGCCGTTGTCGGAGACGGTCAGCGTCCGGGCCCCGGGGTCGACCTCGATGTGGATGTGGAGGTCCTCCGCGAGGGGGGCGAGGTTTTCATCGGTCAGGGCCTCGAAGCGCAGTTTGTCCAGCGCGTCCGAGGCGTTGGACACAAGTTCCCTGAGGAAGATATCGCGGTTGGAGTAGACGGAGTGGATCATCAGGTCCAGGAGTTGCCTGGCCTCCGCCTGGAACTGGAAGGTCTCTTTCTCTGGCATTAAGGGATCCCTCCTGGGGTTCGCCCGGCTCTATGGCCGGTGCCTTTTCTTTGGGTTCATCGAAAAAAGGGCGGCGGGTCCGCCGCCGCCCCAATACACTTATCCTTCAAAAAAGGAGCACTCGACCCGTGATAGGGCGGGCCTTATTCCTGCTTCAGTTCCAGGACGCGGCCCTGTACGGCTTTGCTCTTGGGGAGCCTCAGTGATATGACCCCGTTTTTGAAACTGGCCTGGGACCTCTCGGGGTCCACCTCGGTGGGAAGGGTCACGCAGAGGTTCATGGTCCTCTCGCCCCTCCTCATGTACCAGGTCTTGCCGCTCTCTTCCTCGGCCTTCTCCTCGACCTTGGAACTCACGTTCACCCTGTCGGAGTACGTCTTGATCTCTATCTGGGACGGGTCGAAACCGGGCGCGTCGATATTGACGACCACCTCGTCATTCTCTTCATAAAGATCGACGGGAACGTACCTTCGCGTCATGGGCCTGATGGCGTCGGAGAAACCCCTGAAGAGATCGTCCATTTCGTCGAATATGCCCATACCCCTGCCGAACGGAACCAGTTGTCTCATCAAAAACCCCCTCCTTTTGCTTACCTGGGGAGAGGATACCAAAATTCGTCAGTAAAGGTCAAATATATTAGTCAGTATAGGTTAGTAATTTTCCCGCTTGAAGGAAAATATCCCTTTTTTTTGACCGATTCCGTCCGATCCCGCTGTTTTCCAAGGATTTTCCTCAGGGTCCTTTGACGCTCAGGAGTCCCCCTTGAGGGCCTCCTCGACGGCCGCCAGGGAGTGCAGTCGCGTCGTGTCGAAGAGGGTGACGGCCGTGTCGGGTTGCTTTATCAGCAGGGGGATCTCGGTGCAGCCCAGGATGACCCCGCCGACGCCCCGGCGAGCCAGGTCATCGATGATCCCCAGGAAGCGTGCCCTCGAAGCCTCCTTCAGTTCACCCAGGGCCAGCTCCTCGTCGATGACCCTGTTCACGAAGGCCCTGTCCTCCTTTTCCGGGATCAGGACCTCCAGGCCGTGCTTTTGGGCCAACCGTCCCTTGTAGAAGTCGTGTTCCATCGTGAAGATCGTCCCCAAGAGACCCACCTTGCCTATGCCCTTTTTCTTGACGGCCTCGGCCGTCACGTCGGCCAGGTGGATCAGGGGGACCGATACCGTCGCTGAAACGGCCTCGGCCACCTTGTGGATGGTGTTGGAGCAGATCAGGAGGAAGTCGGCGCCGAGACTCTCCAGCCCGAGGCCCGCCTCCGCCGCCTTGGCCCCAACCTCCTCCCAACGCCCGGCCAGCATGAGGGTGTCAATATCCTGGAAGTCGAAGCTGTGCATCAGGATCCTGGCGGAGTGTACCCCGCCGAGCCTCCGGGCGACCTCCTCGTTGATGATGCGGTAGTACTCGATGGTGGATTCCCAGGTAAGCCCGCCTATCAGTCCAATGGTTTTCATGATCTGACCTCCCTGTGCGTAAATCGTGAATCGTAAGTCGTGAATCGTGGTTCCCAAAACATCAGGCCTGAAACAAGAAATTAAGGATTGTTTCCAAGACGATCTGAAGAACTTCATCTTCGATGCATGCTTTGGGTTTAGGTTCCATCCATTGCCGTGTTCTATAGTTCACCCCGCGATGAACTCACGGGAGGTTTTCCGATTTGCGATTCCCGATTCATGTTCCACGGTTCTTTAATATTCCTCTCGCGGCCACGATGCCGCTGGCCGAGGCCTGGATGACCCCCCTGGTCACGCCGGCGCCGTCGCCGGAGGCGAAGAGCCCCGGCACGCTGGTCATCAGGTCGCGGTCCAGGGAGAGCTTCAGGCTGTAGAATTTCACCTCCACGCCGTAGAGCAGGGTGTGCTTGCCGTTGATCCCCGGCATGATCACGTCCAGGGCCTGGATCATCTCCAGTATTCCCTTCAGGTGCCTGTAGGGCAGGACGAAGGACAGGTCACCGGGTTCGGCGGTCTTAAGGGTTGGTTCCACCAGGCCCCTGGCGATCCGGCCGGGCGTGGACCGTCTCCCCTGCTTGAGGTCGCCCAGGCGCTGGACCAGGACGCCGCCACCCAGCATGTTGGCCAGCCTGGCTATATGGCTGCCGTAACCGTTGGGGTCCTTGAAGGGTTCGGTGAAGTCGGTGCTCACCAGGATGGCGAAGTTGGTGTTGCCCGTGCGCCCGTCGCCGCCGCGGTTGCTGTGGCCGTTCACGGTCAGGATATCGTGCTGTTCCATGTACTCCGTGGTGACCTCGCCGTAGGGGCACATGCAGAAGGTCCTGACCTGGTCGTCGAAGGTGGGGGTGTCCAGGATCGCCTTGACCTCGTAGAACTGGTCCGTGACGGCCTCGGCTATCCCCGCGGGGATCTCGACCCTGACCCCGATATCCACCGGCAGGGACTTGATCCCCAGCCCGAGGGAGGCGACGGTCCTTTCCATCCAGGGCGAGCCCTCGCGGCCCGGTGCGAGGAGCACCGCCTCCGCCTCCAGGACGCTCCCGTCGGCGAGTTTCACCCCCGCGGCCCTGCCGTCCCTTAACACGACTGAATCGACCGGGGTCCCCATCATGACATCGCAGATGGGCGATATCTCCAGGTACATGCGTTGGAGGATCTCCCTGGACCGGTCCGTCCCCATGTGCCTTATTCGGGCGGGGATGATCCTGAGGCCTACGGTGTTGGCCCTCGTGGTCAGGTCCCTCGCGAAGGCCGGGTCGGGGGAGAAAACCTTCCGGCTGGCACCGTTCTTTACGAAGATGCCGTCCACGACGTTTATGAGTTCCACCAGCTCCCCCCGGCCGATGTACTGTTCCAGGTTGCCGCCGAACTCGGGGGTGAGGGTCAGCTTCCCATCGCTGAAGGAACCGGCCCCGCCCCAGCCGGAGGTGACGTTGCAGGGTTTGCAGTGGAGGCAGGTGTCACTTTTGCCCTCCTTCAGGGGGCAATGCCTGTCCTCGATCCTTTTCCCCTTGTCCAGGATCGCCACCCTTTTGCCCGCCGCCGCCAGTTCCCGGGCGGCGAAGAGCCCTGAAGGCCCGGCCCCCACGATGATCACGTCGTACTTCATGACCTCACTCCCGCTTTTGGAGGTACCCTCCCTTACCAGGGTCATTATAACCCAGGGGATGGGGAGCTCCCGGGTCCCCCCCTTTTGCTAAAATGGGCAGGTATCATCCCGGTCGCCCTGCGCGGAACTCCCTTCGCCGGGTACCTAGAGAGGAGGACAAGAGCGATGACCTTGCACACGTCCAGAGAGCCCGCCAAGACGCGTCGACCCATAATGGAACTCCTGGCCAAGCGATGGAGCCCCAAGGCCTTCAAACTGGAGATCCCCACCGAGGACGAACTGATATCGATGTTCGAGGCCGCCCGGTGGGCGCCCTCGTGCTTCAACAACCAGCCCTGGAGGTACCTGGTGACCACCAGGGACGACCCCGAGGTCTTTTCCAGGGCGCTGGGGTGCCTGACGCAGGCGAACGCGGCCTGGGTCCGCAACACACCGCTACTGGCCTTCCAGGTCATGAGGGAGGCCTTCGAGTACAACGAGAAACCCAACCCCTGGTCCGGCCTCGATTGCGGCCTCGCCATGGCCCAGTTGATAATACAGGCCGAGTCCATGGGCTGGTCGGTCCATGTCATGGCGGGGTTCAGCCGCGACAGGGTCCGGGCGGCCTTCGGGGTGCCCGAGGGCTTCAGGCCCATGGTGGCCTTCGTGATAGGCAAGGAGGGGGACCCCGATACGCTCCCTCCCGATGACAGGGAAGAGGAGAGGGCTCCCAGGGTGAGAAAGGAACTGGAGGAGACGGTCTTCTCCGACCAGTGGGGAAAGAGCCTCTTCTAGAAGCGCCGGTATCGGCTTTTTTCGCACCCCCCTCCCCGCGGGAACCCGCCGGGGGAGGGGGAGGGCATGAAACCAAGGAGAGGGTGTATTTCGATGAACGTTGCCCGCGCACTTCTGGAGATGCTCCACCGCTACGGGGTGGAGTACGTCTTCGGCCTCCCCGGCGAGACGACCCTGGGCCTTTACGACGAGTGGAAGAGGTTTGAAAAGGTCACCCACGTCATGGCCCGCGACGAGCGCCACGCGGTATACATGGCCGACGGGTATGCCCGCGTCAGCGGCCGCCCCGGCGTCTGCGAGGGGCCGAGCGTCGGGGCCGCCCACATGGTCCCCGGCGTCGTCGAGGCCCGGCGGTCCTCCATACCCATGGTGGTCCTGACGACGGATATCCCCCTGGGGGTGGAGAAGCGCAACGCCCTCACCGGCTTCGACCAGGGATCCCTCTTCGCACCCTTCGCGAAGGAGAGCCTCACGGCCCACCGCGGCGGCGACGTGCCCTTCCTGGTCCGTAGGGCTTTCCGCGTGGCCGTCTCGGGATGCCCCGGCCCGGTGCACCTGAGGCTCCCCCAGGACGTGCTGGCCCAGGAGGTCGGCCAGCCGCTGCCGCCCGCCCAGGAGCGCTTCGGGCTCTGCCCGGGGACGCGGCCCCTGCCGGGCCGGGAGGAAGCCGCCGAGGCCGCCCGCCGGCTCGCGGCCTGCGAGAGGGGGGTCATGGTCTGCGGCCAGGGCGTCCTCACATCGAGGGCCTGGGAAGAGGTTGAGCGCGTTGCCGAGAGGTTCGGCCTCGCCACGGCCACGACGATCAACGGGAAGGGGAGCATCGGCGAACTCCACCCCCTTTCGGTGGGCGTGATCGGTTCCAGGGGGAGCACGGACTTCTCTAACTCCTTCCTCGATGGGGCTGAGCTGGTCTTCTACGTGGGCTGCAGCACCGACTCGGTGGCTACCGACGGGTGGAAACTCCCCAAGGACACCGGTCGGGACCGCTTCATCCACCTGAACATATCCGAGGGCGACCTGGGCAACTCCTTCGGCGACGGCCTCCTGCTTCACGGGGATGTGAAGGCCACCCTGGGGGCCATTCTCGAGGCCGCCGATGACCTGGCCCTGCCGGTGAAGGGGAGCGGGGTCCCGCTCCGGGGCCGCCCCGCCGAGGGGGAGCCCATGGCCGAGGGGGGTTGCCTCGACCCTCGATCGGCCACCATGATGGTGACCGAAGCCATGCCTGAAGGTTCCGTGGTGGTCGCTGACCCCGGGATGAGCGCCGTCTACCCCGCCGCCTTTTGGAGGGTCCCCAAGGCCGGGCGCTACTTCGCCACCAACTACGCCATGGGAGCGCTGGGGTGGGGCCTCGGCGCCGCCATTGGGGCCACCTACGCCGTGAGCCCCGGCACGACGGTCCTGAACTTCATAGGTGACGGCAGCTTCGGCTTCACCTCGGGGGAACTGGAGACCGCCGCCAGGCTCGGGAGGAACCTCAAGATAATCCTCTTCAACAACGGCAGTTTCGGCTGGATAAGGGCGACGAACTACTTCAGTTTCGGCAAGCCCCACTTCGCCACCGACCTGGGGGCGGTCGACTACGGGGCCCTCGCCGGGAGTTACGGGCTCAAATCTTTCCGGGCCTCGACGGGGGAGGAGCTGGCCTCGGCCCTCGCCGGGTTCTTCGAAGGTGAGGGGCCGGCCCTGCTGGAACTTGTGGTTCCCCCCGAGGACGAGTGCGTCCCCCCTGTGCCGGAATGGGGGGCCCGTTCCAGGGAAGAAGGCCTGGGCTGCCATTACTGGGAGCGCTAGGGCGTAGATCCCCTGTTCGTGGGCCTTTGGACCCCTGGTCGCGACGAAGGGGGTTCCGAAGGCCCTTTTTCTTTCCGGCCTTGACCTCCTCACCGGGGCGGCTTTCGCGAGGTCCGTCCCGGCATCGGGCGCAACTGACCCCTTTTTTCTCTCCTCCGAAGAAAAGGAATGAACCCAGGAACCGAATAAGAAAGCCTTTGACAAAACGGGAACTGGCGATAAACTGGTGTGAGCATCGCCGGTCATCAATGATGAGCGGTACATTCCGGGAGGGTCCATGGCGCAGGAATTCGAAGAACAGGAATACTTCGTCCTTCATCTCCTGTCGGTCTCGGCGGAGCCCCTCGGGGCGGGCTCGATCCGGGAGGAACTCGCGAAGAACGGTATGGACCTGAGCGAGGCCTCCGTGGGGCGCCTGCTCCGCGGCCTTGACGGCAGGGGCTTCACCACCAGGGTCGGTTTCCAGGGCCGTCTCCTCACCGCCGCCGGGGAGGAACGGCTCTCGCTGCTCCAGTCCGAGAGGGAAAAGATCGTCTCCACCGGGGCCTTCCTCGAGGCCGTGAAGTCCCGCGAGAGGGAGATGCTCCTGGAGATACTAGTAGCCAGGAGGGCCATCGAGCGGGAGATGGCGGCCCTGGCGGCGAGGCTTCGGACCGCTGGTGACGTGGCGGCCCTCAGGGACATCCTGGACAGGCAGAACGCCCTCCTGGCCAGGGGGGAGCCCATGGCCTCCGCCGACGGCGAGTTCCACGAGGAGGTGGCCCGGATCTCGGGCAACAAGGTCCTCCAGTCGGCCATAGGGATAATCCGCAAGAGCGGCGAGGGGGCCTCCTTCTTCGAGTACATCAGGACAAAGGTGGGAAGCAGGGTAGGGGCGGACCACGAGGCGGTCTACGAGGCGATCGCCGCCGGCGACCCCGAGGCCGCCGAGGTCGCCATGACGAGGCACATCGACAACGTCATCAGGGACGTGAGCACCTACTGGAAGGACCACGTAAGGGACCTTCCCGCGGGCCTGGGGGGCCGAAAGTCGCGAACCGTCCGAAATGACCCCCGGTAAGACCTTCGCCGGGGGATGCCGGGTCAAAACCCAAGGAGGGGTAAGAGATGAGAAGGACCGCAGCACTGTTGGCAGCGCTAATCCTGGTCGCTTTCGCCGGAACAGCCCCGGCGGCCGAGGTCATCAGGATAGGGCACACCGTCTCCCTGACGGGGGGCGCCTCCATGTGGGGGCAGTCCGAGGCCAGGGCCCTCGATATGCTGGCCGGGAAGATCAACGAGGCCGGCGGGGTCCTCGGGAAGAGGATCGAGTTCGTCCGCTACGATAACCGCAACGACGCCGTGGAGTCGGTCAACGTCGCCAGGAGGCTCGTCACCGACGGCGTCGTGGCCGTCATCGGCCCCGCCCAGAGCGGAAACTCCATCGCCACCGCCCCGGTGCTCGAGAAGGCCGGCATCCCCATGGTGGTCACCACGGCCACCAATCCCTACGTGACGATCGACCAGAAGACCGGCAAGGTCAGGCCCTTCGCCTTCCGCCCCTGCTTCATCGACCCCTTCCAGGGCACCGTGGCGGCGCGGTTCGCCATCACCGACCTGGGGGCCGGGAAGGGGGCCATCCTCTACGATGTGGGCTCCGACTACGGCCAGTGGCTCGCGAAATACTTCGAGGAGGCCTTCACCGCTAAGGGCGGCACCATTGTGGCCAAGGAGGCCTTCCGCACGGAAGAGCTCGACTACCGGGCCCAGCTCGGGAAGATCAAGGAGCTGGCCCCCGACGTCATCTTCATCCCCACGAGCCAGAAGGAGGCCGCCATGGCCGCCAAGCAGGCCAGGGACATAGGCATAAAGGCCACGCTCCTCGGCACCGACAACTGGGGCAGCCCCGACCTCATCGACCTCGGCGGCAGCGCCATCGACGGCGGCTACTTCGTCAACCTGACGGACCTCGCCGACCCCGACATCCAGGACTTCGTCGCCGAGTACCGGGCTGCCTTCGGTGAAGACCCCGTCCTCCCCAACCCTGTCATGGCCCAGGACGCCCTGATCATGATCGTCGAGGCCATGAAGGCGGCGGGGAGCACCGAAGGCGCGAAGGTCGCCGAGGCCATGGCGAACCTCAAGGATATAAAGGTGACCAGCGGGGTCCTGACGATCAACCCCGAGGACCACGACCCGCTGGACAAGCCCGCCGTGATCCAGCAGGTGGACGTGGCCGGCAGAACCTTCAAGTTCGTCAAGAAGTACGTCTCCGTGGACTAGCCGGGAAAAGGACGGCGTGAAGAGCGAGTGTTCCTCCAGACGGTCATAACGGGTCTTTCCATCGGCGGCATCTACGCCCTGATGGCCGTGGGCTATTCGCTGGTCTTCAGCGTGCTGAACTTCAGCAACTTCGCCCACGGCGCGGTCATCATGCTCGGCGCCTACGTGGGGCTGGCCCTGGCCACGAAGCTCAACCTGGGCTTCGGCCTCGTCCTGGCCGGCAGCGTGGCCGGGGCCGGCATTATTGCCGTCCTGAACGAAAAGCTGGCCTACTCGAGCCTGAGGGGACGCAAGGCCCCCTCGCTCTACCTGATGATCAGCGCCATGGGGTGCGCCGTCTTCCTGGAGAACCTGGTTTACGCCACCATAGGTTCCCGCTTTTACGCCTTCCCGGAGTTCTTCGGGAGGCAGGTGGTGACCCTCTGGGGGAGCAGCGTCAGCCTCCTCGACGGCGGCGCCTTCCTCTTCGCGCTGCTGGCCATATTCGGGCTGCACCTCTTCATCAGGCGGACCCGGACGGGCATTGCCATTCGCGCCGGCGTCTGCGACATGACAATGTGCTCCCTCATGGGGGTGGACCTCAACAGGCTCATCGCGGTCGTCTTCCTCCTCGCGGGGGGCTTCGCCGGGGTGGCGGGCGTCTTCCTGGGGGTGAAGTACCTGGTCTACCCCACCATGGGCTGGGTGACCAACAAGGCCTACATAGCCGCCGTCATCGGTGGGCTGGGGAGCCTCCCGGGAGCGCTGGCCGGCGGGCTCATCCTGGGGATGGTGGAGACCTTCGTCTCCACCTACGTGTCGAGCGTCCTCAGGGATGTCTTCAGCTTCACCCTGCTCATCGCCTTCCTGGTCTGGAGGCCCAACGGCCTCATGGGGATCGACAGCGAGGACAAGGTCTAGCCGTGGACTATATCCTTTCCATCGTGACGCTGGCCTGCATAAACATGATAGCCGTGCTGGGCCTCTCCATATTCACGGGCTTCACGGGGCTGTTCTCCTTCGGCCACGCCGCCTTCGTCGGCGTCGGCGCCTACACCTCGGCCGTCCTGACCTACTACTACCCCGTGCCCTTTCCTTTGGCCCTGGCGGCGGGCGCGGCGGCGGCGGGAGCGGTGAGCCTCGTCATCGGGGTGCCCACCCTGCGGGCGAAGCTGAGGAGCGACTACTTCGCCATAGCCATACTCGGCTTCGGCGAGGCCCTGCGGGTCATCCTGGAGAACCTGGGCATTACCAATGGCGCCCGGGGGCTCCCGGGTATCGATGATCACACCACCCTCCCGGTGGTGCTCCTCTGCCTGGCCGGCGGCGTGGTCGTCGCGCGGAACTTCCTGCGCTCCCGGTGGGGCGTGGCCTGCGTGGCGGTCCGGGAGGATCCCGTGGCGGCCGAGTTGTCCGGCGTGCGGATCTTCCGGACCCGCCTCCTCTCCCTGGTGGTCAGCGCCGTCTTTTGCGGTCTCTCCGGCGGGCTCCTGGCCCACTTCCTCTCCTTCATCCAGCCGGTGATGTTCACCCTCACCCAGTCCACCCAGCTGCTGGCGGCGGTGATCGCCGGCGGGATGGGGAGTATCACCGGCCCGTTGATAGCCTCCTTCGTCTTCATAGCCCTCCCCGAGGCCCTCAGGGTGGCCCAGATGTGGCGCCTCGTGGCCTACGGGCTGCTCCTGGTGCTGATCATGGTCTACCGTCCCCAGGGGCTCATGGGCTACCGGGAATTATCGTCGCTCTGGGGCAAGAGGGCGGGCCCGTCTGCTGGGAGGCGGCCGTGAACTCCCCCGCGGCGCCCCTCTTCTCGGTCCGGGGCCTCACGAAGCACTTCGACGGGATAAAGGCCGTGGATTCCCTCTCCTTCGACGTCGCCGAAGGGAGCATCACCGGCATCATCGGGCCCAACGGGGCGGGCAAGACCACGGTCTTCAACATCGTCACCGGCCTCTACCGGCCCACGGCGGGCTCGGTGCTCTTCAGGGGCGAGAGCATCACAGGGCTCAGGCCCGACAGGGTGGTCCGAAGGGGGATAGCTCGAACCTTCCAGAATATCCGCCTCTTCAACAGGAGGAGCTGCCTGGACAACGTCATGACGCCCCTCTTCCAGAGGGAGCGGTGCAGCTTCCTGGGCTCCCTCCTGGGGACGCCGTCGACGCGCCGGATGGAGAGGGAACTCCGCGAAAGGGCCGTGGGGCTCCTCCAGGTGCTGGGGCTGGAGAGGTTCGCCTCGACCCAGGCCGACAACCTCCCCTACGGGTTCCAGAGGAAGCTGGAGATCGCCAGGGCCCTGGCGACGGAGCCATCCCTCCTCCTCTTGGACGAACCCGCGGCGGGGATGAACCCCGAGGAGACCCGGAGCCTGGCCGACCTCATCGCCGAGGTCCGGGAGCGGTTCCAGGTGACGATCCTCCTCATAGAGCACCACATGGACCTGGTGATGAACATCTGCTCACCCATCGTGGTCATGAACTTCGGCGCCCTTCTCGCCAGGGGGACGCCCGACGAGGTGAGGGCTGATCCCGCCGTGGTGGCGGCCTACCTCGGGAAGGGGAGGGGCCGGCGATGAAGGCGTTGCTCGTCGAGGACCTCCACGTCCACTACGGCACGATCCACGCCGTCCAGGGGGTCTCCTTCCCGGTGGAGGAGGGGGAGATAGTGTCCATCGTGGGCTCCAACGGGGCCGGCAAATCCACGATCATGTGGACCCTGGCGGGGGTCGTCCCACCCTCCGGCGGCAGGGTCGCCATCAAGGGGAGCCCCATGCCGAGGAAGCCCCACGAGGTGGTGGCCCTGGGCCTCGCGCTGGTCCCGGAGAGGAGGCGGCTCTTCTCGGCCCTCACCGTCCGGGAGAACCTCCTCATGGGCGCTTACCGGAGGGCCGGCGGCGACGAGATCGAGGCGGCGATGGAAAGGTGCTTCGAACTCTTCCCCATCCTGCGGGAGAGGCTCTCCCAGCGATCGGGCACCCTCTCCGGGGGCGAGCAGCAGATGCTGGCCATCTCCCGCGCCCTCATGAGCGGGCCCGAGATTCTGTTGCTGGACGAGCCCACCCTGGGTCTGGCGCCGATCCTGGTGGAGGCCGTCATGGAGACCGTCGCTCGCATAAGGGACGAAGGGGTGACGGTGCTGATGGTGGAACAGAACGCGACCCAGGCTCTCGAGATAAGCGACAGGGGGTACATCCTGGAGGCGGGGGTTTTCGTCAAGAGCGGGCCCGGCCCGGACCTTGCCCGGGACCCGGAGATCCGGAGGGCCTACCTCGGGGGCTAGGACCGCTTCTCCGGGGACCGCACCCGGCCATAGACGCGGATCCCGGCCCCGGCGGCGGCTCTGACGTTACCCGTGGTCGGCTTTGTAATTCTTTCCCCTCGAAGGGCACGCTCCGCTTAAACAACCGCTCCGCGGCGCCGGACCTTTTCATTGCCCCCGCACCCCACCAGGATGATAATGATAGAGCACCAGTTGACGGGGCGCGCGGCACCTCCGGCGGCCCCTCAAGGGAGGATCCGGCCATGATAAAACCCGCCGTGGTGGAGACCCTTTTTTCGGCGGCCTCGATGACCAGGTGGAATGACCACGCCAGGCCCGGGCAGTTCACCGAGTTGGCCAAGCAGGCCCACAAGATGATCATCGCCTGGGTCATCGCCCAAAGTGAGGAGGACCGGGGCGACGGGCCCGACTGGCTACGCCTCATCGAGGGCGGGCTCTTCGAGTTCCTCCAGCGGGTTGTGCTGACCGACATAAAACCCCCCGTCTTCCACAAGATGATGGAAAGACACGGGCCGAGGCTCAACAGGTTCGTCCTTGAAAAACTGGCCGGTTCCTTCGAGCCCCTGGCGGGCGGCTTCTGGGGACGCTTCAGGGAGTACCTCGAGGACCCGCTCTACTCGGTGAGGGAGAAGGTCATCCTCCGGGCCGCCCATTTCTTGGCCACGGACTGGGAGTTCCGGATGATCTACCGCTTCAACCGCGACCTCTGGGGGATCGAGGAGACCCGGAGGGAGATCGAGAGCCGGGTGGGGGAGCATATCGACCTGGCGGGGGTCAGGGAGATCCTGGCGCGGCGGGGGATGGCGGAAAAAGGGCTTTTCGCCTTCATCGACCTCTGCGGGCAGCTCCGGTTCCAGGTCCGTTGGGCGCAGCTCCCCAGGGTGCCCGCCACGACGGTGCTGGAACACCTTTTCGTAGTGGCCTCTCTCTCCTACTTCGCCGCCCTGGAGAGGGGATCATCGCCCAGGAGGCTCCGCAACGCCTTCTACGGCGGGCTTTTCCATGACCTGCCCGAGGTACTCACCCGGGACATCGTCTCCCCGGTCAAGCGCTCCGTCGAGGGGATCGAGGAACTGGTGAAGGAGTACGAGAAGGAGTCCATGGAGACCAGGCTCCTCCCCCTTCTGCCGGAGGGCTGGAGGCGACAGGTGCGCTACCTGACGGAGGACGAGTTCTCCAACAAGGTCAGGGACCCTTCCGGCGGCGAGGTTTTTACCGGCCTGGGGCCGTCGGAGATGGATGCCCTCAACGACGCCGACGAGTGGGATCCCTTCGACGGCTCCCTCATAGAGGCCTGCGACAAGCTGGCCGCCATGGTCGAGGCGGCCCTTTCGATCCGCAACGGCGTCCGCCCGCCCGCCCTTGAGAAGGCTCGAAGGGAGATATACGAGGTCTACAAGGATACCGTCATCGGGGGCGTCGACCTGGGGTCCCTCTTCAGGGCCTTCCTGGATTGAGGCCGCCCGTGTCGTCGAGGCTCAGCACCTCGAGGCGGCCGTCGGGGTGTTCCACCAGGGCGGAACAGTGCTCGACCCAGTCGCCGCAGTTGCAGAGGAGCACGTCCCTCACCTTCCTGATGGAGGGGTTGTGGAGGTGGCCGCAGATGACGCCGTCGAGCCCGGCCCCCTTCGCCTCGGCCACGACCCTCCCCTCGAAGCCGCTGAGGGCGCAGGCGAGATTTTTGAACTTCCTCTTGAGCAGCCCCGCGATGGAGCGCCGGTGCCTGCCGGCCAGGGGCAGCACCGCGTTCAGCTGGAGTGTCAATTCGTAGGCCCTTCCCGCCAGGGTGTTCAGGAACCTGAAGCCGCGGATCACCCGGTCGAACTCGTCGCCGTGGGAGACCAGGAAGCACCTCCCGTCGGCGGTCCTGTGAAAGGCCCTGTCGCGGAAGAGCATCCTGGCCTTCCTCAAGCCCAGGAAGCGGTCCAGGAACTCGTCGTGGTTCCCGGTGATGAAGGTCACCTCGGACTCTCGTGCCAGGGCGCCGAGCCTTCTCAGGATATCCCTGTGGGGGTCGCTCAGGTGGCGTAGGCGCGATACCTTCCACCCGTCGATGATGTCCCCCACCAGGTAGAGGAAATCACACCGCACCCTGCCGAGGAACCGCCCGAGCGGTTCGGGGCGGCTCCACTTCGTCCCCAGGTGCAGGTCAGAAAGGAACACCGATCGGTATCTGTTCAAGATCCTTCTCCCTGGTCGCCAGCATGGTCCCCCGCCGGGGTCGGGTCTCCCCGGTTCATTTTCGCCGAAGGGGGTTTCGAAAGGGCGATCACCCTTATAATAACAGTTGGGAATGTCTTTAATGTCCCTGAAGGAAGGGCGAAAGGAGGGAAAAGAATGGAGATCGTCCTGGGCGAGGCTGTCAGCATCGGCAGGGGTGTCCTGGAACAGGGGGCGGTGGCGACCTACATACCCGAACTGGCCAAGTCGGACCCCATGGCCCTGGCGGCGGCCTATTGCGGGCTGGACGGCCGGGTCTGTTCGGCCGGGGATACCGGCACGATGATCACCATGCAATCCATCTCCAAGGTGGCATCCCTGGGTCTGGCCCTTGAACTCTGCGGCGAGGAGGTCGTCTTCACCCGGGTCGGGGTGGAACCCAGCGCCGACCCCTTCAATTCCATCATGAGGCTCGAGATGAGGGCTCCCCACCGGCCCCAGAACCCACTGATAAACTCGGGGGCCATCCTCGTCCTCTCGCTGCTTCCCTTCAGTGGTAGTTCCGAGCGCGTGGCGGCGGTGCTGGAGACGACGCGCCGGATGTCGGGCAACGAACGGCTCGGGGTGAACCAGGCGGTGGCCGCCTCGGAGAAGGAGACCAGCGACCGGAACCGGTCCCTGGGGTACTTCCTGCGGAGCGTGGAGGCCATGGAGGGGAATGTGGATGACATACTCGACTCCTACTTCAGGCAGTGCGCCATCGAATGCTCCGTCGAGGACTTGGCCGTCATGGGCGCCACCCTGGCCGGCGGCGGGGTGAACCCCATGACCAGGGAGCGGGTCTTCTCCAGGAGGACCGCCCTGGTCCTGAGGGCCCTCATGATGACCTGCGGCCTCTACGACGGGTCCGGCGACTTCGCCGTAAGGGTGGGATTCCCCGCCAAGAGCGGCGTTGGCGGCGGGATCATGGGTTCCGTGGCCGGGAGGGCCGGTGTCGCCGTAGCGGGCCCGGCCCTCGACGAAAGGGGCAACTCCATAGGGGGGATCAGGACCCTCGAGGAGCTATCAAAGTCCCTTTCCCTGAGAGTTCTATGAGACGAAAGGCCTGTACCCAATCCCGACCCGGGGGGTTATTATAGGGTCCCTATGTTCGTGATACGCTAGATGTTGAGGGTGTCGCTGGTACTAACCACACATTAAGTGCCCCTGCGGGCGAATAGAAAGGGAGATCATGGCCATGGACGGATCCGGAAGCCCAGTGAACAGGGACCAGTCCTTGTCGGACAACGCCTTGAGAGTTCTCGAGGAGAGGTACCTGCTCAAGGACGAGGACGGCAAGGTCATCGAGACGCCCGACGAACTTTTCTGGAGGGTGGCCCGCTCCGTCGCCGCCTCCGAGGAGGACCCCTCCGACGAGACCATCGTCAAGATGTTCCACGACATCATGGCCCGCCTGGACTTTCTGCCCAACAGCCCCACGCTCATGAACGCCGGGCGCCAGGGAGGACAGCTGGCGGCCTGCTTCGTGCTCCCCGTCGAGGACAGCATGGAGGGCATCTTCGATTCCTTGAAGCACATGGCCCTGATCCACAAGTCGGGCGGCGGCACGGGGTATAACTTCAGCGAACTTAGGCCCAAGGGGGACAAGGTCTCCAGCACGAACGGGGTGGCGTCGGGCCCCGTCTCCTTCATGGGGATGTTCGATCACGCCACGGAGGTGGTCATGCAGGGCGGGATGAGGAGGGGCGCCAACATGGGCATCCTGAACGCCGACCACCCCGACGTCTTCGATTTCATCCGGGCCAAGACCGAGGAGGGCAAGCTCACCAACTTCAACATATCCGTGGGCGCCACCGACGACTTCATGAGGGCCGTCGAGAACGACGGCTACTGGGACCTCAAGAACCCCAGGACCCGGGAGGTCGTCCGGACTGTCAAGGCCAGGGAACTGATGGCGCTGATATGCGAGATGGCCTGGAAAACCGGCGACCCCGGCATGGTCTTCCTGGACAAGTTGAACAAGGACAACCCCCTGTCCCACCTGGGCCCCATCACGTCGACCAACCCCTGCGTCACGGGAGACACCCTGGTTCATACCGCAGAGGGGCCCAAACTTGCCAGGGACCTTTGCGGCAGGAAGGTCACCCTTTTGCTTAACGGAAAGAGAGTTTCTTCTACCGAAGAGGGATTTTTCAAAACCGGGGAAAAACCGGTCTTCCGCCTCGAGACCAGGGAGGGCTTCAGCCTGAGGCTCACCGGGGACCACCCGGTACTGAGGGTGCAAGGAAAAATCCCCGGTGGGGAAGACACCGAATGGGTCGTCGCCGGGAAACTCAGATCCGGCGACAGGATAAAGCTGAACGACCACCGGTCGTGGACGGATTGGGAAGGCCTTGGGACCCTTGAACAGGGCTATGCCGTCGGGCTCCTGGCCGGCGAGGGAACAGCCGGGGAGGACGAGGCGGTCCTTTCACTTTGGGCTCCCTATGCGAAGGCCGCCGGAGAAGAGAATATGGGGCAAGGTCCCATGGCCGTTCATGCATACGGGCCCCTGGCCTCGTCCCTTGGGATGTTGTCCGGTAACAAGGGCCTTACGCGAGTAATGGAGACCCACACCTCTTCCGATTTCGTAAGAGGTTTCCTCCGTGGGTTCTTTGATGCCGACGGTTCGATCAGGGTCGAACAGGAAAAGGGCGTAAGCGTCCGGCTGAGCCAAAGTTCATTGCCGACCCTCCAGGCTGTCCAGAGGATGCTCTTGAGGCTGGGGATCATCGGCAGGATCCATGAAAACCAGGAACGGGCCGGCCAGGGGGGTATGAAAGCCCACCGGGCGCCCGCGCGGCAAGAACTGGTGATCTCCGGGGAAAACGCCGGGCTTTTTTCTGAAAGGGTGGGTTTCAAGGACTCCGTCAAACAGGGGAAACTCACCTACGGCCTCGGCAGTTACGGGCGAAGGATGGAGGAGGAACCTTTCACCGCGACCGTCGACAGGCTGGTCCCCGACGGCATTGATGAAGTGTTCGACGTCACGGTCCCGGGCGAAAACTCCTTTGATGCCAACGGGCTGGTGGTTCACAACTGCGGCGAGCAGCCCCTCCTCCCCTACGAGGCGTGCAACCTGGGGAGCATTAACCTGGGCCACATGGTGGAAGACGGCAAGGTGGACTGGGAGAAGATAAGGCTGACCACCAGGCTGGCCGTGCGCTTCCTCGACGACGTGATCGATGTGAACCGCTACCCACTCCCGCGGATCGAGGAGATGGTCAAGTTGACCCGCAAGATAGGCCTCGGGGTGATGGGCTGGGCGGACATGCTCTTCCAGTTGAGGATACCCTATGACTCGGAGGAGGCCCTGGACCTGGGCAGGAGCATCATGGGGGCCATAAACGCCGCCGGCCGGCAGGAGAGCGCCGCCCTGGCCCTGTCCAGGGGGGCGTGCCCCGCCCTGCCCGATTCGGGTTTGCGGAACTCTACCATCACCACCATTGCACCCACGGGATCCCTCTCCATGATCGCCGACTGTTCCTCGGGGATAGAGCCCGTCTTCGCCCTGGAGTTCACCAAGGAGGTCCTGGATGGCAAGCAGTTCTCCTATCGCAACCGTTACTACGTGGAGGCCCTGGAGGGGGGCGGATCGCCTGTGACGGTCGCCAGGGTTTTCAAGACGTCCCACCAGATAGCCCCCGAGTGGCACGTCAGGATGCAGTCGGCCTTCCAGGAGAATGTGGACAACGCCGTGAGCAAGACCATAAACATGCCCAACAGCGCCACCATCGAGGACGTGGAGAAGGCCTACGTCCTGGCGTGGAAGACCCACTGCAAGGGCATCACCGTCTTCCGCGACGGGTGCCGTTCGGGCCAGGTCCTCTACGTGGACAAGCCCGCCGTCCAGCAGGCTCTGCCGATACCGCAGGTGTCGGAGGTGGAGAGCCCCATGGAGCGCCCCTTCATCCTTGGGGGGAAGACCGCCAAGATACCCACCAGTTATGGCAACCTTTACCTGACGGTCAACGAGGTGAACGGACGGCCCGTGGAGGTCTTCACCACCATGGGCAAATCGGGGCATGAGACGATGGCCTTCACTGAGGCCATGGGCAGACTGATCTCCCTTTCGCTGAGGAGCGGCGTGAGGCTCCACTCCATAATCAAGCAGATGAAGGGCATCGGCGGCTCCCAGCCGGTATGGCATGGCGACGGCGTCATCATGTCCGTGCCCGACGCGATAGCCTACGGGCTGCTTAGCATGGGTTACCTGGACATGGAGGAGAAGGGTATGATGGAGTCCCTCTCCGATACGGACATGTGCCCCGTCTGCGGTGCCTCCATGACCAGGCAGGAGGGGTGCATCAAGTGCCCCGCCTGCGGTTTTTCAAGGTGTTGACGACCTCGGAGCAGGCCTTGCCGAAGATGAGGCCGTCCACGCTGTAGCCGATGTAGCGGAAGCCCTCGTCGATGCGGCGCGCCGCCTCCTCGGGGGTCGTGACGAAGATCCCCGCGGGTTTCCCGGCGCGGTTTATCACGTCGAGGGCCCGCGCGACGGCCTTCACCATGGAGGGGTGGAATATCTCGCCCGGCACCCCCAGGGACTGGGAGAGGTCGTAGGGCCCCACGAAGATCATGTCTATCCCCTCCACGGCGGCGATCCCGTCCAGCCTCTCCAGGCCGGCGGCGCTCTCGCAGTGGGCTATCACCATGACCTCGCGGTTGGCCTCCTCCAGCGACGCCCCCAGCGGCTTCAGCCCGTAGGAGAGGGCCCTCGGCACGGCCACGCCCCGCATGCCCTCGGGGTGGTAGCGGGCGGCCCGCGCCACGGCCTCGGCCGCCTCGACGGTGTTCACCTGGGGTACGTGGATGCAGTGGGCGCCCACGTCGAGGACCTTAAGGATGTCCACGGGCTCGGCCCGGGGGACGCGGACGACGGGGGTCATCCCCGAGAGCTCCGCCGCCCTTACCAGTCCCTGGATGGACCCCGGGTCCATGGGGCCGTGCTCTGTGTCGATGACGCAGAAGTCAAAGCCCGCCAGGCCCATGATCTCCACCAGGTCGGGGCTGTCTATCCCCACGAAGGGCCCTATCACCGTCCCCTTCGCTTCGAGCTTCATCCTGACGAGGTTTTTCATATCCCATGGCCTCTCTTTCTTTTTTAAAAAGTTCCGGTGCCCCGCGGCGGCCCTCTTCAGCGGCATGGGGGTTGGCTCCGAAGGCCGACAGGTCCGGACGGTCCCGGGGCAATAAAAAATCCGCCCCGTCGAGGGGCGGAAGGGGAATAAGACGAAAACCTAGCGGACCTTGTCCTTGAGAGCCTTCCCGGCGCGGAAGGCGGGAACCTTTCTCGCTGGGACCTTGACCTTTTTCGTGGGGTCCTGGGGGTTGCGCGCCTCTCTCGCCGCTCTCTGCCTGACCTCAAAAGTGCCAAAACCCGCGATCTGGACCTTGTCGCCCTTGGCCAGGGTCCCGGCTATCTCGCCGATCACTGTCGATACCACCTGGGCCGCCTTGGTGTTGGTGAGGCCCACCGATTTAGCCACGGCCTGGACCAGTTCCGATTTGTTCACTGCTGTCATCCTCCTCTCGAAAAGGCTTTGTTCAAGGGGATTATCCCATCCCTTGCGCCGCAGGGCAAGCCCTGTGAGGGTTTTTCCCCATCCTCCCCGCCCTTAAAAAAGCGGCATCCCCTTGGGGATGCCGCCGCTCGCCATGGTTCGCCCGCTATGTCTTGAGGAATGAGGTCAGGAGATCTTCTCCACGTTTGCGGCCTGGGGGCCCTTTTCTCCCTGCACCACCTCGAACTCGACACGCTGTCCTTCCGCCAGTGTCTTGAAGCCCTCACCCTGGATCGCGCTGAAGTGGACGAAGACATCGTTGCCTTCGTCGGGGGTGATGAAACCGTACCCCTTGGCTTCGTTGAACCATTTGACCGTACCCTGCATTTGGATAATGCCTCCCATACAAAAGGATCTGCCGGCCTTTTAACCGGTTGATAAAACAGTACGTATTATCTGCCCCTTTGTCAATGCTTTAGCCCTTAACGGCGATGGCGTCCACCTCGACCAGGACGTCCTTCGGCAGCCGAGCCACCTCGATGAAGACCCTGGCGGGGGGGTCGGCATCGAAAAACCTGGCGTAGACCTCGTTGACAGCCTGGAAATCGTTCATGTCCTTGGCGTAAACCGTGGCTTTCACCACGTTAGCAAAGGAGAGCCCCTGGGACTCGAGAATGGCGCCCAGGTTCCTGAGGACCTGATCAGCCTGCTCAGCGGCGGTCTTCCCCACCAGGGCGCCCGTCTTCGGGTCCATGCAGATCTGGCCCGAAACGAAAAGCAGGTCACCCGCCCAAACGGCCTGGCTGTAAGGGCCTATCGCGGCCGGCGCTCCCGGTGTCGCAACGGTCTTCCTCATCGATCCAACACCTCCATCGTCTCCTCCCGGGTGAGTTCTCCCCGGGTGTGGGGCAATTGTATATCATCGCCCCTGCTTTTGCCCTTCCTCTTCATCCTCCGACGAGGCCTCCGCCGCCGGGGCCGCCCCGTCCCGGCGCTTGGCCCCGAAGGAGATGTCCTCCGGGTCCACGGTGATCGTCAGCTTCACGCCGTCGCCGGAGGGGCGCAACTCCGCCTTTTCCGGCCGTATATACACGAAGGGCAGCGCCTCGAGGACCTTCTCCGTCGTTTCGAGGGTCCTTTTGTCCAGTTCCTCGACGATCTCCTTGGCCTGTCTCGCCATGTCCCCTACGGCGGGATGGATGCTCGCGGGGTCGAAGACGGTCTCACCCTGCTTCCCGGTGATGACATCGCCCCTGGAGGCCCGGGCGGCCTCCAGGTCTTCCCGGCTGAAGGGCTCCCCCTGGGCGGGACGGAAACCCGAACTGGGGGCGGCCCCGCCGCTCCGGCCGGGAGAGGCGGGGCTTCCCGGCGACGGCACGGCCGTCACCTCGACCTCCGGTGTTTTCACCCCGGGGTCCTCGGGAACACCCACCCGTCCGTGGGGAGCGGGTCCGAACCTCCCGCAGGCCAGCAGCACCCCCGCCAGGAGGATGGTCAGGACAAGGAAAAGGATGTTCCTTCTTTTCATCGCACCTCCTTGGGTCGTGCTATCACCGCTTTCCCCAAAGGGGGGTGAGCCCTCCCTGGGAGTTCCGTGAGTAGGGGAGCCACAAAAGACCCAGGAGGGTGAGGTTCATTCCCGAGGCCTTGGGGGTTATGAACTCCTCCTGGATCGCCATCTCGGGCGAATCCACGGGAATGAGGGCGTTGATCTCCCCCTCCATTGCGACCTCCAGTTCGGCCATTTCCTGTTTGACGGCCTCGGCGGTCTCCCTGGCCCGGGCTACGTCGCCACTCTCCTTCTGGAGCCGCGCCGCCTTGGAGATGGCGGTCCCCATCCTCGAAGCCGAATAGGTGTTGACCTTCCTGCCGAAGAAGGCACCCGCCAGGGCTGTTCCGAAGGAAACGGCCGTATCCAGTTTCTTATGCCTGGCCTGCTCGGTCTCCCTCTCGATGGCCTGCTCGGCCCTCATGAGCCGGTTCTGGAGCGTGGTCAGCCTGGAAGCGTACTTCCGGCGGATCTTCTCGACCTCGGCGTCGCGCATCTCCCGCCTGGCCAGGGCCACCCGGGCCGCGAAGTCGGCCCTCGATTCATCGGACCTAGCGGTCTCCTTCAGCGAGGGGCAGGTCATGACGGCCAGCCGGGCCTCCTGGGGCAGCCACTTCAGGAACTCCCGCCCCCAACGGGTGTAGGCCTTCGGATCCAGGGCCGCCGGTGGGGCCTCGGCCATGACCGGCGTAGGGACCCCTTGGGCCAGCCGGGAGGGGTCCTCCTCCAGTTCGAAGGCGTTCCGCCAGTCCACCGTCACGGGGCCGGCGTCGAACTCCACGGCGAAGGCGTAGTCCCTCGTCTCAGAGATGGATCGCTTCCTGTCGTCAAAATGGACGCTGGCGAAGGCGCCCAGGAAGGGGGCGTACTCCGCCTCGACCCCCGCCGGAGCGGGCAGGTAGACGGAGTTGACCCCCGAGACCATCACCCTCGACTCGATCGAAGCCTGGGGCATGGTACCGGCGGCGGGCGCCGTCACCGGCCGGGCCGTCGCAGGAGCCGCCGGGGAGGCTTCATCACCTGCGAGGGTCTTTATCTGCTCCCTCGTCACGGGCCCCGCCAGGTAGGACATGGCCCACCGGGTCTGAAAGAGGACGGGCCTGTCCTCGTGGACGTTATGCAGAAGGAAGACCCGCTTGCCGAGCCCCGATATCATCCTGTCGATCTCCTGGAGGGGGAAGCCCTTTTCGGACGCCCCCTTGAGACCCTCGAGGATCCTCGCCTTGTCGCGCTCCGTCTGGAGCCTCCCGATAAACCAGGTCCCCGTGTTGGCTATGCCCTTGTAGTCGAGGTCCACGGGGTTCTGGGTCGCCAGGAGGATGCCCAGCCCGTAGGCCCTGGCCTGCTTGAGCAGGGAGAGGAGGACCGTCTTGGAGGGCGGGTTCTTCACCGGCGGGAAAAAGCCGAAGATCTCGTCCATGTAGAGGATGGCCCTCAGGCTCGACGTGCCGGGCTGGGTCCTGACCCAGCCGAGCACTTCATTCAGAAGCATGGAGACGAAGAACATCCTCTCCCGCTCGGAAAGATGGCTGATGGTGAATATCGATGCCCTGGGCCTGCCGTCGGGGGCGTAGAGGAACCGTCCCGCATCGAGGGGCTCCCCCTCCATCCAGGGGGCGAAGGAAGGTGCGGCGGCCAGGTGGTTCAGCTTCAGGGCCAGCTCCATCCTCGCGCCGGTGGGGTAGAAGGTCTCCAGGTCCAGTACGCCGAGGGAACTGAAGGGCGGCAGCTGGATCATCCCGATTAGGGAGGGTACGTCCAGGGACTCCCCCCGGGACCACTTTTCCTCCAGCACCCTGGAGATGAGGATATGCTCCCGGCTCGTCAGCGGGTCGGCCTCGATCCCGATCAGCGCCAGGAGGCTCGAGGCGGTGGTCTGCACTCTCTCCCGGAAGAGGTCCCCGTCGGCCCTGACGGCCTCCGGCGGGGCGTCGAAGGAGCGGAGGACGCTGACCATCCTCCCGGCGGTACTCCCCGGGGTGTAGACGGCCAGGTCGACGGACTCCCTCATCTTGTGGATCCTGGCGCCGTCGATGCCCCAATCCCCGAGGCCCTTCTTCCAGGTCTCGGCGGTCTTCCGGGCGAACTCTTCCGGCGTGAGCCCCTCCCTGGAAGCCTCCTGGGGGCTCACCCAGGGGAGGAAATCCCCCGGCGCCAGCTCGGGGAAGGTCAAAAGCAAGTTGGGCAGGTCGCCCTTGGGGTCGATGGCTATGACCGGTATCTCGTCGATCAGGGCCTCCTCGATGAGCGAAATGGCGAGTCCCGTCTTGCCGCTGCCGGTCATCCCGATGATCATGCCGTGGGTGGTGAGGTCCTTGGCATCGTAAAGGAGCAGTTCACCCGTCGCCGAACCGGTGGTGTCGTCCACCTGTCTACCCAGGTAAAAAGAGCCCATCTTTTCAAAATCCTTCATTGGCTCCCACCTCCTCTGGTAGAAGTATAAACGGTTACAGTATTCCGGCCACCCCCGCGGCGGTCCACACCAGCAAGAGGGAAAAGCCCAGGTTGATGATCCTGTGATGGAGGGGGTTCTGCAGGAAACGATGGATGCCGAGACCGAAGAAGGCCCAGGCCATGATCGAGGTGAACCCTATAGCGGCGACCAGGGCGGCCGACAGTAAAACCGGGGTCGGCCGGGCGAGGATGGGTCCCAGGAAGGCGGTATAGAGGGTGATCGAGAAGAGGATGGACTTAGGGTTAGCGAACTGGAGCACGAACCCCTTGGCGAAGCCCCTCATGGGCTCCCCGCCCCCCATGCCCCCCTGGCCCTCGCTCCGGGCGATGCCGTAGGCCAGCCAGAGGATGTAGGCGGCACCTACCCACCTAAGGTACCCCTCGAGCGCGGGGAGGGCGCTTATGAGCGCCCCCGAGAAAGCCCCCGCGAGCAGGAGGACGACGAAAAAACCCATGCCTATGCCCAGGAGGTAACCCCAGGTCCGCCTCATACCCCACCGGGCCGCGGCGGCGGCGCAGCTGATGTTGTTCGGCCCCGGCGTGAAGGTGGTGACGAACACGTAGGGGATCAGGGCGACGAAGTTTATCTCTTCCAGCATTTCCTCTCCCGGCCTTTCCCTAATCTATTACCCCCGGGCTTGCCCGCCCGGTGCGTTCCTTACAGCAGGAAACCCGAGCCCATCTCGTCGTTCTTCTGCTGCAGCAGGAAGTTGAAACCGGTGATACTCGCCCGTCCCCTGATGAAGGGGAGGATCGTTTCAAAACCGCCGATCTTGGGGCCCGGCTCGTAATGGCCGTGGAAGACGCTCCCGGCGACGCTCTCGTGATCGAAGACCTCCCCCGGTTTCAGAAGGCCCTTCGCGGCCAGCAGCGCCATCTTGGCGCAGGTCCCAGTCCCGCAGGGCGACCGGTCTACATTGCTCTCCCCGAAGACGACGCAGTTCTTCGTGGGTTTGCCTGGCCGTTCCAGGGCGAACTCGGTCAGGCCGATGAAGTCTAGGTGCCTCTCGGTGGGGTGCTGCACCTTCACGACGCGGTTGGCCTCGCGGAGTATCTCGAGCCCCAGTGAGAGCAGCCGGGGCACCTCGTTCCTCTCCAGGGTGAGGCCCATCTCCTCGGCGTGGACGATGGCGAAGAAGTTGCCGCCGAAGGAGACGTCCATGTGGATCTTCTTCCCGCCCAGGGAGGGGATGGCCAGTTCCACGTCCCGCTTGAAGACGAAGGCCGGGACGTTGGCCAGGGTTATATCGCCCACTCTCCCGTCATTGACTTCCACCTTGAGTCGGATCTGCCCAGCCGGGGAGTCGAGGACCACCTCGGTGTAGGGTTCCGTCCTGGGCACCATGCCCAGTTCGACCAGGGCGTGGGCCGTGCCTATGGAGCCGTGCCCGCACATGGTGACCCCGTCGCCGGAATCCATGAATATAACGCCGTAGTGAGAGTCCTCCCTCTCGGGGGAGGTCAGGAAGGCACCGAACATGTCGCTGTGACCCCGGGGCTCGTGCATGACGAAGTCGCGGAAATCTCCCATCTCATTCTTCATGTAGGCCCATCTCTCGCTCATGGTCTTGCCGGGGATGTAGGGTCCTCCGCCGATGATTATCCTCGTGGGTTCGCCCCCGGTATGGGTGTCTACTACTGCTGTGGCACGGGTCAGTTCCATGTGATCCATCTCCTTTCAGTCGTCCTGGGGAATGCAGATCCCGATTATAGGCGGTATTGTACCAGCAACGGCGAGGGGCGGCATTTGACTGGAGGACGGGTAGAAAATAGAATCTGTTCAAAGGTCCAGAGCATTATATCCGGGGACCGGCGGCGGGGCAACGGCCGGTCTTCACTCTCTCGCGAAAGGGGTCGGGCGGGGTGGGTCGTTCAACAGCGGACGTGGCGATAATCGGTGGCGGGGTACACGGCTGTTCCATTGCCTGGCACCTGGGGAAAAGAGGGGTGAAGGCGGTTCTCTTCGAGAGGGATTATATATCCTCCGGATCGAGCGGCCGCAGCGCGGCGGGCCTCAGGTACCAGTTCGGCACCGAGGTCAATTGCAGGCTGGCCCGGTACAACATGGAGAAGATCCCCCAACTCCAGGAGGAACTGGGCTTCAAGGCCGACCTGGAATACGACCCCGCCGGCTACCTTTGGATAGCCTACAGCGAGACCCAGCTGGAACAGCTGAAAAAGAACGTGGCACTCCAGAACTCCCTGGGCGTCGGTTCCGTCATCCTCGACCCCGACGGAATAAAGGAGGTGGCCCCGGGGCTGGACGTGAGGGGCATGCTCGGCGCCAGTTTCAACGAGAAGGACGGCCACGTTAACCCCCACGCCATGAACTACGCCTACGCCGACGCCGCCAGGGGCCTCGGGGTGGACATCAGGACCGGGACGTCCGTCACGGGCCTTCTCGTCGACGGCCATAGGGTCCGGGGCGTCAGGACCGAGAGGGGGGACTGGGAGACGGGGGCCGTCATCTGCGCCGTCAACGCCTGGTCCAGGGAGGTCTGCGGGTGGTGCGGCCTGGACGTGCCCGTGACGCCGGAGCGCCACCAGATCCTCGTCACCGAGCCGGTGGAGAGGATGAAGCACCCCATGACCCTCTGCCTCGACGACGGGTGCTACTGGAAGCAGTGCCCCAACGGCACCTTCATGTTCGGCTGGGATAACCCCGAGGAGAAAAAGGACACCAGTTTCGAGTCATCCTGGCAGTTCCCCGAGGAAGTCTCGAAAAGGGTGCTCGCCAAGATGCCCTGTCTGGCCGGCGTCCGCGTCGTCCGCCAGTGGACGGGCCCTTACGCCGTGACCCCCGACGAGCAGGCCATCATGGGCAGGACACCGGTGGAGAACTTCTTCTTCGTCGGCGGGTGGAGCGGCCACGGCCTGCAGTTCGCGCCCTCCTCGGGGAGGATCATGTCCGAGATAGTCCTGGGCGAGGAACCCTTCCTTGACGTCAGCTGCTTCCGCTTCAGTCGGTTCGAGGAGGGCTGCCTCTACCCGGAACCGGCCTGTATCTGAACGGCATCGGGGCCGAGAGGGGCTGTCCCCGCCCTCGGCACGGTCATGCCTGGACGGACACCTTGCCAGCCCTTCCCGGTATGGCCCTCTGGACCACATCCATCACCGGGAGAGATCCCTTTTCGAGGCGCCTTAACGCCTCCCCTGTGCTGGTGATACCGACCCCGAGTTCGAGGCACCGGTCGAGCAGCTCCTCGAACAGGCCGGACCTGGAGCCCCCTTCCATCTCGGCGTGGACCGTGTGGACATTCAGCCCCGTCCCCATGAGGCCGAGCAGGTGGGAGTTCAGGTTGCTACCGTCGATTCCGGACCTACCCAGGAGTTCGTCCATAGTGGGCAGTGTCGTGGGGACCTGGGGGGTAATAAAGACCCTTCCCTCCATCCTGGGGATGAAGGGGGAAACGCCCCGGGTGTCGCTGCAGTAGTCGAAGCCGTACCGGTCCTGCATTGCCAGGCTTGAGGCCGTCGCCTTCCAGGCCGGGGCGGCGCAGCAGCGGGGCTCCCTGCCGGAAAGATCCCGGAACATCTCGAAGGCCCTGTCGAAGTGTTCCCTGATCATGGCCTTGGGCATACGGTCGAGCTTATCCTGCCACGTCACGTGGTCCCAGGCGTGAATACCACCCTCGTGCCCCTCCGACAGGACGCGGCGGAAGATCCCGGGGTCCCGCGGCACGATCAGCGGCGCCGGAAGCAGCGTGCCGTAGAGCATGGTCTTCAGGCCGTAGGTGCCGGGCGCGTCGGTGCGGAGCATCTTGCCGATGAAACCCTTGCGGAAAACGCGCCTGAGGGCCCTGCCCGAATTATCGGGCCCGAAGGAGAAAAAGAAGGAAGCCCGGAGGTCCCGCCTCCCGAGGATGTCAAGGAGCCTGGGGACGCCCTCCAGGTAGCCCTTGAGGGTATCGACGTCGACCTTTATCGCGAGGGTCTTTCTCTCCACCGTCACTCCCCCTTTAACAAGCCGGGTCCGACCCCGGGTGTTCCCCGCTTCCATGATGACTCGGCCGGACCCCGGAGCCGCTCCCTCCCTTGAATCCTAGATGGTAATCCCCTTGCCGTAAACCTCAAAGGCCCCCACGGGGCGGTTTACGAACCGCCCCCTACGGCTTATGATCGGTAACTGAAGGTCCATCTACAGGAGGTTCTATGAGGCTTTCCCCGTTCCTTTCCTTTTTCGGCGTCGCCCTCGGTGTCTACGGGGCGGCAAACCTCTTCATATGGTTTCACCTCGCCAGGGTCGTCCCCTACCTCGGGGCCTTCAAGGCGCCCGTCGTCATCGCTTTCTGGGCCCTCGCGGCGGCCTTCCCTGCGGGGAGGGTCGGCGGCGCCTTTTGCCGCTGCGCCCTGACGGACCAGCTCACCATCCTGGGGTCGTGGTACCTGGGTTTCATGGTCTACGTCCTTCTCCTCCTGGTCCTTGTCGATGCCCTCCGGCTGGCCGACCACTGGGTCAGGGTCGTTCCGCGCTCCCTCGCCGGGGGCCGGGGGGCCCTGGCCGCCTTCTGGGCGGTCCTCCTCCTGTCGGCGGCCGTCGTCGCGGCGGGGCGGTGGAACGCCCGGAACCCCGTGGTGAGGGAGTATGACCTGGCCCTTAAAGGGATGCCCAGGGAGGCCCCTCTGAGGGTGGCCGTGGCCTCGGACCTCCACGTGGGTCTCCTGGTGAGGAACCACTGGCTGGCCGACATTATCGATACAGTCAACTCGACCGGCCCCGACGTGGTGCTCCTCGTGGGGGACATCGTCGACTCCGATGTAACCCGTGCCCAGGAGGAGGACCTTCCGGGGCAACTGGAAAAACTGTCGGCGCCCCTGGGTGTTTTCGCCGTCCTCGGCAACCACGAATTTTACTCCGGGGCCGAAGAGGCGGCCCGATCCTTCGCCGAGGGAGGCGTGACCGTCCTGAGGGACCGGTCGGTGGTGATCGATGGGGCCTTTACCCTGGCGGGCCGCGACGACCGCACAGCTTCCCTGCTTGGGTCGACCCGTAAATCCCTAAAAACCATTGAGGGGGTCGGCGGGGAGCTCCCGGTGATCGTGATGGACCACACCCCCAACGACCTCGGCGAGGCGGAGGAAGCCGGCGTGGCCCTCCAGGTCTCCGGCCATACCCACCGGGGGCAGCTCTGGCCCTTTAACTTCATCACCTCGAGGTTGTTCGAGCAGGACTGGGGTTTCCTGGAAAAGGGCGGCACCCTCTTTTACGTCTCCTGCGGCGTCGGCGCCTGGGGGCCGCCCATAAGGACCTCGAGCCGCCCCGAGGTGGTTGTGTTAAATATCAGTTTCGAATAGAATTCCACCAGGCAGCGACTATCGGTGGAGGTGAACCATGTCCAGGTACGAAGAGCTTCGCGGGAGTCTTCCCTCTACGCCGTTGAGGTGGGTCGTGACCGGCGGCGCAGGTTTCATCGGCTCCCACCTCGCCGACGCCCTCCTGGCCCTGGGGCAGAGCGTCGTCGTCCTTGACAACTTCCTCACCGGGAGGGAGTCGAACCTCGAGGCGGCCTGCCGGCATTCTTTCGGTCAAGATCCTTCCTTCCGCCTCCTTAAGGGCGACATAAGGGACATGGAGCAGTGCCGGGAGGCCTGCCGTGGCGCCGACGTCGTCCTCCACCACGCCGCCCTAGTATCGGTGCCACGGTCCTTCCAGGAACCCCACATGAACAACTCCTGCAACATCACGGGCTTCCTCAACATGCTGACGGCGGCCCAGGACGCGGGGGTGCGATCCTTCGTCTTCGCCTCCTCCGCCGCGGTCTACGGGCGCCAGCCCGAGGGGCCCATTGGGGAGGACGCCCCTCTCGGCCCCCTCTCACCCTACGCCGTCGCCAAGCAGGCGAACGAACTCTACGCCTCGGTGCTTTCCGGCGGCATGAGGGCCACCGGCCTCCGGTACATGAACGTCTTCGGGCCGAGGCAGGATCCGGGGAGCCCCTACTCGGGAGTCATATCAATTTGGTCCCGGTGCCTGCTGGAGGGAAAAACGCCGGTGGTCAACGGCGACGGTAAGACCACGAGGGATTTCATCTATGTCGATGACGTGGTGCAGGCCAACATCCTCGCCGCGCTGCGGGAGGATCCCAAGGGCGGAGCCTCCCTCTTCAACATAGGGACGGGGCGGGCCGTGTCGCTGATCGAACTCCTCTCGGCGCTCCTCGCGGCGTCGGGGAAGGCGGGCGAGGGCGTCGAGCCCCGTTATGAACCGGAGAGGGAGGGGGACATAAGGCACTCCCAGGCCGACATCACCCTGGCCAAGTCCCTCCTGGGTTTCGAACCCCGATACACCCTCGAGGAGGGCCTTGCCCGGACAGTAGGGTCCATGAGGCCCTGACCTCCCGGTCAGTATTCCCAGTCGAAGTCCTCCACGCCGGCCTCCAGGATCCTTCTCTTCAGGTCTGCCGAGTACTCCGCCAGGTCCCCTTCCGTTTTGCCCTCCGCCCGGGCGACGATGACGGGCTGGGTGTTCGACGCCCGGACGAGCCCCCAACCCCTGGGGTAGAGGATCCTCACGCCGTCGACGGTGATGGCCTCGTGGTCCTTGAGGGCGTTGTCCCGGATATGGTCGATCACGTCGAACTTCCGCTCGTCGGGGCAGGCCACGCGGGTCTCCGCCGTGCTGTAGTAGACCGGCACGTCCTCGAGCAGTTCCGACAGCTTCCTGCCCGTGCCGGACAGTATCCTCAATAGCCTTCCCGCGGCGTAGAAGGCGTCGTCAAACCCCCAGAACTCGTCGGCGAAGAACATGTGCCCCGACACCTCGCCGGAGAAGAGGGCGTCGATCTCCTTCATCTTGGCCTTGATCAGGGAGTGCCCCGACTTCCACCAGACCACCTTCCCCCCTAGGCGCTTTATCTCGTCCACCAGCGCCTGGGAGCTCTTGACCTCGACGATGGCCTCCGCCCCCGGGTGGCGGGGCAGGATCTCCCGCCAGAAGAGGATCATCAGGATGTCGCCCCAGACGATCTCTCCCCGGTCGTCGATGACGCCTATCCTGTCGGCGTCGCCGTCGAAACCCAGGCCCACGTCGGCCTTCTCCCTCCGGACGGTCTCGATTAGGTCCTGCACGTACTCCCGCTTCGTAGGGTCGGGGTGGTGGTTTGGGAAGGTCCCGTCGGGTTCCTCGAAGAGGGGGGTCACCTCGCACCCGATCCCCCTGAGGAAGCGGTTGACCAGGGGGCCCGCCGTGGCGTTCCCCGAATCGGTGACGACCTTGAGCTTCCTTCCCCCGAGGCTGATCTTGGACTCCAGCATCGCCAGGTATTCCCCGGAAAGGTCCATCTTCGTCGCAAAGCCCCTTTGCGCCGCCGTCACCAGGTCGTCGGCGGCGATCATCCTCCGGATCTCCTGGATCTGGTCGCCGTAGAGGGTGGTCTTGCCGAAGGCCAGCTTGAGCCCGTTGAACTCCTTCGGGTTATGGCTCCCGGTGATCATGACGGCCCCGTCCAGGTCGAGGTGGAAGAGGCTCCAGTAGAGCAGCGGGGATGTGACCATGCCTATGTCGATCACGTCGACACCGGCGGAGGTCACCCCCTGGATGACGTCATCCCTGATCCTCTCCGTCGAGAGGCGCACGTCGCCGCCCACGGTGATCTTCCTCACCCCCTCCCGGTTGAGGAAGGTTCCGTAGGCTAGGCCGATAGCCCTGACGGTCTCGCTGGTCAGTTCCTCGTCGGCGTTGCCTCTTATGTCGTACTCCCTGAAGATATGAGACGGCACATTCATGGCCACACCTCCCGGTTAAAAGAAAAACATCCTTTTAAACTCCCTGCTCGGCGAGGGTCTCCTCGACGGTCATCCTCACGGCTTCCTCGAGGGTGGTCCGGGGCTTCCAGCCCAGGAGCAGGTTGGCCTTTTCCACCGAAGGCACCCGGTTGAGCACGTCCTCGTAGCCCTTGCCGTAGTAGTCCCTGGAGTCTATCTCGACGAGCCTCGCTCTTTCCGCCAGCGGCCCGTACTTCGGGTGGGGTTTCAGCGCCTCGATGACGAGGAGGGCCAGTTCCCTGATGGAGGCGTTATTCCTGGGGTTGCCGATGTTGAAGATCTCGCCGTCGGCGCGGCCCCCTTCGTTCCTGATGACGGCCTCGAGGGCTTCGACGCCGTCGCCCACCCAGGTGAAACTCCTCCTCTGGCGCCCGCTGCCCACGAGGGAGACGTCCCTCCCGTGGGTCACGTCGTAAAGGATCTGGGTTATCGACCGGGCCTTCCTCCCCTCGGCGTCCCTGAAGGTATCCAGCCGGGGCCCTATCCAGTTGAAGGGCCTGAAGAGGGTATAGCGCAGGCCCTCCTCCTGGCCGTAGGCGGCGATCACCCTGTCCATCATCTGCTTGCTGCAGCTGTAGATCCACCGCGACTTGCTCACCGGCCCCAGGATGATGGGGCTCTCGTCCTCTTTCAGTTCCGTGTCGGTGCTCATACCGTAGACCTCGGAGGTCGAGGGGAAGATCACCCGCTTATCGCGCCTCACGCACATCCGGACGATCTTCAGGTTCGCCTCGAAGTCGAGGTGGAAGGTCATCACCGGGTTTGTGATGTAGAAGGCGGGCTTGGCCACCCCCACCAGGGGAAGCACGGCGTCGCTCTCCCCGAGGGCCCCCTCGATCCACTCGTCGTCGGTGTAGAAGTCGCCCTTTCGGAAGGAGAAGCGGTCCTTCCCCAGGCACTTGCCGAGGTTGAAATCGTTGATGTCGAAGGCGGTGATCTCCCAGCCCGTGTGGTCCAGCAGCCGCTCACAGAGGTGGGAACCGATAAAGCCGTTGGCGCCTAGGATGAGTATCTTCACAAAAAAACCTCCCTGTTCTCGTGAATCGTGAATCGTAAACCGTAAATCGTAAATCGTGAACCGTGAGTCGTAAATCGTAAGTCGTGAATCGTGAACCGTGAACCGTGAATCGTAAGGTCAAGAGCGTAAACGGCAATAGCAAACTTCAAAACCAGGGCAAAGGTGAAAGGTATGGGTTCTGCTTTTTCGTCTCGTCTAACGCCTCACGCTCTTAAGGTCTTGCCTTGGCCTTTCGATTCCCGATTCACGATTAACGATTGACGTGTTTTGCCCCTTCGATTCACGATTTACGATTTACGGTCTTTCCGCCTTTGAACTTACGATTCACGATTTACGATTTACGATTCACGGCCCCTTACGCCTTATGGTTTTGCCTTGGCTCTTACGATTCACGATTTACGATTTACGATTCACGGGTTTTATTCCCATTCCTCCACCCTTACGGCGCCCTTTCCGGCGGCGATGACCAGCGGGTTCCGCTCCACCACCGTGCCGGGGGCGGCCCCGGTATCTTCGTCAAGGGGGGTCGCCTTCCAGACGAAGACCTTTTCCCCGTCCAGGAAGGTGAAGGCGCCTGGGTAGGGGCGGGTGACGGCCCTCACCAGGTTGCAGATGTCCCTCGCCGGCGCGCCCCAGTCGATGAGCCCGTCCTCGGGCCTCCTCCCGCCGAAGTAGGTGGCCTTCGACTCGTCCTGGGGTATCCTGGGGGCCTTACCGGCCTCGATGAGGGGGAGGCTTCGGGTGAGCACCCTTTCGGCGGCATCGGCCACCTTGAGCATCACCTCCAGGGCGGTGTCCCTCTCACCGATGGGCACCCTCTCCTGGTCGACGATATCACCCTCGTCGGGGCGGGGCGTCATCCAGTGAAGGGTGGCCCCTGTCTCGGTCTCCCCGTGGATTATGGCCCAGTTCACGCAGGCCCTCCCCCGGTACCTGGGCAGCAGGGAACCGTGCATGTTGAAGGCCCCCAGGCGGGGCATGGCGAGGATGGCCGCCGGGATGAGGTCGCGGTAGTAGAAGGAGAAAAGCACCTCCGGCTCCAGGCTCTCCACGAGGGCCGCCGCGCCAGCGTCGCCGAAACCGCGGGGGGTGAAGACGGGTATGCCTCCCGCCACGGCCAGGTCCTTCACGGAGCTGAACCAGGTGTTCTCGTTCCTGTCGTCCTCGTAGGTGAAGACGCCCCTAATATCGGCCCCCAGGCCCATCAGCACCCTGAGGCACCGGTGCCCCACCTCGCTGTAAGCGAAGACGACGGTCCTCGGCCTTTCACTCTTCCTCATCACCGTAGATCCTGTTCACCAGGAACCGGGGCCGTTTGCGTATCTCCTGGAAGATCCGGCCGATGTACTCCCCGGCGATGCCGACGCAGAACATGGTGACCCCCATCAGGAAGAAGTTTATCGTCATCAGGGTGAAAAGGCCTTCCGCCTCGGGCCCCACGAAGAGCCTCCTCAGGACCATGTAGATGGAGAAGACGAAGCTCAGCCCCGCGATCAGGAGCCCCAGCATCGTGACGGCCTGGAGCGGCACCAGGGAGAAACCCGTCATAAGGTCGAAGTTGAGCCTGATGAGCCTGAAGAGGCTGTACTTCGAGGTCCCCAGCTCCCTCTCGGAGTGTCCCACCTCTATCTCCGTCGGGTTGAGGGCGAACTTCTGGGCCAGGGCCGGTATGAAGGTGGTCGACTCGGGGCAGCTGTTGATGAGGTCCACCACCCGCCGGCTGTAGGCCCGCAGCATGCAGCCGTAGTCGTGGAGGTTCAGCCCCGTTATCCTGTTGGTGATCCTGTTGACGACCTTCGAGGCGAACTTCCTGAAGAGGGGGTCCTTCCTGGTGGACCGGATGGTCCCCACCACGTCGTAGCCGGCGTCCATCCTCTCCAGCAGCCGGGGTATCTCCTCGGGTGGGTTCTGCAGGTCGGCGTCCATGGTCACCACGGCGCCGCCCCTCGATACGGAAAACCCCGCCATGATAGCCATGTGCTGGCCGAAGTTGCCGTTGAAGTCCACCACCCTGACGGAGCCGGGGTGCCGGTCGACCTCGCCTAGCAGCAGGGCCAGGGAGCGGTCCCTGCTCCCGTCGTTGACGAAGACCACCTCCCAGCTCTTGCCCAGCCCCTCCATGACGGGGAAAAGCCTTTCGAAAAGGCCGGGGAGGGACTCCTCCTCGTTGAAGACGGGTATCACCACCGAAACGTCCAGGGATGCCTTCTCCAAGGACACTCTCACCTCCCGCAGACCCGCCGGATCGCCTCGATCACGTCGGCCACGTCGCCGTTGGTCATGGCCGGGAAGAGCGGTATCGACACTATCCTGTCGCTGACGAACTCCGCGCCGGGGAAGTCGCCCCTCTTCCAGCCGTACTCCCTCCCGTAGTAGGAGAAGAGGTGCAGCGCCTGGTAGTGAAGGGCCGTTCCGATGTTCAACTCCCTCATTCTGGCCATGAACTCGTCCCGGGAGAAGCCCAGGTAGTCGATATCGATGAGGGGGGTGAGGATGTGCCAGGAGTGGACGTCCCCCTGGGCGGGTTCGGGGGGCAGGGCGAGGCCCGGCAGCCCCTCCAGCCCCTTCCTGTACATATTTACTATCTCCCGCCTCCGGGCGTTGAAGGAAGCCAGCCGGGTCAGCTGGTCGTTCCCGATGGCGGCCTGGATGTCGAGCATGTTGTACTTCAGGCCCGGGAAGAGCAGGTCGTAATGGGGGGTCCCCGTGGCGGCGTAACGGTTCCAGGCACCCTTGCTCATCCCGTGCTGCCTGAGGACGGAGACCCTCTCGGCGGCATCCTCGCAGGCGGTGCAGACCATGCCCCCCTCCCCGGTGGTTATGTTCTTCGTGGGGTGGAAGCTGAAGACGGCGGCCTGCCTCTGCCGCGCCGGGGAGCCGATGGGTCTCCCCCGTCGGGACGCCCCCAGGGCGTGGGCGGCGTCCTCGATGATGACGAGGCCGTTCTTTTCGGCGATCTCCTCAAGGGCCTCCATCTCGCAGGGGCGCCCCGCGAAGTGCACCGGGATGAGGGCCTTCGTCCTCGGGGTGAGGGCCTTCTTCACCAGTTCTGGCCTGATGTTGAACGTCACGGGGTCGATATCGGCCAGCACGGGCCTGGCGCCGGTCAGGATCACCGTGTTGGCCGTCGCGGCGAAGGTCATGGGCGTCGTTATGACCTCGTCGCCGGGCCCGATGCCGAAGGCGAGCAGCGACAGGTGAAGCCCCGCCGTGGCCGAGTTCACCGCCAGCGCGTAGGGCACGCCGAGGTACTCCCCGAAGGACTTCTCGAACTTCAGCGCCTTGGGTCCGGTGGTTATCCACCCCGACCTCAACGAATCCGCCACGTCGGCTATGGCTTCCTCGCTGATATCAGGTTTCGCGAAGGGAAGGAAGGTCTCTCTCATCGTCACGGTTCATCTCCCTTGTTTGTGACCAGCATTTTATCCCCGACCCGCCCCAGGACCATCGGTATGGTCCCGGTCTCCTCTAGAAAGGCGGTGTCCTGTTCGTCCCTCATCACCAGCAGGACCCTCTGGCCCGAGGTCCAGTATCGCCGGAGGAACCCTTCCTGGTCGAGGAACCAGTCGGACTGGTCGCCCCGCTCGGAGCCGAACTCCAGTTCGCCCCGCCAGTCCACCAGGACGATCCTTCTCTTCAGGTAGAAGGGGAGCCCCTGGTCGTAATCCCGGTACTGGACGACCACGTCCTCCGGGCGGGCGTGGCTTTTTATGGCCGATGCCAGGTCCCTGGCGCTCATGATCCTGTCGTAGAAGCCGAAGACATTCTTGAAGGTCGCTATATTCAAAAAGGCGAAGACGCAGAGGGCCAGCACCACCTTCCTGGACTCCCCCTTCAGGTAATAGGCCCAGGAGAGGATCACCAGCAGTATCAGCACCGCCGCCACGGGGGCCACGAAGGGCAGCAGCTCCTTGCCGTACCGCTGGTCGAGAAAAGGGTAGGCGGCGGCCGCCACCCCGAAGGTCGCCAGCACCAGGCTGTTCAGGAGCAGCCCCAACCCCAGGGGCCTGCTCTTGCCCCTGTCCATGTGGAGGTCGAGGAAGGTGCCCATCATGATGGCCAGGGGGGGCATCACCGGCACGATATAGGGTACAAGCTTGGAACTGGAGAGGGAGAAGAAAAGGAAAATGACGCCGAACCAGAGCAGGAGGAAGATCCTCCCCCGGTCCTGGCGGGTCGGGCTGGAGGCCGACGAGGGCAGCGAAGCGCTTATCGCGCCGGGGAGGAAACCGGCCCAGGGGATGGAGCCCACTATGATTATCGGGATGAACCACCACCAGGGCTCGAAGCGGCCGTGCATCCTGGTCGTGTAACGGAGGAAATGCTCCTGGATGAAGAAGAAGTGGAAAAAGTCCGGGTTCTTCAGGCAGACGAGGACGTACCACGGCGCCGCCACCAGGAAAAAGAGCGCCAGGCCCGGCAGGTAGAGCGCCTCCCTGATGACCTCCCATTTGCGGGTCAGCACGATCCACCAGAAAGCGACCCCCGCGGGCAGCACCACGCCCACCAGGCCCTTGGTCAACAGGGCCAGGGCCATGCCCAGGTAGAACAGGGTGAAGTACCTCCTGTCCCGCCTGTAGCCCATCCAGAAACCGGCCATCGACAGGGTCATGAAGAAGGAAAGGGGCATATCGGTGATGTTGATCTGCCCCACGGCGAAGTACACCAGCGAGGTGGCCAGGACCCAGGCCGACAGGAAGGCCGCCCTGGGGCCGTTCATCCTGTCCGCCAGCCAGTAGGTGATCATCACCCCTGCCATGGCCAGGAAGGCCGGGAAGAACCGGGCGGCGAACTCGTTCTGACCCAGCACCTTGAAGGAGAGGGCCGTGAGCCAGTAGTGGAGGACCGGCTTCTCGAAGTAGGCCACGTAGTTCAGGCGGGGGGTGATGAAGTCCCCGCTCTCGAGCATCTCCCTGGGGATCTCCGAGTACCGCCCCTCGTCGGGGTCGAGCAGACCGTGACTCCCGAGGGCTACGAGGTACAGTATTGATATGAGGGCCAGGAGGAACAGCAGGTTCTTTCTATGAGAAGAGAACAAGGGACACGGCCTCCCAGGCGGGGTTCTTCAGACCAGGGGCGCTAAGAGCGCGAACATGGATTATTATAACGGTATAGACCGATGAATTACCAACCGCGGGAGGTGCTCCGCCATGGACCGGCTCGGCATGCTCATGATCCTGGGCTCCGCCCTTTTCAACGCCACGGCCAGCAGCATGATGAAGATCGGCTTCGGCCACCAGCAGGACCTGCTGGAAAGAGGCTTCGCCGCGGCCGTGTTCCGCATAGCCGGCAACCCCTGGGCCGTGACGGGAGTGGTCTGCTTCGGCGTCTCCTTCATGTTCATGAGCGCGGCCCTGACGAGGGTGGACCTGTCGGTCGCCTACCCGGTCATGTCGGGGCTGGTCTTCATACTCGTCCTGGGGGTGTCGTCCATCTTCTTCGCAGAGCAGGTCACCCTCGTGAGGTTGATCGGGGTTTTCCTGATCCTGTCGGGCGTGCTTGTCATAAGCAGGTAGGGAACGGACCGGAGAGGGCCGCCTTTGACCTGCCGCCTTGCTTTTGGTCTTCCGTCTCCCGCTCTTAAGGTTTGGCCTTGCCCCTTCGATTCACGGTTCACGATTTACGGTCTCTTACGCCTTTTCTTTTACGATTCCCGATTTACGATTCACGGTCCCTTACGCCTTATGGTTTTGCCTTGGTTCTTGCGATTCCCGATTCCCGATTCACGGCCCCTTACGCCTTTTGGTTTTGCCTTGGTTCTTGCGATTCACGATTAACGATTTACGATTCACGGTCCCTTACGCCTTGTTTTCAAATCCATTCCCGCCCCTGGAGGTATATCCATGAAAGTCTGCATCATCGGAACCGGGTACGTCGGCCTCGTCACCGGGGCCTGCCTCGCCGAGAACGGCAACGACGTCTGGTGCGTCGACGTCGACCATTCCAAGATCGAGGGCCTGATGGAGGGTAAGGTCTCCATCTACGAGCCCGGTCTCGAGGACATGGTCAAAAGGAACCTCTCCGAAGGCCGTCTCCGTTTCACGACGGACCTGGAGGAGGCCCTCCGCCCCAGCCTCTTCGTCTTCATCGCCGTGGGTACGCCCCCAAGAGAGGACGGCTGCGCCGACCTGACCCACGTCTACGAGGTCGCTTCCCGCGTCGGCGGGCTCATGGAGACCGCCAAGATCATCGTCGCCAAGTCGACCATACCCGTGGGGACCACCGCCGAGATCAGGAGGATCATCGGGGAAAAACTGGCCGAGCGGGGGCTGCGGGACCTCGACTTCGACGTGGCCTTCTGCCCCGAGTTTCTCAAGGAGGGCGCTGCCGTGGAGGACTGCCTCCGCCCCGACAGGATCATAATAGGGACCGAACGGGAGGATACCGACAAGCTGCTCAGGGAGCTCTTCGCCCCCTTCGTCATGAGGGAGGACCGTTTCTACACCATGTCCATACCCTCGGCGGAGATGACCAAGTACGCCTCCAACGCGATGCTCGCCACGAGGATCAGCTTCATGAACGAGCTCTCCCGCCTCTGCGAAAAGGTCGGCGCCGACGTGGGAGAGGTCCGCATCGGCATGGGCACCGACAGCAGGATCGGCTCCTCCTTCCTCTACGCCGGCCTTGGCTACGGGGGCTCCTGTTTCCCCAAGGACGTCCGGGCCCTCATCCGGAGCGCCTCGGCCAGGGGGGTCGACCTGGCCATCCTCAGGGCCGTCGAGGAGGCCAACAGGGCCCAGGGGCGGTTCTTCCTGGAAAAAATTACGGGCCACTTCGGTGAGGACCTGGGCGGGAGAACCTTCGCCATCTGGGGGCTCAGTTTCAAGCCCCACACCGACGATATGAGGGAGGCGCCCTCCCTCGCCCTGGCCGAGGCCCTCTTGTCACGGGGCGCCCTCTTGAGGGCCTACGACCCGGTGGCCATGGAAAAGGCCAGGGCCCTGCTCCCCGACGACGGCTCGGTGACCTTCTGTGCCGACTTCTACGAGGCCCTCGAGGGGGCCGACGCCCTCGTCCTGGTCACGGAGTGGCCCCAGTTCCGGAGGCCCGACTGGGACAGGGTCAAGAGCGCCATGAAGCCCGCCCCGGCGGTCTTCGACGGCCGCAACCAGCTCTCGCCGGAGCGCGTGAGAGCCCTGGGGTTCTCCTACTACGGGGTAGGGAGAAGATGAACGTGAATCGTGAACCGTAATTTCGATTCACGATTCACGAATTACGATTCACGATTCACGATCCACGATCCCCGATGCTACTTTTTCTTCAGCTGCTTCACCACGTCGATGACGGTGCCATCGCGGTATTCTACGACGCCGATGATCCGGTCCTCCGTCTCGACGGGGGTCATCGGCCCTGTCAATTCCTGGGCCTTTTCCACCAGTTCGTCCATGGTGACCAGCGGGACGTCGCCGGCTTCCCTGGCGGCGTCGATGAGGTCCTGCCTCCTGGGGTTGACGGCCACGCCGAACTCCGTGACCACGGCGTCCACCACCTCGCCCGGCGTGCTGACGGTGTAGACCGAGTCGACGGCGCAGGGTATCCGCCCGCGGAGCAGCGGGGTGGTGATGATGGTCAGCTGCGCCCCGGCGGCGGTGTCCTGGTGCCCCCCGATACCGTGGAGCATCGCCCCGTCGGCCTCGGTGTTGACGTTCACGTTGAAATCCCTGTCCACCTCGGTAGCGCCGAGGACCACCGTGTCGAGCATGTTGACGGCGCACCCCGCGTTCCAGGGGTTGGCGTACCAGTCGGCCGAGATCTCCACGTGGTTGGGGTTCTCGGCGATGGACTTCACCGCTGCGAGGTCGAAGGACTGGACGTCCAGCAGCCTCTCGAAGAGCCCCTCCTTCATCATGTCTACGAAGAACTCGGTGATGCCCCCGAGCCCGAAACTGCCCTTAATCCCCCGCTCCCGCATGGCTTCCCTGACGTAGGCTGCCACGGCGAGGGAGATGCCCCCCGCCCCGGTCTGGAAGGAAATGCCGTCCTTGAAATAGGGGGTCGCCTCGATCAGTTTCGCGGCGTTACGGGCTATCAGCAGCCTCATGGGGTCCCTGGTCACCCTGGTGGTACCGCTGACGATGCCGGCGGGGTCCCCGATCTTGTCCACGGGGACCACGAAGTCGACGAAGAACTGGGGGATCTGGATGCAGGGCGCCGGGTAGTTGACCAGGTTGTCCGTGACGGCCACCACGCACTGGGCGTAGTGGGCGTCGCTGTGGGCGTACCCCAGGGACCCGCAGGCCGACCTGCCGACGGCTCCCGTCAGGTTGCCGTAATTGTCCGCCGTGGGGGCGGCGATGAAGGCCACGTCGATGACCACGTCGCCGCTGGTCACGGCCCTGGGGCGTCCGCCGTGGCTCCTCAGGACGACGGGGACGCTGAACCCCCCCTCCGAGGCGAGCTGCCCGATGGGTCCGTTGACGGAGCCCATGATCTGGCGGATGACCCCGTTCTGGATATGTTTCGTCAGGTGCTTGTGGACCTTGAAGAGGGCCGTGGGGAAGATCACCAGGTCACGGATGCCCATCTCGGCGCAGGCGTCGATGACGGCGTTGACCACGTAGTCTCCGTCGCGGAGGTGGTGGTGGAAGGATACGGTCATCCCGCTCTTGAGCCCCGAGGCGCTGATGGCCGCCTTGAGGTCGGGCAGGGTCTTGTCCCTCCTGGTGTTGAAGGCGGCCCTGTTCCTCTTGCCGAACCGGCAACCCTCGGGGGGTCTCCTGTCGTGGCCCTTGAAGTGACGGACCTCCCCGTAACCGGGGATCGTATCGGGAATATTGCGTCCCGCGGCGTTTATTGTCATGCTTTCTCACCTCCGGCTTTCAGACCAGCCCGCTGGAGGGTGTACTCCGCCCTCTTGACCACGGGCTTGTCGACCATTCTTCCGTCGACCTGGACCGCCCCAAGCCCCCTGGCGGCGGCTTCAGCGGCGGCCTCGACGATCTTTTTGGCCTGTTCGATCTCCTTGGCCGTCGGCGTGAAGACATCGTGGACCACCGGTATCTGGTTCGGGTGTATGACGCTCTTGCCCTGGAAGCCCAGCTGCTTGACCCACTCCGTTTCCCGCCTCAGCCCCGCGTCGTCGGTTATGTCGGCGTAGACCGTGTCCAGGGCGTCGACGCCGGCGGCGTGGGCGGCCAAGGCTATCATCCTCCTGGGGCCGATGAGCTCCTCGCTGTTCTCGGAACGGGTCGTCTTCAGGTCCGCCCGGAGGTCCTCCCCACCGGGGCAGATGGCGGCCACCCTTTTCGAGGCCCTGGCTATGTCGAAGGCCCTCCAGACGCCCAGGGCCGTCTCGAGCAGGCAGAAGATCAAGGTCCTGCCCACCGGTATCCTGGCCTTGCTCTCGATCTGGGATAGGGCCTCGTCCATGAGGGCGATGTCCTTGGGGTCCTCCACCTTGGGTATGCGGATGCCGTCGATACCGCAGGGCACGACGGTCTCGATGTCGGTCTTCCAGTACTCCGTGTCCATGCCGTTGATCCTCACGGTGACCTCGCAATCGCCGAAGTCGCCCCTTTTCAGGACATCCCTGACGAGGATCCTGGCCGCGTCCTTTTCGCTCATCGCCACGGCGTCCTCCAGGTCCAGGATGACGCCGTCGGGGCCGAAGAGGTGCCCCCGGAGGAGCATGTTCGGGTTGTTCCCGGGCAGATACAGCTTGGTCCTTCTCAGCCTCATGGGGTCCTCACCCCCGCAAACCGCCTCACGGCCGCCTCGACCCTGGCCTTCAGTACCAGGTCGCCGGCCCCGTTGTCCTGGATGGAGACGGAAATATCGCGGACACCCAGGTCCTTCAGGGTGTCCTTTGTCGCCTTCAACATCGCCTCGCCGAAGCGGACGATGCTCGCTCCCTCCATGGCGATGGATATGCCCCGCCCCTTTTCCGTCTCGGTAACGGTGACGATGCAGTCCATCGACTCGAGGGTCCCTGCCTGGGCAGTTTTCATATTCTTACCTCCAGGGACCGGGATGGGGGAGGGAGCCCTCACCCGGTCGGTATCATTTGGGACAATATCTTTTGGCCGCCCCGAAGCGCCGGGGCCCACCCGAAGGTGAGCCCCGGGCTCAAGGTCTTTCTTTTGAGGCACTGCTTTTCCCGGTATGTCGCTCCTACTTCTGGACCAGGTGCTCCCAGGCGCACATTTCGCGGGCCTTGGCGCAGATCGCGTCGGCCTTCTTGTCGAAGTCGGGGTCGATCTTCGAGGCGATGGCCTTGGCCATGTCGAGGGTCGAGACGGCCTTCTTCTCCCAGTCCTTGTCGGCCTTGTCGTCGCGCCAGATGTCGTAGGTGAGGTACTTGCTCTCAACGAGCACGTCGCCGATGGCCTTCTCGAGCCTGGCCGCGTGGTCCTTGAGGCCGAGGTACTCGAGCATCATGACCCCGGTGATCAGGAGGCCGCAGGGGTTGATCTTGTACTGGTGGGCGTACTTCGGCACCGAACCGTGGCTGGGCTCGAAGAGGGCGGCCTTCTCGCCGATGTTGCCGCTGGGCGCGAAGCCCATGCCGCCGACCAGCTGGGAGGCCTCGTCGGAGAGGATATCGCCGAAGACGTTGGAGGTGACGATGACCTGGTAGTCCTGGGGGTTCTTGATGAGCCACATCGCCGTGGCATCGGCGTTCTCCTCGCGGGCGACGATGTCGGGGTACTCCTTGGCTATCTCGAGGAAGCGCTCCTTCATCAGCCCGTCGGTGGCCCTGATGACGTTGGCCTTGTTGCAGTTGACCACGCTCTTCAGGCCGTTGGCCTTGGCGTACTCGAAGGCGGCCCTGATGATCCTGTCGCAGCCCTCCTTGGAGTAGACCCGCCAGGAGACGGCCACCTCCTCCTTGTCCTTGAAGCGCTCCATCCCCGGGTGAAGGTCGAACATCTCGCGGGGGAGGGGACGCCACTCCACGGCCGAGTAGAGGTCCTCGGTGTTCTCCCGGAAGAGCTTGATGTCGATCTTCGGGTCGCCCTTCAGGGGGCACTCGAGCCCCGGCATCAGTTTCGCCGGCCTGAAGTTGATGTAGAGGTCGAAGATCTGCCTCATCTGGAGGATGGCCGACTTGAAGCCCTTCACGCCCGCCTTGGAGGTGATGGCGGCCATGAAGGTGGCGTCGGTGTCCCTGACCTTGTCGATGGTCTCCTGGGGTACGGTGTTTCTTCTCTTGTCCCCCTCGGGGAATTCCTTGCAGGACTTCTCCCACATGCTCCATCCCATGTCGGCCCTAACCCAGTCGATGGGGGGATTGAGGGCCTGCATGACGATCATGGCGGCTTCCATTACGTCGTAGCCGGAGTCGTCGCCGGGGATATAGCAGACCTGGTAGCGGTCCTTCTTTTCCTTCACCTGCATCACATTTCTTGCCATGTGCACTTCCCCCTCCTGGTTTCATCAAAGGCGGACCGAAAACGCGCCCTCACCGCCGGCTGGGATATCTTTCCCGCTTCTTGTGTTGCGACCCGCCTTTGCCCTAAATTTTTACAGTCCTTGCCCTTGCTTTTCGCCTTACGCTTTTGCCTTTACTCTTTCGATTCCCGATTTCCGATTTACGTTTTACGGGTTTTGCCCTTTCGATTCCCGATTCCCGATTCACGATTTACGATTCACGGGTTCTGCCCTTCCTGCTTCCTGTCGCCTGTCTCCTGTCGTCTTGCCCTTCCGTCTTACGTCTTCCGTCTTACGCTTTTGCTTTTACGTCTTTCGTCTCACGTCTTACGTCTTACGTCTTACGTCTCACGCTTTTGCCTTGGCTCTTTCGATTCCCGATTTCCGATTCACGTTTTACGGGTTTTGCTCTTTCGATTCACGATTCACGATTTACGATTCACGGTTTCTTTCGCCCTTACAACCCCAAACTCTTCTTCACGTGGGGTATCAGCCCTCCGTCCTCGATCAGGCCCTTGACGAAATCGGGGTAGGGCGGGAACTTGAAGGTCCCCTTGGGGGTGACGATCTCACTCTTGTCGAAGTCGACGGTGACCTCATCGCCCTTCTCGAGGGCGTCGACGGCCTCGGGGCTCACCACGATGGGCAGGCCCTCGTTCAGGGCGTTGCGGTAGTAGATCCTGGCGAAACCCTTGGCGATGATGGCCCCGATCCCCCGCATCTTGATGCAGGTGACGGCCTGTTCCCGGGAGGAGCCGCAGCCCCAGTTCTTGCCGCCGACGATGATGTCGCCCGGCTGGGCGTTCTTGGTGAACTCGGGGTCGAGGTCTTCGAGGGCGTACTTGCCCATCTCGTTACGGTCCGAGACGGTGTAGGTGTATTTCCCCGGGAATATGACGTCGGTGTTGATGTCGTCGCCGTACTTCCAGACCTTTCCTGTGACCTTCATGGCGCTAAAGCACCTCCCTGGGATCGGATATCTCGCCCTTTAAAGCGGAGGCGGCGACCGTCATGGGGCTGGCCAGGTAGATGAAGCTGTCCTTGTTGCCCATGCGGCCCTTGAAGTTCCTGTTGGCCGTCGAGATGCAGGTCTCACCCGGCGCCAGTATCCCCTCGTGGTTGCCCATGCAGGGTCCGCAACCCGGGTTTACGATGACGCACCCGGCGTCGAGGAAGACCTCGATGAGCCCTTCTTCCAGCGCCTGGCGGTAGACCGTCCAGGAGGCCGGCAGCACGATGGTCCTCACGGCCACTTCCTTGCCCTTCAGGATACCTGCGGCAAGCCGCAGGTCCTCGATGCGGGCGTTGGTGCAGCTCCCGAGGAAGGCCTGGTGGATGGGTGTGCCCTTGACCTCGTCGATGGGGGCGTAGTTGTCCACCGTGTGGGGTTTGGCGACGGCGGGGACCAGGTCACCCAGGTCGTAGTGCAGTTCCTTGGCGTAGACCGCGTCATCGTCGGCCCAGATGGCCTCCCACTGGTCCGTCTTTGCTATGGGCTTGATGAAGTCCAGGACCTTCTGGTCCGGGGGGCAGACGGCGTTTTTGGCGCCGACCTCGATCCCCATGTTGCAGAGGGTCATCCTCTCGGATAGAGACATCTCTTCGATGGCCGGGCCGTGGAACTCGATGGACATGTAGTCGGCCCCGTCGGCCTTTATGTCGCCCGCGATCTTGAGTATCAGGTCTTTGGCGGAGACGCCCTTCTTGAACTTGCCAGTCACGGTGATCTTCATCGATTCAGGGACGCGGAACCAGATCTGCCCCGTCGCCCAGGTGGCGGCCATCTCGCTGCGGCCTATCCCCGTGGAGAAGGTGCCGAAGGCGCCGTAGGTGCAGGTGTGGCTGTCGCTGCCCACGACGATCAAGCCCGGGAGGGCGAAGCCTTCCTCGCACATGATCTGGTGGCAGACGCCGCCCTTGCTCGTCACGTCGTAGAAGTACCGGATCCCTTGTTCCTTGACCACCTGGCGGATCTTCATGTGGTTCTCGGCGTGCTTATCCGTCGGCGCGGGGATGGCGTGGTCCAGGATGAACACCAGGTGGTCGGGTTTCCAGACCTTCTTGACGCCTATCTTCTCGAAGGTGCCCCAGATGGGCGCGGCGTTGTCGTGGCTCATGCAGAAGTGAGGCTCGACGATGACGACCTGTCCGGCGGAAACGGGCTCGCCGGCAGCCTTGCCCAGTACCTTTTCAGCGAATGTCTTTCCCATGCCGACCCCCTCCTACTTGCCCGCGGCTTTTTCCTTGAGGTACTCGATGAGGCCGCCGGCCTTCATGATGTCCATCTCGAGGTCCGCGACGGCGTCGCCGTGGAAGGAGTTGCCGTTGGTGATGTCCTTGATCTCGCCCTTCTCCAGGTCGACCTCGAGCTCGTCGCCGTCCTTGATCTTGCCGTCCTTGATGGCCTGGCTAAGGCCGTTCACGAAGAGGACCGGGTAGCCGTTGTTTATGGCGTTGCGGTAGTAGATGCGCGAGAAGGACTCGGCCAGTACGACGGGTATGCCGGCGTACTTCAGGCAGTAGACGGCGTGCTCCCGGGAGGAGCCGCACCCGAAGTTGGTGCCGGCCACGATGAAGTCCCCCTCCTTCACCTCTTTCGCGAAATTCTCCTTGCCGGGGTAGTACTCGAAGGAGTACTGCGGCATCTTCTTCGGGTCGGTCTCGGCCAGGTACTTGTTGTGGTAGATGAGGTCCGTATCGACGTCATCCCCGAACACCCAGGCCCTTCCGCGAAGGATCTTCTTTTCCATTCTTCCCCAACCTCCCTATCCGAGGATATCCCTGGGATCTGTGATCTTGCCCCGCACGGCGGTGGCCATGGCCGTCATCGGGCTCGCCAGGTAGGTGTGGCTCCCCTTGCCGACCTTGCCGATAAAGTTCCGGTTCGTCGTTGACATGCCCACATCGCCGCTCGGCAGGGCGCCGTAGTGCTCGGCGGTGCAGAGCGCGCAGGTCGGGTTGGTGAAGATGACCCCCGCCTCGAGGAACTTCTGGATGTAACCGGCTTTGGCGCACTGCAGCATGACTTCCCGGGTGGCCGGAGTGACGATGGCGCGCATGCCCGGGGCCACCTTGAAGCCGCCCGCCTTGAGGACCTCGAAAGCCGCCGTGATGTCCTCGAAGCGCCCGTTGGAGCAGGATCCGATATGGACCTGGTCCACGTGCTCCCCGGCGACCTCGCGGACCTTTTTCACGTTGTCCGGCGCGTCGGGGCAGGATGTCATCGGCTCGAGGTCGTCCACGTTGAACTCCAGTTCCTTGACGTAGACGGCGTCGGGATCGGCCGCGAGGGTCTTGACCCTCTCTTTGACCTCGTTGCCGGCTCTGCCGACCAGCCAGTCCAGGACCTCGCCGTTGGGCATGATGAGCCCCACCTTGCCGCTCATCTCGGTGACCATGGAGCAGAGGGTTATCCTCTCGGCCAGGGACGAGTTCTCGATGGTCTCTCCGTAGAACTCGGTGGCCAGGAAGAACATCCCGTCGGCACCGAGGGTCCCCACGATGTGGGTCAGCAGGTCGCGCATGCAGACGCCCTTTTTGAACTTGCCCGTGACGGTGATCTTCATCGTCTCGGGGACGCGGAACCAGTTGGTCCCCTCGAACCAGGAGGCCACGATGTCGGTGTTCCCCACGCCGGTGGCGAAGGCGCCCACCCCGCCGAGAAGGTTCATGTGGCTGTCGGTCCCCAGGATCACGTCGCCCGGTTTCACCAGGCCGTTTTCGAGCAGGACGTGCTGGCCTATACCCCAGTCCACGTCGAAGACCTTCGTGATGCCCTGCTTCTTGGCGAATTCACGGATGATCTTCTGGTTGTTGGAAACCTTTTCCGAATGGGACGGGGCCTGGAGGTCGAAGGTGAAGGCCACCTTGTCAGGGTTCCAGACCTTGCCCTTTTTGTCCGTCACTTCCTCGAACTGCAGCACGCAGTTGGCCCCGCCGAAGTCGCGGGCCGTCGACAGGTCGATATCGCACCAGACCCTCTCGCCGACCTTGACCTCCCGACCGGCCGCCCGCCGGATGATCTTCTCGATCATCGTTTTGCCCATGGGTCATGCACCTCCTGTTTGTTGGTCGTCCTTGCTAGAGAAGCCCCAGGAACGACTTGATGGTCTCGAAGTTGATGAAATCGCACTTGTTGATGACCACCGCCTCGGGGCAGCGGTAACCGCCGTCGCCCTCCTTGGCGTGGACGGCGATGCAGTGGCATATCCTGGTGGGGATGCCGTTCCGCATGGCCAGGCCGACGCCGGAGAAGGGGTGCCGGAGGTCCTTGCCCATCTGGGACTTCACGATCTTGCCATCCTTCTTCTCGTACTCCACCAGTTTGCCCACGTCGTGGAGGATGGCGCCGGCGATGAGGGTGTCGTAGTCAAGTTTGAAACCGCCGTTCTTCTCGTAGAGGGGGTTGTACTCGTCGTAGATGGCCTTGGCCATCCTCGTCACGCCCCGGTTGTGGACGTTAAGGGAAGCGGGGCAGTCGGGGATGAGGAGGGTGAAGGGTATCTTCTCCATATCCTCGGGTTCCCAACCGCCGGTCTTGAGGGCGTCCTCCATGGTGTCGATCACCTTTTCCCTGAGCCCCTTGTCCTGGACCCAGTCGATCTCCGGGAAAACCTTCACGATCCTGTCTCTCATGTTGCATCCCTCCAATGGATGTTTTGAAATTCTGGCGCCTCTATCAATTACTTGACCTCAAGGGCCAGCGCTTCCTGCAGGGTTTTGTAGATCCTCTCGATGTGGCCCGCGGCCAGCGCCTGGGCGGCGGCCACGTCGTGGTCGGTGATCGCCTCGTAGATGGCCCGGTGCTCGTTGAGGAAGGCTTCCTTGTCGGAGAGGAGCGAGTAGATCCTCTCGTGGGTGGCCATGATCAGGTTGAAGGTCATCTTCACGATGTTTATGAAGACAAAATTCCGGGTCGCCTCGGAGAGCACCAGGTGGAAGTCGAAGTCGTCCTGAGAGCGCTTCTCGATATCCTCCAGGTTTTTCTCGGTCCTGGAGAGGACTTTCCGCAATTTCATCAGGTCCGAGGGCATGGCGTGCATCGCCGCGGCTCCGGCGATGGCCGGGTCGAGCACCCTGCGGGCCTCCATCAGTTCGAGCACGGCCTCATCCTCGAGGGGCATGTTCCGCGAATCGGCCGCTTCGCCCCTGGGTTTCCGGACGAAGCGACCCTTACCGGGGACGCTGTCGATGAGCCCCAGCAGCTCCATGACCCTGAAGGCCTCCCTGAGGGAACTCCTGCTCACGCCCATCTCGGCCATGAGCTGCCGCTCGGGGGGGAGCGGGTCCCCCGGCAGGAGCTCACCGGAGGCGATGAGGTCCTTGAGTTCCTCGACCACCTGTTCGTAGATCCTGGTGTGGCGGAGTCTTTTTTCGATCATTTCTCGACCTCCCCGGTGGACCACCCAGTACACTTTATATACCAGGTAGACCTTTTGTGCAAGAGTTCGCAATAAGACTAAATGTTCAGACTTCATAAACGATTTCCACCGGGAGCGGCGAGGATTGCATACAAAAGTTTGACAGCTCCCTTTCGTTCAACTATTATTGCCCGGTCCTGGGGGCGCAGAATCGAAAATTTAATGTTCCATTGGGATTCTTCGGCTCATTTCGTGGCTCTTCCCGGGGACCATCGGTGGATCTTTCAATTGGTTTTCCCCTTTCAACTCCCCCTTCACCCCCTGCGGAGAGCACACGTCTTGTCCGGCCCAAGGGGCCGGGTTCAGCCGGGGACTGCGTCCCTGGAAGGCAGTTCGGCATGCGTCAATCAAAGGAGGGATTCTGTCATGAAAGCAGGACGAAAAGGCGCATTGATCCTGGCACTGGTTCTTGCCGTCGTGACGGGGCTGACCTCAGTTCCCGCCGCAATCGCAGCCGAAAGGGTGGTACTGGTTGACTTCAGCTGGAGCAGCGTACAGGTCCATGACCGTATCGCCGGCTTCATACTGGAGCATGGCTATGGTTTCTCCCCGGAGTACCTCTTCGCCGAGTCGGTGCCGGGCCTCACGGGCCTGCAGCAGGGCGATGTGGACATAGCCATGGAGGTGTGGGTGGACAATCTACTTGAATGGTACACCGACGCCGTCGAGGAGACCGGCCAGGTCCTTGACCTGGGCTCCATCTTCCCCGACGCGCCCCAGGGGTGGTACGTCCCCGCCTACATGATCAAGGGCGACGAAAAGCGGGGGATAAAGGCGACGACCCCCGATCTCAAGTCCGTATTCGACCTGCCCAAGTACTGGGAGGCCTTCAAGGATCCCGAGGTGCCTGGTAAGGGGCGCTTCTACAATGCTATCCCCGGGTGGGTGGTGCACGACATAAACCTGAAAAAACTCGAGACCTACGGGCTATCCGACAGTTACACCGTCTTCGACCCCGGTTCCCAGATGGCTCTCCAGACGGCCATCGTATCGGCCTACGAAAAGGGGCAGCCCGTGCTCGCTTATTACTGGGAGCCCGAGTGGATCATGGGGTTGCTCGACATGGTGATGCTCGAGGAACCGCCCTATGACCCTGACCGGTGGGGTGAGGGCAAGGACTACGGCTGCGCCTTCCCCGCCGCCAGGGTGCACAAGGGCATCAACACCAAGTTTGCCGAAAAGCACCCCGAGGTCGTGGAGTTCCTGGAAAAGTACGAGACCACGCTGGCCCAGAACAACGAAGTGCTGGCTTTCATGGAGCAGGAGGAGGCCACCGTTGAGGAGGCCGCCGCCTGGTTCCTCACCAATTACAAGGATGTCTGGAAGTCATGGCTCCCCGGCGACGTGGCCGGGAAGGTCGAGGCAGCCCTGGCGAAGCTGTAGAATCCCGTGATGGAAAATATTATTGAAGTGAAGGACCTCTGGGAGGTCTACTCGGAAAAAGAAGTCTTTTTCGACGTGGACGACCGGGACCTGATCGCGGCGCTGGACGAGTCCAACGAAACGGTCGTCGCCGTTAGGGGCGTATCCTTCACCGTCAAACCCGGCGAGGTCTTCATCGTCATGGGCCTCTCCGGGAGCGGCAAATCGACACTTATCCGGTGCCTCCTGAGGCTGGTCGAGATATCCTGGGGCGAGGTCCGGATAAACGGCCAGGACGTAACGGCCATGAATATGAAGGAACTCACCGAGTTCCGCCGCCACGAGGTGGCGATGGTCTTCCAGCACTACGGCCTGCTCCCCCATAAGACGGTCCTGGAGAACGCGGCCTTTGGACTCAAGCTCAGGGGCGTGCCGAAAAAGGAGCGCCGCGAGAGGGCTTACGAGAGCCTGAAGGCGGTCGGCCTCGAGGACTGGGTCGACTATTACCCGGCTTCCCTGAGTGGAGGCATGCTCCAGAGGGTGGGCATAGCCCGGGCCCTCGTGGCCGACACCCCGATCCTCCTGATGGACGAGCCCTTCAGCGGCCTTGACCCCCTCATCCGACGGGAGATGCAGGACGAACTCCTGAGGATCCAGCAGGAGTACCAGAAGACGATATTCTTCGTCACCCACGACCTCGACGAGGCCATGCGGCTCGGCGACAGGATGGCCGTGATGCGCAACGGCGAGATCGTCCAGATAGGCAGGCCGGCGGAGGTCTTCGCCCGGCCCGCCGATGATTACGTGGCACGCTTCGTCCAGGACAAGAGGGACGAGATCCGCAGGGCCGACGAACAGATGGCCGCCATGGCGGCGTCCCAGGCGGAAAGGGTGGGGATCGGCGATGTTTCCTGAAGCCCTGAAATACTCCGTCGCGAAGAGCGTCAATCATGCCATCAAGTGGCTGCTCAACACCCACGGGTCCGCCTTCGACCACTTCTCCTCCGGCATACTGGGGCTCCTCCTGCGGGTGCAGGGCGTACTGGTCGTCATACCCTGGTGGGCCTACCTGGTAGTTGTCGCCCTCATGGCGTGGATAGCCACGAAAAAGATACTCCCCACGATCATCCTCGCGGCCCTTCCCCTGGTCATCGGGATCTTCGGTCTCTGGGCGCTGGCCATCGAGACCTTGGCCCTGGTGATTACCTCGGTGGTCATAGCCCTCATCATCGGGATACCCTTAGGCGTCGTCATGGGCGAACTGCCCCTCTTCGCCGGCTTCATCCAGCCGGTGCTGGACGCCATGCAGACCATGCCCAGCTTCGTCTACCTCATCCCGGCCATGATGCTCTTCGGCCTGGGGAAGGTCCCGGCGGTGATAGCCACGCTGATCTATTCCCTCCCTCCGGTGATGAGGCTCACTTGCCTGGGCCTGCGGCAGGTCCCGGCCCCGGCCCAGGAGGCGGCCAGGGCCTACGGCGCCACCCGGTGGCAGCTGCTCAAGGAGGTTCGCATACCCCTGGCCATGCCGTCGATCCTCGCCGGTGTCAACCAGACCACGATGATGGCCCTAGCCATGGTAGTCATCGCCTCCATGATCGGGGCCAGGGGCCTCGGCCAGGAGGTCCTCATGGCCATCAACCGCATCGACGTGGGTCGCGGCTTCGAGGCGGGGATCTCCATCGTCATCATGGGCATCGTCATCGACCGCATCACCCAGGGCCTCGCCAGGAAGTGGGACCCCAACAACAAGTGATTGGGGTCAGACCTTGACGGGCTGTTGCTCAATTAAGCCCCCTGAGTTCTGTAAAAAGCGGGTCAAGCTGGACAGATGATCACTTGTCCCTTGTGAGCAAAGCTGAATCGTTTGAGAATCTTTGAAAAAAGAACAAGGGCCCTGGTATGAGCCACCTTCAGGACCCGGGCTATCATTGCCGGGTCCTTCACGGGCCCTCCGCCCCGCTTCAA
>Ga0255342_1000097_pt1 | contig 156464 bp, 137 predicted proteins | sample wastewater_treat_3_FD_192416 | JGI IMG/M metagenome (GOLD analysis project Ga0255342, IMG submission 192416) | Wastewater microbial communities from Lulu Island WWTP, Vancouver, Canada - plant14 | ecosystem: Engineered > WWTP > Wastewater > Unclassified | place: Canada: Vancouver, British...
TAACCTCAATTCTTGTCGCCATTGATACTTTCCCTTTCATTCAATCAGCATACTCTTTTCGCGCTCATTCTTATTTGAGGCAACACTGTCTCTTCGCGCTCATTTTATATAAGGTACGCCGCTCCCTTGACAGTTCCGCACATCCTACTTTATGATACGCGTATTAGGGAAGGAGGAACCGACATGAAATATTTCGTTTGTAAAAAATGTGGAAACATCATCACCTATGCGTATAATTCCAAGGTGCCGGTGGTTTGCTGCGGCGAAAAAATGCAGGAGATGGTCGCGGGCACCGTGGACGCTTCCAGGGAGAAGCACGTCCCTGAAATCAGCATTCAGGACAACCTGGTGACCGTCAGGGTGGGCGCTGTGACACATCCCATGGAAGAAAAGCACTACATCACCTTTATCTCGCTGGAAACCACTGCGGGCTGCCAGCGCAAGTCCCTCAAGCCCGGCGAGGCGCCTGAGGCTGTTTTTGCCCTGGCTCCGGGCGTGAGGGCTGTTGCTGCCTATGAGCATTGCAACCTTCATGGCCTTTGGAAGGCTGAAGCATAAACAAGGAGAAGCTGCCAATGAAAAAATACGTATGCGATGTCTGCGGCTGGGTGTATGACGAGGCGGAAGGCTATCCGGACGAGGGCTATGCGCCCGGCACCAAGTGGGAAGATCTGCCTGATGATTTTGAGTGTCCGCTCTGCGGGGCCGACAAGGACCTGTTCAGCCCGGTAGAATAAGCGCCACCGGGACATGGCTGTCCACGATGCGCCGTACCCGCGGCAGTGAATTATTTTCATCAATCGCACCCGGAAGCCGACATGAACGTCAGCCGCAAGGGTGCTCTTTCATTACCCGAGTTAAGTAGCGAGGTGTTATTATGACGTTCACACGCAGGCGCCCAACCTTTCCGCGCTTTCTGCTCAGCCTGCTGCTGGGTGTGCTCATCAGCGGCGGTCTGCTGGTGCTTGTCCAGCGCTTTTATCAGCAATACCTTGAAAAGAGCGCGCTGAGAGAACCCTTCTTTCTTCTGGCTGGCATCAGTGCGCTGGTGACCGCGCTGTTTTTCTTCTTTCCAGCCAACCGTCCCCACAGGCTGCTCAAGTGGTTCTGGCGTCTGGTGGCGCTGGTCCTTGTGCTGGCACTGGGATGGGGGATCAGCATGTTTTATCTCGCGCAAAACGATGTGCTCTACATGCCCGGAAGGCGGGAGCTGGCGGCGGAGGAAAGCCTGCGGCAAGCGCCCGGCGTGGAAGAGATTTCACTGCCCGGCGACCAAGGGCAAACGCTGCATGGCTACTTCTTAAAGACTGCCGATGTCCCTGCCGGCCTTGTTTTGTACTTTGGCGGCAACGGGGAATTGGCTGCCGGGCGTATGAACACGCTGATGATGCAAAATACGGACAGCCTGCTGAAGGGCTACCACTTTATGATGGTGGATTATCCGGGATATGGCAACAGCGAGGGTGAACCCACCGAGCAAAGCATCCTGGCCATGGCAGACGCCGCGATGTCCTACGCGCTGTCCCGCGCGGACGTTGTCCCGGAACGCGTGGTCATCGCCGGGTACAGCCTGGGGACCGGGCCTGCCGCCTACCTGGCGGCCAAGAACAAGTCCGCAGGCCTGGTGCTGATGGCTCCCTTCTATAACGGAGAGGAGCTGGTGGCTGACTATGTCGCGTCAATGCTGAATGCCTCCGATATTATTCACAGGGTCGCGGCCTTGTTCGCACGCAACAAATATCCCAACAACCGGCATGCCGAAACCACCCAGGTGCCTGCCCTGGTCATCGCGGGCCTTGGGGATACCCTGGTGCCCTTCCATCATGCTGAACGCCTGGCGGCGCTGTATCAAAATGGGCGCCTGGTCATGCTGGAGGGCGGGCACACAGCGCCCTGGGTTGACCAATTCTCCCTGCAAAGCATCGAGGCCTTCCTGAGGGAGATTGACGGCGGTCTTGTCCCGGCTCCTGCTCAGCCGTAGCTTGACATCAATATAAAACAGCCCGGGCGCCTCACCGCATCCGGGATGTTTCATGCGCGGGCCCTATTCGCTGCCCGGCTTTTCGTCCTTGCTGACAAGCGCCAGGTCGCTGTTCTCGCGCACATTGAAGTGCTCAAAATAAGCGTCCTCCATGGGGATCCATTTGTCAAGAAAATCCGCCATCCGGTTTGCAGGCACGCGCCTGCGCAGCCTGGCAAGCCTGGTCTGGGCGTCGGCGTCCAAAAAGACTTTCAGGTCGTAGTAAGGCTGCAGTTCGGGATGCAGGCTGTAGGACCCTTCAACAATGTAAAGCCGGGTCGGCATCAGATTGATCGGGTGAAGCATGCCTGTCTGGCAGTCGTACCTGTGGTAGCTGAACGGCATGCCCAGGTGCAGCTTGGTGAGCACCTCATCGCGCAGCCGTTCGCGGTCCATGTTGCCCCCGGGCGCCGCCAGCCGCTCGGCGCTGCGCTGGTGCGGCTGCAGGAAGAAATCATCCGCGTGGATCACTGCGCAGTCAGCCCCGAAGACTTCCTTTAAGCGCTGCGCCAGCGTGGATTTGCCGCTGCCGCAGGGACCGTCAATGGCGACTGTCAGGCTTTGCTGTTTTTCCAGCAGGCCCTTTATCACCCGCACCAGCACCTTGCTGTCCTGAGCCTGGGGGTTCATCAGCGCTCCTCCCGGAAATAGTTGATGCCGCAGGAAGCCGGCTGCTGATTGTCCCGGCGCATGCGCACCGAGGAGAGCACCAGCACCAGGCAGGTGACCAGGAAGGGCAGCATCGAAAACAGCGCCGGGGGAATATCGACCACATCGCGGGAGATATACAGCCGCAATACGGACAGCGCGCCGAACACCAGGCTGCCCAGGATGGCCCGGCCGGGTTTCCAGGAGGCGAAGATTACCAGCGCGATCGCAATCCAGCCCTGGCCCGAGATGATGTTGGGCTGCCAGTTGCCCAGCGCTGTCACCATGCTGATATACACGCCGCCCAGGCCGCTGAGCGCACCGCCTATCAGGATGTGCGCATACTTATAGGCGTTGACCGGCACGCCCATGGCGTCCGCGGCGGCCGGGTTCTCGCCCACTGCGCGCAGGTTCAGTCCCAGCCGGGTGCGCTTGAGGTAAATGGACATCGCGACGCCCAGCGCAAGCGCCAGGTAGGTCAGGATGCTGTGATGAAACAGCAGGGGCCCGATGACGGGCAGGTCGCTTAGAGCGCCCAGATGCAGGGGGGAGAGCAGCTCCCTGAGCCTGGGGCTCATGAACACCGTGCCCACCGGCGCGCCCAGCTTGGTTTTCTCGCCCAGGAAGTTGGCGATGCCCGTGCCGAAGATCGTTAGCGTCAGGCCGGTCACGTTCTGGTTGGCTTTGAGCGTCACTGTCAAAAAGGCATACAGCAGGGCGCCAAAGGCGCCGGCTGTCATTCCCAACAGCAGGATCAGGACGGCGGAGCCGGTATAATAGCCTGCCAGGAAGCCTGCGATCGCCCCCAGGTACATCATGCCCTCAACGCCCAGGTTGATGTTGCCGGCCTTCTGGGTGAGAATCTCACCCAGCGTGCCGTACAGCAGGGGCACACTGGCCAGAATGGCCGCATACAGGAAAGGCGTGACCTGGTCGATCAATCCCATCATGCCCTGACCTCCCGTTTGATCACCAGGCGGTACTGCAGGAAGAATTCCGCCCCCAGCACACAAAAGAGAATGATCCCCTGCAGGATATCGGACATCGACGCCGGGATGCGGTATTCGGTCTGCATCATGCTGCAGCCTTTTTGCAGCGCGGCAAACAGAAACGACACCACCATGCAGCCCACGGGGGACAGCCGCGCCAGCCATACTACGCTGACCGCGGTGAAGCCGCGCCCGCCGGCGACAGCGTCGGTCAGCTGACGGTCCGGGCCGGCGACCTGCAGCATGCCGGCCAGGCCGCAAATGCCCGCGGACAGGAACATCGTGCGCAGGATGATGCGCTTGACCGGCATGCCGGCGTAGCGCGCGGTGCGCTCATTTTCGCCGACCACGGTGATCTCATAGCCCTGTTTTGTGTAGCGCAGGTAGACAAACATCGCTGCCACCATCACCAGCATCACGATCCAGCCGATATGCAGATTGCCCACAAAGGGGAAGGGCACCTCCGGCAAGCGCGCCTGGCGCGGAAAACGCGGCATGGCGGCAAACCCGCCCGAACCGTCGCGCCAGGGACCCTCGCGCAGGAAGGTGATCAGGTAAAATACGATGTAGTTGAGCATCAGGGTAAACAAGGTTTCATTGGTGCCAAAGCGGGTCTTGAACCAGGCGGGCACCAGGCCCCACAGCCCGCCGAATAAAAAACCGGCCAGCGCCATGGCGGGCAGCAGCAGCCCCGGCGGCAGGTGGGACTGAAAATACGCGAAATAACTGGCGGCGATGGCGCCGGCCGCGAACTGCCCCTCCGCGCCGATGTTCCAAAAGCGCATCTTGAAGGCCAGCAGCACACCCAGGGAGGTCAGCGCCAGGGGAATGGTCAGCTTCAGGGTTTCCTTTTGCATGCCCGGGCTGCCCAGCGCCCCGCGCAGCATGGTGCCGTACACCGCCAGAGGCGCGTAGCCCAGGGCTGCCAAAAACAAGCCGCCCATCACCAGCGCGAACGCAACGGCTGCCGCCCGGTAAGCCCAGGTCAGGACAGGCCTGACCTCGCCCCGGGCGACAACATGCGGCAAGGCGATCCCCTTAGGCATAATCATCCTCCTTGTCGGTGACCAGGCCGGTCATCTTCATGCCCAAAAGCGCCTTGGTGGCAAACTGGCTTTCCACGATTGCGGTCATGCGCCCGGCGCACAGCACCATGATGCGGTCGCACAACCCGAGCAGAACATCCAGATCCTCGCCCACGTAGAGGATGCCGACGCCCTTTTGCTTTTGCTCATTGAGCATGTCGTAGATGGTCATTGAGGCGCCGATATCCAGACCCCGCACGGGGTAGGCGGTAATCAGCACGCGCGGGCTGAGGTCGATTTCCCGTCCCAGCAGGATTTTTTGCACATTGCCGCCTGACAGCTTGCGGATTTTGACATTCAGCCCCGGGGTAACGATCCGCAGGCGCTCCACCATTCGCTGGGCCTGCTCACGTGCCGGGCCGCGGCGCAGGAAAAACCCTTTCTGGTCGCGGTAGGTCTTCAGCAGCAGGTTGTCCGGGATGTTCATTCCGCCCACCAGGCCCATGCCCAGGCGATCCTCGGGGATAAAGGCCATGCTGACGCCCTTGCGGATGATCTCCCGCGGGCTCAGCCCGGCAATGGGCTGCCCGTCCATCAACACGTCTCCGCTGCTGGGCTTCTCAAGGCCTGTGATGATTTCGCACAGCGCTTTCTGGCCGGAGCCGGCCACGCCGGCCACGCCCAGGATCTCGCCCTCTTTGAGCGTGAAGCTGATATCCTCCAGCACGCGCCGTCCTGCGGCGTCCGTAAAGCACAGTTTGTCCACCTTCAGCAGCGCCTGCCCGGGGGGCATCTCCACACGGCGCACATTCAGGTCCACCGGCCGGCCCACCATCAATTCCGTCAGGCTGAAACGGTCCGTCTCCGCGGTGGAAACCGTGCCCACATTGACGCCCTTGCGCAGCACGCTCACGCGGTCGGAGATCTCCATGACCTCCTCCAGCTTGTGGGTGATGATGATGATGGCCTTGCCCTCCCGGCGCATCACCCTGAGCGTGTCGAACAGGTTTTGGATCTCCTGGGGAGTCAGCACGGCGGTCGGCTCATCCAGGATCAGCTTGTCCGCGCCTCGGCAGAGCACCTTGAGGATTTCCACCGCCTGTTTCTCGCTGACGGACATATCATAGACCTTGCGGTCCAAATCTACCAGCAGGCCCATGCCGCGCGCCGCGTCCTCAGGCTTGACCTTGAGCATCCCTGCCTGGCCCAGGAGGATGTTCTCCCGCGCGGTGAGCACCTCCACCAGCTTGAAATGCTGATGGATCATCCCGATGCCCAGGCGGATGGCATCCCGGGGAGAGCGGATGCGCACCGGCTTGCCGTCCAGTAAAATCTGCCCGCTGTTGGGCTGATAGATGCCCGAAAGCATATTGGTCAGCGTGGTCTTGCCCGAGCCGTTCTCTCCCAGCAGCGCCAGGATTTCACCGCGCCGGACTGTCAGGTCAATGCTGTCGCAGGCGGTTACTTTGTCAAAGCACTTTGTCAGGCGGTTCAATTGGATGGCGGGGATGTCCGGCATGCGCGCTCCTTGTGTTTCGTTCTTCCTGTATATACCATAAAAACCTGCGGCCGAAAAGGGAAGCGGGGCTGTCTGGCGGCAGCCCCGCTGAATTTGTCCGGCAAATCTATTTGACTTTCACGCCTTTGATGAGCAGGGTGGTCATCAGCCCGCCGGTGATGTCGCTGTCCGTCAGGGTTTCGCCCTCAGCCAGCACCAGCTCGCCCGCGTTGTTGTACAGGGGGCCGGTAAAGACGTCCCACTCGCCGGAGAGGATGCGCGCCTTGGCCTCCTCGATCTTCTCCGCTGTGCCCTCAGCCACATTGTCGCTGAGCGGGGACAGGTCAACCATGCCCTCCCTGAGGCCCAGGAAATAGTTTTGGGGCACCCAGGCGCCGTCCAGCACATCCTGTACCTGTGCGATGTACACGCTGGACCAGTGCCAGATGGGCGCGGTCAGGTGCGCCTTGGGGGCGGCCGGGGTCATGTCGGTGTTGTAGCCTACGCCAAACTTGCCGGCTTCCTCAGCCGCCACCTGGGGCATGTCGGTATCAACGTGCTGGGCGATGACATCGCAGTCCAGGGCAAGCAGCGCAACCGCGGTCTGCTTTTCCAGCGTGGGGTCAAACCAGGAGGAGATGTACTTCACATATACCACTGCATCAGGGTTGACGGACTGCACGCCCAGCGCGAAGGCGTTGATGCCGCCATTGACCTCGGCGTTGTCTGCCCAGGCAGCCACATAGCCAATTTTATTGCTCACGGTCTTCAGCCCCGCGGCAATGCCGGCGAGGTAGCGCGCCTGATAGATGCGGCCAAAGTAGTTGTTGAAATTGACGCCGTTGTTCTTGTAGCCGGAGCAGTGGGAGAAGATCACGTTGGGATACTCCTCGGCCATCTCCTCCATGTAGTTCATGAAGCCCCAGGAGTTGCCAAAGATAATCTGGCAGCCTGCATCCACGAGCTCACGCAGCGCAGCATCGCATTCGGCATTCTCGGGGACATTGAACTTATAAAGTACCTGGCTGTCCTCCAGCCCCAGGGCTTCCTTCATGCCCTCCAAGCCGTTGTAGTGGGCGCCTGAGAAGCCGTCATCCTGAGAGCCGATGAGCACCATGCCCACCTTCAGATCTTGTTTGGCAACCGGCGCGAAGGCGGATTCAGCCATGGCGCTCAGGCTGCCCGCGCATACCAGCGCGAGGAGCATCATCATGGACAGGAGCTTGCGAAACTTGGAAACGTGTTGCATGGTCGTGGTGCCCTCCCTAAATTTATTCATTGTTCAATCCTCCGACAGAAGAAGCTTGCCGTCCTTGATCTGTCGGACGATGGACAAACTGAGTACCTCAAGGCCCTGCGCCCTCAGCCTTTGACCACCGGGCTGGAAGCCCTTTTCTATGGCCACTGCGGCGCCGACAGCCGTAGCGCCGGCCTGGCGCACCAGGTCCAGCATGCCCTGGATGGCCTGCCCGTCAGCCAGGAAATCATCCACAATCAAAACCCGCTTACCTTTTGGCAGCAGGTCCCTGGCGCAGCGCATCTGATAGGATGCGCCGTGGGTGTAGGAGACCACCTGCGTGGTATACAGCGCCTCGTCCTGGTTGCGGGCCGGGCTTTTCTTGCAAAACAGCACCGGCAGATTATCAAGCGCGTGCGCCGTGGTGATGGCCAGCGCGATGCCTGAGGCCTCCACCGTCATGATCAAGTCCGGATGAGCGTGCCTGAAATGCCCGGCGATGGCAGCGCCCATCTCGAACAGCAGCCCGGTGTCCAGACCATGGTTCAGGAAACTGCCCACCTGGACAATGTCGTTCCCTATTCCATGGCCTTTCTCCATGATGGCCTGACGCAAACGCTCCATCGCCCCTCCAGATACGAACGAAAAAACTAAATACGGTGAAATCGTACACCTTTTTGCGCATGAATGCAAGCCCTCAGCCGGATGAAAAATAAAAGCCCAGGCATGGCCCGAAGCCTTGTTGGCTGTGACGATTTATCAATATTATCAAGGAATGCGTGATACTCCCTGCATCAAAACCGGATGTTCAAATCAAATTCATGCTGACACTTCGGGCATTTGATATGATTGACGCCGATTTTGCGCGTCAGGCGCAGCATTTGGCGGCAGTGCGGGCAGGCGCGGTAGCGGTGGGTCCTGCGGTCGCGGAAGCGGTTGCGCGCTTGCAGCAGCTTTTTGCCGGCAGCGCTGCGAAGGGCAAGGTATTTCTGGTTCTCCGCCGCGCGCCTGGCATGGTTTTTGGAAAAGGCGCGAAAGAAGGCATAGCCTGTGCAAGCCAGGGAAAGCAGGTATAAAACCGGGCTGGGGAAAAAGACATGGAGCACCAGCAGGATGACAGTGCCCGCCATCAGCGCCCGGTACAGCGCATCCATGCCATAGCGCCCCCGCATGAAGTTGGCCAGACGGTACTTGAAGTTGTTCATGTGTTTGCTCCGTTCCTGTTCTTAGATGCACCGGCAGCACAGCCTGGCCAGGCACAGCCCCATGCACAGGGTGTTGAGGCTTGCGATGTTGGGGATGCCAAACATCTGGCTGCGCTGGGTATATTGCCGCGCGCCGCCTTGAATCTGCGCGCGCGCCTGCGCGTAGTCAAAATTGTCAGGGTCCAGCCTTACGGCTTCCTCTATATGGTTGAGCGCGCTCACGTGGTTGCCCATGCCGTAATGGGCCAGGGCGCTCAGGTAATACCACTGCGCATTGCGCGGGCGCATCTGGCTAAGGAAATACAGCGCTTCCTGGTAGCGCATGGCATTGATGTAACGGCGCACCGGGTCAAATTGGTCCCCGGCTTCGCGCTGCCGGCTCTGCTGCTGGCTTTGCCGCTGCCAGCGGTAGAACTCCTCAAAGGGGTTGTAGCCGCCATAGCCCTGATAGGCGCCGCCCGGGCGCTGGGAAGACTGGGGCCTGGAATAGTCCTGATATTTGGCGCGGCCGGATTTGATCTCCTCATAGGCTACGTTAATCTCCGCCATCTTTTTTTGCGCGTTTTTGTCACCCGGGTTCAAGTCCGGGTGATACTTCTTGGCCAGCTTGCGGTAGGCGGCGGTCACCTCCTGTTCGGACGCGCTGCGGGAGATGCCCAGCACTTCATAGGGGTCTTTCATTCATTCTCCCTTTCCTTTTTGGCTTGGTGATACCGTGTCCACACGCCTGAGTAGAGGATGTTATCCATCAGCTCCCGGTCCTGATGCAGCGGCAGTGCCTCATAGGCCTGTGTGCAGTCGGCCATGAGCAGGCTGAGGATTTGCTCATGGCGCTGGCTGGGGATGGCTACCAGCGGGTTGTAGCGCTCCTTTTGGATGTCCTTTTTCAAGTCGACCGCGGCATCCATCACATAGATGAAGCGGCCCAGCAACTCGCCAAAGACGCGCAGCTTGTCAGCCTGTTCGTGGATCCCGGGCACAAAGATGCTGCCCAAGATGGCGCCAAAGGCCGCGGCGGGCAGATCGGGGTTGGTTTCGCCTTCGCGTTCCATCTGGGACAGCGCGCGCAGCCCCTCCTCAATTGCCTGCTTCTGTTTGGGATAACGGTCCGCCGCCTGTTCCATGCTGCGCCCCAGGATCCGGGACTGCAACAGGGCGGAGGCCTTGCGCTCATCCTGCCAGTCATCCAGGCGCTGGTAGTAGGCCAGCATGACGTTCATATCCGCGGCATAAGAGGTGTGTCTGTTGGTAAAAGCGGTACGCTGCTGCAAAGGGTGCAGCGCGCAGCGGATGGGTTTTTCCTCAGCCAGCTCGGTGCGGTCCAGCGCGCTGAGCAGCAAAATCAAAAAGACCATGTCGTACGTCAGCGTCAAACGCCCCAGCTGCCCATGCTGACGGCCCAGGGCGCGGCACAGCCCGCAATACACCGCGCGGTAACGCTCCCGGGCGCCCTGTGACAGGGTATCCATGTTGGCGATTACGTATCCGAACATCCAGCCATCCTTTCCCGCCGGGCGCGTTTTCATTGTAGCGTACAAATGTGAAGATTCCATGAAACCTTCATGAGAATACACTGGGTATCCTATCACAGCCTGCAGGATGGAACAAGGTGCTGCGCTGCAAACGGCGCTGGTGACAAAAGGCGTATGCGTGTGTTATACTGCCCATTGAAAGGGGAGATTATGCCTTATGGATCCTGTGGAACCTGACCCTACAGCCTTATCAGTCATTATCCAACTGGCGTTTTTCCTGTTATATGCGCTGCTTTCGGCTGCTGAGTCAGCCGCACAGCAGATCAACCTCAGCCATCGCCGCGCTGCCGATGAAGAGGGGGACAAGGCCGACAAGGCAGAGGTCAGGGCGCGCGCCCTGACAGCCTCTCCCTCGGGCATACGCGTGTGCATGATGCTGCTTGCCATGCTGAATGCCGGTATCCTGATGTGGCACTTGCGCGCCGGGCATTCAGGCACGGATTTTAGCGTCTATTTCCTGTGGATGCTGTTGGGGTGCCTGGTGCTTGTTTTTTTGATGCAGTTGATCGCTGTCGTGCTGCCCCGGCGCTTTGCCGCGCACAAGCCGCGCTCCACGGCGCGCTTCCTCTTCCCGCTTGCCTATGTGATCGATCGCCTGTTCAGGCCCTTTGCTTTTATGCTGGACAGGCTGTCCTTTTGCATTTTGCGTGTGTTCGGCATGGATGTCATGCTGCCTACGCAGGAGATCACCGAGGATGAGATCCGCATGCTGGTGGATGTGGGCGAGGAAAAGGGCGCCATAGAGGAAGCCGAGCGCGAGATGATCAAGAACGTTTTTGAGTTCAACAACATGACCGCTGCGGAGTGCATGACCCACCGGACCGATGTCTACGCTGTCTGGGTGGATGACAGCAATGAGGAAATCATCGCCCTGATTGGCCAGACCGGTCTGTCTCGTTTTCCGGTGTATGAGGAGGATTTGGACCATATCATCGGCACCTTGTTCACGCGCGAGTTTCTCCTGAACCTGCAAAGCGAATCGCCCTTGCCGCTGAGCGAGATCATCCGAGAGGCGCATTTTGTGCCGGAGACCGTACGCACCGATTTGCTCTTCCGGGACATGCAGCGCAACAAGTTCCATATGGCGGTGGTGGTGGACGAGTATGGCGGCACCAGCGGCCTGATCACCATGGAGGACTTGCTGGAAGAGATTGTCGGCAACATCTATGATGAGTATGATCCTCAGGATCAGCAGGAGTTTGAGCAGCTTGGCGAGAACCGCTGGCGTGTGGCCGGCACGCTGGATGTGGAGTCCTTCAACGAGCTTAGCGGACAGTCGCTGCCCGTCAATGATGAGTATGATACCGTCGGCGGGCTGATCTTAAGCCAGATGAACAGCATCCCTGAGGATGGCAGCCAGCCGGAGGTGACGATAGAGGGCCTGGATTTCAAGGTGAAGAGCGTTTCAGGCCGCAGAATCGAATGGGTGGAGGTGAGCAAACCTGATGGAGTATGATGTCATTATCGTAGGCGGCGGGGTCGCTGGCTGCTCAGCTGCGATTACGGCGCGGCAGCGCAACCTGAATACCCTGGTCATCTACAATGGTGACGGCGCGCTGGGCAAGACCGGGCAGATCGACAACTACCCCGGTTTTCCGGGCATCAAGGGACCGGCGCTGCTCAGGCACCTGCGGGAGCATGCCCGGGGGATGCGCGCCGAGTTTGTCCGCGCGCTGGTGCGCCGCGTCATGCCCATGGACGGCAGCTTTTCAGTGCTGGCCGGCAACGACATATATACAGGCAAGTCGGTCATCCTCGCCATGGGAACCGCGCGGGTCGCGCCCCTCCCCGGGGAGGAGGATTTGGTCGGCCGGGGCGTCAGCTATTGCGCTACCTGTGACGGCATGTTTTACAAGGATGGCACGGTGCTGGTCATCGCCTCGGATGAGGAAGCGGTGGAGGAAGCCGTCTTTCTGTCCACCCTGGCCAAGGTGCTGTATGTCAAGGAGCGGCCGCACAACACAGCCGGTCTGCCGCCCCAGGTAAGGCAGCTGCCCGGCAAACCGCTGAAGCTTTTGGCCAAGGGTGAGCAGCTTGTCCTTGAGACCGATCAGGGTGAGGTGACGGCTGACGGCGCCTTTATCCTGCGCCCGGCGGTTGCCATGACCCAGCTGATTCCCGAGGTGCAAACCGAAAACGGCAGGCTTGTGCTGGACAATGATTTGATGACATCCGTTCCGGGCGTGTTCGCCGCGGGCGACATCACAGGCGCACCGCTGCAGGCGGCCAAGGCTGCCGGAGAGGGCAACATCGCGGTGCTGGCGGCCGCCAGGCACCTCGCCCGGCGCAACAACTCCGCAGGAGAGAATCGATGAAGAGATTAACCCTTGTTCTGGCCTTGGCGCTGATGATGACCCTGTCAGCGCAGGCGGCTCCCACACGCAGCCTGACCCCGGCCGCGCTGGAGCACGCGGAGCTGATCGCGCAGATCCAGCCGCTGGCGGATGCCGTAGCCGCAGTTGCCATACGTCAGGGCATTGTTCACTTCCAGGATGGCACCCCGCCCGGCAGCCCGCTGATGGAGGGGCTGCTCTGCCAGGCGCTCAGCAGCCACCTGCTGGTGGTTGAGGCCTCCGACACTGCCGTGCGTCTTTCCCGGCAGAAGGCGCAGGAGGCCGCCAGGCGTTTGTTTTTTGTACAGGACCTGCCGGAGTTCGCGGTCCCCGTTTATCCCGGTGTCAGCCTGGAAGAGGATGTGCTGCGCTTTGACACAGCCCGCCAGGAGGATTTTATCGGCGCCCATATCCATGACATCGCCCTCACTGAGGAAGAGATGATTCTCAAGGCTGACGTTTTCCGCCTCAATGGCATTGTTGCGGGCGCTGTGGAGGCGCCGGAGGAAAGCCTGACCTGGCTGGGGCATCTTGACTTGCGGCTGCGCCCCCAGGCGGATGCCCTGCTGGGCTTTTCCCTGTCGGGCTTTTCCCTGCCTGAGCGCTATGCGCCTGCGGGCTTTATGCTGCACATACAAAAAAACCGTTTTGAAGTGCAGTATCCGGATTTTCTGACGCAGGAACTCAAGCAGGAGGGAACCTTCCTCAGCCTGTCAAGCGAGGATGGCGCGGTGACGCTGAATGTCCGGGATGTGCCCGGCACACTGGAAGCGCTGAAGGCTGACTGGCTTCAGCAGAACGGCGACGATGAGCGTTGCGGCGCGAATCTGGGAAACAGCCGTTTGCTTCTCTTCGCTCCGGGCCTTGTGCGGCTGGCGTATTTTGACCCGCAAAACGGAATGGATACTTGCCTGGTGCTGGAGATGCGCTTCCCGCCCGAGAAAGAGCAGGAGTTCTCTCTCTGGCAGACTTTTCTGGAAAATTCCTTTGTTGTCTACAGCCACTCGGTAGGCTGATGACAGCTTCTCCGCAGCAGCGGGATGAACTTCATGAAGACAAGGAGGGTGTTATCATGCTGATGGATGCTCTGGTGAAACAGGCCGCGCAGCCCGGTCTGACGCTGACCCGGGTGCCCCGTCCGGAACCCGGCCCGGACGAGGTGCTGATCAAGATTCATAAAACAGCCATTTGCGGTACGGACCTGCACATCTACAACTGGGATTCCTGGAGCCAGGCCCACATCAAGCCGCCCATCACCATCGGGCATGAGTATGTGGGCGAGATCGCCCAAATCGGCAGCATGGTCAAGCATTTTGAGGTTGGCCAGACAGTTTCCGGCGAGGGGCATCTGGTTTGCGGCCAGTGCCGCAACTGCCGGGCCGGACGCGGCCAGTGGTGCAAATTTACCCAGGGCGTGGGCGTGAACCGCGACGGCGCCTTTGCCGAGTACCTGTGCATTCCCGCCAGCAACTGCATCCCCATCAGCCCGGACCTGGATGAGGAGGTCGTCTCCTTTTTTGACGCCTTCGGCAACGCCACCCACACCGCCCTGATGTTTGACGTGGTGGGGGAGGATGTGCTGATTACCGGCGCCGGCCCCATCGGCGTGATGGCGGCCGCCATTTGCCGGCACAACGGCGCGCGCAATGTGGTCATTACCGATCTGAAGGACTACCGTTTGGAACTGGCCCGCAAACTGGGCGCCACGCGCACGGTCAACGTGGCGCGGGAAGACCTGGCGCAGGTCATGGGTGAGCTGAACATGGTGGAGGGCTTTGATGTGGGGCTGGAAATGTCAGGTGCGGAATCGGCCTTGAAGCAGATGCTGGACCTGATGCGAAACGGCGGTCAAATCGCGCTGCTGGGCCTGTTTGGCAGGCAGCCGGCCATCGACCTGGACAAGTTCATCTTCAAGGGCTTGACCTTGCAGGGCATCTATGGCCGCAAGATGTATGAAACCTGGTACAAGATGGCGGCCATGATACAGTCCGGACTGGATTTGCGGCCGCTGATCACCCATCGTTTTCCCTACCAGCGCTTTGATGAGGCCTTTGCCATCATGAACACAGGGGAGAGCGGCAAGATTATCCTGGAATGGCAGTAAGCAAGACACAATATTTACTATGATGAAGGAGGCTCCCGTGGCAAAGAAGAAAGCTCTTGACGTGTACTTACAGCAGCTTGAGGACATCCGCAAGGCCGGCACCTGGCGTGAGGAACGCGTCATCACCACCCCGCAAATGAGCCGCATTGACACCACCCAAAACCAGGATGTTCTCAACCTGTGCGCCAACAACTACCTGGGCCTGTCCAATGACAGCCGTGTGATCAAGGCGGCGCGCGACGCGTATGATACCTGGGGCTTTGGCCTGTCCAGCGTGCGCTTCATCTGCGGCACCCAGCTCATCCACAAGCGATTGGAGCAGCGCCTGGCTGCCTTCCTGCAAATGGACGATGTGATTTTGTATTCATCCTGCTTTGACGCCAATGGCGGCCTGTTTGAAACTCTGCTGGGCGAGAACGACGCGGTCATTTCCGATGAGCTCAACCATGCCTCCATCATTGACGGCATCCGCCTGTGCAAGGCGCGGCGGCTTCGTTACAAAAACAGCGACATGGCGCAACTGGAGCAGCACCTCAGGGATACCCAGGATTGCCGTATCCGACTGATTGCCACTGACGGCGTTTTCTCAATGGATGGCTACCTGGCCAGGCTCAAGGACATCTGCGACCTGGCTGAACGCTATGACGCCCTGGTCATGGTGGATGACAGCCATGCCACCGGCTTCATGGGCCAGGCCGGCCGGGGCACGCATGAGGCCTGTGGCGTCATGGGCCGGGTGGACATCATCACCAGCACCTTCGGTAAAGCCCTGGGCGGAGCTTCCGGCGGCTTCACCGCTGCCCGGCAGCCCATTGTGGATCTGCTGCGCCAGCGCTCAAGGCCCTACCTGTTCTCCAACTCCCTTGCGCCCACCATTTGCGCCGCCACGCTCAAGGCGCTGGATTTGCTGGAGTCCTCTACCGAACTGCGTGACCGGGTGCATGAGAACGCCGGCTATTTCCGCAGTAAAATGGGCGAATTGGGCTTTGAGCTGCTCCCGGGCGAGCACCCGATCGTGCCGGTCATGCTGTATGACGCGCATGTTGCGCAGGAGATGGCCACGCGCATGCTGGCGCATGGCGTGTATGTCATCGCCTTCAGCTATCCCGTGGTTCCCCAGGGAAAGGCCCGCATCCGTACACAGATTTCCGCCGCCCACAGCCATGAGGACCTTGACCGCGCGGTCGGGGCCTTCAAGGCGGTCAAACAGGAAATGAAACTGTAAAGCAAGCGAGGACGTTATGAGCGAACCTACCAGACGGCCGGTTCTGTTTTCCGGCATCCAGCCATCCGGCAGCATCCACCTGGGCAACTACATGAGCGCCATGCGCAGTTTCCTGCGCCTGGAGAGCGATTATGACTGCCTGTTTTCCATTGTCGACCTGCACGCGCTCACCGTGCGCCAGGAACCCGCGACCCTGCGCCGCAACAGCCTGGAGCTGGCTGCGCTGTATATCGCCGCCGGGCTCAACCCTGAGCGCAGCATCATCTATTGCCAGAGCCATGTGCCCCAGCACGCCGAGCTGGCCTGGATTCTCAACTGCTTCACCTACATGGGCGAGCTGTCCCGCATGACCCAGTTCAAGGACAAGGCAAGGCAGCACAAGGACAATATCAACGCCGGGCTGTTCACCTACCCGGTGCTGATGGCGGCGGACATCCTGCTGTATCAGACGGATGTCGTGCCCGTGGGCGCCGATCAGAAGCAGCATCTGGAGATCGCCCGCGACATCGCGCTGCGCTTCAATGCCATTCATCCAGGCACCTTCAAGGTGCCGGAGCCTGATATTCAGGAGGAAACCGCCAAGATCCAAAGCCTGAGCGACCCCATGAAAAAGATGTCCAAGTCCGACCAGGAGGACAGCTTTGTCGCGGTGCTGGACAGACCGGATGTCATCGCGCGCAAGTTCCGCCGCGCAGTGACCGATTCAGAGACCGAGATCCGCTACGATCCGGAAAACAAGCCCGGCGTGTCCAACCTGCTTACCATCCTGTCCGTCCTGGGCGGGGAAGATATGGAATCCCTGGTCAGCCGTCTGGCCGGCCGCGGCTACGGCGAACTGAAACAGGAGGCCGCCGAGGTGACCATCGAGACGTTCAAACCCATTCAGCAGCGCTTCCGCGAGCTGATCAGCGATAAGGACTATATGGCAAAAACCCTGCAAAACAACGCCGAGCGCGCCCGGACGCTGGCCGGCCGCACGCTGCGCAGGGTGTACAAGAAGCTGGGGCTTTACCAGCCCTGAGGGGCGTCTTATGCAAACCATTCCCTTCCCCGGCCATACTCCTTATCCGCGCAGCGTCAGCCTCTGGCAGCCTGCAGGCGCGCCGCGTGCGCTTGTGCTGCTGTCCCACGGCATGGCTGAGCACATCGCGCGCTATGATCATGTAGGAGCATCGCTTGCCGGGCGCGGCTACCTGGTGGCCGGCTACAACCATTTGGGCCATGGGGCCGAGGCGCCCCGCCTGGGCTGGTTCGCCAAGCGGGATGGCTGGAGCCGCCTGGTCGAGGACCTCAAAACCGTGATGGACAGCCTGGCTGCCCCGGGGCTGCCGCGCGTCCTGCTTGGCCACAGCATGGGCAGCTTTCTGGCGCGGGAATATGCCCTGCGTTATCCGGATGGCCTGGAAGCCTTGGTGCTCTCTGGTACCGGCTGGCATCCAAAACCGCTGTGCATAGCTGGTTTGCTGCCTGCCAAAGCGCTGTGTTTGTTAGGGCGGGGGCACAAGCCCTCGGCCCTGCTGGACCGGCTGGCTTTTTCCGCCAACAACAGGCCTTTTGCCAGCGCCGGCGGCACAGCCTGTGATTGGCTGAGCCGGGACGCGCAACAGGTGCAGGCTTACCTTTCCGATCCCTTGTGCGGCTTTGTGTTTACCGCTTCCGGCTTTGCGGATTTGTTTGACGGGCTGTTGAATTTAAGCAGGACAGCGCGCTTGAAAAATCTGCCGGGCGGTTTGCCTGTGCTGCTGCTCTCCGGCAGCCGCGACCCGGTGGGCGGCATGGGAAAAGGGGTGCGTGCAGTGGCCGGTCAGTACCGTGATGCAGGATTGGGCAAGGTAATGATCAGGCTGTATGAAGGCGCCCGGCACGAGGTTTTCAACGAAACGAACAGGCAGGAGGTTCTGGAGGATTTGGCGGCCTGGCTGAATCAGCAGGGCTCCATGAAAGGAGTGGAATGATGCAGGCATTTCCCGGAGATATCACCAAGGTACATGGCATTCGGGTAGGACAGGCGCAAAACGAGACCGCGCGCACAGGCGTCACGGTTGTTGTAGGGCCGCGTGAGGGCGCGATGGCCGGGGTCAGCGTGCGCGGCGCGGCGCCCGGCACACGGGAAACCGATGTGCTCAAGCCTGGAAACCTGGTAGAAGTTGCCCATGCGGTCGTGCTGTCCGGCGGCAGCGCCTTTGGCCTGGCGGCGGCGGATGGCGTCATGCGCTTTTTGGCGCAGTCAGGCGTTGGTGTTGACATGGGCATTGCCCGCATCCCCATCGTGCCCGCCGCTGTATTGTTTGACCTGGGCGTGGGCGAATCGGGCATTTACCCGGACGCGGCCATGGGCCGCGCGGCGGTCACCGCTGCCGGCAAAGGCGTCCAGCAGGGGCCCTATGGCGCGGGCTGCGGCTGCACGATCGGCAAACTGGTGCAAAACACCGTTCCATACCAGGGCGGTACAGGCACCGCCTCCCTGACCTTGCCTGAGGGCGTTACGGTGGGCGCGCTGGTCGCGCTCAACGCGGTGGGGGATGTGTATCATCCGTATACAGGCCAGTGCCTGGCCAGCGCGCACCTGAGCGACGGCAGCCCGGTGTATGCCGATGGCCTGCTGTTTGGCAGCGCGCCCATGCGCATGCAAATGCGCATCCCGGCTCCGGGCACCAACACCACCATCGGCGTGGTGGCGGTGGACTGCAAGCTGACCAAGTCCGAGGCTGCCCGCCTGGCCGATGTGGCGCATGATGGCCTGGCGCGCACCATCCGTCCCTGCCATACGCAAATGGATGGCGATACCCTTTTCTCCATGGCGACCGGCCGTGTGCTGCGCGATGTCAATTTTGTCAAGCTGTGCGCCGCGGTGCAGGAGGTTACCGCGCGCGCGGTGGCCAACGCCGTCATCAACACCCCGCAGTGATCATCGGCATTGGCACTGATTTGTGCCAGGTGCAGCGCATGTCGCAGCTGCTTGATGATGGCAGCTTTCTGCGGCGATATTTTGAGCAGGCAGAGCAGGCTTATATCCTGGCCCGCGGCGCCTGCGCCGCGCAGTCGATGGCCGGGCATTTTGCCGCCAAGGAAGCCTTTGTCAAGGCGCTGGGCGCAGGCTTTGATGGCATCCGCCCGGAGGACATTGTCATCGCGCACAAGCCCGGCGGCGCCCCATACTATGACCTGCGCTCAAGCGCGCTTGACGCGGCGCGGAAGGCTGGCGCGCACCGCGCGCATCTGAGCATCACGCATGATGGCGGCCTGGCCAGCGCTTTTTGTGTTTTGGAGGGTGAATGCACATCATTGTAAACCCGCAGCAAATGCGCGCATTGGAAGCGCGCGCTTTTTCACTTGGCGTGCCCAGCCTGCTGCTGATGGAGAATGCTGCCCGCGCCGCGCAGCAGGTCGTCGCGCAGGAACTTCACGGCGTGAAGGGCAAGGATATCCTGTATCTGGCAGGCAAGGGCAACAATGGCGGAGACGGCCTGGCCATGGCGCGGCTGTGCCTGAAAAACGGCGGCAAGCCGCGCGTGCTGCTGCTGGGCGCGCCCGAAACAGCGGATGCGCAGACCAACCTGTCCTATATAAAGGCTTTGGACATCCCTGTGATCCTGTGGGATGAACCGGCCGCGCGGGAAGGCCTGCTGCGCGCGCCGGATGCCGTGGTGGACGCCATGTTTGGCATTGGTTTTCACGGCTGCCTGCCCGAGGCGCTTGAACAGCTTTCGGCAGTCATCGCCTCTTGGCGGGTGCCGGTCTTTGCGGTGGACATCCCCAGCGGCATGGATGGCCGGACCGGACGGATTGCCGGCGGGGTCATCGCCGCAAGCCACACCCTGGCAATCGGCCACCTCAAGACCGGTCACTGCCTGAGCCCTCACCTGGACACAATGGGGAAGGTGCACATGCTGCCCATTGGCATTCCTGAGGCGGCGTATCAGGCGCTGGAAGGGCAATGTATTCTTACTGCGCTGGAAGCCGGGGACTTGCCCGGGCGCTTGCCGGCGCGCTCGCGCAACGCGCACAAGGGGGATGCCGGGCGCGTGCTGCTGTACATGGGCTCCGCCGGTATGACCGGCGCCGCGGGCATGGCCGCGCTAGCCTGTCTGCGCGCGGGGGCTGGACTTGTCACGCTGGCATGCGATCCGGACATCATGCCCATCCTGCAAACCCTGGTGCCAAATGCCATGTGCCTTCCCATTGACCGGGCGCTTACAAAGACGCCCCGCCATGAGGTGCTGGCCCTCGGCAGCGGCCTGGGGCAGTCTGAGGATCTATGGGAGAATATCCTGGGCTTATGGCATCCGGACAGACGCAGCGTATGGGACGCGGACGCGCTCAACCTGCTGGCCTTAAAGCCCATGAAGCTGGGTGAGAAGGCTGTCATCACGCCCCACCCGGGCGAGGCCGCGCGCTTGCTGGATGTCCCGCTGTCACAGATCCTCAATGACCCGCTGGGCTCAGCGCAGGCGCTCCAGGAACGCTATGACTGCACAGTGGTGCTCAAAAGCGCCTGCAGCGTGATCTGCGACGGGCAGCGCGCTGCGCTGAACATCCTTGGTTCACCGGCGCTGTCCAAGGGCGGCAGCGGGGATGCGCTGACCGGCATTCTGGCCGGCCTGACGGCCCAGCAGCCGGACGCCCCGGGCTTTGAAACCGCCCGCACCGCCTGCCTGTGGCTGGGTTTGGCCGGCAGGCTGGCGGAACAAATCCACGGCGTCCATGGCGCGCTGACCAGCGAGGTCATCGCGTGTATGCACCCGGCCGCAAAGCCATAAGGGGCAGGCTGACCGCAAGCATTCCGGCTTGTCCTGCGCTGAGAGCTCCCTGCGTTTCTCCCTTATGCCAGCAGTACGCGCCGCCTTTGGCGCGCTCAGGCGCCGGATGCAGGTTGTTGACAAACATCACGGGCTTCGTCAGGATTCCGGAGCGTTCCCTGTACTCGTCCCGGATTCCGTTTTCCCAGTCGGCCAGCGGATAATCGCAGTGGACCGGCCACAGCATTGCGTCCGCCATGCGCTCAAGCGCATGGATGCTGCCCATCAGGGCTTCAGTCCAGAAATCACCGCATACCATCAGGCCGATTTTGATGCCCCTGATCTCAAAACGAGTCAGGGTTTTTCCCTCCTGATAGCAAGCCGGACTGTCCGGATAACGCCAGCCGGAGGACAGCCTGCGGTAATGGCACAGTGTGTCGCCGAATCGGTCAAGCACCAGATAGCTCGCGTAGAATAATTCATGCGCCAGCTCATAAAAGCCGAATCCGACGGCCAGCCGGTGGTTTCGCGCCATCTTCCGGATGCCTTCAATCGGCTGGCTGCTGATGCCCAGCGCGATCTTCCTGTCATGCTCAGGCTGAAAGCGCAGGCTGTCAAACCCCTGCAAATAGGCCTCGCCCAGGAAGATCGCGTCCAGGCCTTGCCTGCGCGCTGCGCCTGCCATGTCTTCCATGCGCGCAATATTCGCTGTGATGTTTGATGTCTCGCTCAACTGCGCGCACAAACCTACCCGCAGCATGTCTGCCTCCTGTGCCTGTATAAAAAACAAAGGGGCTTGCTCAGCCCCGGAAACCCTTGTTTAGCTGTTCATACTGTAGTAATTGGGCGCTTCCTTGGTAATGAAGATGTCATGCGGGTGGCTCTCGGTCAATCCTGCGTTGGTGATGCGCACAAACTCGGCGTCCCTGCGCAATTCATCGATCGTGGCTGTGCCGCAGTAGCCCATCGCTGAGCGCAGCCCGCCCACCATCTGGTAGACGGTGTCCGCCAGCGGGCCCTTGTAGGGGACGCGCCCCTCCACACCTTCGGGCACCAGCTTTTTGGCGTCTTCCTGGAAGTAGCGGTCAGCTGATCCGTAGGCCTGTTCCATCGCGCCCAGGGAGCCCATGCCGCGGTAGACTTTAAAGGAGCGTCCCTGATAGATCTCGGTGGCGCCCGGGCTTTCCTCGGTGCCAGCAAACAGGCTGCCCAGCATGACGGCGCTGGCGCCGGCGGCCAGGGCCTTGGCGATGTCGCCGGAATACTTGATGCCGCCGTCAGCGATGACGCGCACGCCGTGCTTGTCCGCCTCCTGGGCGCAATCCGCAATGGCGGTGATCTGCGGCACGCCGGTACCGGCCACCACGCGCGTGGTACAAATGGAGCCCGGGCCAATGCCCACCTTGATGATGTCCGTGCCCGCCAGAATCAGGTCTCTGGTGGCAGCTGCCGTGGCAACATTGCCTGCAATCAGCGTGATGTCCGGATAGGCTTCGCGCAGGGCTTCCACCATTTTCAGCACGCCCAGGCTGTGACCGTGCGCGGTATCCAGTGAAAGCACATCCACCTTTTGCTCGACCAATACCCGCGCGCGCTCCAGCGTCTCCTTGTTGACGCCCAGCGCTGCCGCGCACAGCAAACGCCCGTTGGAATCCTTGGCGGAATTGGGGTATTTGATGTTTTTCTCAATGTCTTTGATTGTGATCAGGCCTTTGAGATGATAGCCCTCATCCACGAGAGGCAGTTTTTCTATCCGGTGGGCGGCCAGCAGCTTCTTGGCGTCCTCCAGTGTCGTGCCCACGGGCGCCGTCACCAGGTTCTTGCTGGTCATGGCCTCTGAAATCCGCTTGTTGTCATCCTCCTCGAAGCGCAGGTCGCGGTTGGTCAAAATACCCACCAGCACGCCCTTCTCATCAGTGATGGGAACGCCGGAGATGCGATAGCGCGCCATCAGCGCCTTGGCGTCCGAGATCAGGTGATGGGGGGAAAGAAAAAACGGGTCGGTGATGACACCGTGCTCGGAACGCTTGACCTTGTCCACCTGACCGGCCTGCGCTTGCATGCTCATGTTTTTGTGGATCACGCCCAGCCCGCCTTCGCGTGCCATCGCGATGCCCATGCGCGCGTCGGTCACCGTATCCATGGCGGCGGACAGCAGCGGGATATTCAAACGAATCTTGTCCGTCAGGCGCACGGACAGGTCCACATCCCTGGGCAGCACGGCGCTCCTGCGGGGTACCAGCAGTACGTCGTCAAAGGTCAGCCCTTCTCTGAGCGGTTGTTGCAGCATCCTTTCTACCTCCTGCAGTCCTGGTCATCCTGGCCGCTTTGGGCCTGAAACAGTTTGACGCCGTTTTGTTTGGCGTAGTACACCAATGATATCACCGCCAGCGAGACGCCCGCCCACAGCAGGTACAGGTGGACCGGCGGCACCGGGGACACGAAGTGTTCATGAAAAAAGCATGCGATCAAGGCTACCACCGTCACAAGCTGGGCGATCTTGCCGATGGGCATCGCATAGACCACGATATTCCGTCTGTACAGCAACAGCCCGCCCAGGAGCATCAGCGCCTCCTTGGCCAGCAAAATGCAAATGGCAGCCCAGGGCGCGATGCCCTTGATGGCCAGCATCAGCATGACGCTGAGCACCATCAGCTTGTCCGCCAGCGGGTCAAACAGCTTGCCAAAGTCGGTGATCAGGTTGTACCTGCGCGCGATCCATCCGTCGGCGATGTCCGTCAGGCTGGCGGCTACAAACACTGCCAGCGCAGTCATCATCCTGTTCTTGTCCATCAGATAAATGAAAACAGGGATCAGTAAAAGGCGCAGCGTGGTCAGGGCGTTGGGCAGGTTGAGGTTGCTTGGCTTTTGTGTCTGCATACGTGTCTCCTTGAACCTCCTTGAATGTCTGGTATTGTACCATGCTGGGCGCCTTGCCACAATGAGCGGGGAGGAAAAGAATTGCTCGTATTGCAGGAGTATCTTCGCTTTTGAACATTGTCTGTACAAGCAACGGTTTGACGTGCCTGACTTGAGGTGCTATCCTCAGCCACAAGGCAGCGCCGGACCCCTGCTTGCCTGATTGTTGTATCAGCGGAGGCCCATATGAATTTTGTGTTTATTTCCCCTCATTTTCCTGAACACTACTGGCGTTTTTGCGCTGCGCTCAGGGAGAACGGCATTCAGGTGCTGGGCATTGCCGATACCCCTTACGAGCATTTGCTGCCCCAGCTGCGCGACAGCCTGAGCGATTATTATCAGGTGCCCAGCCTGGAGGACGGCGAGGCCGTGCTTAGGGCCATTGGCTGGTTTATCAGCCGTCACGGCCGCATAGATTGGATTGAATCCAACAACGAGTATTGGCTGGCCCAGGATGCCTGGCTGCGTACCATGTTCAATGTCCGCACCGGGCCGAACCTGGACAGGATGGACATCTACAAGCATAAATCGAGCATGAAGGCAGTGTATCAGCAGGCCGGTATTAGCACTGCGCCCAGCATGCTGGCGGACACGCTTGAAAATGCCCTGGCTTTCACGCGCAAGCATGGCTATCCGTTGGTAGCCAAGCCCGATGTCGGCGTAGGTGCCAATGACACCTTCCGTTTGAAGGACGAGCGGGATCTTCGGGATTTCTTTTCCAGATTGCCGCTGCAGCCCTACCTTTTGGAGCGCTATGTGGTGGGCGAGGTCTGCTCCTATGACGCCTTGATTAACGCCCAGGGACAGCCCCTGTATGAAACCGGCAACATCACTCCGTCCAACATCATGGATGTTGTCAATGAGAAAAATGAATCGGTATACATGATTGTGCCGGAGATCGCCCCTGACCTGCGCGATGCCGGGCGCAGGGCGGTATCCGCCTTCGGTGCTTTCAGCCGGCTGATCCACTTTGAGTTTTTCCGCCTCACGCAGGATCAGACCGGACTGGGCCGCGCCGGGGACCTGCTGGGCCTTGAGGTCAATATGCGCCCCTCCGGCGGCTTCACGCCGGACATGATCAATTATGCCGGCAGCGTGGACATCCACCGCCTGTGGGCTGATATGGTGCGCTTTGACCGTATCCATCTGGATCAGAACCGCAGGAAGTACTTTTGCGTCTTTGTCGGCCGGCAGGACACCCATGTATACCGCTACGGACATGATGAGCTGATGCGGGACTGGCATCACCGTATTGTCCATCATGCGCGCATACCCGAGGCGCTCTCCGGCGCGATGGGCAATGCCATGTATCTGGCGCAATGCATGAACCGGGATGAAGTGGACGCCTTTGTCCGCTATGCGTGTGAGCGCCTGCCATGATGATGCGTCAGAGCGATTTTTACAGCCATATCCTCAACCGGCGCCTTGGCATGCACATGTATGGGCACGATGGGCTGCCCTGCCTGGTGTATCCCTCGCAAAACGGCAAAAGCGGTGATTTTGCGGGGTTTGGCATGGTGGATGTCTGCCGCCCCTGGATCGACCGGGGCAGGCTGAGGCTTTACTGTGTGGACAGCCTGGATGAGCAGACCTGGTCGGCGACAGACCGCGCGCCCCGGGAGCGCATGGAGCTGCACGAGGCATGGTTCAGCCATATCACACAGGAGTTTGTGCCCTTTATCCACCGCGACAGCGCCTGGGAGGGCAGGCTGATGACCCTGGGATGCAGCCTGGGGGCTACCCATGCCGCCAACACGCTGTTTCGCCGGCCGGATTTGTTCTCCTGCGTCATCGCTCTGTCCGGCGCCTATGACATGCGCTGGATGTTGGCGGGCTACTCGGATGAGTTGGTTTATCTTAATTCGCCCTTGGACAGCATACGGGGCATGCCTGCGGATCATCCCTGGGTCAAGCTGCTCAACAGCTGCAACATTGTGCTGTGCTGTGGACAGGGCGCCTGGGAGGAGGAGATGCTGCGCTCCCTGCGGCTGCTGGAAACGGCCTGTCATGAAAAGGGGATCTATCCCTGGGTGGACATCTGGGGCGGGGACGTCCACCATGACTGGGAATGGTGGCGCAGGCAGCTGCCGTATTTCCTTGGGAAACTGCTGGACTGAGGTACCTGTGCTGATGCGGCTGTTTGGAATATGACGATTGATTTTCGCATAATCAGGGGGCTGCCGTTTGGCGCCCCCCTGTTGAATTGTGTGTTTGCCTGCTGTGAATTACACGACAGTGCCGACAAATTCCGCCGGCTTTGTGATTTCCACCTTGAAGTTCCCCTGTTCCGCGGCTTGCACCCGCAGGGTATCGCCGTGGGCGGCCTTGCCCTCAATCAGGGTACGGGCAATCAGCGTTTCAATCTGGCTTTGGATCAGGCGCTTCATCGGCCGCGCGCCGTACACCGGGTCATAGCCCATCTCCATCAGGCGGTTGATCGCCTGCGGGTCAAGCTCCAGCTGCAGCTGGCGATCCTTGAGGCGCGCGCGCAGGCGGTTGAGCTGCAGGTCAACAATCTCCCGGATTTGCTCACGGTTTAAGGGCGTGAAGAGGACGGTTTCATCAATCCGGTTAAGAAACTCCGGACGGAAATGTCCCCGAAGCAGGCCGCGGATGCTCTCGCGCGTGCCCTCGTCCAGTATGCCGTCATCGGAAATGTTCTCCAAAATCATGGAGGAGCCCAGGTTGGAGGTCATGATCAGGATGGTGTTCTTAAAATCCACGGTGCGTCCCTGGCTGTCGGTCACGCGTCCGTCGTCCAGGATCTGCAGCAGCACGTTGAACACGTCCGGGTGCGCTTTTTCCAGCTCGTCAAACAGGATGACCGAATAGGGCTTGCGGCGGACGGCTTCTGTGAGCTGACCGCCCTCCTCATAGCCTACATAGCCCGGCGGCGCGCCAATCAGCCTGGAGACCGAGAATTTCTCCATGTATTCGGACATATCGATGCGAATCAGCATCTTCTCGTCATCAAACAGGTTCTCTGCCAGCGCCTTGGCCAATTCGGTCTTGCCCACACCGGTGGGCCCCAGAAAGAGGAAGGAGCCGATGGGCCGCGCCTCATCCGAGATGCCCGCGCGCGAGCGCAGGATGGCATCGGATACCAGCTGGATGGCCTCATCCTGGCCGACAACGCGCCGGTGCAGGGTTTCAGGAAGCGCCAACAGCTTTTCACGGTCGCTCTCCAGCAGCTTGCTGACAGGGATGCCGGTCCAGCGGCCCACAATGCGCGCGATCTCATCATCGGTTACGCGGTCGCGAAGGTAGATGGCCTTGCCTTTTTCACCCTCAGCCGCTTCCTGCTGCGCCAGCTCCTGCTGCAAGCGCGGCAAATCTCCGTACTTGAGCTGCGCGGCGGCATTCAGGTCATAGTTGCGTTCCGCCTGGGCGATGCGGGCGTTGACCTGTTCGATCTGCTCGCGCAGTTTTTGCGTCTTGCCGATTTCCTGTTTCTCGTTTTCCCACTTGGCGGTCATCTGCGCATACTGGTCTCTCAGCTCGGCCAGCTCCAGGCGCAGATCCTCCAAACGCCCCTTGGACAGGCGGTCGCTCTCCTTCTCCAGGGCGGCCTCCTCGATTTCAAGCTGCATGATCCTCCGGCGCACCTCGTCCAGCTCAGAAGGCATGGAATCCATCTCTGTACGGATCATTGCGCAGGCCTCATCCACAAGGTCAATGGCTTTATCCGGAAGGAAGCGGTCGGTGATATAGCGGTTGGACAGGGTGGCTGCCGCGATGAGCGCGCCATCCTGAATTTTGACGCCATGGAATACCTCATAACGCTCCTGAAGCCCGCGAAGGATGGAGATGGTATCCTCCACTGTGGGTTCCTCAACCAGAACCGGCTGGAAGCGCCGCTCAAGCGCCGCGTCCTTTTCGATATGCTGCCTGTATTCATTCAGCGTTGTCGCGCCGATACAGTGCAGCTCACCCCGCGCCAGCATGGGCTTTAACAGGTTGCCGGCGTCCATCGCGCCATCGGCCTTGCCGGCGCCCACGATGGTGTGCAGCTCGTCAATGAACAGCAGAACCTGTCCCCTGGCATTCTTGACCTCGGCCAGCACCGCCTTGAGACGCTCTTCAAACTCCCCGCGGAATTTGGCTCCTGCAATCAAGGCGCCCATATCCAGGGAAATGATAGCGCGATCCTTTAAGTTTTCCGGCACGTCGCCGCGCACGATGCGTTGAGCCAGGCCTTCCGCGATGGCGGTCTTGCCCACGCCGGGCTCGCCGATCAGCACCGGGTTATTCTTGGTTTTCCGGCTGAGGATGCGGATGACATCGCGTATTTCGCTGTCGCGGCCAATCACCGGATCCAGTTTCTGGTTTTTGGCCAGCGCGGTCAGATCGGTACCGTACTTGGCCAAGGCGTCATAGCTGTCCTCAGGGGTATCGCTGGTTACCCGTGTGGTGCCGCGCACTTCGCTCAAAGCCTTGAGAAAGCCGTCTTCCCGCACCTGAAACTGGGAAAACACGGCCTGAAGCGCCCGGTCGGCCGCACGCATCAGCCCCAAAAACAGGTGCTCTACGGAGATGTACTCGTCCTTCATGCGCTCGGCCGCATCTGAGGCTTCTCGCAGGGCGCGGTCCATCTCCTGGGAGACATAGGTCTTGCCTTCTTCGCGCACGCTGCCGCGCACCCGGGGCAGCTTTTCAACTTCCTCCAGCGCCCGCGCTGACAGTGCGGCTGTCTGCTTGCCCAGGCGCGTGAGCAGCTGGGGGATCAGGTTGTTGTCGTCCTGCAGTAACGCGTACAACAAATGTGATTGTTCGAGCGTTTGATTCATGTATTCTCCCGCCAGACGCTGAGCGTCCTGAATGGCGTCAATGCTTTTTTGTGTGTATCTGATCTGGCTCATGCCCTTCACCTCACTAATTTTAATGAAACCGGTCAAGCCCTGACTATCTTTGACCTTATTGTAATTATATATGCCCAAATCTGTATGTCAAGTGTTTTTTGATTGATTTCCCGATTTCATGATGTTTTTGGTGTCGCTTCAGAAAAATTTTCATGTGAGACCGCTTTTCGCTTGACAAGACGTTTGAGTGGTATAAAATTAAGATAAGACAAATAGGGGAAGTTCCCTGTTAAAACAAATACAGTGCGTTTATTGATTTGCACTGAACAAGGAGGGTTAAATATGAACAAACGGCCAGTCACGCTGTGTACTGCGCAATGGGCAGACATGCACTTTGAGGAGCTGTGCGCGCTCGCCAGCGACATGGGCTATGACGGATTGGAGATTGCCTGCTGGGGCAACAGTCTGGACTTGGACCGCGCGCTTGAGGAACCGGACTATATTCCCTGGGTGAAGGACACGCTCAAAAAGCATCGCCTGGTCTGCAAGGCTATCGCTACCCACATCATCGGACAGTGTGTGGGTGACGCGCCCGATCCGCGGCTGAACAATTTTGCCCCTGCTCGGCTCAAGGACAATCCGCAGGGCATCCGCGAGTGGGGCATAGAGCAAATGAAAAAGTCGGCCCAGGTCGCGCGCATGCTGGATGTGGATGTGGTGACCGGCTTTACCGGCAGTCCCATCTGGAAGTATCTGTACTCCTTCCCGCAGACCACCGAGGAGATGATCGAGGCGGGCTTCCAGGAGATCTACGATCTGTGGACACCCATCCTGGCGGAATTCCGCAAGCATGGTGTGCGCTTTGCGCTGGAGGTTCACCCGGGCGAAATCGCCTTCGACTACTACTCCACCAAACGCCTGCTTGAAAAATTCAAGGACTGGCCGGAGTTTGGCCTCAACTTTGACCCCAGCCACCTGCTGTGGCAGGGCGTGACCCCGCATCTGTTCCTCAGCGATTTTATCGATCGTGTCTATCATGTTCACATGAAGGACGCGGCTGTCACCCTGGACGGCCGCAGCGGGCTGCTGGGATCCCATATTGATTTTGGCGACCTGCGCCGCGGGTGGAACTTCCGCTCCCTGGGCCATGGCGGCGTCAACTTTGAGGAGATCATCCGCGTGCTCAATGCCCACGGCTATGACGGTCCCCTGTCAGTGGAGTGGGAGGACAGCGGCATGGACCGGATCGATGGCGCTACAGAGGCCTGCGCCTTTGTCAAGAGGATCAATTTCAAGCCCTCTCTCGTCAAGTTTGACGAAGCGATCGCCAATTAGGGAGGAAGACATGAGACCGCATGTGAATTATGGCATGGTGGGTGGGGACATCCACGCTTTCATCGGTGTGGTGCACCGCAGGGCCATTCGCTTTGATACGCGCGCCCGCCTGGTAGCCGGCTGCTTTTCAGCTTCCTCACAGGAAAAGAACCGCGAAAGCGGCGAGGTGCTGGGGCTGGATCCGCAGCGCGTATACGCCAGCTACCGTGAAATGGCCCAAAAGGAAGCGGCCAGGCCTGATGGCATCGAATTTGTTTCCATCGTCACCCCCAATGTCACGCATTATGAGATCGCCAAGGCTTTTCTGGAGAACGGGATCCATGTGATGTGCGAGAAGCCCCTGTGCTTCACCGTGGCCCAGGCGGAGGAGCTGCGCGACCTGGCCAAACGCAACCGCCTGCTCTTTGGCGTCAACTATTCCTACACCGGCTACGCGCTTGCCAAGGTGATGCGCGAGATGGTGCAGGAGGGCAAAATCGGCAAGGTGATCAATGTCAACGCGGAGTATCCGCAGGAATGGTTGCTTGACGACCTGCACCCGGTTCCCGGGCAGGAGCTCAAGCTGTCCGTTTGGCGCAAGGATCCGGCTGTTGCCGGCATCTCCAACTGCGTGGGCGACATCGGCAGCCACATCGAAAACTTTGTCTACTACGTCACGGGGCTGAGGATCAAGCGCCTGCTGGCGGTGACCAATCATTTCGGCCAGCCGCTGGACCTCAACGCCAATATCCTGGTCGAATATGAAAACGGCGCCAACGGCGCCTACTGGTGCTCCCAGGTAGCCGCAGGTACCCTCAACGCGCTGGCTGTGCGTATCTATGGGGATGAGGGCTCCCTGGAATGGAAGCAGGAGGATCCGGACAATGTGCGCTACACCCCCCGGGGCGAGGCGCCGCGCATCCTGTCCCGCGGCAACGGTTATCTCAAGGAGAAGGCTGCGGCTAACAGCCAGCTGCCCACCGGGCACCCGGAGGGCCTGCATGTCGCTTTTGCCAACCTGTACAAAAACTTCATCACCGCCGTGCTGATGCACCGCGATGGTCAGGATACCGATGACATTGACTTCCCGCGGGTGGAGGACGGCCTCAACGGCGTGAGATTTATCCACGCGGTCGTTGAGAGCGCCAAGAACGATGCCAAGTGGGTGGAATTAATGTAGACTTTATTGGCAATGCCAATAGAATAAGAATATCAAACGGAGGAAAAATCATGAAAAAACTGGTAACCCTGTTGCTGGCAGCCATCATGCTGCTGTCTGTGACCAGCGCCCTGGCCGCCAATGAGGACATTGTGATCCTCGTGCCCAACGCGGACCATGGCTGGACTGGCGCCGTGCTCAGCTATGCTGAGGAAAAGGCCAAGGAAATCAACGATGCGGGCGTGTACACCGCGCGCGTCATCGCCTCTTCCGATCCCGCCAACCAGATCACCCAGGTTGAGGACATCATTGACAACAAGTCCGCCAAGACTGTTGTGATTCTGCCCTATGACAACACCCTGGAAGCCACCATGCGCAAGCTGGTCGACAGCGGCATCCCCTTTGTGATGTTCGACCGCGTCATTGATGCCGTGGCCGAGAACGCGGTTTCTGTTGTCAAGGGCGACAATGAGGGCATCGGCCTTGAGACTGCCAAACGCTTTGTGGCTGTCGGCCTGCTTCCGGGCGAGCCTGTCCTGATCATCCCCGGCGACAACTCTTCCGTGCCCGAGATGCGCAACAACGGCTTCTTCAAGGGCCTGCTTGAGGCCGGCTGGACGCAGGAACAGGTGGACGGAATCAAATCCACCGCCTACACCGGCTGGAGCCGTTCTGAAGGCCGCCGCCTGTTCACCGAGTGGCTGGACAGCAATACCATCGATGAGATCAAGGCCAACCGTTACATCTTTACCCATGACGACGAGATCGCGATGGGCATGCTCGAAGCGCTCAAGAGCTCTGACATTGATCCTGCCAAGAAGGAAGCCTTCCTGGGCGCCAAGGTCATCCTGGGGTCATCTTCAGGCCTGAATGAGATCTACTCCGTGCTCAAGGGCATCCATCAAAAGGACTACACGGCTGAAGTTGCCCAGCTGGGCGATTTGTTCACCGTCACCTATGACCCGGGCATGATCAAGATTGCTGTTCAGGACATGGTAGACTATCTGGACGGCAAGGAAGTTGCCAAGGACCACGTTGTGCCGGTCAGCGTTGTTGACGCGACCAATGTCAGCGAGTTCCAGGGCTTTGGCGACGCGTTTGCCAAGTAATCATATGACCCTGCCCTCCGCAGGCAAGCCTGCGGAGGGCTTTTGACAAGCAAGGAGACCGGGCGCGACATGCTGGAAATGAAGGGCATCTCCAAATCTTTTTTTGGTGTCAGGGTGCTCGATAAAGTCGATCTGACCGTGGGCCACGGCGAGGTTCACGCACTGCTTGGTGAGAACGGGGCGGGCAAGTCCACCCTGATGAACATTCTGGGCGGCGTGTACACGCGCGATGCCGGCCAGGTTATTTTTTTGGGCAAGCCGCTGGAGAACACCACGGTGCGTCTGGCGGAGAATGCCGGCATCGCTTTTGTTCACCAGGAACTCAACCTTTTCAACGATCTGCGTGTGTATGAAAACATCTTTCTGCGTAAGGAGATTGTGCATTCCTTTGGGGTCCTGGCCAAAAAGGAGATGATCGCCCGCACGCAGGAATTAATGGCGCAGCTGGGTGTGGACATCCCCGCCACCGCCATGGTATCGGAGCTGGAGACCAGCAAAAAGCAAATGCTGGAGATTGCCAAGGCCTTGTACGCCAAGGCTGAGCTGTTTATCCTGGATGAGCCCACCACCTCCCTGAACACCGCGGAGATCGAGATGCTTTTTGACCTGATCCGCCGCCTGAGGGAACACGGAAAATCCTTTATCTTTATTTCCCACAAGCTCCAGGAGGTCTTTGAGATTGCTGACCGCTACACCGTGCTGCGCAACGGGCAGATGGTACAAACCGGGGACATCGCCCAGGTCACCGCCACCGATATCGCGCGCATGATGGTAGGTCAGCAGTATACGGATCAAAGCGTCTATCAGCCACGTGAACTGGGCGAGGTGGTGCTGAAGGCGGAGAAGCTGTCCGGCCAGGGTTTCCGTCAGGTCTCCTTTTCCGTGCGCCGCGGCGAGATTGTAGGATTCACAGGGCTCAAGGGCGCGGGCATTTCGGAGATGTTCTCCACCATCTTTGGTGCGCTGCCCATCTACGGCGGCAAGCTCACCTTGTTTGGCGAGGAGATTACCAGCAACACCGTGCGCGGCGCCATGCGCAGGCGGCTGGCCATGATACCTTCCAACCGCAAGGAAAACTCCGTCATTCCGGATTTTTCGCTGCTGGAAAACTTCTATATTTCTGAACACCGCCTCTCTGAGAATGAGCCGATCATCAACAAAAACACGGAACTGAAGCGCTATGGAACGCACCGGGATGCGCTGTCCATCAAGGCCAACACACCCTATGATATGATTACCTCGCTGTCAGGCGGCAACCAGCAAAAGGTGATCCTGGCGCGCTGGCTGAATACCCGGTCAGACATCCTGCTGCTGGACAATCCCACCCAGGGCATCGATGTGGGCTCCAAGGCGGAGATATACAGCCTGATCCAGCAACTGGCCCTTGAAGGCAAGACCATCCTGGTCAACACCCTGGAAATCCCCGAGATCATGAAAGTCGCTGACCGCTGCGTGGTATTTTTTCACGGGCGCGTCCACACCATTCTCGACCGCGAGCAGATTACCGAGGAACGGGTCATGATCGCGGCGACCAACGCAGCACAAACGGAGGTAAACGCGTAAGATGTCGACGATCACTACCCAGGACAAGCCAAAACAATCCATCACCAAAGTGCTGGGCAACTACAGCTTCATCCTGATTTTTTTCGCCATTTTGCTCGTCTACCTGATCATTAATGCGGGCGCTACCACCTGGTCAGGTGTGATGAACATCCTTCGCCACTCGACAGTGGTCGGTATCATCGCCTTTGGCATGGGCTTGACCATCATCACCGGAGGCATCGACCTGTCGGTTGGCAGCATGCTCTCCCTGATTGGCGGCATCTCCGTGGTAGTCTTCAACGCCACCAACAGCCCGATTTTGACTTTGCTGTTCGCGCTGACCGGCGGTTTTGTGCTGGGCAGCATCAATGGGCTGCTGATTGGCAAGGTGAAGATGCCTCCCTTTATTGTCACCTTGGCCACCATGATGATTTACCGTTCGATCGCCCAGTATTACCTGCGCGCGGTGGAGCGCAAGTCCATCTACAATATGGACGGCACGCTCAGCGCCTACCAAGGCTTTTATGATTTTGGCCAAAGCAAGCTCTTTGACCTGATTCCCACCGTGGGCATCATCCTGATCCTGGTAACTGTGGTCATGGTCTTCCTGTCCACCTCCACCAAGTACGGCCGCACCATCTACGCGGTGGGCAGCAATGAGCGCGCGGCGATGCTGGCGGGCATCTCGGTGGAATGGGTGCGTGTGAGCGTGTATGTGCTCACCGGCGTGCTGTGCGGCCTGGCCGCTTTCATCTGGCTGGCCATGAACGGCTCGGTTGACCCGGCCACTTTGGGGCGCAGCAATGAGATGTATGCCATTGCTGCCGTAGTGATTGGCGGGGTCAGCATGTCCGGGGGAAAGGGCAACCTGCTGGGCATCCTTTTCGGCGCGATGAGCTACAATATAATCGATAAAATCATTGCCGCCATGCGTTTCGACGCGCTCATCAACGACACCATCAAGGGCGCCATCCTGCTGGTGGCCGTGCTGATTCAAATCATGATCCCGGTGCTGCGCGGCAAGTTCCGCAAGAAGGAAGCCTGAGCCTTTCATGGCAGACCAACCGGCATCCGCCGGTTTTTTGTTGATACCTATAAAACAGAAAAACAAGCGCTTTGCTTGTCAGTTGCCTGGCTGCTTGCTATACTGCCTTTAGTGCGTCATCCTGAACAGACGGGTGAACGCACAGACAGGCAGAAGGTTTTTGATGGTTCCGCTCAACTGGGGGATTGCGCCTGGCGGAGCGATGCGGTGGCGCAAGCAAACCATTTCAACAAAAAGTGTGATTGAGCATGGTTTCAAAAGGAGGAGGTCTTATGTGGCAGGACAGAAAGCGCTGGCTGCCCCTGGCCATCGGACTGATGCTTCTGGCCTTCGCACTGTACCGTTTTGATGCCATCATCACCCTGTTTAAAACGCTGTTGTCCATTTTGACCCCGTTTATCATGGGGCTGTTCATGGCATTGTTGATCAACCTGCCGCTGCGCCTGCTGGAGCGGGTCATCATCCTGCCGGTTACCCGCCCCGCGCTTCAGAAGATGCGCCGCGCCATTACGCTTTCCTTGTCTGTCCTGATTGTTGGAGTGGTCATCGCGCTGCTGCTGATTGTGATCATTCCCGAGGTCAGCGGCGCGGTTGAGCGCCTGATCCGCGTGATCCCCGGCCTGCTCAAGGACCTTGAGCTGTGGCTGACAGAGCGCAATGCCAACGTGCGCCAGACCCTGGGGCTGGCAGAGACCAACGAGGGGGAGGTGCGCGACATCTTCCAGCGGGCTTATCAGTTTCTTGTGGGCGGGCTTTCCTATTCCTCAGGCGTGGTCATCTCAGCTGCCGGTTTTCTGGTCAACCTTGTTGTCGGGCTGGTGTTTGCCATTTATCTGCTGTTTAGCAAGGAGGTCATTCAGAACCAGTTTTCCCGCTTGCTGCGCAGCCTGCTGCCGCCCCGGGTCAGCCGACGCGCGCTGGAAATTTCTCGGATGCTGATTCGCGCCTATACCAACTTTCTGGGCGGTCAGCTGCTGCAGGCTTTTATCTCCTCAGTGCTGACCACGCTGGTGCTGATAATATTCGGATTCCCCTATGCGGTGCTCATCGGGCTGATTACCTTTGTTTCAGCGCTGATCCCGGTCTTTGGCCCCTTCATTTCGGGCGTCCTGGGCATGTTGCTGGTGCTGACGGTGAGCCCGTCCCAGACCCTGTGGTTTTTATTGGCCTTCTTCATTGTCCAGCAGCTCAGCGGCTCAGTCATCTACCCGCGCATCATGTCCAATGCCATTGATATCCCCTCCATTTGGGTGCTGGTGGCAGTGACCCTGGGCGGCGGCATCATGGGCATTCCAGGCATGCTGCTGTTTATCCCGCTGACCGCTGTTGCCTTTCATTTAGTCAGCGAGTACGTCAGCAAAAAGGAACAGGCAGCCAGGGGCACGGAGCAGCACATTGATACATTGTGACAATCTGACCCGCGCCTTTGAAGGGGACGGGGTTTTTGACATCAGCCTGCAGGTGCAGGCAGGGCAGACCCTGGGTTTGCTGGGACCCACCGGCGCCGGCAAGTCGGTATTGCTGCGTGTGCTGGCTGGACACCTGCGCGCGCAGGCCGGAACCGCTTCTATTTTTGGGCTGGATTGCTGGCGCGACCGCCGTCGGATCTTTCGCCGGGCTGTCTATGCGCCCATGGTGCCCGCGCTTGAAATGCGCATGACCGGGGAAGAGTACCTGAACTTTTCCGCGCGATACCATGGCGGCTTCAATCCGCAAAAAGCACGCCGGTTGACCGAGCAGATGGATATCCCCCTGACCGGGCAGTGCCGCCGGATGGGGCAGGAGGAAAGAAAAAAGCTGGGTTTGCTGGCTGCCCTGGCGCTGGACGCGGAAGTCTTCCTGTTGGATGAACCCTTTGGCAGCCTGTCCGCTTTTGCCCGGGGCGCGCTGGCCGATGCGCTGCAGGCGCTGCGCCAATCCGGCGCCGCCGTGCTGATGACCTCCCATGTGCTGGAAGAGGTGCGCCGTGCCTGCAGCCACATCGCCATCATCCGCCAGGGGCGTCTGGTTGTCACGCAGCCGGTGGAAGCTTTGAGCCTGACCCGGCAGAAGGTGTATCACATCACCTTTAACAGCCCTCAGCAAGCCGCTTCTTTTGCCGCTGAATGGGAAGCCGGGGTTGAGCTCATCGGCACCCGGGCCCTGGTGGCCATTCCGGCCAGTCCGCAGGCCCTGCTGCGCACCCTGGCGCGCTATGAGGTGGTGGATTTGATTGGCGGGCGCGAGGATGCCGAAGAAGGCTTCCTGCGTTATTACGGGGATGATATCGTATGATCAGCGTTTTGTTTTTTGCCAGATTCCGCCCCAAGAGCCTGCTGATATGGCTGCTTGCCGCCCTTGTGCTGGGCGCGGGCGCGGTTGCGGCTTACCTGCCTTCCCCGCTGGAACAGCTTCGTTTTCTGCGTGGCGAGATGCCCGAATTATTTACCGTTCTGGGTTTCGTGGGCGACAGCAACCTGCCTGCCTTTGTGCTCAGCGCTCTGTATGGCCTGCTGCTGCCGATCCTGGCCAATATGCAGGCGGTGTCCTTGGGAAGGCACCTGCTTGCCCGGCCGCTGGCGGACGGACGCCTTGCGCAGCTGCTGGCTGCGCCCCATGCCAGGGCGTCTGTCATGCTGCTTCACTTTCTGGCCTTGGCAGTTTGGATCGTACTCACGCAGGCTGCCTGCCTGGCTGGTCAGATGCTTTCAGCCGTGTTGCTTTTCCCGGTGGCGGATCTGACCGCGCTGTCACGACTTAGCATTGGCTTTATCCCGACAGCGCTGCTGCTGTCTGCCTTTTGCTGCCTGCTGGCGCTGGTGTCGCCGTCTGAAGCGCGTTATGCCCGCCGCGCACGCTTGCTGCTTGCCCTGATGCTGATCCTGGCCATGGCCGGCCGCCTGTCCGGCTGGACGCGTTTGCGTTTATTCAGCGTCTGGAGCCTGTTTGATGGCCGAAGCCTGGCTTTCGGCGCGGGCGGCTGGGGCCTGGCCGGCCTGGCAGGTGGACTGACCCTGGTATGTTTGGCAGCCGCGCTGCTTTATTTCCAACAGCGAGAGCTGTAAAGGAAGGTGATGTTGATGTCCGGCTTTGTGGTGCATCCCTGGAAGGTCATTCAGTCCAGCTTCGATCCGGAGGCGCAGCGCTTTGCCGAAAGCCTGATGTCCCTGGGCAACGGCGCGATGGGACTGAGGGGCAACTTTGAAGAGGCGTATTCCGGTGACAGCCTGCAGGGCACCTACATCGGCGGCGTCTGGTTTCCGGACAAGACGCGCGTGGGCTGGTGGAAGAACGGCTACCCGCAATACTTTGGCAAGGTCATCAACGCCATGAACCTCATCGGCCTGAAGGTGGAGGTGGACGGGGTATGCCTGGATGCTGCGCGGCTGGATGTGGTGCGCTTTTACCGTGAGCTGGATATGTATACCGGTATCCTTCGCCGTCAGATGGCGATGCGCACGCCGCAGGGCATGGTCAGCATCACGGCGGAGCGTTTTGTGTCCATGGCGGACGCTACCTGCCTGGCATTGCGCTATGAGGTTACGGCAGATTATCACGCCACGGTGGATATCACCGCCTTCCTGGATGGTGAGGTGCGCAACGAGGACAGCAATTATGATGAGGTATTCTGGGAACAGACAGATGCCGGCGTCGTTGAGCACGCCCAGGGCGCCTACCTTGTCAGCCGTACCCGTGGCAACCCCTTTCATACGCCGCGGTTTACGGTAGCGGGCGCCTTCCGGGTACAAACCGATATGGAATACATCACCGATGAGGCCAGGCTGGGCTATGCCGGTCTGACCTTCCATAAAACCATCGCGCCGGGCGAGAAGGCCGCGCTGGACAAGATCATCTGTGTAGCGACCGACCGGGATTACGCGGCTGACGACCTGGCTGACACTGCGAAACGCTTTGTGCGCGGCTCCGCCAAATTGGGCTATGAGGGGCTCAAGGCGCTGCACACCGCTGCCTGGGCCGCCAAATGGGAGCGCGCGGACGTCACCATAGAGGGGGACGAGGCAGCCCAGCAGGGCATCCGCTTTAACCTTTTCCACCTGTTGTCCACCTACACGGGGGAGGATGCCCGGCTCAACATCGGACCCAAGGGGTTTACCGGGGAAAAGTATGGCGGCGCCACCTACTGGGATACCGAAGCGTACTGCTTTCCGGTTTACATGGCAGTTGCCGGGCAGGAGGTGGCCAGGCAGCTGTTGCGCTATCGCCATGAGCAACTGCCCGGCGCCTACCACAACGCCGCCCGGCAGGGGCTGCCCGGCGCGCTGTATCCTATGGTCACCTTCAATGGCATAGAATGCCATAACGAGTGGGAGATCACCTTCATGGAGATCCACCGCAACGGCGCCATTGCGCACGCAATTTACGAATACACCACCTACACCGGGGACAGATCCTACCTGCTGGATGAGGGCCTGGACGTGTTGCTGGGCATCGCACGTTTCTGGCTGGGCCGCGTGCACTTCAACGAGCGCACCGGGCGTTACATGATTCATGGCGTCACCGGCCCCAATGAGTACGAGAACAACGTCAACAACAACTGGTACACCAACCGCATCGCTGCCTGGTGCCTGGATTTTTTCCGCTATGCCTATCTGGATGCCCCTGCGCAAAAGCAGGCGCAGCTTGGCGTATCCCGGGATGAGCTTGCGCGCATGGAACAGGTGGCGCAAAAGATGTACTACCCTGTGGATGAGCAATTGGGCATCTTTGTCCAGCACGATACCTTCCTTGACAAGCACATCATGCCGGCGGACCGGTTGCCGCCTGAGGACAGGCCGCTGAATCAGCACTGGAGCTGGGACCGCATCCTGCGCTCCTGCTTTATCAAGCAGGCTGATGTGCTTCAGGGACTGTACTTCCTGGGCCACCTCTATGACCGGGACACCAAGAAGCGCAATTTTGATTTCTATGAGCCTCTGACCGTGCACGAGTCCTCGCTCTCACCTTGCGTGCACGCCATTCTGGCTGCTGAGATCGGCTATGAACAAAAGGCGGTGGAACTGTATCACCGCACTGCGCGGCTGGATTTGGACAACATCAACAACGACACCGAGGACGGCCTTCATATCACCAGCATGTCCGGTTCCTGGCTGGTGATCGCCCGCGGCTTTGCCGGCATGCGTACCGACAACGGGCTGTCCCTGTGGCCCTTCCTGCCCAGCGGATGGACAGCCTACTCCTTCCGATTTGATTACCGTGGTCGCGTGATCAACCTGGCGATGGACGGTGCGGGCGTCAAGCTGACGCTGGTGTCCGGGCCTGCTATTTCGCTGCGTGTGTGGGACGAGACCATCCGCTTGGAACATGAATGGACGAAACAGGGGGACGGACAATGAAAAAGCTATTTATTTCTGCGGACATTGAGGGCACCTGCGGCATCGCTGCCTGGGACGAGACACACAAAGGCCATCCGGATTATGAGCGATACGCCCTGCGCATGAGCCGCGAGGTGGCCGCCGCCTGCGAAGGCGCGCTGGAGGGCGGCATGGACCTGGTCATGGTGCGAGATGCCCATGGTTCGGCGCGCAACCTGGACTGGTCCTGCCTGCCCAGGCAGGTGCAGCTGATCCGCGGCTGGGGCCAGGATCCGCTGTGCATGATGTCCGGTCTGGATGAATCCTTCTACGGCGCGGTGTTCACCGGCTACCACGATCTGGCAGGTTCCGGGGAGAACCCGCTGTCACACACCATGTCCACCAGTCTTGTGTGGTTGACGCTCAATGGCGAGCCTTTGGGCGAAGCGCACATCAATGCTTACACCGCGGCCCTTTATCGGGTGCCGCTGCTGGCGCTTAGCGGGGACAGCGGCATCTGCGCCAAGGCCAAGGCCCTGGTGCCCGCATGCAGGACGGTGGCGGTCAACCGCGGCGCCGGCAACCTGGTGCACAGCATTCACCCGGAGGTGGCCCTTGTCAAAATCCGCGAAGCCGTGCGCCAGGCCTGCCAGGAGAGACGAGAGTCTTTCGCCCTGAATTTGCCGGATACCTTCCGTCTGGACGTGCGCTTTTCACAGCACGCCAAGGCGTACTCCGCCGGCTTTTATCCGGGTGTCAAGCGCCTGGACAGCCACACGCTGCGCTATGAGGCGGATGACTGGTACGAGGTGCTGCGCATGATGCATTTTTGCCTATGAAAATCAAGGCCAGGAGCCTTATCGGTCTGCTGATCGGCCTGCTGCTGATGGCGCTGCCGCTTTTCCTGCCGCTTATGGGAGGCCTGAGCCGCGAGGCGATGCGGGTGCTGGGCGTTTTCCTGGGGGCTGTGGTCCTCTGGCTGTTTGTGGATATTACCTGGCCCAGCGTGCTGGCGCTTCTGGCGCTGGCCCTGGTGCCGGGGATCACCACCAACGCGGTGATCGCAGCTTCCTTTGGCAATGCCACCATCTGGTTTTTGGTGTTTTCCTTCCTGCTTACCTACGCGATGAGCCGAACCGGCTTCCTGCGCCGCCTGGCTTTGGCTTTTCTCAACAGCCGCCTGGCCCGCCGGGGAACCTGGGCCTTCGTGTGCATGTTTCTGCTGGCGGTGCTGGCGCTGGGCAGCTTTATCGCGCCCACGGTCACCTTCCTGATGTATTTTGCCCTGCACCGGGAGGTAGCCGAGGCCTTGGGCCTCAAGCCTGGCAGCGCACTGGCCCGGGCGTTGATGATCGGCACAGCTTGTGTAACCTCCATCTCCTGCGCGATGACGCCCATAGCGCACACCTTTCCGCTGATGGCGATGGGTTTTTATGAATCAGCGACAGGGCAGGCCATCACGTATCTGTCCTATCTGAAGATTGGCCTGCCTGCGGGCATTGTATTGTTTTTGCTGACCCTGCTGCTGCTGTACTTAGGCTTCCAAAAAGCGTTTCGAGCAGAAAAGGTGGACATCGCAGCGCTGCGTCTTTCCGCAAGCGGTGATTTTACAGCGCGCGAATTGGCTTCTGCTCTTGTTTTTTTCCTGGTCATCCTGGCCTGGCTGCTCTCCGGCATCCTGCCCGGAGCCTTTCAGCCTCTGGTTGACTTGGGCACGGTCTGGCCGGCGATGCTGGGGGTTGCGCTGCTTAGCGCCGTGCCGGTCGGCGGGTCGCCGGTACTGGACATCAAGCAGGGCATGGCGCAGGGCGTGTCCTGGGCCAGCATCCTCTTGTGCGCGGCGGCGCTCGCACTGGGGAAATTTGTCAGTGATGAGCAGTACGGTATCACCGCATTGGTGGGGGAGAGCCTCCAGCCGCTGATGACTTCTCTGGGCAGTGTCGGGGCGCTGCTGGTTTTGATCGCCGCCACCGTTGTGATGACCAATTTCATGTCAAACATTGTGACGACCACCCTGATGTATAATGTGTCAGCGGCTGTCCTGCCGCTGATGGCGCTGGCGGGCAACGCGCTGGACGCGCAGACTGTGGCCATCCTGGTGGGTATGTGTGCTTCACTGGCCTTTGCTACGCCGCCTGCCATCGCCCATATTGCGCTGGCTGCCGGTTCCGACTGGGCCGGTCCCGGGGATATGCTGCGATATGGCGGAGCGCTTGCGGTCATTTCCATCCCGGTTGTCCTGATATTCACATTGCTATAAAAAAGGAGGTAACATCATGAAAACTTTTCCTATCGGCGTCATGCTTGAATCCTTTCGCCTGCCCATTGCGGAGGCGCTTGAAAAGGCCGCCGCCCTCGGCGTTCAGGGGATCCAGGTCTATGCTACCAGAGGAGAACTGGCGCCGGAGAACCTCAACCCGGGTCAGCGCAGGGATTTTCTCAAGCGTGTGAAGGACGCCGGGCTGGTGATTTCCGCCGTGTGCGGTGATCTGGGGCATGGCTTCGGCGACGCGGACAAAAACCCTGATCTGGTCGAAAAATCCAAGCGTATCCTTGATCTGTCAAAGGAATGGGAGTGCGGTATCGTCACCACCCACATCGGTGTAGTGCCCGCCGATCCCTCCCACACGCGCTATGGTATCATGCAGCAGGCCTGCGGTACCCTGGCGCGCTATGCGGACAGCGTGGATGCGAAATTCGCCGTGGAGACCGGGCCTGAGACAGCCGCTACACTCAAGGCTTTCCTGGATTCTCTGCACTCGCGCGGCGTATCGGTCAACTTTGATCCGGCCAACCTGGTCATGGTCACCGGGGATGATCCGGTGCAGGCGGTGTACACCCTGAAGGAATATATCGTTCATACCCACGCGAAGGACGGCAGGCGGCTGTACTACCGGGATCCGGAGAAGGTCTACGGCATCGTGTTTGACGAGTCTTTATCCAGCCCTTCTTTTGAGGAATTGCCGCTTGGCGAAGGCGGTGTGGATTTCCCGCGCTATCTGGATGCCTTGCGTGACATTGGCTACAAAGGGTTTTTGACGATCGAGCGCGAGGTGGGTGAGGATCCGGCCGGCGATATCGGCAAGGCGGTTGCCTTCCTGCGTGAGTTATTTGTCTGAAATTATACTGATTTTGAGAAGTACAAAGCAGATTCAATAGAACCTGCATAATTTCTTGACGCCCGGGTTTTGGACGGTTAAGATAGCCCAAGAGATAGCCGGGAGGTATTCATGAATTCGACACGCCGGATTCTGGGCCTGCTGAAGCCTTATCGCGGCAAAGTCTTGCTGGGTTTTCTGTTCCAGACCGTTGTGATCGTCACCCGATTGATCCAGCCCCTGATCACCAGGCAAGTGGTCAACGATGTGATTATCGCGGGCAGGCATCAGCTTCTGGTGCAATTGTGCCTGACTTTGCTTGGCCTGTCCCTGACCCGGGCGGTCAGTTCCTATGTGCGCGTCCAAATGATGGAACGCGCTTCCCAGAACGTAGCCTATGACTTGCGCACGGGCTTGTTCCGGCATCTGCAAACGATGTCTTTTTCGTTTTATGATCGAAACCGCGTGGGCGAAATCATGTCGCGCATGACCGGCGACCTGGAGGGTGTGCGCGACTATCTGGCCGGCGGCATCATCACCATGTTCGAGCAGGGCATTACCTTCTTTGGCGCGCTGGTGTTTATGTTCACGCTGTCCTGGCAGGCTACGCTGACCATCCTGGCCATGTTGCCGCTGATCGCATGGATTGCTTTCCGGTTTCGCAGCCGCATCCGTCCGGCCTTCCGTGAAGCGCGCGAACAGACGGCCACGCTCAATACCCGCGTACAGGAGAATCTTGCCGGCATCCATGTTGTCAAGGCTTTTGTGCGTGAGCAGTATGAGCGCGAGCTGTTTGAACAGGAGAACCGCAAGCTCTTGGGCGTCAACCTCAAGATCACAGACATCTGGCGCACCTATGTGCCCATCATGCACGGCCTGTCGGAGATTTGCACGCCCCTGGTGCTGGCGACAGGCTCGGTGCTCATTGCGACGGGTCATATGGACATCGGCACCCTTGTGGGTGTGACCGGCTATATCTGGATGCTGACCCAGCCCATGCGCATGCTCTCCCAGATCATCAACAGCATGACCCGGGCGTCTACCAGCGCGGAAAAGATTTTCTATTATCTGGATCTGGGCCCCAGCATCCGCGATGACGAAAATCCGCAGACTGTTAGTGAGCGCAAGGGGCGCGTGGAGTTTGACAGGGTCGCCTTTTCCTACGACCAGCAGCCGGTGCTTCAGGATATCAGCTTTGTTGCCGAGCCCGGCCAGACCATAGCCATCATGGGCGCGACAGGCGCGGGAAAAACCAGCCTGGTACGCCTGCTTTCACGCAGCTACGATGTGATCTCCGGGCGCGTGTTGGTGGATGGCGTGGATGTGCGCAAGCAAAGGTTGAAAGAACTGCGTTGCGGCATCGGCTACGTGCCGCAGGAAACCTTCCTGTTTTCGGAGTCCTTGTTTGAAAACATCCGTTTCGGCCGGCCGGACGCGTCCCTTGATGCGGTGGTAGCGGCTGCCCGCGCTGCGCAGGCGGAAGAATTTATTGAGGAGATGCCGCTAAAGTATGAAACCGTGGTGGGTGAGCGCGGCGTAGGGCTGTCCGGAGGCCAAAAGCAGCGCACAGCCATTGCGCGGGCTTTGCTGATTGATCCCAGCATCCTTGTTCTGGATGACGCCACTTCAGCGGTGGATATGCAAACGGAATACCTTATCCAGCAGCATCTGGAGCGTTCCATTCAGGGGCGCACCACGTTCATCATCGCTCATCGAATGTCTTCGGTCAAAAACGCGGATTTGATCCTGGTGCTCAACCAGGGTCGGATCGCCGAGCGGGGCAGCCACCAGGAGCTGATGGCGCTCAAGGGTGAATACTGGCAAATGTGGCAGGATCAATTGACCTCCATCTCCGGTGAGGGAGGTGGCGTCTGATGGCCCGTCCGCTGCGCCAGCTGGATGACGAGGTCCTTCAGCGCCCATTCAACAAATCCCAGTTCATCCGTCTGATGGCATATTTAAAGCCTTACCGCCGCGATGTGCTGCTGGCCTTGCTGGTGATGATTGCCGCCACTGTCGCCTCCCTGGGTTCCCCTTACCTGATGAGCCGTGCCGTGGGCATGCTGACAGACGGCCGGTTTGACGGCATCTGGCTGATTTTGCTGGGCATGGCAGCCCTGTCATTGCTGGGCGCGGCATTCACCCGTGTGCGCGTGCGCCTGATGGACTACGCAGGTCGCAAGGCGCTGGCCACCCTGCGTGAGGATCTGTTTGCCCATGTCCAGTCGTTGTCCTTCAGCTTTTTCGATACACATTCCGCCGGCAAGATCCTGGTGCGCGTGATGAATGACGTGGACGCCCTCAATGATCTGTTTACCAACGGCATTGTGGATGTGCTGATCAACTCCTTAACCGTGGTGTTGCTGCTGGTGATCATGCTGGCGGTCAATTGGCGGCTGACGCTGATCGGGCTTTGCATCCTGCCTGTTTTGCTGTTCCTGATGTTCCGTTTCAAGCGCGTGATGTCACGCAACTGGCAGTTTGTGCGGGCCAAGCGCTCCAACATGAACGGCTACCTGCATGAAGCGCTCTCCGGCATGCGCGTTACGCAGTTGTTCGTGCGCGAGGAGGAGAACGCCCAGACCTTCGAGGGCGCCAATGACGAAATCCGCACCGGCTGGATGCGTGCCATCCGCTACAACGCGGGTTTCTGGTCGGCGCTGGATGTGACCGGCATGCTCGGCACGGTGCTGGTTTACTATTTCGGCGTGCGATCCATGGGCCAGGGGCTGCAGCTGGAGGATTTGCTGCTGGTGATCTGGTACCTCAACCGCATTTGGATGCCGCTGAACATGCTGAGCAATTTTTACAACAGCCTGCTGACCGCTTCAGCCTCAATGGAGCGCATCTTTGACATCATGGATGAGCAGCCCAAGGTGCGCGATACGCAGGGCGCCAGGCGGATGCCGCAAATTTCCGGCCAGGTCACCTTTGAGGATGTCACCTTTGCCTATCACAAGGACAAAGTCGTGCTGCGCAACATCAACCTGGACATCAAGCCCGGGCAGACTGTGGCCCTGGTCGGGGAGACCGGCGCCGGGAAGACCACCATCGTCAACCTGATCAGCCGTTTTTATGATGTAACCGGCGGCGCAGTGCGCATTGACGGGCATGATATCCGGGAAGTCACCCTGGACAGCCTCAGAAGCCAGATGAGCGTGATGCAGCAGGACAGCTTCACCTTCTCGGGCACCATTCTGGACAACATCCGCTATGGCCGTCTGGACGCTACGACGGAAGAAGTCATCGCGGCTGCGCGCGCGGTAGGCGCCGACGAGTTTATTTCACAGATGCCCAAGGGCTATGATACTGTGGTTTCGGAGCGCGGAAGCTCGCTGTCCACCGGACAAAAGCAGCTGGTGTCCCTTGCCCGCGCGCTGTTGAATGACCCCCGGATTTTAATCCTGGATGAGGCTACTTCATCCGTTGACACGCACACAGAGATGCTCATCCAGAAGGCGCTGGCCGTGCTGCTGCGCGGGCGCACCAGCTTTGTCATCGCTCACCGCCTGTCCACCATCCGCAATGCCGATGTGATCCTGGTCATGGAGGACGGCCGCATCGTTGAGCAGGGCAATCATGAGCAGCTGATCAATCTGCCCGGCGGACGCTACCGCGCCTTGTGTGAAGCCCAGGTACGCTTCATGCAGTCCTGAGGTATCAGCCTGACCGGACGGTCATTGCCGCTTTTACTTGCCAATCGCAGCTGTTTTCTGTATACTTATCGCGTGTAGGGAGAAGCTGATTTGGCTTCCCCGCTCGCGCGCTGACGGCTGCCGGACAGGCAGCCGATGCGTCATTATTTGTATTGTAACAGTCAATACAATGTCGGGAGTAGAGTATGAGCAATCTGCATGAGCACAGCAACCGGACGGTTGTCTCTCTGGAAGGCATGAAGAAACTGGAGGAAAAACTTCAGTATCTGTCCACGATCCGCCGGGCAGAAGTCGCCGAGCAAATCGCCGTGGCGCGCGGTTTTGGCGATTTGAATGAAAACGCGGAATATGATGAGGCCAAAAACGAGCAGTCCCGCCTGGAGGCCGAGATCATCGACCTGGAAAACACCATCCGCACAGCGCTGGTGATTGATGATTCCGAGGTATCCACCGACCGCGTCAATATCGGCACCACGGTGCGCGTCTATGATGAGGAGTACGGTGAAGAGATTGAGTACACCATCGTGGGCGCCCGGGAATCCGATCCGCTCAACAACCGCATTTCCAACGAGAGCCCTGTGGGCGCGGCTTTGCTGGGCAAGAAAAGGGGGCAGACCGTCAAGATTGATGCGCCTGGCGGCACCATTATCCTCAAGATCCGCGATATTCAACACAAGAAGTAAGGAGTCCCCATGTCAGAACCGATTGACCGCAACCAGGAGTTTTCCGAGCAGGAAGCCATCCGCCGGGCGAAGCTGCAGCAGCTTGTGGACCGTGGAGAGAGCCCATATCTGCAAACCAGTTTTGACCAGACGCATTACAGCCAGGACATCAAGGAAGCGATCACGCGGCTGGAAGGCCAGACTGTCCACATTGCCGGGCGCATGATGACCAGGCGCATCATGGGCAAGGCATCCTTTGCCCATCTGCTGGATGGTCAGGGCAGGATTCAGGTCTATGTCAAACGCGATGACATAGGGGAAGAAGCCTACGCGGCCTTTAAGGATTATGACCTGGGCGACATCCTGGGCGTCAAGGGCTATGCCTTTGTGACCCGCACGGGCGAGGTCAGCGTGCATGCGCGCAGCATTGTGTTGCTCAGCAAGTGCCTCAAGCCCCTGCCGGACAAATGGCATGGTCTGCAGGACGTTGATTTGCGTTACCGTCAGCGCTACCTGGACATGATCGTCAGCCCTGAGGTGCGAGATACCTTTGTCCGGCGCACAGCGATCATCAACGCGATCCGCCGCTTCGCGGACAGCCGCGGCTTTCTGGAGGTGGATACCCCCATCCTCCACACACTTGAGATCGGCGCCGCGGCAAGGCCGTTTAAAACCCACCACAACACCCTGGACATTGACATGTTTTTGAGGGTGGAAACTGAGCTGTATCTCAAGCGCCTGGTGGTGGGCGGCTTCGAGCGCGTGTACGAAATCGGCCGCATCTTCCGCAACGAAGGCATGAGTCCCAAACACAACCCGGAATTTACCTCGATCGAGATGTACCAGGCTTATGCCGATTATGAGGACATCATGAACCTGTGCGAGGATCTGATCCGTGAGACCGCGCGCGAGGCGGTCGGCGGTGAGCGCATCACCTTTCAGGGACAGCAGGTGGATTTCAGCTCGCCCTGGCCGCGCATCCCGATGGCAGAGGCCGTGAAGCGCGAGTCCGGCATCGATTATTTCGCCTGGAACAGCGATGAGGAAGCGAGGCAATGCCTCAAGGACCATGGCGTGCACGCCGAGCCTCACTTTACCAGGGGTGATTGCCTGGCTGAGCTGTTTGACGCCTATGTGGAAGCCAAGCTGATTCAACCGACCTTTATTACCGATTATCCTGTGGAAATTTCACCCCTTGCCAAACGCAAGCCCTCCGATCCGCGTTTGACCGAGCGCTTTGAATTGTTCATTGTCGGGGCGGAGTTTGCCAACGGCTTCTCCGAGCTCAATGACCCGATCGACCAGCGCGAGCGCTTTGTCCGCCAGGTGGAGGAGCGCAGGAAGCTGGGGGGTGTCAACGCCTCGGTGGATGAGGACTACCTCAACGCCCTGGAGTACGGCTTGCCGCCCACCGGCGGCATTGGCATCGGTGTGGACAGGCTGGTCATGCTGCTGACGGACAACGCTTCCATCCGCGATGTGCTGCTCTTTCCCACCATGAAACCGCAGGGTTGAGTCATGAAGCTGCGCACCAAATTAAGCTGGCATGAGGTCCGCAACCATCTGCGGTATCAAGGATGGTTGTACCTCTTGTTTTGCGTACTGGCGTTCGGGCTGACCAGCCTGGTGTATACACAAACAGCCTATCGTCCGCCCCAGGACAGGCGGATCGATCTGTATATCCGGTCTTCTTCCGCTGAACTGGAACAGGTCAATGCCTTCCTGGAGCCGGTCTGGCGCCAGGCTGTGCCGGAGATGGAGCTGGTGAATGCGGTCTTGCTGATGTCTGCCGGCGGCGCGAATGATTATTATGCGGACATGCAGCTGGTCACCTACATCGCTGCGGCCGAGGGCGATATCTATATGCTCCCCTCCAGTGAATTCAAGCGTTTTGCTTCCCAGGGCGCTTTCGTGGCGCTGGATGATGCCATCCGGGACGGCCGCGTGGATGTTAGCAACCTCAGCCTGGCTGCCGGCCTGGTCAAGCTGGTGGAGACTGATTCGGACGGCACGACCACCGTGGTCGGGGAGGCCCGCCAATACGGCATCCCGACAAAGGAACTGTACAATTTCGCGACCGAGCTGCTCATTGACAACCGCGACATGGTGCTGGCTGTTGCTGTCAACAGCGGCAACGAGCAGGCGGCCCTGACCTTTCTGGATGCGCTGATCCAGCGCGCCCGCGGCGAGAAGCCCGATTTTTTCAAGTAGCCATGATCAAGTACCAGGCAGTCGTTTTTGATTTGGACGGTACGCTGACCGACTCCGCGCCGGGCATCCTTGCCGGCGCGCGCTTTGCCTTGGAAACCATGGGCCGGCCTGTTCCGGAAGAAGCTGTGCTGCGGCGCTTCCTGGGCCCGCCGCTGATGGACAGTTTCACCCGGCTGTGCGGTATGAGCCACGAGGACGCGGCCCGCGCGCAGGATATCTACCGGGAATACTACAATCATACCGGCGCGCTGCAAAACGCGGTGTATCCCGGCGTTCGCGCGCTGCTGGCCGGGCTCAGGCAGGCCGGTGTTCACCTGGGCGTTGCCACGCACAAACCGCTGGCGCCCACCATGAAAATTTTAAAGGCTTTTGACCTGCTGCGCTATTTTGATCTGGTGGCCGGGCCGGAACTTTGGGAAAACCCCGGTCCCACCAAGGGCGAGTTGATTTTGCGCGCCCTGCCCCAAGGTCTGCGCGCCGTGATGATCGGGGACCGCGCCACCGACTTGGAAGGGGCCCGGCAGGTCGGCGTTGACAGCATCGCGGCGCTGTATGGCTACGGCCATCCGGAGGAGTTCGCGCCTTTCCGGTCGGTCGGCCTGGCTCACAGCGTGCGGGATTTATATGGCTTGCTGGGGCTGTCAGAGCAGGCGCCGCGTCCTTGTTTTATCAGCTTTGAGGGCAATGACGGCGCGGGCAAGTCGACCCAGGCGCGGCTGCTGGCGCAGAGATTAAGGCAAAACGGCCACGATGTGCTGCTTACGCGCGAGCCGGGCGGCACTGCGGTGGGGGAGAAGATCCGCGATATTCTGCTTGACCGCGCCAACAACGATATGGACGATCTGACCGAGGCCCTGCTGTACGCGGCGGCGCGCGCGCAGCATGTGCGGCAGGTCATCCTGCCGGCGCTAAAGGCTGGCAGGATGGTCATCTCCGACCGCTATGTGGATTCCAGCCTGGCCTATCAGGGGGGTGGCCGCGGCCTGGGCATCCCACGCGTGCGCCAGATCAACGCCCCGGCGGTAGAGGGCTGTATGCCGGACCTGACTGTGTTCCTGTCCCTGCCGCCCGGCGAGGGCATCCGCCGGGCGGTGCGCTCCCGCGAGGCCGACCGCCTGGAGGCTGCGGGGGACGCCTTCCATGACAGGGTGGCCGGCGCTTTCCGGGATTTGACAGCGGAAGATTCCCGCTTTATCGTGGTCAGCTCTGAGGGAAGCAAACAGGAGACTGCTGAGCTGGTGTATGCGCGCGTACAGGAGCGTTTGACCGCGCTGGGGCTGCCATGAGCCGCGTGGTGGTGGGCATGTCCGGCGGGGTGGATTCCGCCGTGAGCGCCCTGCTGCTCAAGCGGCAGGGCTTTGATGTCATCGGCGTGTTCATGAACAATTGGGAAGAAAAGGATGAGCACGGGGTCTGCACTTCACAGGCTGACTGGCAGGATGTGCAGGAAAGCTGTGAGATCATCGGCATCCCTTATTATTCGGTCAATTTTGCCCGTGAGTACGAGGAGCGTGTCTTCTCCCACTTCCTGGCCGAATACCGCGCCGGGCGCACGCCCAACCCGGATGTGCTGTGCAACCGCGAAATCAAGTTCAGAGCCTTTCTGGATTATGCGCTGAAGATCGGCGCGCAGCACATGGCGACCGGACATTTAGTCAGGACGGACGCCCGGGGCCGCTTGCTGCGCGGAAGCGACCCGGACAAGGAGCAAAGCTATTTCCTGTACATGCTCAAGCGGCATCAGCTGAAAAGGAGCCTCTTCCCTGTGGGCGCGCTGCGCAAGGCTGAGGTGCGCGCCATTGCGGCGCAAGCCGGCCTGCCGGTGTCCGGGAAGAAGGATTCCACCGGCATCTGCTTTATCGGCGAGCGGCGTTTCAAAATCTTTCTGCAAAATTATCTGCCCGCCCAAACAGGTGATATTGTCTCGGATGCCGGCGAGGTGCTGGGACGGCACGACGGGCTGATGTACTATACCATCGGCCAGCGCAGGGGCCTGGGCATCGGCGGGCATGGCGACGGGCGCAGCTGGTTTGTTTCCGGCAAAGACTTGGACAACAACCGTTTGCTGGTGGTGCAGGGGGAAGATCATCCGGCGCTCTTCCGACGCAGCGCGGCGCTGGAGCAGATCACCTGGGTAGGGGAGCCGGCAGGACCGGCCGGCGCATCCATCCCGCTGACGGTAAAGCTGCGCTACCGTCAGGCCGATCAGCCCGCTTGTTTACGTTATGATGGCGAGCAGGGCGAACTGCGGTTCGACAGCCCTCAGCGCGCTGTCACCCCGGGTCAAAGCGCTGTCTTTTATCAGGGCGAGGTCTGCCTGGGCGGCGGGATCGTGGTGGAATGATAAATGCATCAATGACTTTGATCCGGTCAGGCCAAGAATTATAAGGCCAGCAGGTCGGCCTGCGCCCTGGTGACATAATCCACGAACCGGCCGTTCACGCGCACCGCGTAGTGCAGCGCGTCATAGGGGAAGAGGGCAAGCTCCCAGGCCAGGCGCTCACCGGTATAAAGCAGGTAGCGGCGCACCGGGGTCTTTTCAGCTGCTTGAAAACCCTCGCGCACCCGCCCGGCGCGGCGCAGGTTCATCAGCTGAAGATAGCCGCGCAAAAAGGTATCCCGGTCGTATTCCTGCGTGTTTTTGGTGATATAGGGCTCAAACAGGATGTTGCCCTGCTCGTCCCGGCCAATCTGATTGTTCGGAAGGACCTGCTCCACCATTTCGATCCGGTACTCCCGCGAGTCCCTGCCTTCCTCAACATGCAGGGCGCTCAAACGGTTGACCGGCAGGGTCACGGGGGCGTCCGACAACAGCTCTGACAGCGCGGCATCCCGCAAAAAGCCCATGGAGGCGTTGCTGGCCTGGTAGATCTTGCCTTCATACAGACAATACAGACCGATCTTATCGATGTCATTACCCAGCGCAATGCGCAGCTGCTGCGCGTCCACCTGCCGGGTCCGGGCAGGCAGGCCTTCCTCGTCATAGGCGGTGATCGTGCTGGGAGAAAGCAGCAGGGTCACCGTTCTTGCGGGTGGATCCAGGCCGGTATCCCTCAGCATCTGCGGGGTGGCTTCGCTGTGGTAGAGGGCAAAACGCATCCTGGAAATATTGCTCAGCAGGCGGCTGACCTGCTCCGGCTGCGCGGGATAGGCAAAAGGCGCCACGATCTCCCACAGCCCCTCCTCCTGGCGCAGGCGCAGGGCGTCCCTGCCTTCAAAACGCACTTCGTCTACCAGCGCGCTGGTGATGTTGATCGCGGGCACCGGGTGCAGGGTGGCAAGCGTCCGGTCAAAATGCTCCCGGGTTTCAGGCGATACGGTATAGACCCGGTCGCTGCCCAGGAGCATCAGGTAATCCGAGGGGATTTCTGTCATCGCGCTGTTGCCCAGGATCAGGGTGATCTGGCTGCCGTCAGCGTACTCGGCCGTCACGCGCGCAGCGCGCGCGCCCAGGCCCAGGGCGTCCAGCGCCTCATCCGTCATTTCCACCCGGCCGGCCTCCTCGTTGGCGTCCAGCACCGTTAAGTCGCGGACCATCAGCTGAAGCTGCGCCGCGTCCAGCGGGTAATCAGGCTGTCCCTCCACGGAGTAATGCCCCTCAGGGCCCTGTATCAGGGCAAACCTGTCCCCCTGCGAGGAGAACACCTCAAAGCGCGCCAGCTCGCTTTCTTCCCTGCGAATCAGGATGACGCGCTCCTCAGGCGCGGTTTCCGGGAGCGGTACGGGGCGGTTGAGCCGCGTCGCATACCAGGCCAATATGGACGCCAGGGCCATCAGCAGGACAATCACAGTTGTTTTTCCCCGCCCGGGCTGACGGGTCTTGCGCACGGGCTGCATCAGCGCCGCCGCCTTTTGATGAGCACAGGCAGAGCCAGCGCGATGCTTGCCAATGGCAGTGCGATCAGCACGGCGTTCACCATCCAGGGATGGGGGATGCTCAGCTGCTCGCGGACCAGCGCTTTGGGCGCGATATCCAGCCTGACGGGCTGCTGCGTGCTCAGGTGGTTGACCAGATGCAGCAGGAACTGCGACCCATAGGTGACCTCATGCAGCCAGCTGTCCACCAAAACGGCCGAGTTGCCGATGATCATCGCGCGCGCCCGCGTGCCATCCGGAAAGGCGTAGTCGCTTAACAGGGACAGGTAAAACTGCCCCTCCTCCTCGCCCTGCTCATGCGCCAGGCTGACTTCGGCGCGCGCGACCGGCTTGAGATAGGCCAGGCCGCTGGTCAGCAGCGGGTCCACGATCGTGCTGTCCGTCTGCGCGGCGATGTCAAAAGCCCGCGCGCCGGGCAGGCGCAGGCGCACCTGGCCGGCGCCTATCAGGGCTGCCGTGGGTTCGGTCATGTTCATATAGGGGGTCAGGAACAGCGGGTTATCAATGTAAGCGTTGACATCAGCGCCTTCGGCGACCACGATGCCGCTTTTGCGCTCAAAGCCCATCTGCCGGTAGAGCGCGTCAAAATTGGGCAGGCTGTCCGGGTCGTTGTAGTCGCTGGTAATCAGCGCATTTCCTCCCGCCGCGGTGAAGGCGTGGATGCTGGCCAGTTCGCTGTCGAGCAGATCCCGCTGCGGGGAAAGGATCATCAGAAGTTCATCAGGCGAGAGCGTCTCGCCTGCCAACAGGTTGACACGGCTGACCTCGAAATGATGGCTTTTTAAGAAGCTCTCCATATACGCGGTATCGTTCGCGGTCAACTCGCCATGGCCGTCCAGGATGCGGATGCGCGGCACGCTGTCCATCGTCAGGTAGAGCAGGGCTTCCGCGATGCTCTTTTCGTAGGACAGCCCGGTCAATGCGAAGCTCTGGCTTTGGATATCAAACTCCTGGGAAAGGTAGTCATACGCGCTGAGAACGCGAGTGCGTCCGGTATGTTCGCATTGCAGCACCAGACAATCCGCACTGACCTGCTCATCCTCAAGTGAACTGGACAGGGTGTTTACCAGCAGCGGATCGCGGACCAGGCTGGTTTGCACATAAGAGAACTTGTCCGTCAGCGAAGCCAGTCGGTCCAGCAGGCCCAGCAGGGCCTGGTCCTCCATGCCGGGGGTAGCCAGCGAATAGGCCTTGACCGGGTAGGGCAGGGAACGCATCACCCGCGTGGTATGCTCGGACTGGGTGGTCACAGCGTTGAATGAAAAGTCCAGCCGCAGGGCATACCGGCGCTCCACCCGGTCGGCCAGTGAAACGGTCACAACGCTGATCATCAGGATGCACAGGCAAATGATCACTGGCAGCAGGCGACGTTTTGACGTGTCAAGCAGCCTGTTCATCGCTCCCGCGCCCTTTCAAGCTTTAACATCGTGATGGAAACGGCAAGCATGCTGATACAGAACATCAGGTAAAACAATATATTTGCCGGGCTGAGCTGTGCGGAGAGGAAAGGAATGAAGCGCTCATACAGGCTGAAAAAAGCGATGCCCCGGGTCAGGGCGGCCGGCATCGCGGCGCTGCTGGTCATCAGGCTCATCAGCCAGACAAACAGGTTGACGCCAAAGGCCAGCGCCGCAGCAGAAAAGGTGTTTCTGACCGTGCTGGTCACCATCAAGTCCAGGGCAATGAAGGCGCAGCCCTGCAGAAGAAAGCCCAGGATGCCGCTGAGCACCTCCATGGGATACACCCGCGCGCAGGCGGACATCAGCAGGGGATAGGCCAGGCTGAGCGTTACAGCTATCAGCATGACGGTACAGGCAGCCAGGTATTTGCCTGTCACCAGTGATGCAACGCTCAGGGGGGCGGACTGCAGCAGCTTGTCGGTCATGCCCCGGCGTTCCCCGGCCATCAGCCGCATCACCAGGATGGGGGTCAGCAGCATCCATACATAGCTCATCATGCTCAAAAAAGCTGAAAAATCGCTGCTGCGGGGCAGAATGTTGTTCAGATAGAACAGCAGTCCGGCCAGGCTTAAAAAAACCGTGATAAACAGCCAGCCGGTGGGCGTGTAGAAATAAGAGCGCAGCTCCTTGTGGTAGACAGCCCTCACTCTTTGCCCTCCTCTCCGCCGGTGGCCTGCAGGAAGAGGGTTTCCAGCGTATCCCTCAGCGGGGTAAGCTCCAAGACAGGCGCGCCCATCGCGCTGAGCAAATGGAACAGCTGCTTGGCAAAGGTTTCGTCCGGCTTGGTTTCCACCACCAGGCGTGTCCGCCCGGCTGTTGTGTTTTCCTGGCGCACACGGCACACGCTGCTCAGCTGGCGGATGGGGGAGAGCAGCCGTTCCGGCTCGCCCTGAATCACCACGCGGTAGCGATTGCTCTGCGCCGCCTGGCGCAGGTCGTGGTCCACCAGCAGGCGCCCCCGATGGATGACCAGTACGCGGTCGCAGACCTCCTGCACCTCATGAAGCAGGTGAGAAGAAAACACAATGGTCTTGCCCTTGGCAAGGGTGCGGATCAGCTTGCGGAAAGCCACGGCCTGGGCCGGATCAAAACCGGCGGTCGGCTCATCCAGCAAAAGGACCTCCGGATCGCCGCAAAGGGCCTGGGCCAGACCGGTCCGCTGGCGGAAGCCTTTGGACAGCTGTCCGATCAGGCGGTGCTGCATCGGCATCAGGCCGGTCAAACCGATGATCTCATCCAGATGGCGCTTTTCATCTGCCCGTACTACGCCCTTGATGCGGCAGCAAAACTGCAGGTATTCCCGCACCGTCAGTTCAGGATAGACCGGGGGTACCTCGCTGAGGTAGCCCAGGGCACGTCGTGCCGCAAAGGGTGAACGGACAAGATCATGACCTGCGATGAGCACCCGGCCTTCACTGGGCGCCAGGCAGCCGGCCATCACATTCATCAGCGTGGTTTTTCCGGCGCCATTTTGACCCAGCAGGCCAATGACCTCGCCGCTGCCCGCGGCAAAACTGACGCCGCTCAGGGCTAAAAAGCGCCCATACTTCCTGCTGACTGCCTCCGCGCGAACCAAGAGAAACCTCCTTATAACTAATAAAACCAGTATAACATGAAGCGCGCGGGCGTCCGTGAACAATCTGTGAAAACACCTGTTCTTGTCCGGTCGGGCAAGGCATGGTAGAATAAACCATCCCACACAGGAGAGGTGACATGAACAGCTACCGTTTCCGTCCCAGACCCAGTTTCCAGGCTTCCTATGGGACCAGGAGCCAGCAGCGCCTGCTGCTGGCAGCGCTCGTCATTTTTCTGGTCGCCAGTCTGGTATTGGGTTTTTTATACACCCGTACGGTCGTTTATCGCAACAAGGCTGAAGCCACCATGAACGCCCGCCTCAACAGCAACCTGGTGGACGCCATCAGCCAGGTCAGCCGCATGGCGGGGGGAGTGCAGTCCAATTCCGCCATTAAATTGGGTCAGATTCGTCAGCACATCTACGCCATGGATCAGGTCAACACCATCAGCATGTCCATCTCCGGTGAAGGCGGGCGCTTGATCCCCCAGGAGGCGATCAACGCGCTGTACAGCGTGCTGGAACGCTATGAGGTGGCGGTGCAGACAGCGACCGGCAACACGCTGGAATTGCGCACGCTTCTGCTGACGCACCTGATGTCCCTGCAGGAGCTGCTGGTTAATCAGGATTGACAAATGAAACGGTGTCCGCCGAGTTCAGGATACCGCCAAATGAATAGCATCAAGATCATTAAACCGCTGCGGCTTCCTTGCCTGATGACAAGGGTCTGCCTGACTGATGAGCAGATACCATTATCCAGCCAGGGTCCGGGTCAGCAGGCACACCGGCCAGTCTTGGCGCAGCGTTTTAGCGGCGTGCTGCGCGCTGCTCCAATCAGAAAACACACCGAACACCGCGCTGCCGCTGCCTGTCATCTGAGAGAAGGCCGCGCCGGTCGCGTACAGGGACGAGACTGCTTTTTCAATGTCAGGGCACAGCGCGGCAGCGCTTTTTTGAAGCTGGTTGTGGCACACGGCTTTCAGCCGGGATGGGTCTCCTGTGCGCAAGGCGTGTTCCGCTCCGGGCAGGTCAGCCGTCCTGTTGTCCGGGGCAGCGTCATAGCGTGCAAAAACCTCCCGGGTAGCCAGGCCTGCCGCCGGCTGCAGCAACACCAGCTGATAGGCTTGCGCGCCTGAAAGGGGATGTATTTTTTCCCCGATACCGCCCACGCGCGCAAGGCCCGCGTGCAGGCACAGCGGTACGTCCGCGCCCAGCGCCATGCCGATGTGTGCCAGTTGTCCTGTGTCCAGTCCGGTGCCCCACATTGTATTGAGGCCCCGCAGGACGGCGGCGGCATCCGCGCTGCCGCCGCCCAGCCCTGCCCGGGAGGGGATATGCTTTGTGAGGACGATGTGCGCGCCATTCGGATAATCGGTGGCGGCTTTCAGCGCTGCCGCAGCCCGGAAGGCCAGGTTGCTGCGATCCGCCGGCGCATCATGCGCCCCGTCAAGCGTCAGCGTCAGGTCCGCTTGCGGGATCAGTTCAATATCGTCTGCCAGTTCCAGGCGCTGCACGAGCATATCCAGCAGGTGGTATCCGTCCGCGCGAACGCCGGTGATGTGAAGCGCCCAGTTGATTTTAGCGTGGGCTTTCAACCGCATGCTGCCTCCCGCTGCCCTCCCGGGCGCTGTCCAGCGTAAAGCGGAAGGCGGCGCCTTCCTGTGTGGGCAGCAGCTGGATGCTCTGCCCGTGCCGCTCCAGGATGGCCTTGACGATGGCCAGGCCCAGGCCAACGCCCTCCCCGGGCGTATGGGATTGATCGGCCTTGTAAAAGCGGTCAAAAATCTTGCCCGCGTCCTCAGGCAGAATGCCCAGGCCGTTGTCTTTCACAGTGACAGCCAGGGTTTTTTTGTTTTGTTCCTGTACGCTGATAGAGATCCGTCCGCCTGCGGGCGTGAAGCGGATGGCATTGTCCAGCAGGTTGATCAGCACCTGCTCCACCTGATCGCGCGCTCCCAGGGCGTGCATGTCATCCCTGTCAAAAGCGGTCACTACCTGGATGTTTTTTTCCTCCAGCTGCTGGATGCGCGTGATCAGGACCAGGCGGATAAGCTCACACAGGTTAAAGGGCGCCAGGGCCAGCGGCTTTTCCTGCGCCTCCGCGCGCGAGAGCGTCAGCAGGCCCGAGACCAGCTGACCCAAACGCTTGGTCTCATTGAGCACGATGCGCAGGATTTGTTTTTGATCCTCTGGTTTGACGGTATCATCCAGCAACCCCTGCACAAAGCCCTGGATGCTGGTCATGGGGGAGCGCAGCTCATGAGAGAGGTTGGCGATGAAGGCTTTGCGCGTTTCCTCAGTATCCTGGATTTGGCGCGACATCCGGTTAAAGGCGCTTGAAAGCTCATCCAATTCCAGGATGCCGCTGTCCTTCGCCGGCGGAGCGGGCAGGCCCCGGGCCATCAGCCCGGCGGAAGCCGCCATGCCCTTGAGCGGACGCACCAGGCGCCTGGTATAAAAGACCGCGATGGTTGCGCCCACCAAAAGGGTAAACAAAGCAGCCAGTATGGCCTGCTGCCAGATCTGCGCGTAGGTGGCCTGGATATTTTGCGCGGCGGTCTGGATATAGACCGCGCCCACCACGCCGCCCAGTTGCTTCCAGGGAACCGCTACGGTAAACATCGGCCCGGTCGGCCCCTGGATTTGGGTGATGACCTCCTCGCCCTGCAGCACGCGCGCGAGCGTGCGCACCACCTCCTGGGAATCCCAGTGGCTGGCCAATTCCTGATGCTGGTTGATGACCTGTGAATAGTATCCGGTCACACGGCCGCTGCGGTCCACCACCAGGCAGTAGGCCGCGTAATCCTCATATATTGCGCGCAGCTTGCGCTCCATCATCTGCCGCGTTGTGCTGCGGCCGGGCGTCAGCAGCTCAGCAATAGACCCCTCATTGAGGGAGCTGGCCAGATAGGCGATGTCATAGGCCTGCACCTTCAGCTCGTTGATGCGGCTGTCGATTTGCGCCTGACGCGAGGAGATGGCAAACACCACCAGCATCAGTAATACGCTCAGCAAAATAACCACGGCGAACATCATCATCAGCCGCGGAAAAATGCCTGATCTGCGTTTATTTGATTTCAAATTTATACCCTACCGACCATACTGTGCGCAGCGCCCAGCCAAAGCGCTCGCTGTCAGGCAGCTTCTCGCGCAGGCGCTTGATGTGCACGTCCACCGTGCGGCTGTCGCCGAAATAATCAAAGCCCCATACCTTTTCCAGCAGCTGCTCGCGGGTAAACACCTGGTTTTGATGCAGTGCCAGGAAGTGCAGCAGCTCCAGCTCCTTGGGAGGCATTTGCACCGACCTGCCGTCATAGATCACTTCATAGCTGGTCAGGCTGACGGACAGCCCGGGAAAACGCAGGGATTCATCCGCGCTGCCGGGCGCTGACGAGCGGCGCAGCACGGCTTTGATACGGGCGATCATCTCCCTGGGATCAAAGGGCTTGGTGATATAATCATCCGCGCCCAATTCCAGGCTTTTGACCTTGTCAAAGGTCTCCTCCTTGGCGCTGAGCATGATGATGGGCAGACGGCTTTCCTTGCGCACTTCCCGGCAGACCTCCCAGCCGTCTATGCCCGGCAGCATGATATCCAGCAGCATCAAGTCAGGCGCCTGCTGGCGAAAGGCGGCCAGCGCCTCGTCCCCGCGCAGGTATTGGCGCACCTCGTAGCCCTCCTGCTCCAGATACATCCGGATAAGCTTGGAGATGTTGGCGTCATCATCCACTACGTAGATGAGCGTGTTCACCACCGGCACCGCCTTTCTGTTCTTGCTGCTGCCATCATAACAGAAAACAACGGGTTGGAACAATGGCCGGCGGGATTGATCCGGAGGTATATCAACCGCCTGATATCCGGATTTCGGCGAGTCCGGCAACAGCTCCGGAGCGTTTATTCAAAGACCGGACCATGCCCGGATCTCAGGATGATCTTGAAGCTGTATGATCATGCTGCAGGGTTGTTTCCTGCTTGCGGATTTCATCACACAAGGCCTGGGCTTATTTCAGGGTTACAACTGTCACCCCGGTTTCACCCTCGCCATACTTCCCTGCTCGCTGTGAGGCGACCAGGTGGTGACGCTTGAGGTGCGTGCGCAGTCCGGCGCGCAGCGTGCCGGTGCCCTTTCCATGGATGATAAAGACCTCGTGCAGCCCGGCCAGGGTGGCTGAATCAAGGTAGTTGTCCACTGCGGCCATGGCTTCATCCAGCGCCATGCCGCGCACGTCGCACTCCATCTTGACGCTGCGCTCACCCGCGCCTGTGTTGGCGCGGACGACAGTTTGCTTTTGAGCGCGCTGCTGGGAGGCGGGGCGCAGCTGGTTTACAGGCACGCGCATTTTGAGGATGCCCGCCTGCACCTGGACCTCGTCCTTGGCGTCCGGGAGGCTGAGCACGGTAGCCGGCGCGTTGTTGACCGCGAGCAGCACCTGCATGTTGACCTGGATGTCCTGCGCGCTGAGCTCATCCCCGGTGGCGCCGCTGTCCAGCCCGCCTGAAAACTCATCGCCCAGCGCGCGCATGCGCCGCCGCAGCTCGTTTATCGCGTTGGGGTCTGCAGCTTTGAGGTTTTTCAGCTCCTCAAGCACCGCTGCGCTCTCCCTGCGGGCCTTTTCGACAATGCGCTTTGCCTCGTCACGGGCCTTGGCGCGCGCGCCTTCGCGCAGCGCGGCCATCTCCCGGTGCAGCTCCTGCACCTCACGCTTGAGGCGCAGGGACTCCTGGTGGGCGGCTTCGGCCTGCTCGCGCTCGCGCTGGGCGGCCTGGCGCTGGTCCTGGGCGCTGGCGATCACATCCTCAAACAGCAGGGTTTCCTTGCTGAGCAGCTCCTGGGCGTCTGCGATCAGGCGGTCGGACAAGCCCAGGCGCCGGGAGATTTCAAAGGCATTTGACTTTCCGGGCACACCGATGGACAGGCGGTAGGTGGGGGAGAGGGTGGCCACGTCAAATTCCACGCTGGCGTTCTCGGCCCCCGGTGTGGCCAAGGCAAAGGCTTTCAGCTCGCTGTAGTGGGTGGTGGCCACGCAGCGGGTGCCCAGCTTGAGCATCCTTTGCAAAATGGCCTGGGCCAGGGCGGCGCCTTCGGTCGGGTCGGTGCCCGCGCCCAATTCGTCAAACAGCACCAGGTCCTCTTTGCCGGCTTCCTCAAGGATGGACACGATGTTGGTCATGTGTGAGGAGAAGGTGGACAGCGATTGCTCAATGCTCTGCTCATCGCCAATGTCCGCGAAAACCCGCTCAAACATGGCCACCTGCGTGCCCAGCTGTCCGGGAACGTGCAAACCGGCCAGCGCCATGAGCGTGATCAGGCCCACGGTCTTGAGCGTTACGGTCTTGCCGCCGGTGTTGGGGCCTGTGATGACCAGCGTGGTAAAGCCCTCCCCCAGCCACAGGTCACAGGGGACGACGACCTCATCGGGAATCAGCGGGTGGCGCACCTTGACAAACTTCAAATAGCCCCTGCGGTTGATCTGCGGGCGGATGGCGCGCTGCCGCCGCGCCAGGGCGGCCTTGGCAAAGCGGAAGTCCATTTCCACCAGGATCTCCAGGTTTTCCGCCACCTCATCCGCCTGGTCGCCCACATTCGCTGACAGCTCGGCCAGAATGCGCTCGATCTCCACGCGTTCCTTGGCCTGCCATTCCTTCAGCTCGTTGCCGGCTTCAACCACGGCCATGGGCTCAATAAACAGGGTAGCGCCGGTTGCGGACTGGTCATGCACCAGACCGGGCACCTGGCTGCGGAACTCCTGGCGCACAGGCAGCACATAGCGGCCATTGCGCATGGTAATCAGGCTGTCCTGCAGATATTTGGAGGAGCTGCCATGGGCGATGGCCTGAAGGCGCTCGCGGATACGCTCGTTGCATTGCCGCATGTGCCGGCGGATGTCCGCCAGCTGCGCGCTAGCGGTGTCGGCCACCTCTTCTTCTGAGATGAGCGCGTCAGAAATGGCGCGCTCCAGCGGCCTGAGCGGAGCCAGGCGGGAGGCCAGGGCGGTCAGCTGCGGGGTGCGCTCCTCCTCGTCCCGGACCAGGGCGTTGCGGGATGCAGCCGCCGCACGCAGCAGCTCCGCCGTGTCAAGCAGCGCCCGCGGCGGCAGGGTGGAGCCCTTGCGCGCCAGGCTCAGCCAGCCGGAGATGTCCTTGAACGGGATCAGGGGATTGTCGCCGCGGCGCAGCAGCACCAGCAGCGCTTCCTCGGTCTCGTGCTGGGCGCGTTCCACCTGCTCAATGCGGTCATAGGGCACAAGGCCCGCGCAGCGCTGCTGTCCAGGCTCGGTCAGCGCATAGGTTTTCAGCTGCTCGATGATCTTGTTGAATTCCAGGGTGCGCAGGGCTTTCTGGTTCATACGTGCCTCCGGTTCATGCAGTGTACGCGCTTATTCTACGCCCAGCAGGAAACGAACCGGCTGGGGCTGAATGCTGTTTTCAGCAGTGCCGCCACGGATGAGCGCGGCATAGTGACGGGTGACGCGCAGGGCCTGTTCCTGCCCGTCCAGGCGCAGGTCCATCAGCCAGCTCATCCTTGGCGCCAGGGTGGACAGGTGAAGCGGCGTGTGGTGGTACAGCGCGATCAGGCAGCTGTCATCAAAATGCGTGGGGGCGAGCGGGTAGCGCGCGTCCAGGCGGTCCACAAGGCTTTGCCCGCGGATGCCCTGGCCGTGCTCACACAGCGTGCAGCCGGCCTTGTTCCTGTCCAGCCCGCGGATCTGGCGCTCCGGGCAGTGGTTGAGCTGCATCAGCGCGGCGCGCCCGTAAACCGGCAGGATCAGCTCCATCACATCCGTGGGCAGGCTGGAAATCTCCTCGCGCGACAGCTCTCTGGACAACACGCAGGCGGTGACGCCAAAAGCCCTCAGCAAGCGGAGGCTGCGCTCATTCCAGGCCGGGATGCCTTCACCGCTCATGGTCGCGCCGGCGGTCAACTGCCCGATGTTGTCCGCCATCAGGCGCAGCCCTGCCTCCCGGGCCAGGCTGACTGCCCTGTCCAGATCGGCCCCGGACAGCTGCCGGGGCAGCAGCAGCGTGTCCCCGGGCACGGCGTTCCCCAGCGTCTGTTCTAATGCGCCCCTGCGATAGGTGTCGAGATAGGTGATGATATGATCCGCTCCGGCGTCCAGAAAGGCGGCGCGGTTCGCGCCCGCCGGCAGGATGGCCATCAGCCGCGGCGCGGATACGCTGTCGTTGAAGCCGGAAAACGGAGCCAGGGTGGCTTTGCCGGGCTCAGGCAGCTGATGGGCGGCAATCAGCTTTTCCTCCAGCTGGGCCAGCGCGTCCCGGCGCAGCGCGTTGAGCGCGCTCGTGCTTAAAAAGGCGGGTGCTGAGCTGTTCACAGACAGCTTGTCCAATATAAAGGGGGTGCCGCCTGTCTTGTCCAGCTGTTTGCGGGCGGAGGATGGGTCCAGCGGCCTGTTCTGCGCCGCCTGTGCGGTCTCCCCCCAAACCTGCGCGCTCACTGCGCCGCGACGTACAGTCAGCTGCGAAGCCTGCCCGGGCGTCAAGGTCAGTTCCGCGTCAAAGGCCAGGGACGGCAGCGCCTCCGCCGCCCGCCGGGCGCGCAGCAGCTGCGCTTCATCCTGCAGCTTCCAGACGGTATCCCGCGCAGAAGGCGCCTGGCGCAGCCGCAGGGTCGCCTCCCCGCCGGCGTCCACAGCCGGTCCGGAATAGATGCACTCCTGCTCCTCCCGGCCGCGCAGCTGCAAACCATCGCCGTTGCCCAGGGGCCTGTCCAGCTTGACCCTGGCCAGGACAAAGCCTGCCCGCGGCTGCACTGCCGTCACACGCCCCAGGCAGACCCCCAGGTGGGAGACATGCTGTTCCCCGATCAGGGCCGCGTCCTGCTGTCCCAGGGCGTGGCCCGAGGTAAAGCCGCGGCTGAATATCTGCTCAAGCGCCCTCTGATCCGCCCGCAGGTCGCCCATGGGCAGCTTGTTTGCCGCGCGATCCAGCGCCCGGCGGTAGATATCCGTCACGATGTAGACATACTCAGCGCGTTTCAAGCGGCCCTCAATCTTGAAACTGCCGGCGCCTGCGGACAGCAGCTGCGGCAAGGCCTCCAGGGTGTTCAGGTCGCGCATGGACAGCAGCCCGCCGGCATGGTCCTTGTAGCGGTACTTTAGCCGGCAGGGCTGGGCACATCTGCCGCGGTTGCCGCTGCGCCCGCCGATCTGCGAGGAGAAAAGGCACTGCCCGCTGACGGAAACGCACATGGCGCCGTGGACAAAGACCTCCGTCTGTATGCCGGTTCCGGCGACCTCACGCATGGCGTCCAGGCTGCATTCCCGGGCCAGCACCACGCGGGAGATGCCCAATTGCTGCAACACGCGCGCGCCGGGGGCATTGTGCACGCTCATCTGGGTGCTGGCATGGACGCACATCTGCGGATAGACTGATTTGATAAGCCCCGCCAGGCCCAGGTCCTGCACGATCAGCGCGTCCGCGCGCAAGGCGGCAAGGCGCTCCAGCAAGGATCGCAGGCTGTCCGTTTCCTGCGGCTTGATCAGGGTGTTGACAGTCACATACACGCGCACGCCGTACAGGTGCGCGAAACGGATGGCGTCCTCCAGCGCCCGGTCGTCAAAACCGGCCGTGGCGCGCGCGCCAAAGGCCGCGGCGCCCAGATAGACAGCGTCCGCGCCCGCGGCAATAGCGGCGCGTAGGGCTTCCGGGCTGCCGGCAGGGGAGAGCAGCTCAGGCTTCATCCGCCGCGCCTTTGTGGATGCTCTCCAGCTCTTCGCGCAGCCGCGCGGCCATGGTCTGCGCTTTGACCAGCTCATCCGCGAGGGACAGGGCTGCAGCCACTGCGCAGGCCTCCGCGTTCAGGCCGGGGTTTTGCGCTGCGGTTTCCCGTATGCGCCGGTCCGTCATCTCTGCCAGGCGATGGTAGTGGCCGGGCTCCTCCATGCCGGAAAGCTGGAAGGACTTTCCGGCCACCTGGACTGTTTGAGTGGTAAGCTTCATTGCTTCAGGCGCGTGAAGGGATATTCCACGCCATAGGTCTCCACGCGGATGCTTTGGATGACCTGGTCCTCAAAGGGGCGGTCAGCGTTGTTGCGCCTGGCGGACACAATCTGGTCTGCCGCTTCCATGCCGGTGAGCACTTTGCCAAAGGCGGCGTAGCTGCCATCCAGGTGCGGCGCGTCCGCTACCATGATGAAAAACTGACTGCCTGCGGAATCCATGCGCATGCTGCGCGCCATGCTCAACACGCCGCGGGTGTGTTTGAGGCTGTTGGTGACGCCGTTGCCTGAAAATTCCCCCTTGATGGCATAGCCCGGGCCGCCCATGCCGGTGCCGTCGGGGCAGCCGCCCTGAATCATGAACCCGGGGATGACCCGGTGGAAAATCAGCCCGTCATAAAAGGAAGCGTTGGCCAGGGCGATAAAGTTGCCCACGCTTTCCGGCGCGATCTGCGGATAGAGCTCTCCGGTAAGCACCTGGCCGCTTTTCATGGTGATGGTAAAGGTAGGGTTCTGGTTCATACTTTCCTCCGGTTGTTGATTTGGCGGCTGCGCTTCCCTTGTGGCGGACACGCCCGGCGATAGCATCATCAGGCACAGAACAGTTGCAAACAGCCTGGCAAGACTGCGCCAATGGGGGTGTTGTAGCGAAAAACTCATCACAGCCTCCTTTGTGTGTCTCTGACATGATGCGGACAAGCTGAGAATACCACAGGAAGCGGCATACAACAAGAATCGGGTTGCTCTCCTGCGCTTTTGTGGCGTCAGGCCGGCATGTGCCTTGCGTGCGGTAAGAGGCAAAGGGTCCGGGCTTTGGGAGAATTCGTGTGTCATGATCTTGTTCCTGTTTTTACGCTTGAGGAGATCAACAGCGTTCTCTGCGTTCCAACGCGTTCTTACGTGAAATTAATAGCGCGCGAATGCTTGACAAACGGCCTCTCCTTTAGTAAGATAAGCCTCGCCGCTCATCGCGGCAACCTTCGGGGTGTAGCGCAGCCTGGTAGCGCACGTGCTTTGGGAGCATGGGGCCGGGGGTTCAAATCCCTTCACCCCGACCATTTCGGGTGAAAAGGGTCTGTGAGGCCCCGTGGTCAAGCGGTTAAGACACCGCCCTTTCACGGCGGTAACAGGGGTTCGAGTCCCCTCGGGGTCACCACTTTTCCCAAGGACACGGGCCTTTAGCTCAGTTGGTTAGAGCGGCCGGCTCATAACCGGTTGGTCCGGGGTTCAAGTCCCTGAAGGCCCACCATTCCACCTGGCCCGGTAGTTCAGTTGGTTAGAATGCCAGCCTGTCACGCTGGAGGTCGAGGGTTCGAGCCCCTTCCGGGTCGCCATTTTCCCTGCTGGTTGGGTCCTTGCTGGTGTAGCTCAATTGGCAGAGCAGCTGATTTGTAATCAGCAGGTTGCGGGTTCAAGTCCCTTCACCAGCTCCACCTGGATGAGTTCCCGAGTGGCCAAAGGGAGCAGACTGTAAATCTGCCGTCACAGACTTCGGTGGTTCGAATCCACCCTCATCCACCACGACAGCGGCTTTCGCGATGAAGGCTGCTGTTTTTGTGCCGATTATTTTTATCACACAGGCATGAGGATGGTCCGGTGAGGCGTTATATTGCTGGATATGATGCGCTGCGCATCGCCTGATTGTGTGTTATGCTGCGAATGACAGAACAACAATCATCCGTTTGCTTCTTGGATACGACGACTGGTCATCCGGAGGAAAGCATGAGTAGGAAACTCCTGATCATATTCCTGGCCTGCACGATGCTTGTGCCCGCGTCGCCCCTTCAGGCTCAGGAAGATCCTGCCTTGCCCTATACGGTGGAGGGCTATACGCTGACCATCCACGAAGGCGTGCAGGCGCTGGGGTATGATGCGGAATCCTGGATTGCCTGCCGCGGAGAGGAGGAACCGCCCAATGTGCCGCTGGTCTTTGACAGGAGCTTTCTTCCGCTCAAGCGCGTTGTTTTTCCCAGCACCCTGCGGCATCTGAGCTCCACCTCTTTCTTCGGATACACCTTTTCAAGCCTGACGCTGCCGGAGGGCTTGGAAGACTTTGATGCGGACTGTTTTTATTATTGCACCATCGGCACCCTGGAGCTGCCGTCCACCCTTTGCCTGCAATGGGGAGCGTTTCTTAAACAAGCCTGGGTCAGCCGCGTGGAGGTGAGCGAAGCCCACCCCGACTTGAAATCGGTGGACGGCATCCTGTATTCCAGGGACGGCAGCATTTTGTATTATTACCCCAATCAGCGGCAGGACACTTTTTTTGAGGTGCCCGCAGGTGTCCGGCGTATTTGGGACTATGCCTTTGCGGGCAACCATTATCTGCAGAGCGTCACCCTGCCCCTGGGGCTTGTCCGCATCGACGAAGGCGCGTTTTCCGATTGCGGGCGCCTGTCATCCATCGCGCTCCCGCTGACGCTGGAGTATTTGGGGGATTATGCCTTCAGCGATTGCGTCAGCCTGCAGCGCGTGTCCCCACACCCGGGGATGGCGCTGTTGACCTCGGTGTTTTTAAACTGCCCGCTGCTGTCCGGAAGCTCCGCTTTTGAGGGCGATGAGGGCGGCAATGAACAGGGCCTGGTGGCCTATGAAACGCGGCGGTTTTACTTTAACCGTTGGGGCCGCAACCTGGTTGCCTCCGGGGAAGGGCAGGTGCAGGTGAGGCAGCAGCCGCGGCCGGACAACCCTGTTGTGGCCACCCTGCCTGACTGGACGAATGTTTATAACATCGGGGAATTGAAGGGGGACTGGGTTGAAATCACCTGGGTTGCCTGGCAGCAGGGAACGCAGGCGGAGGAATGGCAGCATACCGGCTTTGTGCCCGTCCAGGCGCTGCGGCCCTGTCCGGGCAGTGAAGGAAATTTGTTCACCTTGTTCAGCGTCTGCCCCAAAAACCCGCAGGTTCAGGTGTATGAAGCGACTTTCGCCAACAGGGAGGAAGCGCTGTCGCGCCCGATCGGCGGCCTTGCCTGGCAGGATTTCCGACTTGAGGATTACACCGGCAGCGTCTGGGGGGATTGGCTGGCCTTTTACTATCCGGATAACACCGAGGATGATGAGGGATGGGTCACTATGGATGAGCGTCCGGCCTTTGCCAGCGCGCATGATTTTACCTACACCCGCCTGCGCACCGGCGACGAGCGTATGCTGTGCCTGCTCTTGCCGCATGAGCGGGAGGAGCCCCTGCTGCTTGAACCCGGCGGTCAAACCATCGCCAGCCTGATCATCGGCACCCAGGCCGAGGTCCTGCAGCAGGAGGCTGACTTCACCCGGATCAGGGTCAGGGGCCAGGAAGGCTATGTGCGCACGGCGTCCGTTGTCCTTGTTCCGCAGGCGGATGAATGAAAGGAAGGAAAACAATGAAACCGCGCGCTATTATTCTTTGCCTTGTCCTGTTGATGATGCTCAGCCTGCCGGCATTAAATGCTGCCGGTTCCTGGGTCCAGATCAACCAGCCCATCACCCGGCCGGAGGGCTGGCAGCGCTTTGTGGAAGAGAGCCCCTTTACCCTGGGGGACAAGGTGCCCTACGCGCAGGACAGCCCCCTGACGCTGCAGCAGTGGGGCAATTACCCCAGCATCGATGGCTCCACCGTCTGCGTGCCCCTGGGGATGGAGCTGGCCCGCCAGCACCTGTCCGTTCCGGAAGCGGACCTGGCTGGCTTTGTCAACTTTTCCACCACGCATTCAGCCTATGAGCGGCTGATTCTGGGCAGGCCCAACCCCAATGTGAGCCTGGCATCGTGCCAGACCGTGCTGGACCCTGAAAAACCGGTGGACCTGATTCTGGTGACCGCGCCGTCAGATGAGGAGCAGGCCCTGGCCAGGGAGCAGGGCGTGGAACTGGTGCTGGCACCCTTTTGCTACGACGCCTTTGTCTTTCTTGTCAACGCTGAGAATCCTGTGGACAGCCTGACAGCGCAGCAGATCCGGGACATCTATGCAGGCAGGATCCTGGACTGGGGCCTGGTGGGCGGGACGGCGGGCTTGCCGCTGGAAGCCTTTCAGCGCCCCAAAAACTCCGGCTCCCAGACCGCGATGGAGCAATTGGTCATGCGGGGCCAGACGATGTTTGCCGCCCAGGATAACTATATATCTGACGGCATGGGCGACCTGGTGCGGCAGGTGGGCAATTTCGACAGCGGCCAGCGCGCCCTGGGTTATTCCTATCTGTACTATGTGACCGGGCTTTATAAATCCGGCGGCATCAAGGTGCTGTCGGTGGATGGCATCGCCCCGGCCCGTGAGAACCTGGTTTCCGGCCTGTATCCCTTCACCGTCAGCTATTACGCGGTCTACCTGAAGGGCAATCAGACTGCCGAGCGCTTTGTCGAATGGCTCCAGGGCAGCGAAGGCCAGAAAGCCGTGCGCCAGGCCGGCTACATCCCCCTGGTTGAGGTGGGGGAAACCCCTTAGCCTTTTTTATGCACCGATACGAAGCAGCCCTTGTGTCCGGCCTCGGGCTGTTCCTTTCTTTGCCGATCATGGTACAATAGTACAAACGCCCACCGGAGGTCAGTATGATTTTTGACAACCTGCCTGAACACTACATCCAGCCGGACCGTTTCCGCGCCATCATCGAAATCCCCAAGGGGAGCAAGACCAAGTATGAGGTGGACAAGCACACGGGGCTGCTGCGGCTGGACCGCATCCTCTACACCTCCACCCACTATCCCGCCAACTACGGGCTGATTCCGCGCACGCTGTCCGAGGACGGCGACCACCTGGATGTGCTGGTGCTGTGTACCGAGCCGCTGGTGCCCCTTTGCGCGGTGGATGTCTATCCCATCGGCGTGCTGATCATGCTTGACCAGGGCAAGCGTGATGAGAAGATCATCGCCATCCCCTTTAATGAGCCGCAGATGAACGCCTGGAAGGACCTGACTGACCTGCCGCCCCACATGTTTGAGGAGATCAAGCACTTCTTTTCTGTGTACAAGCAGCTGGAGGACAAGCCCACCGCCACGGAGGGCTATTATGGCGCTGAGGAGGCAGCCAACACCATCCGCGAATGCATGGCGGCCTGGACGCAGGCGCAACGGGCCAAGCATCCCTTTTAGGCGCAGCTTTGTCCCTGGCGGGCACAGGGGCGGGATGATGCAGGCTGGTTCTTTCAGCATTGCTTCCTGGCGGTCAGTGGGCGAGCGGCGCATGGAATTCATTAATTTCGGAATTTCGGAAATCTCCTTCCAAGTCCCCTTCCAAGTCTCCTTCCAAGTGTAAAATGGGCTTGACAAAGTCCCAGCTTACGGATAGCATGGAAAAGCGCCTCGTTGAGCGCGCCGGGGAGCATAGCTCAGCTGGGAGAGCATCTGCCTTACAAGCAGAGGGTCACAGGTTCGAGCCCTGTTGTTCCCACCAATGTGGCCCGGTAGTTCAGTTGGTTAGAATGCCAGCCTGTCACGCTGGAGGTCGAGGGTTCGAGCCCCTTCCGGGTCGCCATCCTGCCTTGGTAGCTCAGTCGGTAGAGCAGTAGACTGAAAATCTACGTGTCGCTGGTTCGATTCCGGCCCAAGGCACCACACGCGGTAGTAGCTCAGTTGGTAGAGCGCAACCTTGCCAAGGTTGAGGTCGCGAGTCCGAGTCTCGTCTACCGCTCCATTCTGGGGATTCACCTCATTGTGTAGCTGCGGGGGAAAGCCCGGCGGTGCACTGTCTTTCCAGCCCCACAAAGCGGCTGGATGGAAAAAACGAAGACAAGGGACCCCAGGCGCCCGGCAAGCGGGCATGGCGCCATAGCCAAGTGGTAAGGCGAAGGTCTGCAAAACCTTTATTCTCCAGTTCGAATCTGGATGGCGCCTCCAACCTGAATAAAGCCCCCGGAAAAAAAACAAGATGACTTTTCCGGGGTTTTTTTATTTTCTGCGGATATTTTGGTCACCTCCTGTGAACTGTGCTAAAATATAACAAGAGAATCATCAGTATAGGAGGAATGAACTTGGATCATATTAAAGAGCAGGCGGCGCAGGCGGTCAGCGAGCTGCTGACAGTTGCCAGGCTGTCGCCCGGGCAGGTGCTGGTCATCGGCTGCTCCTCAAGCGAGATGGTGGGCAAGCGCATCGGCAAGGGCAGCAGCCTGGCAGCCGCGCAGGCGGCCTACGCCGGCATCGCCCCGGTCTTGCAGCAGGCGGGCGTGCACCTGGCGGCGCAATGCTGCGAGCACCTCAACCGCTGCCTGGTCGTGGAGCGCGCCCTGGCTCTGCAGCGCGGCCTGACCATCGTCAATGCTGTGCCTAAGGCGAATGCGGGGGGCTCCTTCCCGATGACGGTGTACGAGCGCATGCAGGACCCGGTGCTGGTCGAGACCATCCAGGCCGAGGCAGGGCTGGACATCGGCGGCACGCTGATCGGCATGCACCTGCGCCCCGTGGCGGTGCCCGTGCGGCTGAGCCTTGACCGCATCGGGCAGGCCGGCATCCTGTGCGCGCGCACCCGCCCCAAGTACATTGGCGGCAGCCGCGCTGTCTATCTGGAAGCGCAATGATGGAGTATCAAGAGCTGGCAGACCGTGTGAAGGCTGTTCGCGAGCGCATGGCCGGCGCCGCGGCCCGCGCCGGGCGAAAACCCGGGGACATTCTGCTCTGCGCCGCCTGCAAGGCGCAGCCGGGCGACAAGGTGCGCGCGGCCGCGCATACCGACATCGACCTGTTTGGCGAGAACCGCGCCCAGGAGATGCGCGACAACCTGCAAGCCGGCGCTTACCTGGATGTGCCTGTCCATTTCATCGGGAATCTGCAGACCAACAAGGTCCGCCAGGTGGTCGGCCGGGCTGCCGTGATCCACAGCGTGGACCGCGGCAGGCTGCTGGACGCCATCGCCCGTGAAGCGGCTGCGCAAGGGCTGGTGCAGGACATCCTGATCCAAGTCAACCTGGCCGGCGAGCAAAGCAAGGCAGGCGTCGCGCCTGAGGATTTGCGGCCGCTGCTGGAGCGCGCGGCCGGCCATGAAGCGCTGCGCGTGCGCGGCCTGATGGCCATCCCGCCCCAGACCGATACGCAGGAAGAAGCGCGCCCCTATTTCGCGATGCTGCGCGACCTGTTTGAGCAGGCCATCTCCTGGCGGCTGACAGGGCAGCGCTGGGACACCCTGTCCATGGGCATGTCCGACAGCTTTGAGGCCGCCATCCTGGAGGGCGCGACCCTGGTGCGCGTGGGCCGCCATATTTTCGGGGATCGGCCGGGCTGAGCCGCGGGGAACAGGGGAGGACGGCGCAAACAGCTTTTTTCCCTTATTCCAAGACCTGTAATAATGAAAAACAAGCAGTGCCGCCAAAACAGTGGCGCCGCTTGTTTTTTTGATTGAACTTGGGGATTATTTTACGCCTTCCCGCCCGCGGATGAGCAGCACGCTGATGTCATTGACGTTGGTGCCGGTGGGGCCGGTCATCAGCAGCCCGTCCACCGCCTGTAGCGCGGGGTAGGCATCGTTGTTGTCCAGCATGGCGATGGGATCGATCCCCGCCTGGCGAAGCCTCGCCGCGGTCTGCCCGTCCACATAGCCGCCAGCGGCGTCCGTGGGGCCGTCGGTGCCGTCGCTGCCCAGGGAAAACAGAGCCACTCCTGTGAGGCCGTCCAGTTCTAAAGCGGCGGCCAGAGCCAGCTCCTGATTGCGGCCTCCCCTGCCGTTTCCTTGCAGGCGCACCACGGTCTCCCCTCCCGCGATAAAAGCCAGGCTGTCCGGGCTGTCCTGGTGGTATTGGGCGATCGCGCCCAGGAAACGCCCGGCCTCCCGCGCCTGGCAGGCCAGCGATGCGGTCAGCACGCAGGGGCGGTAGCCCAGGTCTTTCGCGGTCCTGGCGGCTGCCTCGCACAGCTGGCCCACGCTGCCGGTGACCAGGCTGGTCACATGGGGAAGTTCCTTGGGCGTCTCCCGGTCCAGCAAGGCCCGCGCCGCTTCAGACAATCGCAGGCCATAGCGCGCGGCAATGCGCCTGGCGTCCTCAGTGGTGGAGGCGTCAGGACAGGCCGGGCCGGAAGCGATCATGTCCAGCGGATCCCCGATGATGTCCGACAAAATGATGCTGACCACCCGGGCCGGCTGGCAGGCCAGCGCGAAGCGCCCGCCCTTGACCGCGGACAGCCGCTTGCGGATGGTGTTCATCTCACGGATGTCCGCGCCCGAGGCCAGCAGCTGCCTGGTGATGTCAGCCAGCTCATCCGCGCTGATTAGGGGCATCTCAAACAGCGCCGAGCCGCCCCCGGAAATCAGCAGCAGCACAGTGTCCCGGCTTGACAGGCCGCGCGCCAGGTCAAGCGCCTCTTTGGTGGCGGCAAAGGACTGGCTGTCCGGCACCGGGTGGCCGGCTTCCCTCACTGTGAAGCCTTGTATCTCCCCGCCGCTGTGGCCGTACTTGGTGATGACCAGGCCCTGCGTGATGGCAGCCCCAAGGGCATTATGCGCTGCCCTGGCCATCTGCCAGGCGGCCTTGCCCAGCGCGATGACCAGCAACCGGCCGCCCGGAACAATCTCAAGCTGTGAAAGCGCTTTTTGCACAGCGGTATCCGGCTGCGCCGCCAGAAGCGCGGAACGGATGATGGCATTGGCGTCCTGACGCAGTTCGTTCACGGGGCACCTCACACAAGCTGATTCTCTTGTTTCAGATTATAACCGCGCTCATCACGCTGTCAAATCATCGACTCTCCCGCATCCGGGAGCCTCACGGAATGCGGGTTTTCATTGGCGCTGTTTCTGCGCCACCGTGTTCAATCGGATGACCTTTTACGTTTGATTTTGGGGCTTGCGATGTTCCGGATTTCAAGATTCACTCAGCCGGATTTGCTGTGCATGCCGGCATGGGGCATGGTATAATGCACTGGAAGTACAAGCGGGGGGAGGAGAAATGTCGCAGACAGCCTATGAGTTGCTGGCGCTGGGCCTGCGGTACTGGTTTGTGCTGCTGATCGTGCTGACCCTGCTGCGGGCAGCCTTGCTGATGCGCAAGGACCAGCGCGCTTACCGGCGCGTGCTGCGGCAACTCCCCGATGCCGGGCTGATTGGCGAGCTGGTTGACCTGAGCGAGCAGACTGCCCAGCCGCTGCCCCGTGAGGGCCTGATTGGCGCCGGGCGCAATTGTGACATCCGCATCCGCGGTCTGCGCCGGCGGGAGATGGAGTTTGTCTTCCGGCCGGGTCTGGGCGTCAGGCTGTTTCCGCTGCACGCGCGCCATGGCGCGCTGCTTGACGGGGAAGCTCTGCAAAAGAGCGGCGCCTATGCCCTGCATGGCACGGTGCTGGAGCTTCGCGGCCGGCCTCTTCGCTTTCGCCTGTTTGCCGGGCTGGACTTGCCCGCGCGCGTCGTGTATACGCCCGGTGAGGATGGGTTTAAGGAGGACGCATCCCTTTTGCGGCAGGGAGATATCGCCTGTCCCGAGCTTCTGCCGCCGCCCGCTCCGCCGGGGGCCGGATTGGAAAACACCTGGGAGTTCGCGCCCCTGCCGGACGGGTTGACTCAGCCGCCAGGTCACGGGCAGCATGATCATCCGTCCCCTGTCTGGCCGCGGGAGGACAGTGATGGCTAAGCAAAACGCGCGTCAAACCGAATGGCTGGTGATGCCGGGGGTGCTGTTTTTTTTCAGCGCTTTCCTGCTGTTGGGTTTGAAAGCGATGGACTGGACGGCCTTTGCCTTGGCAGCGCTGGTGCCGCTGGGCTTTTTTATTGTGTGTGTGCTGCTGCCCAAGCTGCTGCCGGCTGACCGCCTGCTGCTGTGCCTGGTCAATTTCTTATGCGGCCTGGGCATTTTAACTTTGTACCGTCTCAACCCGGCGCGGGGCCTGGACCAGGTGGTCAATTATTTGGTGGGCCTGTGCGGCATGATCGGCTGTCTCTTGCTGGTGCGTTTCTGGCACCGGCTGATTTGGGTTGTGCCCATGGTGGCCCTGGGCGCGCTGGCGCTGATGGCCCTTCCGCTTGTCTTTGGCACGGTCAAGAACGGCGCCAGGGCTTGGGTCAGCCTGTTTGGCGTCAGCTTTCAGCCCAGCGAGATCGTCAAGGTTGCGATGCTGCTGTTGATGGCTTTCCTCCTGTCCCGGCGAATGGTGTTGCCCGGGCTGGCTTTCGCGGGCATCTGCCTTGGGCTGCTCTTCCTGCAGCGCGACCTGGGTACCGCCATGCTATATTATGCCATCACGCTGATCATGGCCTATGTGTCCACGGGCAGCCTGAGCTTCCTGGCGCTGGGCGCCCTGGGTGCCGGCGCGGGCGCCGTCATCGGCTATCGTATGAATACCTATGTGCAAAACCGTGTGCGTATCTGGCAAAACCCCTGGCAGGACCCCTACGGCATCAGTTACCAGGTGGTGCAGTCCATGGTGGCCATGGTCAACGCAGGGCCCTGGGGCACCGGGCTTGGCCTGGGCAATGCCAAGGTCATCCCCGAGGTGGAAACCGACTTCATCTTCGCCGCCGTGTTCAACGAGTTTGGCCTGGTCTTTGGCGTATGCGTCGTCCTGATCTACCTGATGATCTTCCTGCGCGGCGTGGACATTGCCCGGCGCGCCAACAGCAAGTTTCATACGCTGCTGGCCCTGGGCTGCTCCTGCATGATCGCGGTGCAGACCTTTGTGATCATCGGCGGCAACATCAACATGATCCCGCTGACCGGCGTCACCCTGCCTTTTGTGAGCTATGGCGGCACCTCCATGGTCAGCAGCCTGTGCATCATGGGCCTCCTGCAGGGGGTGGCCAATGCCAATGACCGCGGGCTGAAAGAGGATCAGATGATTGCCATGCTGGGGGAGGAGGGCTGATGAAACTCATCAAGCAGAAGCTGCGTATGGTGGTCATCGCGGTCAGCCTGCTGTTGGCCTCCCTGATTGTGTACGGCACCTGGAGCCTGGGCGTGTCCGGCAACCGCTGGTTTTCCTCCTCCGTCAACACCTCCTTGCGCAAGGTGCGCGAGGATGTGATCCCGGGCAATATCTACGACCGCAATAATATCCAACTGGCCGGGTCCAACCTGCAGGGCAAGAGGCTGTACCATCAGGATGCGCTGACGCGCCGCGCCATGGTGCACGCGCTGGGCATGTACGACGGCACGGTGAAAAACGGCGTGGAAACCTTCATGTCCTATCTGCTGTACGCTTATGACGCCAGCTACCTCAGCCGCCTGAACGCCGCGCTGACAGGCAACCGGCTCAAGGGCTATGCGCTGCGGCTGAGTCTGTCCTCGGGCCTGATGCGCCATATCGCGGAGCACTTTCCCCAGGGAAAATCCGGCGCGGTCGTGGTGATGAACTATCGCACCGGCGAGCTGCTCGCGCTCAACAGCTTTCCAAATTTCGATCCGCTTTCGCCTCAGGGCGTGATGAGCGATCCGGACAAGCCTTATATCAACAACGCCACCCAGTGGCGCAGCGCGCCGGGGTCCACCTTTAAGGTCATTACCATGGCGGCTGCCCTGCAGCATCTTCCCGGGGTGAGCGAGCGCGTGTTTTCCTGCACCGGCGCCTATCAGGTAGTGGACATCCAGGTCGTTGACGCCGGCCACATCGCGCATGGGGAGCTGACGCTGGACAAGGCGCTGTCGGTTTCCTGCAACATCACCTTTGCCAAGCTGGCCCTGGAGCTGGGGGATGAGAAGCTGCGCCAGACAGCGCAGGCTTTCGGCCTGGATGACCATTTCCTGTTTTCAGACCTGGTGGTGGAAAACTCCGCCTATCCGGCAAACAACCGCGTCGCCAAGGAGGTGGCCTGGACCGGCCCCGGCCAAAGCGCCCTGGCCATGACCCCGCTGCACATGTGTCTGGTCGCCTCATCCATTGCCAATGACGGTGTGATGATGGAGCCCAAAATCCTTTTGCAGGCGGTGGGCAAGAACCGTGAGGGCAAGGCGCAGATCGTCCCGGCCATCTACCGGACCCCGCTGTCCGGTACAGACGCGGGCATCATCAAGCAGGCCATGCGCCAGGCGGTCCGGTCGGGCACGGCCACGCGCGCGGCGGTCAGCGGGCTGAATGTTTGCGGCAAGACCGGTTCGGCGCAAATTGACGGCCAGGAATTGACCAATGCGTGGTTTATCGGCTTTCTGGATGAACCTACCCTGCCCTATGCGGTATGCGTGGTGGTCAGCGACGCAGGCGAGGGCAGCCGCCAGGCTGCGCCCCTGGCAGCCAGAATCTTTGAGTATATCCGGAACAACCCCTGACCGTCTTGCTTCGGCGTTCCCTCATAGCCGTCCCTTGGCGGTGCGTATATCGCGAAAAGCTGGCTTTGACCAGCTTTTTGATAAACTGTTCCTGTTTCTTTCGTATTATCCGATCAGCTTTTCCAATTGGGCCACGGTATCCTCAAACACCTTCATCGCGCCGCGGATGACGCCCGGGCGGGTCATGTCCGCGCCGGCGTTTTTGAGCGCTTCAATGGGCGGTATGCTTCCGCCGGACTTCAGGAAGCTGAAGTACTTCTCTCTGGCTTCATCGCCCTCCCTGAGGATGCGGTCGGCAAGGTAGACGGCGGCGGAGAATCCGGTGGCGTATTGATAGACATAAAAGGCGCGGTAGAAGTGCGGGATGCGCAGCCACTCGTGGCGGATGTCCGGGTCAATGACGCACTCGCGCCCGTAGTAGAGCGTGTTGAGTTTTAGGTAGAGCTCATCAAGCGCCTTGTCCGTCAGCGCGGCGCCTGCTTCGGCCAGTTTGTAGGCTTCGTGTTCAAATTCAGCGAACATGGTTTGGCGGAAGAAGGTGGTGCGAAAGCCCTCAGCCAGGTCGGTCAGGAAAAAGACCAGCGCCTGCGGATTGTCCCTGTGCTCCTCCTGCAGGGCGCGGGAGACCAGCACCTCATTGCAGGTGGAGGCTACCTCGGCGGCAAACAGCGAATAGCCCGCTTTTTCATAAGGCTGGGTCTGGTTGCTGTGGAAGGAGTGCATGGCGTGGCCAAGCTCATGCGCCAGGGTCATGGCGCCGTCAATGGTATCCGTGTGGTTGAGCAGCACGTAGGGATGGCTGTCATAGGTGCCCCAGGAATAAGCGCCCGAGCGTTTGCCGCGCGTCTCATACACATCAATCCAGCGCTGCGTATAGGCGTGATCAAGCAGCTTGGCATATTCTGCCCCCAGGGGCTTAAGGCCGCGCTTGACCAGCTTGGCGGCTTCGGGATAGGGCAGGTCCATGGAGAAGCCTTCCGCAATGGGAACATACAGATCATACAGATGCAGCTCCTCCAGCCCCAGGGCTTTTTTGCGCAGGCGCAGGTAACGGTCAAGGACAGGAAAGGCCTTGTGCGCTTCCCGCAGCAGCCCGTCATAGACAGACAGCGGGATTTCATGCGCGTACAGGGAGGCTGCCCGTGCGGAATCATACCGGCGCAGCCGTGATTGAAGGATGTCTTTCTTGATACTGGAGATATAGAGGGTGGACAAGGTCGCGGAAAACTTGCCAAAGGTCTGGTGCATGCCTTCAAAGGCGGCCTTGCGCACAGCGCGGTTCCTGCTGCGCATCTTCAGGTTGAAACCGGCGTGCGTCAGCCTGCTTTGGGTGCCGTCCTCATTCAGGGTATCCGGCAAAGGCAAATCCACATTATTGAACATGTTGAAAGTGCGCGCGGCTGTGGCAAATACCTCGCCGGCCTGGGCAAGCAGCTCTTCCTGCTCAGGGGGCAAAATGTGCTGGCGCTGGCGGATCAGATTATGAAAGAAGACGCTGTATTGCGGATGCGCCGGGCTGTCCCGCAGGGAGATCAAGTGGTCTTGCGTCAAACTCAGCAGCTCGGGACTCAGGAAAGCGCCGGCAGCGCGCGCCCTGACAGCCAGGTCCTCAGCCTTGGCCATTTGTTCCTTGTAGGTATTGTTGGTGCCATCCAAATCCTGCTGCATGCGTGAGAAGGTGATATAATTGCCGGTCAGGCGGCTCAATGAGAAATAGGTAGTCACCGCCTTGGCGGGATCCTCAGCTGCTTTGCCGCGCAGGGCGGAAAGGCTTTGAATGAGGTCAAGGATCTGCCGCTCACAGGCCTTGAGCGCCTGCTTGTCTTTGAACTGATTGCTCAGATCCCAGCGATAGCGGGCGGGGATGTCCTTTCGGGTTCTGATGTCCATACGGTCTCCTTGCGTAATTCTCTCAGTCTTCATCAGCGCTCAGAGTCCATTCGCCGGCATCGCTCTCCGGTGTGCCGATGAACTCCTCGTCGATCTCATCAACAACGATGTCGGTCACTTCGCGTCCGGGATGCTCTTTGGAGGTGCGTTGCTGAACGGGGCGCTGTACCTGTTCGGCGGAGAATTGGTGGATATCGGTATTCTCACCTGAAACGATGCGCACGGACACGGTTTCCAGCAAGGCGTTGACCTGGGTGACGGTGCCGCGTCCCAGCGGGGTGATGACCTCTTTGCCCAGCTTGGGCAGCTTTTTGCGCGCTTTTTCATAGTGGGTCTGTTCATATTTCAGACAGCACATCAGCCTGCCGCACATGCCCGAAATCTTGGTAGGGTTCAGGGACAGACTTTGATCCTTGGCCATGCGAATGGATACCGGCTGAAACTCATACAGAAAATTGGCACAGCACAGCCCTCGTCCGCACGAGCCAATGCCGCCGATTATGCGCGCCTCATCGCGTACGCCGATCTGGCGCAGTTCAATACGGGTTTTAAAGATACTGGCAAGGTCCTTGACCAGGGCGCGGAAATCCACGCGCCCGGCGGAGGTAAAGCTGGCAAGCAGTTTGGTGTTGTCGAAGGTATAGGCAACGCTGACCAGCTTCATATCCAGCTTGTGCGCGGCAATGCGCTCACGGCAGATGGCAAAGGCCTGTGTTTCCTTGCGCAGGTTGTTCTCCAGCTGCCTGCGGTCGGCATCATTGGCCAGACGCAAGGCCTCATGCATCGGCTGGGGCATATCGGCCTCGTCCATTTCATGCGGCGCCTGTACCACTGTGGCATACTCCAGGCCCTGGCCGGTGGGGATAATCACATCATCACCCGGTTTCAGATCAAGCTTGCCGGGGGATATGTATTGCTGTGCGCCCATGTTGCGGATACGTACGCTGATTACACTTGGCATATGGTATTCTCCTTGATAATGGTCAGCAGCATCCAGTCGGCAATGGCTTGCCAGGACAGGTTGCTGGCTTGGAATTTTCGGGCAGTCAGGACGGATTCCAGCAGCCGCTGGGCGCGCAGGCCCGTATCGGGATCCAGGGCTGTGTCCCGTACCAGACGCAACGCCGCGCCCTGAACATAGTCCAGGATGATGTCGGCCATGTCCCGGGCGTCACGCAGCCGGGCGGAGGCTTCCGGCAGCTGCTCCAGGTCCGTGATGGCCAGCAGGGTCTCATCAGCCAGCTGCTTGGCTGCCCAAAAGGAGGCATCCTCCTTGATCTGCAGCGCCTTGCCCGGGCTGCCCTGTGCGAGGGCGGTCAGCCTTGCCGCTTCATCTCCGGGGATGCCCTGCTGAATGAGTACCTGCGTGATGAGCGCGTCCGGCCAGTCCGGCAGCCGAACCTTGCGGCAGCGGGAGCGTATGGTGCTCAGCACAGCCTGTTCATTTTGACAGGTCAACAGAAAATAGGTGGCGCTGTCCGGCTCCTCGACCGCCTTGAGCAATGCGTTTTGTGCCTGGACTGTGAAAGTGTCCACCAATCCCAGCAATACCACGCGCGGTCCGGTCTCAAAGGGATAGCTGGCAAGGCTGGCAATCAAATTACGGGCCTGCTCCACCTTAACGCTGCGCTGTTTTTCCGCTGCGCGCACCTGAAGCAGGTTGGGATGGCTCAAAGACTGTGTTTTGCGACAACCTGAACAGGCGCCGCAGGGGCGCTGACCTGCCGCTTCGCACAGCAGCGCCCGGGCCAGCAGCCCGGCCAGGGTGGCCTTCCCCGCGCCAAATTGCCCTGAGATCATCAGGGCATGGGGGGCAGACTGGTCAGCGTATTGTTTCAACAGCGCCGGCAAAACAGCGGACAGGGCTGCAAATACCCTAAACTGCCATGCAATCAGAGCATCCGATGTCATAGGGAGCCGCTATGGTCAGATTTTGAGGAATTGCTCAACGTTTAACACAAACACTGTGGCGCCGCCGACAGTGACTTCAATCGGATAAGGAGCATACATGCCGGTCGCGCCGCCCATGGTGACAGGCGAAGTCGCAATTTGCTTGCGGCTCTTGCAAACCTTTTCAATCAGGCTCATGCAATTGTCATAACGGCCATCCTCAACGCCTACCAGCAAGGTGGTGTTGCCGGCGCGCAGAAAGCCGCCGGTGGTGGCGAGCTTGGTGACACCAAAGCCGTCTTCCATTAACTCACTTACCAGATGCGCCGCGTCTTCGTCCTGCACAATGGCAATAATCAGCTTCATTGGCTGGCCTCCTTTGGCTTGCGCGGAGGGGCGCTCCGCTTTTTGACGCATTCATTATACAAAATCTGCCGCGTAATTACAAGCGCGGTACCGGGACAGCCAGATGCCTGTCGCTGAAGAACTGAATCGATGTTCAAATTTTGTACCTGTTTATGCGATTTGTCTGTTTCTGTTGTGTGTGTGCTAATATGCAAATAATATTAAAATCTCAGGATGTCGCGAAAAGAAAGGAGAAAAAAATGTTCAACAATGCCGGGAGGAAAATCAAAGGATATGCCACTTTTGTAACAATTTTGGGTATTATTTTTTCTGTTATCGGGGCGATTGCCGTGTGGAGTGCGTCGTCGTATGCCTATAGCAGCGCCAGTGGCAGTATGGTCGCCGCAGGTTTCCTTGTGCTGATTGGAGGGATTGCTTTTTCATGGGTTGGCGGCCTGATGGTATATGGCTTCGGGCAATTGGTTGACGATACCCAGGCGATTCGCCAGAACATCGGCCGGTAGCCCGGTTTCCTTTTGCGGAAATGGCAGGATACAAGCAGTTTCCTGCCTTTTTTGTTTCTCCGAAATCACCGGGCAGTCAGAAAAATAATAGATGTATTATTTGTAGTGAGTTTCCTTGCCATCCTTGAAAAGATCCTGCAAGTACGCCCGGGGCTGCTTCATTGTTGTGAGAAGCTTCTCTTTTATGATAAAATATCACCATCGTTTGAATGGAGGTCGGGATGATCAGGATTGTACTGGATGCGATGGGCGGCGACCATGCGCCGCAAGCGCCCTGTGAAGGCGCGCTGCTTGCCTTGCGGGCAGATCCGGAACTGTCCATCGTACTGGCAGGCGTGCCGGCACAGATAGAACCCTATATCAAGGGCGCGGAGGATTTGCTTGGGCGCCTGAGCGTGCTGGAAGCGAACGACATTATCACCAACAATGAATCCGCCGCGCTGGCCATCCGCCAAAAGATAAACAGCGCGGTGGTGCGCGGCATGTTGATGGTGCGCGAGGGGGAAGCCGATGGCTTTGTATCGGCAGGGTCCACAGGAGCTGTGCTGGTTGGCGGCATGCTTCGTCTGGGGCGTATTCCAGGCATCGAGCGGCCTGCGCTGGCGCCCGTGATACCCGGCAGGGCGGGTAATTTTCTGCTGATAGACTGCGGCGCCAACGTGGACAGCAAGCCCGAGTATCTTGCCCAGTTCGGGCTGATGGGTGACGCCTTTATGCGCAAGACGCAGGGTCTGACAAAGCCGCGGGTAGGTCTGGCCAACATTGGCGCGGAGGAGGAAAAAGGCAGCGCGCTGTACATCGCGGCACACCAGCTGCTCAAGAAGGAAGCCATCCACTTTGTCGGCAATGTGGAGGCCCGTGATATCCCGAACAACCAGGCCGATGTTGTTGTGTGTGATGGATTTGACGGCAACATCATTCTCAAGTACACTGAGGGCGTGGCCCAGGCGCTGATGAGCATCATCAAGCGCGAGCTGATGGCTGATACCCGCTCCAAGCTGGGTGCTTTGCTGGCAAAGCCTGCTTTTTCGCGTGTACGCAAGCAAATGGATTACACTGAGATAGGCGGAGCGCCGCTTCTGGGTGTGCGGGGAACAGTGGTGAAGGCGCATGGGTCAAGCAACGCCAAAGCCATTCATGGCGCCATTCGGCAGGCTGCACTTATGATTCGTTCAGGTGTTGCCCAAGCCATCGAACAAAAACTCGGACAACAATCTGTATGACGGAGGATCACCATGGTATTTGAACAAGTCGTGGCTCTGATTGCCAATCAACTCAAAATGCCCCCGGAGAAGGTAACCCGGGATGCCCGTCTGGTCGAAGACCTGGGCGCCGACAGCGCCAATGTGATGGTGCTGATTATGGATCTGGAAGATCGCTTCAATCTGCAGGTGGAAGACAGCGCGATCACCACGCTAAAAACCGTCGGTGACGTCGCGGATTACATCCAAGCGCGCCAGGCGTGACCAAAGGTCAATTTAGGCTGCCGCAGACGGGAGCGGCAGCCCTTTTTCATGAGGGCAGCGGACACAAGCGACTGATGTCCGTTTTGTCTTATCATTTTAAAGATGAATCATTGCTGCATACCGCGCTGACCCACCCGTCTGCAGGGGTGCACAATTACCAGCGTCTGGAGTTTCTGGGCGATGCAGTGCTGCAGCTGGCGATCAGCCAGGCCCTGTTTGCCAGGCGCGGGGAGGCTGAGGGCAAGCTGACCTTTCGCCGACAAAGGCTGGTGAACGAGCAGGCCCTGGCAAAGGTCGCGCGCGGCATCGACCTGGGGAGCCATCTGGTGCTGAGCAAAGCCTTTTTGGCAGAGGGTGGCGCGGGCCTGGATTCTGTGCTGGCGGACGCCATGGAAGCCTTGATTGCCGCGGTCTACCTGGATGGCGGCTTTGATGCAGCCATGGATCTGGTCCAACGGCTCTGGGCCGGCGGCATCCGTCAGGCGGAAGCCGGCCTGGACGCCAAGGGAGCCTTGCAGGCGCACTTCCAGGCCCTTGGCGAGGGTGAAATTGAATACCGCGAGCAATCGGTAGAAGGACCGCCGCACAGGCGACTATACAACATGGGCGTATACCATGACGGGCAGTTGCTGGCTACCGGCAGCGGCAGCACCAAGCGCGCCGCACAGCGAAAGGCAGCGCAGGCCGCCCTGGATACACTGCCGCGGGAAGAGGACAGGACATGAAGCTGACGCGGCTGGAGCTGTTCGGCTTCAAATCCTTTCCGCAGCGTACCGATATCCGCTTTGGCGAGGGAATCACCGGCATTGTCGGGCCCAATGGCTCAGGAAAAAGCAATATCGCCGATGCCGTGCGCTGGGTGTTGGGCGAGCAAAGTGCCAAGGCGCTCCGCGGGGCAAAGATGGAAGATGTCATTTTTTCAGGCACGCAAAAGCGCCGCCTGATGCCCTATTGTGAAGTTTCTTTGGTCTTTGACAATACTGACCGCAAACTCAAAAGCCCACATACCGAGGTCATGGTCACCCGCCGCGCCTACCGCAGCGGGGAGGGCGAATACTTCCTCAACCGCAGGGCCTGCAGGCTCAAGGACATTGTGGAGCTCTTCCACGATACCGGCATCGGGCGGGAAGGCTATGCGATGATTGGCCAGGGGCATATTGATGTGATCCTGTCCGGGCGCGGGGAGGAGCGCCGCGCTGCCTTTGAGGAGGCTGCGGGCATTGCGGGTTATCGTTCGCGCAAGGAGGATGCCCAGCGAAAACTCGATCGTACCCAGGAGCACCTGTTGCGCGTGAGCGACCTGTTGGAGGAGCTGTCCGGGCGGCTTGAGCCCCTGCGTGAGCAAAGCGAGGCGGCCCGGGAGTATCTGGCGCTCAGCGCGCGGCTCAGGCACCTGGACGCCAATATTTTTCTGGTCCGGCATGAGCGTCTGGACAAACGCATTGCCTCCTTGCAGGAAACGCAAAAGAGCATTGCCGGTTTGATTGCCCGCCATGAGGCTGAACTGAAAGATCTGCAGCGCCGGCGGGAAGCGGCGCAGGAAAGCCTGTCAGGCGCGGAGGAGCGCAGCCAGGCGCTCAATGCGCAGCTGCAAACCCAGGAGGACGCCTTGCGCGATCGGGCTGTGCTGGCCGAGCGCAGCGCCCAGGCCCTCCAAAACGCGAAGGATGAAGCACAGACCAACCTTCAGGAGCAGCAGGCGACGCTTGATGCGCTGCAAACCCTGCGGGAAGCATTGCAAGCCGCGCAAAGCGACCGCGAACAAAACCATGAATTGCTCAAGCGCGCCGAAGAACGGTTGATTACGCTGGATGCCCGGACCCGGGAAGCTGAGGAAGAGCTGGACAAAAGCGAGCGGGCGCTTGAGTCCCATCGCAGCCTGATGCTGCAATCTGCCAACAGCCGCGCGGACGCGCGCGAACGGCACGCCCGGCAACAGGCCATGCTGGCTCAGGTGCAGGCACGTCTTCAGGAGCTGTCAGACAACGAGGGACGCCTGCGCGCTGAGCTGGAATATGCCCAGGATGAGGCGGAAGCTGCCACTGCACGCCTGGACAGCGCGCGCAGGGCCGTAGCCCGGCTATATGAGCAGCTGCGTGCGGATGAGCAGGATTTGCGTGCATCCCGTCAGGCTGCGGATGAGGCGCAGGCTCAATTGGACGCTGCGCGGCAAACCTACCAGCGTGACCGGGCACGCCTTCTTGCGATGGAAGAAATGTCCAAGACCAATGAGGGTTTCTTTCAGCCGGTCAAGCAGGCGCTGGCTTATGCACAGGGCAAGCCCGGCGTGCACGGGGTGGTCGCGCGGCTGATCACAGTGCCCAGGGAGCTGGAGACCGCGGTAGAGATGGTGCTGGGCAACGCGCTGCAGAATATTGTGACCGATACCGAAGAGACCGCGCAGGAGATGATCAATCATCTGCGCGAGAAGCATTTGGGACGGACAACCTTCCTGCCCATCTCTGCAGTACGCGGGCGCACCCTGACCACACAGGAACGTCAGGCGCTGATGTTGCCCGGCTGCCTTGGACTGGCCAGTGAGCTGGTCAGATTTGCGGATGAATATAAAGGCATTGTCGAATCCCTGCTGGGGCGTACTGTGGTGGCGCGGGACTTGGGCGCCGCCATTGCGATCTCCCGCGCGGGACGGCAGGCATTTCATGTGGTCACCCTGCAGGGCGATGTCATGCGCGCCGGCGGCGCGATGACCGGCGGTTCGATCCAAAGCCGCACTGTCAGCCTGCTGGGGCGTGAACGTGAGATGAAGGAGCTGGCGCAGTCCCTGACCGACCAGACTGATGCGCTGGCTGGAATGAATACCGCCTGGCAGCAAAAACGGCAGGCAGCCGGTGCCCAGGAAGGGCAGGTGGCCAAGGCCAGGGCGCATGCTCAGGATGAGGAGATCGGCATCGCGCGCGAGGAAGAGCAAGAAAAGCAGGCGATGCAACGTCTGGAGCGTGCTGCAGAAGCTCTTTCACAGGCGCAGGCTGCCGGTGAGCAGCTTTCTGAAATGGTGGCGGATCTTACCCGCGATCTGGATCAGGCTGATGCCGCGAGCCGCATGATTGATGCGGACAAGCAACAGCTGGAGCAGACGGAGGCGCAGTTGAAGCATACCCTGGCTGTGGCGCGGGAGCAGGCGGACAGTGCGCGTGAGGCGCTGGCCGCGCAGCGCCAGTCATGCGGCCAGCTGGCTCACAAGGTCGACATTTTCAGCCGTGACAGTCAGCGAGTGGAAAAGGAATTGAACATTCTGGAAGCCCGCAAGGCTGCGCTGGAAAGCAAACAGGGCGCGCTGGCGCAGCGCATCGTTTTACAACAGGCAAAGCTGGATGAACAGATGCAAGCGCATCAGCAGCAAAACAGCGCGCTGGCCGCTCTCCGCGATCAGGCCAGGCAGGCTGAGAAAACCCGGCGGGAGATCACGGCGCTGACAAGTCAGCTTTCCGAGCAGGCTGAGCGCGTCCATCGCCTTCACAGCGAGGACAGCCAGCGTCTGCACAAGGGCGATATCAGCCTGACACGCCTTGAGGAAGAGCAGCACAGCATGGCCCAGACGCTGTGGAACACCTATGAGTTAACCTACGCCCTGGCACAGGAATTGATGACCCCGGATAAATTTGAGCTGCCCGCCGCTGAGCGTGAGGCCATGGACATTCGCAAACGCATCAAAGAAATGGGCGCCATCAATATTCATGCGCTGGACGAATATGCCGCGACGCTTGAGCGCTTTGAAGACCTGAGCGCGCAGCGCGATGATGCGAACCAGGCGCGTGAAGACCTGCTGAATTTGATCAAGCGTTTGCAGGGGCAGATGGAAAAGCAGTTTGTGCGGGAGTTTGCCCTGCTCAATGAATACTTCGCCGAGACGTTCAAGCGTCTGTTCAAAGGGGGGCAGGCCAGCCTGAGCCTGGCCGATCCGTCCCAGCCTTTGGAGTGTGAAATCCACATCAAAGCGCAGCCGCCCGGCAAGAAGCTGCAGCTGCTGTCTTTGCTGTCCGGCGGTGAGCGGACCCTGACGGCCATTGCCATCCTGTTTGCCATGCTCAAACTCAAACCGGCGCCTTTTTGCATACTGGATGAGATCGAGGCCGCGCTGGATGACGTGAACATTGAAAGTTTTGCCGAGTATCTGAGCGAGTATGCCAAAAGCACCCAGTTTATTGTGATCACACACCGCAAGGGGACCATGGAAAGCTGTGACACCCTGTATGGCGTCACCATGCGCGAGAAAGGCGTGTCGGATATGATCAGCGTCAATTTGGAAGAGTACACCGCATAAGGAGGTTAGCATGGCAGGATTTTTCGCCCGGCTCAAGCAGGGCTTAAGCAAGACCCGCGGACAGATGAGCCGTCAGATTGACCAGTTGACCAGCGCCGCCCAGAAGATTGATGAAGATTTTTATGAGGAGCTGCTGGACATCCTTGTCTTGTCGGATGCCGGCGTGGCCGCGTCTGAGCATATCATCGACACGCTCAGGGAGCAGGTGCGCGGGCAAAAGGTGCGCGATGCCGCCCAGGCCAAGGAACTGCTCAAGAATATCATGGTTGAGGAGATGAATATTCCCCGCCCGCCGCTTCAATGGCCCATGGTCATGTTGGTGGTTGGGGTCAACGGCGTTGGCAAGACGACCACGGTTGGAAAGCTGGCGCTGCGGTTCCGCGAGGTAGGCCGCAGCGTCACCCTGGCGGCCGCGGACACCTTCCGCGCAGCGGCTGATGACCAGCTGCAGGTATGGGCTGATCGCGCGGATGTGCCGCTGATTAAGCAGCAGCATGGCGCCGACCCGGCTGCGGTTGTGTTTGATGCGATTGCCTCTGTCAAGGCCCGGAAGACCGACCTGCTGATAGTGGACACCGCCGGGCGGCTGCACAACAAGAAAAACCTGATGGATGAGCTGGCCAAAATCCGCAGGATCATCGCCCGGGAGTATCCGGAGGCTGCTGTGCGCAGCATGCTGGTGCTGGACGCCACCACCGGGCAAAACGGCCTCAATCAGGCTAAGATGTTTAAGGAAGTGGCCGACATCAACGGCATTATCCTCACCAAATTGGACGGTACCGCCAAGGGGGGCATTGCGCTGGCCATCCGCAGGGAGCTGAACGTACCTGTGTGGTACATCGGAGTGGGCGAGGGCATAGATGATCTGCAGGCCTTTGATGCCCGGGAATTTGTCGAAGCATTGTTCTGATGCAGGGTCATTCTTTTGTCTTTGTGTAATTTGTTTTTATGCATATGAAGACCCGCCGCGGCTGACGCGGCGGGCTGTTTATGATCTATACCATGTGACTCATATTCATTATGATCCTGGCGGGAAACTGCCCTGATAGAGGTACTGCTGGGTGCCACGCCCGGCCACGCCGTCCTGGGAGAGGCCCCTGGATTTCTGGAAGGCTTTGACTGCCTCAGTGGTAGCAAAACCGAACATACCATCTACAGGGCCGTTGTAGAACCCCTGATCCTTGAGCGCCTGCTGCAAGCGGCGCACCAGACTTCCGCTGTTGCCTTCACGCAGGGTCACAACCTCACCCTCGGGGTTGGGGGTAACGTTGGTATAGAAAGGAATCCGCGTTGGCGCTGCAGTTGTCTGACCGGGGCCAGGCGACGCGGTCGCAGCGCCGGATGAGAACAAGGCCTCATAGGTATTGCTGCCCACCTTGCCGTCCGCCCTCAGGCCGTTGGCGGCCTGGAAGGCCTTGACAGCAGCCTCGGTGGACGCGCCGAAATCGCCGTCCACACTGCCCGTGTAAAAACGCAAATCCTTGAGTTTCTGCTGGATGCGGCGCACGACCGGGGAATCCATCAGGCCCCGCTGGATGGAGGTGCCGATGATACCTGCGGCGCTGGTTGTCTTGCGCGCCGAGGAGGAATAAAGCTTGCGCAGCGTGTCCGGACCCGCGATGCCGTCCGAATAGGAAGTATGACGGTTCTGAAAGGCGATGACCGCCTCCTGGGTCATCTGGTCAAACTGGCCGTTGGGTTTTCCCATCAGATATCCCAATTCAATCAGTCGCTCCTGCAGCTTGCGCACGTCAGAGCCGGTCGAACCCAGTTTAAGGAAGACATTGTCCCGGATGCGCGGCGTGGCTGTTGCGCGCGGAGTGGGTGTTGCGGTAGGACGCGGCGGCAGGGCGGAGGAGGAATTGAGCTTGTTGAGGGTGGAGGTGCCGGCAATGCCGTCTACATACAGCTTGTTGCGCTCCTGGAAGGCTTTGACCGCGGCCTCAGTCGAAGGGCCGAAATCACCGTCCACAGAGCCGATGTTGTAGCCCAGGGCCTTGAGCTTGCGCTGCAGATTGCTGACCTCAGGCCCCTTGGCGCCCAGTTTGAGGATCATCGGTGTGGGCGACGGGGTTGCCGCGCCCGGAGAGGTCGTGATCACCGAGATGCCGCCCCAGACGGGAGCGGTGGGAGAAACAAAGGGCTGATTGCTGGTCAGGATATTGCCCCAGCCGGGCTGGGTGGTGGGATCCTGACCAATCAGTTCTTTGCCTTCGGGCAGGTTGATCATCAGGCCGCTGGTGGTGGCCGGGGAACCGGTCTCCGGCGCGGGAGGAGCTGTTGTGCTTCCCAGGACGGGAAAGTCCGGGAAGAGGTCATCATCCAGGGTACCTGCGCCGCTGCTGTTATTGCCGGTATTATCGGGTGTGGCGGTGCAGCCTGCCAGGATGGCAGCAAACAGCAACAAGGCTGCCAGCCGGGCGAATTGCTTGAAATGTTTGCGCTTCATTCCTACCATCCTCTTTGCGGTACTTGTTTGAGTACGAACGTGTTTCACTTTATTGAACGGATGGAAACCAAACTTTCATCCACATAAGCGTGGTTTTTTAATCTCCACCAGTGCAAGCTTACCACAGCCGTTCGCATTAATCAATGAATTTGATAAGGAATCTTCATCAAATTGACACAATTATGATGCTTTGCTACAATACGCCGGAATTGACAACGGAGGGTGCGTATGAGGTACGCGGAAATGATCGCCCTTGCGCTGGCGCTGTCCATGGACGCGTTCGCGGCGGCTGTGTGCAAGGGCGCTTGTCTTGCCGGGCAAAAGGACCGGGGAGAGGGCTTGGCCATCGCGGTGTCCTTTGGTTTTTTCCAGGCGCTGATGCCCTTGATCGGCTGGCTGCTGGGCAGCCGTTTCCGGGTATATATCGAATCGGTCGATCACTATATCGCTTTTGGCCTGCTGGCCTTTATTGGCGGCAAGCTGGTTTTTGAGGCTGTCAAAAACAATGGAGAGGAGCTGGTGTGCACACCGCTGCATTTTGTTGAGCTGCTTTTATTGAGCATCGCCACCAGCGCCGACGCGCTGGCGGCGGGTGTAGCCCTGGCAGTGCTGGACACCAGCATCTGGCTGGCAGTCGCGCACATCGGCGTGATCACGCTGGTCTTGTGTTTTGCAGGTTTTATCATTGGCAAGCGCTTTGGCGCCAGGCTGTATACCAAGGCGCAATTGATAGGAGGCATCGCGCTGGTCGGGATCGGCATCAAAATCCTGGTAGAGCACCTGATCGCTTGATATGTCCTGTCATCAGCTCTCCAGAGAATCGCGCAGGTAACCGGCCAGGATTTCCACAATCCTGGCATTTTTTCCGCCGCGGGTCACAATGACGTCAGCCTGATGGATGTAGTTGCGGATATATTTGTCGTACATGGGCTTGACAGTGGCCAGATATTGCGCGGAGATGCTGTCAATGCTGCGCGCGCGCTCCTTGATGTCACGGTTGATGCGGCGGAGAAGGCAAATGTCCGGCTCCACATTGATATAAAGCTTTAGAAACATTTTCTCATACAGGCGTTTATCATAAAAGGCGTGGATGCCTTCCAGAATCAGCACCTCTCCGGGGTGGATCATCTCGGTGCTTTGGGCACGCGCGTGGCGGGTGAAGTCGTAGGCGCGCCGCGGGATGCTGTGGCCGGCCATCAGCTGCATGATATCCTCCAACAGCGTGTCGTGGTCAAAGATGCGCGGCTCGTCAAAATTGAGAGCACAGCGCTCCTCATAGCTCAGGTGCGGATAATCAAAGTAATAGGCATCCTGGTTGATGACAGTGCAGACTGCGCCTACCGCGCGAACCAGTTCCTCCGACAGCGTGGACTTGCCTGAACCGCTCGCGCCGCATATGCCGATAAAAAGCATGAGCTTCCTCCCGATTGATAAATTTTTCTCGTCCGGGGCTTGACGCGCACCACGGCTTATCCTATTGTATAAGCAAGTGAATACACTTATCAAGAGCGGCGGAGGGACTGGCCCGATGAAGCCCGGCAGCCTGCAGACGCAAGGTGCCACATCCAGCGGCGATAGCCGGAAGATAAGTTCGCACGAACGGGCGCTTATCGCAAGCGCCCGATTTTTTCAGGAGGAAGTTCATGAGAAAACTGTTTACTGCCGAATCTGTTACCGCCGGGCATCCGGACAAGATGTGCGATCAGATTTCAGACGCTGTGCTGGACGCCATCCTAAAGGAGGATCCGGTTGCGCGCGTTGCGTGCGAAACCTGCGCCACCACCGGGCTGATTCTGGTCATGGGAGAGATTTCCACCACCACCTATGTGCCCATCCAGGATATTGCCCGCGGCGTTGTGCTTGATATCGGCTACAACCGCGCCAAGTTTGGCTTTGACGGTCATACCTGTGCGGTGCTGACTGCTGTCAATGAACAATCCCCGGACATCGCCCTGGGCGTTGCTCATGCGCTGGAAAGCCGCGCAGGCGGCGCGCAGCAAACCGGTGCGGGCGATCAGGGCATGATGTTTGGCTATGCGACGGATGAGACCCCGGAATACCTGCCCATGCCCATTGCGCTGGCCCACCGCCTGGCCCGGCGCCTGGATGAAGTGCGCAAATCCCGCTGCTTTTCCTGGATGCGTCCGGACGGCAAAAGCCAGGTCAGCATGGTGTATGAGAAAGACCGGCCCATATCCGTCAGCAATGTGGTAGTCTCCGCCCATCATGACGACAAAGTCAGCCAGGCAGAAATCCGCGAAGCAGTTATTGAGGAAGTCATCTGCAAAACCATCGATGAAGAATTGTTCACTGCGGACACAGAGATCCTGGTCAATCCTTCCGGACGTTTCGTCATCGGCGGCCCGGCCGGAGACAGCGGGCTGACCGGGCGCAAAATCATCGTGGATACCTATGGCGGCTTTGTACCGCACGGCGGCGGTTGTTTTTCCGGCAAGGATCCCACCAAGGTAGACCGCTCAGGCGCGTACATGGCGCGCTATGCCGCCAAAAATGTTGTGGCTGCCGGCCTGGCTACACGCTGCCAGGTAGCGCTGGCCTATGCCATCGGCCGCGCGCAGCCGGTCAGCTTCACGGTGGACACCTACGCTACCGGCCAGGTGCCTGATGAGCGCATTGAACAGGCCCTGCAAGCGATAATGGACTTTACTCCCGACGGCATCATCGGCACGCTGGATTTGCGCCGCCCCATTTATCGCCAGACTGCCACCTACGGCCATTTTGGACGCCTGGATTTGGATCTTCCCTGGGAAAAAACAGACCGTGCGGAGGCGTTGCTTCGGGCGTTGCGTTAAAACATAAAAAGAAAACAAGCAAAGCAAATACGATTGATAAAACCCTGAATAAATAAGACACGGGGCGCTGAATCCTGAAAGCGTCCCGTGTCTTATTGGTCCATTTTGATCAGCCGCCCAGGTAGGCTTTGCGCACATCCTCATCAGCGAGCAGTGTGGAGCCCAGGCCTTCCTTGACGATTTTGCCTGTCTCCAGCACATAGGCGCGGTTGGCCAGGGAGAGCGCCATTTGCGCGTTTTGCTCAACCAGAAGAATGGTAGTGCCCTCTCGGTTGATCTGATGGATGATATCAAAGATCTCGCTGACCAACAGGGGCGCAAGCCCCATGGAGGGCTCGTCCATCATCAGCAGTTTGGGACGGCTCATCAGCGCGCGGCCCATGGCCAGCATTTGCTGCTCGCCGCCTGACAGCGTGCCGGCTGCTTGCTTGCGGCGTTCTTTTAGGCGTGGGAAATGATCAAACACCATCTCCAGATCATCCCGGATACCGCTGGCCTCTTGCCTGGTGAAGGCGCCCATCTCCAGGTTCTCCATCACACTCATGCGCGCGAAGACGCGCCTGCCTTCGGGCACCTGGGCCAGTCCCCGGCTCACCAGACGAAAGGCAGGGGTCTTACGGATGGATTGTCCCTGAAAGAGGATATCGCCGGAAGCGATGGGTACCAGGCCTGAGATGGCGTTGAGGATGGAGCTTTTACCGGCGCCGTTGGCGCCGATGAGCGAGACGATCTCGCCTGCGCACACCTGAAAGCTGATGTCCCGCAGGGTATGAATGGAGCCGTAAAACAGGTTGATCTCATTAACTTTCAGCATGCGCGGCCTCCTGAACGGATTGTGGCTGCCCCAGGTAGGCTGCAATGACCTCGGGATTGCTGCGGATCTCCTCCGGGCTGCCATGAGCGATGATACGGCCATAGTTGAGAACATAAATGCGCTCGCAAATGCCCATGACCAGCTTCATGTCATGCTCTATGAGCAAAATGGCAACGGAGAAGCGATCGCGGATCAGCTTGATCGTCTGCATGAGCTCGGCGGTCTCGCTGGGGTTCATGCCGGCAGCCGGTTCATCCAGCAGCAGGACCTTGGGGTTGGAAGCCAGCGCGCGGCAAATTTCAAGCTTGCGCTGACGGCCATAGGGCAGGGAGCCGGCAATGGTATCGGCATCGGATTCCATCTGGAAAACGCGCAGCAGCTCGCGTGCGCGGATGTCAATGCCGCGCTCCTCAGACAGGCAGCTCGCATTGCGCAGGATGCCGCTGAGCGGGGAGTAGCGCATGCGCGAATGAAAAGCCACCTTGACATTGTCCAGGGCAGACATGGAATTGAACAGGCGGATATTCTGGAAGGTGCGCGCGATGCCGTCATGGGTGATCTGATGAGGAGCCCGGCCATGAATCGACTTGCCCAGCAGCATGATCTCGCCCCGGGTAGGCGCGTATACGCCGGTCAGCAGGTTAAAGACCGTGGTCTTTCCTGCGCCGTTGGGTCCGATCATGCCGACTATTTCGTTGTCCGAGAGGTGGATATTGATGCCTTCGGCAGCCTTGAGCCCGCCGAAGTCGATGCCGAGATCCCGGGTCTCCAGCACCGGCTTGTCCTCCCAGATATCATAGCGGGGTTGAAAGGGCATGCGCGTTGGCGTGTCCTTGCGCTTGAAAACTCTGCTACAGAAGCGTTCCATCGCCTCCCAGGCGGCCAGCATGGAAAACTCGCGTGTGCCCAGCAGGCCGCTTGGGCGAAAGAGCATCATCAAGATCAGCAAAAAAGAATAGATCAGCAGACGGTATTCCTCCATGCCGCGCAGGACTTCAGGAAGCGCGACCAGCACGATGGAGGCTACCACTGACCCGGTAATTGAACCCATGCCGCCCAGCACCACCATGACCAGGTACTCAATGGATTTGTTGAAGCCAAACATCTTGGCATCAATGATGCTGATTTGATGCGCGAACAATCCGCCTGCAATGCCTGCATAAAAAGCGGCGAAGACGAAGGCAAGCAGCTTGTAGCGCGTGGTAGGAATGCCCGTGGCCTCAGCGGCGATGGCGTTTTCACGAATTGAGATGATGGCGCGTCCGTGACGGGAGCGGCCCAGGGTAAAGATGCTGCTGATGATGAGCACCGTGATGAAGAACACCAGGGTAAACGCGATGACCATGGACAGCGTGCGGTCCTGTGAAAAGGCGCGGGACAGGCGGGTAATGCGGGTCAGGCCGCGCGCGCCGCCGGTAATCGACAGGTTTTCGATAATGACGCGGATGATTTCGCCAAAGCCAAGGGTGATGATGGCCAGGTAATCACCTTCGAGGCGCAGGGCGGGAATGCCGATGAGCAGGCCGCACATGGCGGCGGCCAGGCCGCCCAGCATCAGTGAGAGGGGCAGGGAGAGGCCGAAGCTGATGCTGAGGGACTTGGTCAGAAGCGCTGAAACATAGGCGCCAATGGCCATGAAGCCGGCATGCCCCAGGGCAAGCTGCCCCAGCAGGCCGGTGGTGACATTGAGGCTGGCGGTCATGATAATGGTGATGCAGATGGTGATGAGGATATTGGACAGGTAATTGTTGATGGCGCCGCTGCCAATTAAGGTAGACAGCGCGGCATACAAGACCAGGATCCCCAGGATGTTGAGTGTGATGGACTTGGTTTTTTTGTTCATGCTGCTGCCACCTACACTTTCTCGCCTGAGGGTTTGCCCATTAAGCCGGTCGGCTTGAACAGGAGCACCAGGATGAGGATAAAATAGACCACGGCGTCGGACATCTGTGAGGAGATATACGCCTTGGCCAGGCTTTCGGCGATGCCCAGGACAAAAGCGCCCAGCATGGCGCCCGGAATGATGCCAATCCCGCCCAATACCGCCGCAATAAAGGCTTTCAGCCCGGGCAGGGAACCCATGGTGGGCGACACCGCCGGATAAGCCATGACATACAGGTATGCCCCGATGGCTGCCAGGGCGCTGCCAATGGCAAAGGTAAGGGAGATGATGTTGTTGACATTGATACCCATCAGCTGCGCTGTCGCGTAATCCTCGCTGGCAGCGCGCATGGCCTTGCCCGGCTTGCTGTTGTGCACGAAGGTCTGCAGGCCGATCATCAGCAGGGCGGTTACACCCAGGGTCAGCAGGGTGATGAAGCTGATTTGCAGCCCTCCGAAGCGAAGCGGCTCCACCTTGAGGACGATGGGGAAGGGGCGCGGCTGGGCGCCGAAGAGGAGCAGCGCGGCGTTCTGCAGCAGCATGCTGACGCCAATGGCTGTGATGAGGGAGGAGATGCGCGGGGAGGACCGCAGCGGCTTGTAGGCTACACGTTCTATGGTCAGCCCCAACAGCACGCAAACCACAATGGCAGCGATCAGGGCGGCTACAGGCGACCAGTTCAGGCTGACCAGCGTAATCACCGCTGTATAGGCGCCTACCATGATGATGTCGCCGTGGGCGAAATTAATCAGCTTGATGATACCGTAAACCATGGTATAGCCCAACGCTATCAGTGCGTAGATGCTGCCAACGTGCAGGCCGTTGATCAGCTGGCTTGCCAGTAGATCCATCCTCTTCTCCCTTCTAATAAAATGGTCGAATTAATACAAGGACAGGGGAGGATGACTCCTCCCCTTCCATAGCTGGGATGCCGATGCCTTATGGATCCACCTGAAGGATGAACTGCTTGTTGCCTTCAGAATCAAAGGTTTGGAAGAAGATTGATTTGACCGGGTCATTGTGGTCATCGAAGGTGATGTTGCCTGAGACCACAGTGCTGTTGGTGGCCTTGATCGCGGCGACAATGGCGTCGGGCTCGGTGGAACCTGCAGCCTCAATGGCGTTCAAAAGCACCTGGGCAGCGTCATAGCCGGTGGCGGAGAAGGAAATGCTGGGCAGCTTGCCGTATTCAGCCTGATAATCCGCTACAAACTTCTGAGCAGCTTCGCTTTGAGCGCCTTCGGAGAAGTGATCGGTATAAATCAAACTGGTCAGTAAATTTTTGTCAGAAATCAACTCGACAATGTCCGCGATGCCATCCGCGCCGAAGAACTTGGCATTCAGACCCAGTTCATTGGCCTGCGCCAGGATGAGCGCAGCGTCCGCTCCGTAATAAGGCAGGAAGACGGCCTCGGGCTTGGCATTCATGATCGTGGTGAGCTGGGTTTTGTAATCGGTGTCGCCAAAGGCGGCGGATTCCGCGGCCACTACGCTCAAGCCATTCTTCTCAGACTGGGCTTTAAACGCCTCAAACAGCCCCAGTGAATAGTCATTTGAATTGTCATACAGCACAGCGACGGATTTTAAACCCTCGTTGGCAATGAAATCCGCCATGGCCTTGGCCTGGAAGGGATCCAGGAAACAGGTGCGGAACACGTTGGGGCGGCCTGTGGTGACATCATAGTCGGTTGCCGAAGGAGAAATCTGGGGAGCTCCGTCTTCTGCCGTGACCTCGGCAAGGGCTTTGGACTCGCCCGAGAGCACAGCGCCGATGTATGCGACCATACCCTGCTCGCTGAGCTTGAAATAGGCGTTGATGGCTTCAGACGCGTTGCCCTGGGTGTCTTCCCAATAAACCTCCACCTGTTTGCCCAGCACGCCGCCCGCGGCGTTGACCTGCTTGACGTACAGGTCGACGCCTTCCTTGACCGCCAGTCCATACATGCCATATTTCCCAGACAGGACGCCGATCCCGCCGATCTTGATAACATCTTCCGCTAAGCCTGGGACAAAGGTGCTTAGCAGCAGGGCGGCCGCAACCAACATTGTGAACAGTGAGCGTTTTTTCATGACATCCTGACCTCCTTTTTTTTATATCGCGCGAACGCGAATATGAAATAAATAGTAGGGGTGATTGATATTTTATACAAGCGCATTACTGTATTTTCATTGTTTTTGTATGGAATGATGAAACAAATGTGATAATAATATACATTCTTGACATCCGCGCAACAGCCTCGTACACTCATGCAAGCTGTTTGATGTCAAGGAGGGGCGCATGCGCAGGATTTGTGTGATCGCCAGGCAGGCCGGCAGCGTGCTGGGCGTCCTGGGCAGGGAGTTGCCGCTGCTGCCGGGAGCAGCGCTTCACCGGGCGCTCAAACAGCGGGACATCCGTTTGAATGGCTTGCGTGTCAGCAGCAATGTGCAGGTCCGGCCGGGGGATGAGCTGGCGGTGTTCACCAGCGTGCAAATGCAGGAAGTACCGGTTGTGTATGAGGATGCAGACTGCCTGGTCGTCAACAAACCCGCCGGATTGAATACCGATGATAACGCGAGCTCCCATGCATCCCTGATCGCATGGGCGCGTGCGCGCGCGCAGGGGGGGACAGCGCCTTGTCTGGTGCACCGTCTGGACAACCGGACATGCGGCCTGGTCATACTGGCCCAGAATCCTCAGGCGCAGGATGCCCTTGCGGAGGTGTTTCGCCATGGCGGGGCGGACAGGGAGTATACCGCCCTGGTTTTGGGCAGGCCTCAGCCGCCCGCTTCCATTTTGACCGCCTGGCTAGTCAAGGACGCAGCCGCGGCGCGGGTGAAAATCTATGACAGGGAAAGGCCCGGCAGCCGGCGGATTGCAACAGAGTATGAGACATTGGCGCCCGGAGAGGTCAGCCGCCTGCGCATCACACTCCATACTGGCCGTACCCACCAGATCCGCGCACACATGGCCTTTGCGGGCACCCCGGTGCTGGGGGATGACGCCTATGGCGACCGCGCAGCCAACCGCGCGCATTGTGCCAGGGGTTTGAAGCTGTGTGCCAGCGCGCTGGGGTTTCATGATGACTGTCCCCTCGTTGGCCTGCGAGGCAGGCGTTTTGAAATAGATGCGCCGTTTTGAAAGGAGTTTGCCAATGAAACAGGACATTTGTCTAATTGCCGCGGATTTTGACGGCACCCTGTTCAGCCCTGACGGATCCATTTCGCCCTACAACCTTCAGATGATCCATAAGGCGCAGGCTTCCGGGCTCGTGTTTGCTGCCGCAACTGGACGCTTTCCCGAGAACGCTTCGCAGATGATGCTGGACAACGGCATTGTCTGTCCGATTATCAGCGCCAATGGCGCGGTGGTGGAGCTTTCGCCCTACGGCGAGCGCGTCCATGAAGTCATAATGGAAAAGGATACGGCACGCGCGGTGTTTGAACGGCTGGAGGCGCTGGACGTTGGTTATTATATTTTTGGACCGGGCACGGTAGACACACGGCGGGAGAATGACCGCCACCACATCTCCGAAGCTGACGAAGAGCATTTGAGCAAGCTGAAGAAGAGGAGGGTCATATATTCTTATGGGGAAGATGCCTGCCGTGCGGCGCTGACGCGGTCTATTTACAAGTTTTTCGCATTTTTCCCTGAGAATATGGATAATGTTCTGCAGATCGGCCGGGAATGTTTTGATCGTATCCCGGGCATTGAGGTGTCCCAGTCCGGACGTCACAACCTGGAAATTATGTCCAACCAGGCCAATAAAGGTCTCGGCCTGGCTGTGCTGGCGCGCAAGCTGGGTATCCCGCAGGAAAAGACAATGGCGCTTGGCGATCACAGCAACGATTTGCCCATGCTGCGCTGGGCTGGTCTGGGAATTGCCATGAGCAATGCCGGGGAGGACATCAAACGCCAGGCCGATGCGATCACCACATCCAATAGCGAGGATGGCGTGGGCCGCGCGATTGCCAAATACTGCTTTGATGAAACATGAAGGCGCGTTGTCTGATGCAAAAGCCGGCCACAGAGCCGGCTTGCTGTTTTGATGAAGGCAGAAACGCCCTAAACCTCAGCCCGATTATCCGGAAGTTCCCATAAGTGGTGGAAGGGATCGGACAGGGTAAAGCGCGCGCTGCCTTCGCTCAGGGCAGTCAGTTCTTTGACCACCCCCTGCGCGTCCCGTTCGCGCACAATCAGCTGTAAATCGACCTGATCGCTAAACGAAGGCGTTACCGCGCACACCGGAAGCCTGCCGAGGGTGTAGTTGATCACATCCCAATAAGGGTAAGCAATCCGTGTATTCAGGCGCTGTGATACCTGGGCTGTGACAACGCCGGCTGCTTTGACAGCGCCTGCCGCGCCCGCGCTGTAGGCGCGCGTCAGTCCGCCTGCGCCCAGCAACACGCCGCCAAAATAGCGCGTGACCATACATGCGCAGTTAACAAGGCTGTTTTTCTTGAGAACTTCTAAAATAGGGATACCGGCTGTTCCCTGTGGCTCTCCATCATCCTGATAGCGCATCAGCCCGGCATTGGCGCCAATGATATAGGCAAAGCAGTGGTGGGTGGCTGTTTTGTGCCCCTCCCTGATGTCGCGCAGGAAAGAAAGCGCGGCTTCCTCACTTTCGACCGGTGCAGCCTGGCCGATGAAGCGGCTTTTGCGCACGATAAATTCATGGATTCCCGGGGCGGCCAGGGTGAAATAATCGCCGGTGATACTCATTGCATGAGGACGATGCGGCAGTAGTTTTTCTTGCCGCGGCGCAGCAGCAGACCATCTGCCGGGAAGTCCTCTGCCAGCAGGCTCTGATCCACGCTTTGCGCTTTTTGATCACCCACGGTGACGGCGCCCTGGGACACCATCTGCCTCGCCTGGGAACGGCTTTGGCACAATCCGCACAGGAACAACAAGGTAGTCAGCCGGTTGTCCTCTTCCAACTTGGAAATGCTCAGCTCATAGGTTGGCACATCGTCCATGACCTGCCCGCCGGCAAACAGCGCGGCGGAAGCCAGTTGCGCTTTTTGCGCTTCCTTCTCGCCGTGCACAAGCTTTGTGGTTTCATATGCCAGGATCGTCTTGGCCTCGTTGATGGCGGCGCCTTCCAGCGCGCCCAGGCGGCGCACCTCGTCCATGGGCAGAAAGGTAAGCATAGCCAGGGATTTTTCCACATCGCTGTCAGCAATGTTCCGCCAGTACTGGTAAAATTCATATGGAGAACACATGTCGGCATCCAGCCACAGGGCGCCGCGTTCAGTTTTCCCCATTTTCTGGCCTTCGGAGTTGAGCAGCAGGGTAAGGGTACAGGCAAAGGCGGCTTCCTGCTCCTTGCGGCGAATCAGATCCGCGCCGGCCAGAATGTTGCTCCACTGGTCATCCCCGCCCATTTGCAGACGGCAGCCGTAGCGGCGGAACAGCTCAAGGAAGTCATAAGCCTGCATAATCATATAGTTGAATTCCAGAAAGGTCAGGCCTTTTTCCATGCGCAGGCGGTAAGCCTCGGCTGTCAGCATGCGGTTGACGGAAAACAGGGGACCGATCTCGCGCAGGAAAGGCAGGTATTGCAAAGGAACCAGCCAGTCTGCGTTGTTGACCATCAGCGCCTTGTCATCATCAAAACAGATAAAGCGCGACAACTGCTGACGGATTTTTTCAGCATTGTAGGCGATGGTTTCAAGTGAGAGCATTTGGCGAAGCTCTGTCTTGCCGGTGGGGTCAGCTACCTGCACCGTGCCCCCGCCCACCAGGGCAATGGGGATATGGCCGGCTTGCTGCATGTGGCGCATGGCAATGACCGGAATAAAGTGACCGAAATGCAGGCTTGGCGCTGTTGGGTCAAAACCGATATAAAATGTGGTGGGTTCGCGCTCCAGTTGCTCGTAGAGCTCCTCTTCAAAAGTGGTCTGAGCAATCAGGCCGCGCTCTTTCAGGGAATCCAGGATATGCATGGGGCGCCTCCGATCTGTTGATAAGTGTTTATTCTGCATGATTATAGAATCCATGACATGAAACTGTCAAGAAAAGAGCGGGCTTGAGATTGCCCCCTGAGATTGCTCATCCAGCTAAGAGAAAACGACAAGCAAAATTCGGTATGATCAGATACCGATCAACCCGGCATTGCCAAGACACTGCCGATAATCATTGCCGATAATTGCTATAATTTGTAGTATTTTACTTGTCTTTGCGTGCACTCCATGGTATAGTGATACAGCAACTGATACTGCAACCGCGAAAGAGGGGTACGTAACGAAGAAAAGTGGGTGACGCGTTGTGCAAATCGCGAGGCTGTGCTTGCTTTCGCCCTTGCAAAAACGCGGCATAACCCAGTTTTTTATTTTACGGGGAGCAATGATGGCGAAGAAGACCCGTCCGGTAGAACAGGCAAAACGCATCAGCCGGATGCTGGCGGAATCCATGGGCTATGAACACCTGGAAACCGCATTTGAAAAGGAAGCGACAGGCATGTACCTGCGTGTTTACCTGGACAAGCCCGGCGGTATCACGCTGGATGACTGTGAGGCCTTTCACCGCGCTGTGATGCCGCTGTTTGAGAAGATCAATTATGATTTTCTGGAGGTTTGCTCCGCCGGGCTTGACCGGCCGATCAGGAACGAGCGCGATGCGGAAAAGGCAGCCGGTCAGACGGTGGAGGTCAAGCTGTTTCGTGCCCAGGATGGGCGAAAGGAGTTCACTGGCATTTTGCTACGGCTGGACGCGGATGCCTGGGTCGTGCAGACAGCACAGGGAGAAAAACGGTTCTTGCGCAAGGAAGTGGCGCTGATGCGCCGCAGTGTGGATTTGAGCATGCTGGAGGAAACCGGCACATATCAGGAGGAGGAAAGACATGAGTGAGCCCAAGATAGACCTTATGGAGGCCATTTCACTGCTGGCACGTGAAAAGGACATGAATGAAGAAGTGCTGATCGACACCATCGAGGAGGCGCTGAAGGCTGCCTATAGACGCAACAACCGCCAAAGCGGCGCGGTGATCCAGAACCTGGTGGTGCGGTTGTCCCGCAAGGAGGGTGCTCAGGTTTTCCTGCGCAAGGTGGTCGCTGATGAAGTTGAGGAGCCGGATATGCAGATTTCGCTGGAGAAGGCGCTGGCCATCAACCCTAATTATCATGTGGGCGACATTGTGGAGATTGATGTCACGCCGGACAACTTTGGCCGTGTAGCCGCACAGACTGCCAAGCAGATGCTGGTGCAAAAAATTCGCGAAGCCGAACGCGGCAAGATTTATGATGAGTACATTGAAAAGGAAAACGAGATTCTCACCGGCATCGTTCAGCGCGTAGAGCCCAAGGCCACCTACCTGGAACTGGGCCGCACAGAAGGCATTATGGAAAGCAGTGAATACATCCCCGGGGAAAGCTATCGTGATGGCGATCATTTGAAGGTTTATGTGCTCAAGGTACGCCGTTCCGGCAGCGATTACCAGCGCGCGCCCCAGGTGTATGTCAGCCGTATCCATCCGGGTTTGGTGCGTCGTTTGTTTGAAATGGAAGTGCCTGAAATCGCCACTGGTGTAGTACAGATTCGTTCCACTGCGCGCGAGGCTGGCAGCCGTACCAAGATTGCCGTGTATTCGATGGATCCGATGATCGATCCTGTGGGCGCCTGCGTGGGCCCCCGCGGCTCAAGGGTGGAGAAGGTGGTCAGCGAGCTGCGAAACGAGAAGATCGACATCATCAAGTGGTCGCCTGATCCGGCTGAATTTGTCGCCAATGCGCTCAATCCCGCCCATGTGGTCAGCGTGTTTATTTCCGATGAAGAGAAGATATGCCGGGTGGTGGTGCCTGATATGCAGTTGTCCCTGGCCATCGGCAAGGAGGGACAAAATGCCCGCCTGGCCGCCAAGCTGACCGGATGGAAGATTGACATCAAGTCCCAGAGCCAGTTTGATGAGCTTATTCAGCAGCAGGCTTATCAGGATCAAGCCATGATGGATCAAGCTTTCCTTGATGAGGGCTATCCCATGGATGACGGCAGACTGAACGACTAAAAAGGAAGGACGCCGAATGCCAAAAAAAATCCCCATGCGCATGTGCGTTGGCTGCAGGGAAATGAAGCCCAAGAGAGAGCTGCTGCGTGTGGTGCGCACGCCGGAGGACACGATCCTCATCGATTTTACCGGGAAGAAGTCCGGGCGCGGTGCTTACGTGTGTCCTGAGGAGGGCTGCCTAAACCGGGCAGTCAAACTGCGCCAGCTGGACCGTGCGCTGGACCGCACCATTTCTCCTGAGATCACACAACAGCTTGCGGGACAGATTGCTGCCAGCAAGCTCAAGGGGGAAGCGCGTGGCTGTTAGCGGCTTGCTTGGGCTGGCCTTTCGTGCAGGGAAGCTGGTACCCGGCGCTCAAATGGCGCTGACACTGATTCGCGATGGCAAGGCCGCGCTGGCACTGCTGGATGAAACGGCCAGCGCCAATACAGTAAAGAAAGTGCAGAATGCTTGCAATCATCATCGGGTACAGGTTATGCTGTTGGATGAGGGTGTGCTGGGAAGGGCCTGTGGGCGACCCGGCATGGCGGCAGGTGCTGTCAAACCCTGCGAGCTGGCGGACAGGCTGCTGGCCATTCACCATGAGAAAACCGGGCGCCCGGAAGCCGCTGAAATTGAAACTATTATGGAGGACAAGGGCTGAATGTCAAAAGTCGGTCTCAGAGACACCATCAAGAACCTGAATCAAAAAACAGGCGTGATCCTGTCTGAAACTGAGCGGGTCAAGCGCAATGCGGACATTATGCTGCAGATGCTTAAGCAACAGGAAGCGGTGTTTTTGCGCCAGGAGGAAGAGGAACGTCAGCGCATAAAGCACGAGCAGCAACAGCAAATGCTCCAGACGCAGACAAAGGCCTGGACCATGCCTGATGAGGATGAACAGGCGATTCTTGATGCCGCCGAAGCCGCGCAGCAACAGGCGCAGGCTGCGGATCAACCTGAACCTGCAACGCCTGCTGTACCGGTAGTTCAGGAGGGACCTGAGATACTGGAGGCTGTGTCCGACGAACCTCAAGCTCAGGCTGTATCCGTTTCCGAGCCTGCACCCGCGCCTGTCAAGCCGGAGCAGCCGGCTCCCGAGCAAACCCAAGCCCCGGCTCCGGCTCCGGCTGCTGAGAAGTCAGCGGCTGCGGCAGAACCTGCAACGATTCAAGGTAGGTTTGCGACTGGTCAGCCGGTGACGCGTACTGCTCAGCGGTATGGCCGTCCTGCGCCCGGCGCTCAGCGGTATGGCCGTCCGGCGCCCGGCGCCCAGCAGGATAGCCGTCCTGCGCCCGGCGCCCAGCAATATGGCCGCCCTGCGCCCGGCGCTCAGCAGTATGGTCGTCCTGCGCCCGGCGCCCAGCAGTATGGCCGTCCTGCGCCCGGCGCCCAGCAATATGGCCGCCCTGCGCCCGGCGCGGCACGTGGGACAGGCAGGTCTGCCGCGATGCGTGTCCCGGTAGATGAGTTGCTGGCGCCCTTGGAGAAGGAGCGCGTCAGCAACTATGATCCCAATAAAAAGAGTTATAGCCGCAAGCCGGACCCGGAGCATGTCAGCAAGCAGCGCAAGCAAAACGCGCGCAAGTCGCAGCCTCGTTATGGACTGGATGATGAAGTTGTGCGCGGCGGCCGTCGTGCACGCCCCAAGAAACCTTCAGCACAGCAACTGATGGCGCCCATCAAGATCGAGACCGCCTACATGACCCAGGAGACCATCACCGTCAAGGATCTGACCGAGCGTATCGGCAAACCGGCGGGAGAAATCCTCAAGAAGCTGCTGTTGTTGGGCAATATCGCCACCATCAACAGCGAGCTGGATTATGATACGGCTTCCCTGGTGTGCTCTGAATTTGATGTGGAATTGATCCTGCGTCTGGAGCGTACGGCGGAGGATCAGCTGGTCGAAACCGCGGATGTGGAGGACAATGAGAAAGATCTCAAGCCGCGTCCGCCGGTCATCACGATCATGGGCCATGTTGACCATGGCAAGACCTCCTTGCTGGACTACATCCGTGACACACATGTGACCCGCGGCGAGGCCGGCGGCATCACCCAGCATATCGGCGCTTATTCTGTGGATTTGGATGGTCAGACCATCACTTTCCTGGATACCCCTGGCCACGAGGCCTTTACCGCCATGCGTGCGCGTGGCGCGCAGTCCACGGACATTGCGGTGCTGGTGGTTGCTGCCGATGACGGCGTGATGCCCCAGACAGTGGAGGCCATCAATCACGCAAAGGCTGCTAAGGTGCCTATTATTGTGGCCATCAATAAAATGGATAAACCCGAGGCCAATCCCGAGCGCATTAAGCAGGACCTGACCGCCCACAACCTGGTGTCCGAGGAATGGGGTGGGGATACCATAATGGTGCCCGTATCCGCCAAGACCGGGGAGGGTGTGGACAATCTGCTGGAAATGATTCTGCTGCAGGCCGAGGTGCTGCAGCTGCGCGCCAATCCTGACCGCCTTGCCCGCGGTATCATCATTGAGGCCAAGCTGGACAAGAGCCGCGGTCCCGTGGCTACGGTATTGCTGAAAAACGGGACCCTGCGTGTGGGCGACAATGTGATTGCCGGTATGGCCGCCGGCCGCGTGCGCGCGCTGCTCAATGACAAGGGGGAGAGCGTGCGTGAAGCCGGGCCCTCCATGCCGGTTGAGATCTCCGGCTTTGACTCTGTGCCGCAAGCCGGGGATGAGATGATTGCTGTCGATGATGACAAGCTGGTACGCCAGGTAGCCAAAGAGCGCGAGGACCGCATGAAGGAGCAGCGAGTGGCCGCCTCTACAGTAACGCTGGACAACCTGTTCCAGAACATCAAGGAAGGTGAGCAGCTCACGCTGAACATCCTCATTAAAGCGGATGTCCAGGGCTCCACCGAGGCGGTGCGCCAGTCCCTGGAGAAACTGAACAATGACCAGGTCAAAATCAACGTACTGCATGCCGGCGTAGGAGCCATTACCAAGGATGACGTCAACCTGGCTGCGACCGCCAATGCCACTATCATCGGTTTCAACATTCGCCCGGACAACAATGCGCGCGAGGTAGCCGCCAGGGAAAACATCGATATCCGTCTGTACCGCGTGATTTATCAGGCCATCGAGGACATTGAAAAGGCGATGAAAGGCTTGCTGGCACCCGAGTTCAAGGAGGTCCTCCTGGGACACGCGGAGGTGCGCAATGTGTTCAAGATTACGGGTTCCGGCACCATTGCCGGCTGTTATGTGACCGATGGCAAAATGCAGCGTAATCAGCCGGTACGCCTGTTGCGGGATAATGTGGTGGTCTTTGAAGGCAAGCTGTCTTCTCTGCGCCGCTTCAAGGATGATGTGCGCGAAGTAGCCAGTGGTTATGAATGCGGAATCGGCCTGGAGAACTACAATGACATCAAGGAAAAGGATGTCATCGAATGCTTCATGATGGAAGAAGTCGAGCGTTAAGGAGAAAGCGTGGCACAATATCGGCAAAACCGTATCGCTGAAGAAATAAAAAAGAATCTGGACAGGATTATCCGGGAGGAGCTGCGCGACCCGCGCGTGTGCGGCACGTTCAGCATCACCAGGGTAGAGCCCACAAGGGATCTTCGCATCGCAAAGGTATATATCAGCGTGCTGGAGGAGGAAGGGCTGGAAGATATGATCAAGGCGCTCAAGGGCGCGTCCGGCCTGTTGCGCCACGCGCTGGGTGCCAGGCTGAGTGTACGCCACACGCCGGAACTCATCTTCCTGCCGGACCGCAATATCGCCTATGGCATGCACATTGCGGATGTGCTCAGGCAAGTGCTTGGCGATGGGGGACAAGACAGCAATCATGAAGATCATTGACCTGGCACAGACCGCTGAAGTTCTCAGGCGATCGCGGCGTGTTGTGCTGCTGACGCACTTGCAGCCCGACGGGGATGCCGTTGGCTCCTTGCTGGCGGCAAGCGCCCTGCTTGAAGCCCTTGGCAAAGAGGTCACTGCAGTCTGCCACGATGCGGTGCCTAAAAATCTGCGCGTTCTGCCCGGATGGGAGCAAATCAAAAAGCCCGCAGAAGTCACAACGCGGGATTTTGATTTGGCCTGCTCTTTGGACGCCTCCGACCTGGCGCGCCTGGGGGATGGCGGCCAATTGTTTTCTGCCTGCCCGTACACGCTGGTGATCGACCATCATGCCTCGAACATCTGCTTTGGCATGGACAATTACATCGACAGTCAGGTGGCTGCGACAGGCAACCTGGTGTTCCGTTTGTATGAGCAGCTGGAAGCGCCCATGAATGCGGATATCGCCGCGCTGCTGTATGCCGCGATCTCCACTGATACCGGCAATTTCAGCTTCGGACAGATGGATGAGGAGTTTTTTCTGCAAATGAGCAAACTGATGCGCGCCGGTCTGGACATCTCACATTACTCCAGGGTGCTGCATTTGGTCAAGGATCTGAGTTTCTATCGTTTGCTGGGCCGCTGTCTTGATTCGTTGAGTTTTGAGTGTGGCGGGCGTCTGAGCATGATGCGGCTGAGTGATGCTGATTTTCAACAGACCGACACCACGCAGGATTTGGTCGAAGGTCTGGTGAATTATGCGCTCAACATCCCGGGAGTTCAGATGTGTTTCCTGGCTACCCAGGTAGAAGCTTCGCAAACCAAATTCAGTTTGCGCGCCCTGGCGCCGCACAATGTAGCGGTAATTGCAAAGGAGATGGGTGGGGGCGGCCATGTGCTGGCTGCCGGCTTCACCCTGGACCTGCCGCTTGATGAAGCGATTGACAGGGTTAAGGCGCGGATGATAAAAAGCCTATGTCCCTGAATGGTGTTCTCAATTTTTATAAGCCGCCTGGCATGACCTCTGCCCAGGCGGTTGCTTTCGTCAAGCGCCTGACCGGGGAAAAGACCGGGCACGCCGGCACCCTGGATCCTGAGGCGGCCGGCGTGTTGCCGCTGCTGCTTGGCAAGGCGACGCGCGTTTGCGATGAGCTGATGGGCCGTCCCAAGCAGTATCTGGCAGAGGTGGCTTTTGGAAGCGCCACAGATACCCAGGATGCCCAGGGCAAGGTGCTGGAGCGCTGTGAGCTCCATCCAGGCCTGGAACAGGTTCGGCAGGCAGCCGCGCAATTTGTTGGCAGGGGGATACAGGTGCCGCCGCAGTACTCAGCGCTCAAGGTCGCAGGAAAAACAGCCTATCAGCTGGCGCGGGAGGGCAAGGCAGCGCGGCTTTCGCCACGCCCGGTTGATTTTTATGAGATTGATATTATACGCCTGACAGCGCGAAATGGCGCCTTGTTGAGGGTGCGCTGCGGCAAAGGCGCCTATATCCGCACGCTCTGCCATGACCTGGGCCATGCGTTGGGAGGCTGCGCGCACATGCGCTTCCTTTTGCGTGAGGAATGCGGGGGACTGTCGCTGCGCTCCTCAGCCACTCCGGAGGATTTGCTGGATTGGCGGAGGACTGGTTTCAAGACAGGACAAAGATGGTTTGCTGGCCTTGCTTCCATCCTTGACAACTACAAGCGAATGAGCGTATTGCCTGAGTATCGCCACCTGGCCGTCAATGGGGCCAGCTTGTCGCGACACATGGTACAGGTGGGCGAGACAGTGCATGAGGGCGCCAGGGTGTGTTTGTTTGCCGGAAAGGACCTGTTGGGGATTTACCAAATCGAAGGCAGCATGTTTCGCTTGATAACGATGCTTTATGTGCCGTCAGCACCGTTTGATTAAGCATGTTGTCATGCGGCAAATAAACACACAAGCGCAAAACCCTGCTGTTTTCCTTGCTGTTTTAAGGGTAGTTCTTGACAGCAGTTGGCTGAAACTGTAATATTACCCTTATCATTAAGTGGAGGGATCACAGGTGGAGCAGTTTGGCCTTGACAGGATTGAATTGAACAAACCGATTCGTGAAACCACCTATGAAACGCTCAAGCACGCGATTATTATGGGGGATATCCCGGCTGGTTCACGTTTAATCGAGACAGTTTATGCCGAGCAGCTTCACATTTCCCGTACGCCGCTTCGCGAAGCCTTCCGAAAACTGGAGCTGGATGGCCTGGTAGAGTATGTGGAGCGCAAGGGAGTGATTGTTCGCGCCTTTACCATGGAGGACATTGAAGAGACCTTTACCATCCGCAACGCGTTGATGATGCTGATCATTCCTTCCATCTTTAAAAACGTCAAAAAGGAGCATTTGGACGCGCTGCAAGCCATCCTGGATAAAATGGATATCAGTCAGCAGGAAGAGAACGCGGATGAACTGGCTGTATACAACCGTGATTTCCACCGCACGATTGAGCATATTTCTGATAAAAAGCGTATTTTGCGTGTAATTGACAGCCAGGAGGAGTATATCATCCGCTTTTCCCACATCGCGATTGCCAGCATTGTGCGCCGCTCCAACGCGCATAAGGAGCACCATCAGCTTCTGGAAATGCTCTCAAAGGGCGATGAGGAAGGTTTTGCCACGCTGATGGAAAGCCATCTCAAGGAGAGCATGTTGACCTGCCTCTCGGCTGTTTCCCTGCGCCGCAAGCAGCCTGAGGATTAAAGCTGATGAAACGGTAAAAATCTTGGCAGCATGTAACATACATGCTGTTGTTGTATAATAGATTGACAAGCGACAGGAGGGAACAATGAACGATATACAGATTGCCCAGGCCGCCAGCCCCAAGCCCATTGTTGAGATCGCGCGTGAGAATGGCATCCCCGAGGATGCCTTGATGACCTATGGCCCGCTGATTGCCAAGGTCAATCCGGTCAAGCTGCGGGAGATGCCCGAAAAGGGGAGGCTGATTCTGGTCAGCGCGATCACACCCACCACAGCGGGCGAGGGAAAGACCACGGTGTCCATCAGCCTGGCGGACGGTCTGCGTGCCATTGGCAAGCGTTCGATGCTGGCGCTGCGCGAGCCCTCCATGGGCCCGGTGTTCGGCATGAAGGGAGGGGCGACCGGTGGCGGCCACGCCCAAGTGCTGCCGATGGAAAACATCAACCTTCACTTTACAGGGGATTTTCACGCCATCACCAGCGCCAACAACCTTTTGTGCGCCATGGTGGACAACCACATCCAGCAGGGTAATCAGCTGGGCATAGATCTGCGCCAGGTGCGTGTGCGCCGCTGCATGGACATGAATGACCGTCAGCTGCGCAACATCGTGGGTGGTCTGGGCGGCACCGGCAACGGCAGTCCGCGCGAGGATGGCTTTGACATCACCGCAGCCAGCGAGGTCATGGCCTCCTTTTGCATGGCGGCCGACCTCAACGACCTGAAAAAGCGACTGGGCAACATTGTAGTAGCCCGCACGCGCGAGGGCAAGAACATTACCTGTTCGCAGATTGGCGCGCAAGGCGCGATGGCGGCGATGCTGCGCGACGCCATGATGCCCAACCTGGTACAGACCATTGACCATACCCCGGCGTTGATTCATGGGGGCCCTTTTGCCAACATCGCTCATGGCTGCAACTCGATCGCCGCCACGCGCCTTGCAATGAAGATGGCCGACTATGTGGTGACCGAGGCAGGCTTCGGCGCCGACCTGGGCGCAGAGAAATTCATCGACATCAAGTGCCGCACCAGTGGCTTGCGGCCGGATGTTGTGGTGCTGGTGGCCACCATCCGGGCGCTCAAGCACCACGGCGGTGTGCAGAAGGCTGAGTTGAACCTGGAAAACATACCGGCGCTCAAGGCTGGGATGGAAAACCTGCTTGCACATATCCGCAACGTGAAGACCGTGTGGAATTTGCCGGTCGTGGTGGCCATCAATCACTTTGTCAGCGACACCCAGCTGGAGATTGAAACCTTGCAGGCAGCCATGGATGCCGAGCAGGTGCCGTGCCGCTTCAGCGATGGCTGGGCCAAAGGCGGTCAGGGCGCCAAGGAGCTGGCGCAGGCTGTAGCCGGCCTGGCTGACCAGGGTTTGGGCAGCCAGATGCGCTTCACCTATGAGGATGAGGCTTCATTAACCCAAAAGATTGAAGCCGTCGCCAGCAAGGTTTATCATGCCGGCAGCGTCAACTTTTCTGCCCAGGCCAGGAAGATTCTGGCGCAACTGACAGAGGATGGCTTTGGCAATTACCCTGTGTGCATCGCCAAGACCCAATATTCCTTCAGCGATAACGCAGCTTTGCTGGGGGCGCCCAGTGGGTATGAGCTGACCATCCGTGATGCGCGGCTGTCCGGTGGCGCGGGCTTTGTCGTTGCCTTTGCCGGGGATATCATTGCCATGCCCGGACTGCCCAAACAACCTGCGGCGCTGAACATTGATGTGGACAATGATGGCGTGATCAGCGGGATATTTTAGCATCAGCCCCTGAAAGGAGAGATACATGAACGGACACCAAAAGCGTGTGCTGGACCTGCTCAATGAGAATTGCCGTATTCCGCTGGAACAAATGGCGGTGATGCTGGGCATGGACATCCAGGAAGTTGCCGGAATCATTGATACACTGGAAAAAGATGGCATTATTCTGAGCTACCGCCCTATTATCAACTGGGACAAGGCCGAACGCAACATGGTTGAGGCCATGATTGAAGTGAAGGTGACGCCGCAGCGCGACTTTGGTTTCGACGCGGTTGCCAGGCGAATCAACAACTTTGAGGAGGTGCGGGGATTATACCTGATGAGCGGTACCTATGACCTGCTGATCCAGGTGGCGGCTCCCACCCTCAAGGAGCTGGCGCAGTTTGTTTCCGAACGTCTCAGCCCCCTGGAAACCGTGACCGGCACCAGCACCAGCTTCGTGCTGAAACGCTATAAGCAGGATGGCGTGGTTTTTGACCGTCAGGAGGAGGACAGGAGGCTATCGGTCTCGCCATGAGCAGTCGTTTTGTCAACCCGGCCATTGCGGCCGTGCCGCCCAGCGCAATCCGACGCTTTTTTGACATTGCCGGCACCATGAAGGATGTCATTTCCCTTGGCGTAGGGGAGCCGGACTTTGTTACGCCGTTTGCTGTGCGCAATACCGCGATTGACAGCCTGCTGGACGGAGAAACCCAGTACACCACCAATGCGGGCATTCTTCCCCTGAGAGAAGAGATCGTCCATTATTTGCAAACACGCTTTGAAGTGAGCTACGTGCCTGACAGTGAAGTGCTGGTGACGGTCGGTGCCAGCGAGGCGATTGACATCGCTTTGCGGGTCCTGGTACGCCCGGGGGATGAGGTGCTCATCCCGGAACCCTGTTATATCAGTTACCAGGCTTGCACCCGGTTCGCCCTTGGCGTGCCGGTCAATGTGCCCACGCATGCGCAGAACAACTTTGAGTTGCTTCCTGAGGATCTGGAAGCCCGGATCACGCCCCAAAGCCGTGTGCTGGTTTTGAGTTATCCCAGCAATCCAACCGGTGCGGTCATGCCCGGGGAGCGTCTGGAGCGTATTGCAGAACTTGCTATACGCCATGACCTGTTCGTGGTATGTGACGAAATCTATGCGGAATTATGCTATGATGGATTCCGGCAGCCTTCCATTGCCTCGCTGCCGGGCATGCGTGAGCGCAGCATGGTCGTCAGCGGCTTTTCCAAGGCCTTTGCGATGACCGGCTTTCGACTGGGCTACCTGTGTGCGCCGGCTGAAATTGTCAGGGCCTGTGCGCGTATTCATCAATACACCATCATGTGTGCCAGCCGGCAAAGCCAGGTGGCTGCCTGGAATGCGCTGCGCCAGGGGCGTGAGACCGATTATGCCGAAGTGAGCAGGATGCGTGAGAGCTATGACCGCCGCAGGCGGCTGATGGTCAAAGCCTTCAATGAGATGGGGCTTCCATGCTTTGAGCCCAAAGGCGCGTTTTATGCCTTCCCCGACATCCGCCATACCGGACTGAACAGCGAGCAGTTTTGCGAGCGTCTTCTCAAGGAGCAGCATGTGGTGTGTGTACCCGGCAGCGCCTTTGGTCCCAGTGGGGAAGGGCACATTCGCTGCTGCTATGCGACGGCGACGGACAGCTTGCTGGTGGCCTTTGAACGGATCAAGGCCTTCCTGGCAGGCTTATAGGAGAGATTTTGTGAAACGGACCAGTTTATTGCTCTTGGCAGTTGCCCTGCTGTGCGCCTTGTCCACAGGCATGGCGTTGGCAGACGAGGAGATTTCCATCTATGATCTGGACCCCTCCCTGCTGGCTACGCCTGAGCCGCCCCCGGCGAATACTTATTCTGCGGAACCCACCCTGCAGCCGCCTGCCACCGTGCAGCCTGAGCGGCAGTTCAAGGATGGAAGCTTTCAACTGGTGATTACCGCAGGTGGCGATATGACCATTGGCGGCGATGTGCGCAAGCGCGGCGATTCCCTTTTTGAGCGGGAGCTTAAAAAGCAGGGCGGGGATTTGAATTTTCTCACCCGCAACGTGCGCGACATCCTGCTCGCGGATGACCTGACCATCGTCAATTTTGAAGGGACGCTGACCACCGCCCCGGTGTACAAAACCAACAATCAGTTTGTATTTTCTGCACCGCCGGAGTATGTGAGCATCCTCAGGGATGGCGGTATTGAGGCGGTGGCGCTGCAGAACAACCATGTCATGGATCACGGCGAGACAGGGCTGAAGGATACCAAGGCCGCGCTGGAAAGCGCTGGCATCGTATGGAGCGACGCGCAGAACAAAGGCGTGTACGAGATCAATGGCGTGTCCATCGCGATGCTGACTTACCAGCAGTACCGCGAGCAGGTTGCGGAGCTGCTTATCAAAGTGCCGCAGGATGTACAAAATGCCAAGGCGCTGCATGACATCGTGATCGTCAGCTTTCACTGGGGTGCCGAACTGGATTATAAGCCCAACAGCAACCAGATCGAGCTGGGGCGCGCCACCATTGACGCCGGAGCCGACCTGGTGCTGGGGCACCACAGCCACCGCATCAATCCGATTGAATTTTACAAGGGACGCTATATTGTCTATTCTCTGGGGAACTTCAGCTTTGCCGGCAATAACAAGCCAAGCGATATGAGCACCTTTCTGTTTCAAATCAGGTTTAATGTGAAGCAGAACTCAATCGAACCGGACTCATTTCGCATCATACCCTGCCGGATTTCCTCACGGAAGGATTACAACGACTTTGCTCCTACGCCGTTTACAGACCAGTACCTGATTAACAATGTTGTTGATATGCTATTGAAGAACAGCAAAGGTTTGGAATATGCCGTGGATCGTTATCCGGTAGACTGGGAGTAAGATGCGCGCAAAAATATTGCTTGTTGCCCAGGATGAACCCCATCGGGAGGCCCTGCGCCTGGCGCAAAACGTGCTCAGCGAGGTGGCGCTGGCGTTTTCGCACAGCTTTGCGATGCGCGAGTTTGTGACTGGCGAGCACGGCGACGCAAGGGATGTGGCGGAGATCGCGCAGCAGCACGATGCGGCGATGCTGGCGGGCAGTGCGAGTTTTCTGCAGGAGATCGGGCTGATGTTGGGCTGCCACGCCGGCTGCCTGACATATCAGAAGCACGCGGACATTCAGCACCTAACCCGTCTCAAAGCTGGGCCGCTGGCAGATCTGGATCTGATATGGCCGCTTGCGGACAGCGCGTCCGCCATTGGAAAAACCGCGGTAAGCGCCTGTTCGCTGGCGTACAGGAATGCAGCGGATGTGCTGTATGTCGCGCCCGAGGATGGGGCGGATTATTCCGGTGCGCTCAACAAGGCTGCCATGTATGCCGCCCTGCCCGCGCCACGGTCAATGCCCCTGGATAGTTTCTTGATATCAGCGCTCAGGCATATCATGCCGGCGCAGCTGGTGATGGCTGCCCCAAAGGATGCCGCGCTGGCAGCCGGGCTGCTGCACTACCTGAATGGCACTGAGCTGCTGGCCTATACCATGCTGCTGTCTGACAACGGGCAGTTTTATGGTGTTACAAGGGCAAAACAGGAAGAAGCGCCTTTGTTTTCAGTGCTGTACGCAACGCAGGCCATGCTCAAGTCTGTCCTGAACATGGATCGTGAGGGCGATTGCCTGCGGAGCGCAGTGGATAATGTGTTCGCTTCCTGCTGGTGTACGAGCGCATCCGAAGAGGAGGAACAGGATATTTCCACGGAAGAGATCATGGAGAGGATCAACCAGCAAATCAGGCTGGCCGGGGAATTGCTTGATCGCTTCGGGAAATAAGCAGCACTGGCCGGACTACCGCTGCTGCGGTGTCAACCTGGTCGGCAGCATCGCGGCATATTTGGGGATGCCGGACATGCATCCGGGCGTTCCGGAGGTTGACGGCCTGTTGTCCCGCGGCGCTTGGCGCAGCGTTGTGCTGCTGGTGCTTGATGGCCTGGGCAGTGTCAGCCTGGGGGAACTGTTTCCAGATGAGGCCTTTCTGCCCGGCCGGCGCATGATGGACCTGAGCGCTGTGTATCCTTCCACTACCGTGGCTGCCACTACTTCGCTGCGCAGCGGGCTGTATCCCAATGAGCACGGCTGGCTGGGCTGGACGATGTTTTTTCCGCAAAACGGCACCAGCGTGGACGTGTTCAGCAATCAGGTTCAGTTCACACAGCAACCGGCTCCTTTCCCGCACGCTGCCAATACCTTTTTGCCGTATACTCCGCTGGAGAAACGTCTTCACAAGGCCGGTCTGGCGGCTGGTTTTGCTGTTTCCAGGTATGATGAGCTGCATGCGGACGACTTTGAACAGCTATGCGACCATATTCTCACGCTTGTTCAGGGCCCGGGCAGGCAATATGTATATGCCTACACCAATCAGCCGGACGCGGACATGCATACCCACGGCGTGGACAGCCTGCCTGTCAGGAGAACCCTGCGGGAGATAGACCGGCGCTTGCAGGCGCTTGCAATGGCGCTTCCCGGGGATGTGCTGCTGCTTGCCACGGCGGATCATGGGCTCATTGACGCTGAGCCGGCGGTGATTGAGGAGCATCCACGTTTGAGCGAGATGCTCTTGCGCCCCGGCGTCCTGGAGCCGCGCGCTTGCGCCTTTTATGTCAAGCCCCGGCATCATCACGCTTTTCCTGAAGCATTTTCACAAGCCTTTGGCGGCGATTTTCTGCTGCTTGACAGCCGGGAAGCCTTGTTACGCGGACTGTTCGGCCCCGGAGTCAGCCGGCAGGACCTGGAAAGCTATGTCGGGGATTACCTGGCGCTGGCCATTTCGGACAAGGCCTTGTTTATGAAAAGGGAGCACTGCAAAATGCTGGGCATGCACGCCGGGCTGACCGCGCGGGAGATGTTGGTGCCCCTCTTTGCAATAACACATTAAGATTGGAATATCCAGTAATAACAATATGATTCGCGGTGAATATTCTCTTTTTCGCTTTTCCGCCTTGGCAGGCTGTTACCTGGGATGTAGCGGCATGTATAATCCCCTGTCGGTACTGAAACGACCGCTTGCGCCCTTGCCATGGGTTCCTGTGTATGTTATCGTACAGATAAATCATGGGCCGTTGGGCCCGGAATAATATGGGAGGGATTATCCATGAAGAAGTTGATTGCCCTGTTGCTGTGTTTGCTGATGCTCCTGGGTCTTTTCAGCGCCCAGGCAGCCAATGAGGGAGTGACCGGAAAAATTGTCATTTACACCTCTATGTATCAGTTTGTCATCGACATGATGGACGCTGCCATGGAGGAGGAGTTTCCCAATCTGGACGTCGAGTTCTTCTATGGCGGCACCGGCGCCCTGCAGCAAAAGCTGGCGGGCGAGATTGAGACTGGCAAGCTGGGCTGCGACATGATGCTGGTGGCTGAACCCGCCTATTCCCTGGAGCTCAAGGAGGGCGGCTGGCTGCATCCCTACGTCATCGAGGGCGCACAGGATCTGCTTCGCTTCCCCTACGATGAGGAAGGCTACTGGTACCCGGTCCGGGTATGCAACATGGTTCTGGCCTATAACCCTGAGCTTTACCAGCCCGAGGACCTGCCCAAGAGCTTTGAGGGGTTTGCCTTTGACGAGAGCCTCAAGGGGCTGATCTCCATGGGCAACCCGCTGACCTCCGGCACCACCATGGCCAGCGTAGCCGCCCTGAGCGACCTGTATGGCTATGAGTATTTTGAGGCCCTTGGCAAGAACAATGTCATGATCGAGTCAGGCTCCGTGGCCCTGACCAAGCTTGAGACCGGCGAGTGCAAGGCCATTATGATCCTGGAGGAGTCCGTCCTTAAAAAGCGCAAGGAAGATGGCAGCAAGCTGGCTGTGATCTACCCCGAGGACGGCGTTATCCTGATTCCTTCTACCGTCATGTCTGTGGCGGAGGACCGTAGCGCCAACATGAACGTCAAGGCTGCCGAGGCCATCACTGACTGGCTGCTTTCCGAGGCCGGCCAAAAGTTTGTCATCGCGGGCTACATGCACTCAGTCTTCAAGGGCTCAACAGACATTCCCTTTGACTCCATCGACACCGAGGAGCTCATTGCCAAGGACATCGGTGTGGACTGGGTGCGCACCTATACCCAACGCAATGAAATCCAGCAGGCATTCCAGCAGGCTGTCACCATTTCCAAGTAAGGCGGACACCACCTCATGGGCACCTGTGAGACAGGTCAGGGGAGGCCGGCAGGCCTGGTCTCCCCTGGCTTGGTTTGAGGGAACACATGAACACATCGCACGCGGGTTTTGACCAAAAGGAAAAAAGGCGGGCAAGGGCGGCGCTGGCGCTGGCAACAGTCCTGGCGCTGCTTATGTTGGGCCTTGGAATTCACGGTATCCGCCAGCATCAGGCTTCTGGCTATGATGACGCGGCCGGTTTTGCTTATATCCGGAAAGCCGGCAGGGAAACTGCGGACACAGGGGAGAAGGTTCAGCTGCAGCCATTCCAGCAGGAGGCGCTTGCGTTACTGTTGGATAGCCAGTTGGCTGAGCGCTGGCGGGAATTGCGCTTCAGGGGCGAGACCATCCGGGATTTTGAGCGGGCGGACAGCGCTTTACGGGCCCAGACCCTTCAAAGCCTGCTCAGGGAGGAGGACAGCCTCAAACTCGGCGGCGCCGCCTCAGCCCTGCTGCTGATGGACGACCAGATGGATCAGGATGGCGTTCCGGCGGTGGAGCGGTTGATTCTCCGGGTGGCAGACCTGCTGCCGGAGGCTCAGGGGAAGGATTTGCGCGCCAGCCTGAATGCTGTAAAGACTGAGCAATCAGTGGCGGTGGAAGAGATGGCTCTTGCTGAAGGACGTGCTCTTTTGGGTGAAGCCGTGGCAGAGCGCAGGTTGTCCCGCTATCTGCATGGCGGCCAGGACCTCCTGCTCCTCACCCGGGCGCTTGCGGAGCTTTTGATGGATGCCAGCCCGGGGGAAGACTGGGCCCCCTTCCTGGAGCTGCTGCGCCAGGTGCCAAGGGACGCGGCAGCCTATGAGGATCTGTTTGCCCTGCCCGCGGAGGAGGCCATGTCCGCTGTGCTTGCCGGCATTGATCCCGGCGCCATGTCCGGCGCCCGGCTGATTGCCTTGAACCGCGCCCTGTATGAGCGTCTGCTTGAGGCAGCGCCCCAGGCCCTGGATGACCACCAGGCCCAGCTTTTGAATCTGATTGCCGACAGCATGGAGGCCGAATACGCGCAGGAGCTGCGCCTGAAGACTGATCTGCTCCAGGCCAGGGCCTGGAACCAGCGTTTGCTGCCGCTTTTGGGAGAAGCGGCAACAAGCGCCCGGACCGGGGACGCGGAGCTGAGCCAAGTCCTCTCTGCCCTGGCTCAGGGGCAGCCCGTGCCGCAGCTGGAGAATGACCTGGCTGCGCGGCTCATTTTGCAGCGGGACAGCGACACCGACCGGCGCATCAGTCAATACCTTGCGGATTTGCCCATGGACAACGCCCTTGTCACCAAGGCCAGGCTGCTCTTTGCTCTGGACGCCTTTCTCCAGCGCCCGGCGCCTGAGACCTCTTTGAGCGGAGAGGAAGCAGCCCTTCTGCTGCTGGATTTGGATAAGGCCACGGAAGCGGCGGATCAACTTCCCCAGCTGCTCCAGGCCTTAGGCCTGGCCGTCCCCCTGCAGGAGCAGACAGCCCTTGGGCTTCGCCTGGCCATCCGCCAGAACGCGCCCCGGGTCAGTGCATCCCTGGCCATTGCCAGGGGCGGGGGCGGTTTCCTGCAGAGCCTCATCGCCAGCCAGGGCAAGCAGCTGGCCTTGCTGGGCGCTGTGCTGCTGATCGACGTCCTGCTGCTGTATTTCTTTATGCGCCAGAGCCGGGAGTGGCGTCTGGATATTAAATGGCTGCTGGTGCTTTTGATTGTAGATTTCTTGTTGGTCGTCCAGGTGTTGCCCCTGCTCTTCCTGCTATACCGTGCCCTTACGCCATCCGGTAGCCTGTCCTTTGTCACCTTTGGCCGCCTCTTTTCCTACAACATGAACCGCAGCGCTTTGTACAATACCATTGTAGGCGGCTTGTCCGCCATGGTTTTAGGGACGCTGCTGGCTTTTCCGCTGGCTTGGTTGGTGGGGCGCACCAACCTGTACGGCAAAAAGTTCTTCAGGAGTCTCTTTGTGCTTACCTATATGGTCCCTCCCTACGTGGGTGCCATGGCCTGGCTGCGCCTGCTCAACCCCAACGTGGGCACCATCAATCAGTTTCTGAGGGGCTTCTTTGGCCTGGGCAGCACTGCGGGGCCTATCAACATCTACAGCCTGGGCGGTCTGGTCTGGGTGCTGACTACCTTCTATTATCCCTATGCTTTCATCACCATTTCCCGTGCCATGGAGAAGATGGACCCCTCTCTGGAAGAGGCATCCAGGGTCTCCGGCGCCTCCCCCTTTATCACCCTGATCAAGGTTACCCTGCCGATCATGACCCCTTCCCTGATCGCCGGTGCACTCCTTGTTTTTGTGAGTGCGGCTTCCTGCTATGGCATTCCCTCTATCATTGGCGCGCCGGGCCGGGTACACACGGTAACCACCCGCATCATTGAGTACTATGGCCGGGGCACCCAGGGCCTCAACGATGCTACGGGCCTTGCGGTGTTCCTGATGGTCATGGCCATTTTAATTCTCTATCTCTCAGATTTTGTGGTGGCCAGGAAACAATACATCACCGTATCCGGCAAATCCACCCGCCCCAACATCGTGGACCTGCGCTCCTGGCGTCTGCCCCTCACCATCCTGGTCACCCTCTTCGCGCTCTTTATTGTGATCCTGCCCTTCTTTACCATCCTCACCACCAGCCTGAAGATCGATGTGGGCAAGTCGGTGCTGGAGGCGGGGAACTTCACTCTGAACCAGTGGACCACCATCTTTTCCCGTTCAGAAACCATTGATTCCCTCAAAAACAGCTTAATTTTCGCCACAGTGGCCGCCACTGTGGGAATCCTGGTGGCTATTACCATGAGTTACCTCATGCAGCGCACCCGCATCCGTGGCCGAAAACTGCCGGATTTTTTGATTACCCTGGGCTCAGGCTCTCCTTCGGTTGTCATCGCCCTGGGCCTCATCATGACCATGCAGGGACGCTTTGGGATCAACATCTATAACACCGCCTACATTATTATCGTAGCTTACCTTATCAAATACATGATGATGGGCATGCGCACGGTCACCAGCGCCATCAGCCAGATCCACGTCTCCCTGGAAGAGTCCTCCCAAGTATCCGGCGCTTCCTGGCTTACCACCATGCGCCGGATCACAGGGCCTCTGATCTTCCCCTCCATCGCAGCCGGCTGGTTTTTGATTTTTATCCCCTGCTTTTATGAGCTGTCCATGACAACTCTTCTTTATTCCAACACCACCAAGACCATCGGTTTTCAGCTGTATGAGTACTGGACCTATACCAGCCAGCCCCAGGCCAGCGCCCTGGCCTTTGGCATTCTGCTCATTGTCATCCTCATCAATCAGCTGCTCAGCCGCCTGACCCGTGGCTCTTTCACCATCTAAGGGAGGCTACTATGTCCAGCGTCACCATTCGCGATGTCACCAAATCCTTTGGCACAACTCAGGTGCTGAGCTGCTTTAACGAGGTATTCAGGGACGGCGAGTTTGTCACCCTCCTGGGGCCCTCTGGCTGCGGCAAGACCACCATGCTGCGCATGATCGCCGGCTTTGAGAAGCCCACTAGCGGGGAGATCTATATCGACGACACCCTAGTATCCTCGGACAAGGTTTTTCTGCCCCCGGAAAAGCGGGGCGTGGGCATGGTGTTTCAAAGCTATGCCGTCTGGCCGCATATGGATGTCTTTCAGAATGTGGCCTATCCCCTTACCATCCAGAAGCTGAACAAAGCCAGCATCCGGGAGAGGGCGGACAGGGCGCTGGGCATCGTGCACCTGGGGCGCTACAAGGATCGCTACCCCAACCAGCTCTCCGGCGGCCAGCAGCAGCGGGTGGCCCTGGCCAGGGCCCTGGTGGCCGAACCCAAGCTCCTCCTGCTGGACGAGCCTCTTTCCAACCTGGATGCCAAGCTGCGAGAGTCCATGCGCTTTGAGATCAAAGAGATCCAGCGCAAACTGGGCGTTACCGTGATCTATGTCACCCATGACCAGACCGAAGCCATGGCCATGAGCGATCGCATCTTCCTGATTCACCAAGGCGTGGTGCAGCAGGTGGACGAGCCCGAGCGCATCTACAGGGAACCGGTGAACCAATTCGTGGCGGATTTCCTTGGCAAGGTGGACTTTTTCAAAGGACAGGTGGAGGGCAATGCCATCCGCCTTGTGGATATGGACATCAGCCTGCCCTATGAGGGTCCCAGGACTGGGGCTGTGGAGGTGGCAGTGCGTCCGGAGAACATCAGCATCTCAAAGGAGGGCCCGGGCATCAAGGGCCTTGTCACCGCCGCCTATTACCTAGGGGATGTGAGCGATTACCGGGTGCGTGTAGGCAACTCCAGCCTTCGGGTTATCGCCGATGGCCGGGGCTACCGGCAGTTCAAGCCGGGGGATGAGGCCACGCTTACCCTGCTGGAGTTCCTGGTCTATGACGATGACGGCTCTCTGGATGAGCAGTTGAAGATCCAAACATGATTTCTTGGGTGCGACTTTTCAGGATGATTGTGTTGACATGTTGGGAGCGGTACCAAACGCCACCCTTTCATATTATGTTGTAGTCAAGATACAGGGACAGGAGTTTTGCTCCTTTTGGTGAAAACGCCATAGGTGTGGATAGCTTTGAGCTGGCTTATTTCTTTTCTGTCATGGCCGGTAACCCTGGTTGTAGGACACCGCCTGGGCGCCCGGGGTCATACGGATGCTGCGGTCACTGAGTATCCAGAAAGCCTCCACGCCTTCCAGCGAGGTCACAAATTCATAACCCTCTTCAAAGGGCATCAGGAAGACCGCGGTGGACAGCAGGTCTGCCAGGCCGGAATCCTGCGTGATGATGGTGACGGAGCGCATAAAGTCCGCGGGCATCAGGGTGTCCGGAGAAATCAGGTGGTGATAGCGCTTGTCGCCAACCACATAGTAGCGCTGGTAGTCCCCGCTGGTGACTAATGAGAGGTCGGATAGGTACAGAACGTCCATCACATCATTGCCGGCGGGCAGCACCAGGTCAGCGTCCGGATCCTGAATGCCGATTCCCCAGCTGGAACGCCCGTCCAGCGGCGGGTGACCTGTGCGCACATTGCCTCCGGCGTTGATAATGAAGGAGGACATGTCGCTGTTTAGCAGTTGCCGGGCGACCAGCTCGGTGGCATAGCCCTTGGCTACCGCGCCCACATCTAGCTTTAACAGGGGGTCGGCATAAAAAACGGTCTGCCTGGCCTCATCCAGGATCAAATCGTTAATATCGGTGTGGGCATTGGCTTTTTCAAGCGCCGCCCGGTCAGGCAGGCGTGCCTTGTCGGGATTCAGCTCGGCGTTGTCGCGCTCGTCATGCCACAGGGACAGCACGGCGCCCAGGGCGATATTGACCCTGCCGCGGGTTTGCCGCTGCTGTTCCTTGCACCATGCCAGAAGCTTGAACAAATCCTCCGGCACATGCATGGGCTCCTTGGCCGCGCCATAATTGAGGGCGTAGATGTTGTTAATCCCCTCATAGGGATAATACTGATTATATAGCTTGTGCAGGCGGTTAAATTCCGCCTCCGCCAGGGTGGCGGCCTTGTCAAAGGCTTCACGGCTGGGCGCATATCCAATGATGCTGATCGCGGTATCAAAGGTGCCGAAGAACATATAGGAATATTTCAGCATCTGTGTTTTTTCATCAGCCAGAGCAGGTGGGACAAGCAGTAAGCTTTGACTCACAAGCAGGACCAGCAGCAAGGACAGCAGACGCTTTTTCATTCGTTATTCACCATACCCCAGAGTTTTTAGATCGTTGTTGGAATTGCGCCAGTCCGGGCGCACCTTGACCCACAGCCTGAGCATCACCTGTGTGCCAAGCAGCGCTTCAATCTGCGCCCGGGCGCGGCTGCCGATCTGGCCCAGCATGCTGCCCTGCTTGCCGATGATGATGCCCTTGTGAGAGGCGCGCTCACAGTAAATATCGGCAAAAATTTCCACCAGGGTGGGGCTTTGCTCCTTCATGGAGAGGACCTCTATCCCTATCCCGTGGGGAATTTCTTCCTGCAGGAGGTAGAGCGCCTGCTCGCGGATCAATTCAGCGATGATCTGGCGTTCGGTCTGTGCTGTCCACTGATCCTCAGGGTAATAGCGCGGTCCCTCCTTCAAACAGGACAGGATGTGCTTCATCAGAATATCCACGCCATCCCCGGTTTTGGCTGACAGGGGCAAAATGGCGTCAAAACCGTCATCCTGATACAGCGCGATCAGGGGCAGCAGCTGTTGGGGATGGACCAGGTCAATTTTGTTGAGCACCAAAAATTTGGGCACCTGTTTTTGCGCCAGGGTGCGGATGGTCTCGCGCTCCTGCGGATCCTCGCGCGAGGCATCGGCGATGACGACCATCGCGTCAATGGCCTGCAGGGCATCCTGAACGCTTTTGTCCATATACTCACCCAGGCGGGTTCTGGGCTTGTGGATGCCGGGCGTGTCCACAAACACTACCTGGTGATGCTTGCCGTTGTGAATACCAATGATCTGATTGCGCGTAGTCTGCGGTTTCGGGGAGATGATGGCTACCTTTTCGCCAACCAGCGTATTGAGCAGCGTGGACTTGCCTACATTGGGACGTCCGACAAGGCTGACAAAGCCGGATTTGAACGGAGTTGCGGTTTCAGCCATGCAGATCCTCCTGAAAACTCAAAAAACTGTGGGGCAGCAGCTGGTCCAGCGTGCTGCTGTCGGTCTGGCCTTCCCCCCAGGAGATGAGCACGCGCAGCCTGGGGGCAAACTCACTCAGAACCTGGCGGCAGGCGCCGCATGGCCAGGGCGCAGTGCGATCTGCTGCAATGGCAATGGCTTCAAACGCTGTATTGCCCTCGCTGACGGCCTTGAACACCGCCGTGCGCTCGGCGCAGTTGGTCAGGCCAAAGGAGGCGTTTTCGATGTTGCAGCCTGTATATACTGTGCCATCATGTGCCAGAAGCGCCGCGCCTACCTTGTAGTTGGAATAGGGCGTATGGGCAAATTCCCGCGCAGCCCTGGCCAGCGCGAGCAGCTGTTCGTCACTGACTGGCGCGGGGTTGACGGCTTCAAGCGCTTGTTTTTCCTGGTTTCGCATGCGTTGCTGATCCTCCTTGGCATGATGGTCATATCCCAGCAAATGGAACACGCCGTGTACAAACAGGTAAATGATTTCACTGTGAATGGTATGGCTGAACTGTGCCGCCTGGCGCAGTGCCTGAGGAATGTTGAGCAGAATGTCACCCAAAAAATAGGCGCCGGCATCGCTGTCCCAAGCTGCCTGGGCACCGGGAGCGGAAGGGTCAAACAGACGGTTTGGCGCCAGGGAAAGGCTGGGAAAGCTGAGCACATCGGTTGTACGGTCAATGCCGCGCCAGGTATGGTTCACCTTCCGGATGTCCAGGTCATCCGTCAGCACCAGGTTGATCAGGCATGGAGCATTGATGCCCTGCAAACGCAGACAGGCCCGCGCGGCTTCATTAAATGCACGCTCGGGCATGGGGAAAGGAACACGCCGTTCCACCTGAACGATCAAGGGGTTTCATCCTCTTTGACGGGGCTGTCCGGGGAGGGGCTGTGCTCGTCGGGTTTGTCAATGGGCGCGTCTTGCTGATCATTGTCAGCAGAGAGAGCTTGAGAGCCTCCGGTGCGCGCCAATGAGCGGGTTGGCCTTGCGCGTGTCGCGGAGCGAATGCTCTGAAGATGGGAAATCAGGCGGTCACTTGCGGGCAGCTTGGCGGATGTGCCGGGGTATTCGATACGTTCGTGGAATACACCATAGATTGCGGCTGCGCAGGTATCGCGGATCAGGTTGAGCTGACTCAACGTCAGCGGCGCGTTGACCATCATCCCGCTTTGAACCTTCTTTTGAATGAGTTCGTCAATGAAGGCCGAGATTTCATTCGTGGTAGGGTTGGACAGCGTACGGATGGCTGCTTCCACCGTGTCGCAAATCATGATGACCGCGCCCTCAGCCGTTTGCGGCGGTGTACCCGGGTAGCGGAAGTCAGCCTCGTTCACAGGCTTGTCGCCGGCTGCCTGCTTGGCCTTGTGATAGAAATAGGCCACCAGGGAATCCCCGTGGTGCTCGGCGATGATCTGCTGTATCTCATAGGGCAGGCGGTGCTGCTTGGCTAGAGCCAGCCCTTCACGGATATGAGAGATGATAATTGCTGCTGAAATATGCGGATCGGTCGTATCGTGGATGTTGCCGCTGCCGATTTGGTTTTCTTTAAAAAACAAAGGCCGCTTAAGCTTTCCAATGTCGTGGAAGTAGGCGCCTGCACGCGCCAGAAGCGGGTTGGCGCCAATGGCTTCTGCCGAGGCTTCGGCCAGGTTGGCAATGATGATGCTGTGATGATAGGTGCCCGGCGCTTCCATGAGCAAACGGCGCATCAGCGGGTGGTTGGGGTTGGTCAGATCCAGCAGGCGCATGGGGGTGGGCAGGTTGAAGACAGACTCCGTCACTGGCTGGACAGACATGCACAGCAGGGCGTTGATCGCAGTACCTGCCATCGCCCAAAGAGACTTGTTGAAGGTTTGCTTTATGCTCATGCTGGTCATCAAGCCAATGGACAAAACAATGATAAAGCTTGCCAGGCTTGCAACACCGCCAGAGAATAAAATGTAGGAGCGCTGGTATTTCTTGTGCAGCATGATTGTGGTCAGGCTGCCTGAGACAAGGCCCATCACCAGCAGGTTGATCATGTCGATGTTGGTGCTGGCGGTGCCTGTGACCATCATCAGCACACTGACCAGGGTGGAGGCGGCTCCAGCGATGATGGCGGGAAGCACATCCAGGGTGACCGTGAGCAGCATGTAGGGAAAGATCAAGGGCGCCAGATAGATGAGCTCTAAGGATTTGCTCAGCAAGCCCAAGCCCAGAGTGCTGGTCACGACCAGATACACAATCAGCAGGCGTTTGACATCACTGAACAGGGGCTTGCAAAATACAGCCAGCGCGACGCCCATCAGCGATAGAATGCCGATGGCCAGCGCAGAAGCGCCAAAATACATGGCGGTGTCGATGGAGTTGTCACTGAGCAGGCCCAGGGCGTTGAGCATGGCCACCTGATTCTCACGGATTCTGCCCTCACCTGCGACCACGATGTTCTGGCCTTGCTGGTACATGACCGGCTCAACCGCCTCCCATGCGGCTTGGCGGGCGGTCTCGGTGGCAACGTCATCCACCACCATGTTCGGCAGGATGATGGCCCGCAGCAACGGCAACACGACGTTTTGCAGCAGGCTGACGTTGGTTTTAAAACCGACTACCTGCATGATGGCCGTGATGGCAATGGACTCCTGCCCCTGGGTTACATTGCCCTGCATGGTATTGCGGATGGCGGGGCTGAGGGAAGAGAACATTTCATCAAACTGTGATTCAGTTGCGTTCATCAGCGTTGACAGCTGAAAATCCTTGAGCGGCAGCAGGTTAATGATGTTGTGGGCGGCTTCGTACTCCTCTTGCGTATATGTCCGGTTAGGGCCGTAATCCGGCAGGGACTGGGCGAATTGCCGAACAGCCAGCATCTGCGCGTATACAGCGTCCAGATTGAGCATGACCTTCTCGGTGATACCGTCCTGATAATGATAAATAGGCGTGACAGCTGCCGCTGCGGCTTCCCTGTTGCGCAGAGTGGTCAGCTCGTCTTCCACATCCTTGTTGGCGGCGATGGTCTGGTTGGGCACCATGCCCACGGACAGGTTGTAGCGTTTCGGCGTGACTGTGATCAGAAAAATAGCAAGACACATGATTGAACCTACGACAATCAACAGGCTTTGACGAAAGGGTTTGGAAGAGGTCAAGGCCGCCAGGCGGCTGAACAAGCTGCCGGGCTTCTGATCAGGCTTGCCTGAAGGCAGTTCATGCATCATTTGCTTCCCTCGTCTCATAGTCTTCATAGGCGCTGACGATCCGGCCAACCAGATCGTTGCGAACCACGTCTTCACGGCCCAGGCGGGCAATGGAAATCCCCTCAATTCCCTGAAGGACATCAAGGGCGATTAACAGCCCCGATTTTTTGAAGTTGGGCAAGTCGATCTGGGAAGGATCGCCGGTGACCACGCAGCGCGCATTCTTGCCCATACGGGTAAGGAACATCTTCATTTGCTCAGGCGTTGTGTTTTGCGCCTCATCCAGGATGATGAAAGCGTCGCTGAGGGTGCGCCCACGCATGAACGCCAGCGGCGCCACCTCAATCGCGCCGCGTTCCATCATGCGCTGATAGGCTTCGATACCGACAATTTCATACAGTGCGTCATATAGCGGACGCAGATAGGGGTCCACCTTCTGCGCCATGTCACCGGGTAAAAAACCCAGCTTCTCGCCAGCTTCAACCGCCGGGCGTGTCAGGATGAGGCGTTCGACCTCTTTGTTGCGGTAGGCCACGGCTGCCATGGCGATGGCCAGGAAGGTCTTTCCTGTACCGGCTGGACCTACCGCGAAGGTAAGTCCGGAGGTCTTGATGGCTTCGACATACTGCCGCTGGCCTTCAGTTTTGCTCACAATGCGTTTGCCCCTGTGCGTAAAGGCTACGACGTCCTTGGAAAGACTTTCCTTATGCTCCAGGCGGTTTTGACGGGCAAGCGAGATCAGGTAACGGATGCGGGATTCATCAATGTGATCGCCGGCGTTGAGCTGAGCGAGCAGTTCGTGAATGACGCGCTCAGCGATCTGGGTGTTTTCCTTGTCGCCGGAGACGTGCAGTTCATTGTTGCGCAGGTGAATGGTTACCTGCAGGCTTTCTTCCAGTAATTTCACATTGCGGTCGTTCAATCCGAACAAGGCGACACAGGTGTCAAACGCATCCATTGGGACTGACAAGCTTGCTAACATCTCCTTCCAAAACAAGGCAGTTTTCCCACAGGAAAGTGTACATATCATACAACGAAATTGACTTTAGCGCAATCAAGCCAGCCGTTTTGCGTCTCCCGGAGCGGGTGCGCGAACCCAGGGAGAACAAAAAGGGAAGATAATAGGAAAAACAATGCAAAGGAGATTTGGGGCCTTGCTTTATCTCTAAAAACCATGCTGAATGATTGACACTTTGTGCATGCTTGCATATATTATACCTGTTTCGAAAGAGGATGATGCGGCGTCTTGTACGCGAGTCCAGGAAACAAAGAAGGGTAGAATTCAATTGCGATGACAGGCAATCACTCTAAAAGCTTTCCCAAGCCGGGTTCTTCCAGGGACGGAACAAGCGCTCATCGTGCCAGGTATGTTTTTGTCAATCTGAAAAACAGGCTTCATTTGCCTGGTGTAAGGGATCTGCTTGCTCCCTGTACACAACACCTGACAGAACAACAGTTCAAACGCATGCTGACCGCCTGGCAGAGCCTGCCTCAGTACCAGGTCTATGGATTTGTGCAGTATGGCCGCGTCATTGGCATGATCGCCCTGGAGGGGCAGACAGCCGGTGAAGCCCGTATCTTGGCCGTCACTGTCAAACCCAGGCTGCAGGGACGCGGGATAGGCAAGCGGTTGGTGGTGGAGACCTTTTTATCGCTCAACCTGATGACACTTGACGCACGCACACTGGAGGAATTGCTGGGTTTTTATCAGAAGCTTGGCTTTGAGGTCATTGACACCAGCGCGCGTGATGATGGGCAGCTTGTATATCAATGCCATTTGACCCAACAGGCGTTGTATGCCGCCTATACGCATGAGTATTCCGCGGGCGCTGTTTTATTCAGCCAGCGCGGTGCCGAGCGGCTGTATGTCCTGGTCACGGAGCGCTCCGGTAATACCGGGCTGCCCAAGGGCCATGTGGAGTCCGGTGAGACTCAGGAGCAAACCGCGCTGCGTGAGATTTATGAAGAGACAGGGCTGCACGCCAGGCTGCTGCCGGGCTTTGGCGGTCAGATTGTATACCCGCAGGGTCGGGGCATGCTCAAGCATTTCACGTATTTTCTTGCGGAGTATGACGCGCGGCAGACACCGGTTTCCGGTGAGGATGTTATTGCGCAGGCGCTTCCGTATGAGCAAGCCCTGCAAAAGCTGTCCTTTGCGGATGTACGAAAGGTGCTGCGTGACGCCGAGACTTTCCTTAACCAGATCAGGCTGTGAACAAGTGGTGCCCATGGCGGCATCAGGCTGCGATTGCCTCAATCATTATCCATCATCGTACAAAACCACCAGGACGGGTGGTTTTGTATATTACGCGCGGATGATTGTTGGAACGATTCTGGTAAACTTGCATTAGTTCTTAAATTTGTGATTTCAGGCCGGCGGTGTGCTGAAGCTTCTCTCTTCTCATGTGCAGCCAGGCGCAGTAGAACATCAGCCCGGCGGCAATGGCTTGCAGGATGACGCACACCAGGTTCAGCGCGCCAATGCCCCGGGTCTGCACCAGCCATCCGGCTGCTGAAGTGCTGATGATGGATGACAGCGCGCCGCTGGCAGTCACCAGCGACTGACCCCGTACGCGCTCGTTGGGCCGGACGATGCTGTTGACAAAATATACTGAAGAGATTCCATACAAGCCATAGCAAAACACACTAAAAGCCATGGCTGCGTAGATTTCACCAATGCCGCGTGACAGGTAGATCATCAGGGCTTTGATAAAGTATGCAATCGCCGATACGCTCAGGATGGCGCGCGCACGAAAGTGCCGCAGCAGGAAGGAGCTGAGAAACATCGCGGGCATTTCTACCCCGGCCTGCAAAAACATGGCCAAACCTAGAGCGGTCTCGTTGCCGCCCCTGGATTCAACCACGCGGGCTAAAAATAACATCATGTTCGTTTGACCGGCATTCATGAATACCGCTGAGAGCAGAAAGAACCGCATGACCGGGTTTGAGCGCAGCATTTGCCGGAAGCTGGTGCGCGGCATGGGCTGCGCGAGGTCCGGAATGGCGCTTTCATCCGGGGACCTGCGTTCCGGCCGGGGCATCAACAAAACCATGAAAATGGCAAACGCGATGCAGATCAGACAGATGGGCATCAAAATACCCGGGCTGAACCGGTCAAGCAAAAGACCCAGAAAATAAGCGAAAATTGCATACACCAGCGCGCTGACCCCGCGCGGCCAGCCCAGGTTGACGGGAAGACCCTCGTTGACAAACTGGATAATTTGCGCATTGAACAAACCGGGCATGCCATTCATCACTCCGCCGACCAGCGAGTAGGTCAGAAGCATCGCGACAAGCGGCATGGGCACCAGTGCCAGCAGGCTGACAAGCCCCATGACAACCAGATAGATGACCGTGATGATTCTTTTAAGCGATATTTGGGCATTTGCATCAGAAAATGATGAAATCCCCAACTGGAATGTAATCGAGATCAGGGATATACAAGAAGCGGTCAAACCGATCAGCGCGTCAGAAAAACCATAATATGACAAATAAACCGCCATAATACCGGAAAATGCGCACATGGCCAGCCAATAGCTGGAGTGCATGCCCGCGAAAATGGCTTCAATGTGAAAGGTTTTGACTTTACCTTTTTGCATCCTGTCCTCCGGTGATATGAACCTGTTTCATCATACGGGAAGCGGCCTTTTTGTCAAGACACACGGAAAAAAAGAACTGTAAAAAGTCTGTGGAAGTGTAAAGCCCGGCTGAAAACTCGTGCATTGACGGAAGCGATGCGCTATAATGTGAATTGAACAGAGGCAACCTGCGCGTTGCCGGGAAACAATACACAATATAGGAGAGTGCCATGTCAAGGAGAATCGCTTTTATCGGAGCCGGCAGCTTTGGTTTCACCCGCAGCCTGGTGCGCGACCTTCTATCCTTCCCGGCCTTTGCGGACGCTACCATTGTGCTGATGGACATCGACGCTGACCGGCTGAGCACCATTACCAGGGCTGTGAAGCGCATTGTGGAGGCCGGAAATTACCCCGCTCAGGTCATCGCCACCCAGGACCGCACAGAGGCGCTCAAGGGCGCGCACGGCGTGGTCACCACCATTCTGGCAGGCGATGTGGATGTCTGGCAGCATGACATCCTGATCCCTAAGAAATACGGTGTGGATATCAACGTGGGGGATACCCGCGGACCCAGCGGCATCTTCAGGTTTCTTCGCACGGTCAACCCTATTATGGAGATCGCGCAGGACATCAGCCGCTATTGTCCCGAAGCGGTTTATTTGAACTATACCAATCCCATGGCCATGCTGTGCCGCGTGGTGCAAGAGAAATATCCCAAGCTGGTCAGCAGCGGATTGTGTCACAGCGTGCAGGGGACAGCGGCGATGCTTGCGCGCTGGATCGGCTTGCCGGAGGACGAGATCTCCTACACCTGCGCGGGCATCAATCACCAGGCTTTCTACCTGGATTTCCTGCACCGCGGAAAGGATGTCTATCCGCTGATTGACAGGGCTATCCGGGAGAACACCGATGTCTACAATGAAGAGATCGTTCGCAATGAGCTTTATCTGGCGATGGGATACTATGTGACCGAGTCCTCCGGCCACAACAGCGAGTATGTGTCCTGGTTCCGCAAGCGTCCCGATCTGATAGAGAAATACTGTACCCATGGCACCGGCTGGAATCCCGGGCACTATGCCTATATTCTGAATGAATATAAAAACAAGAAGCACACCTGGAAGCAGGAAATTGAGGAATGGTTCAATCAGCCGGTGGATTTGAACCGCGGCGGGGAATATGCTGCCTCCATCTTTAATGCTGTTTTCGGTGACCAGACCCTGTATAAGTTCAATGGCAATGTGCGCAACTTCAACCTGATTGACAACCTGCCGTACGGGTGTTGCGTAGAGGTACCGGTCCTGGCCAGCAAGCATGGTCTGGAAGCCATCCATGTGGGCAAACTGCCGCCGCAGCTCGCGCTTATGTGCAACACCTCCGCTCAAATTGAAGAAATGGCTGTTGAAGCCAGCCTGACCGGCAACCGTGAGCTGGTCTACCAGGCCATCTGCTATGACCCCTTGACCGCGGCCGTGCTCAGCCTGAAAGAGATCAAGGCCATGACCGATGAAATGTTCGCTCAGTTTGAGGAATGGCTGCCGCAGTTTCAATAAGCGGGTTGAACGTGAAGCCAGTTGTAGGATTTTCAAGCTGAATATCCGGGGCGGTTTTTGACCCAGTTAATTTTTCGCCAAGGTGTATGGTCCGGCGTTTTCGATGGCTGTTGCTTGCCCCTGGATGCGGCCTATGCTATACTTTTTTCAAAATTACGAACAAAATTCAGGAGGGAGGCAAGCGATGCTCCGGATGCATGTATTCCTGATTGGCATGTCCGGCGGCGGGAAAACCAGCCTCGGGCGCAAGGCGGCTTCCATCCTGAATTTGCGTTTTGTTGATACTGATCAGCTGGTCAGTAACATGATGGGGATGTCTGTCAACGACATCTATGAGACCTTTGGGGAAGACTTTTTTCGCAATGCAGAAACCGGCGTCCTGATGGAGGTGGTTTCGCAGGAGCCTTGCCTGGTGTCCACCGGGGGCGGCTTGCCCACGATGAAAGAAAATGTGCTGATCATGCAAAACCATGGCGTTATCATTCATATCGACCGACCGCTGGATCAAATCCTCTCAGATATTAAAACGGATCGCCGCCCCACGCTCAAGGATGGTTCACGTGAAGATGTGATCCTGGAGTACAACAAGCACATCGGTTTTTATCACGCCTGTGCGGATTATACGCTGGATAATTCCTATGGCTTTGTGCTTGGCGCATCGCGTCTGGCCGAGATGATTGAACAGGTCGCCTCCGGTTGATTTCGGCAGCTCGTAATCCTTGTCGCCTCAGCCTTGATGGCGAGGTTAAAGAAGCCTTTTTATTCCGGCTTGTCCGTCAATGCACGCTGTCTTGCAGGGCTTTTTTTCTTCTACAAACCAACGGTTATAATGATCCCAGAAAAGATTGGTTCTGCGCTGCCCGATACATACCGTGTATCGCAGCCCGTTGCCGCCCACATGAATTGCAATGGCCTGCCTGGATTCCAGCACCCTGTCAATTGTCATGCGCCGGTGATGGAAGACAAGCTGCCGCGGCTGGACGATGCCCAGCTCATCCGTGTCAAAGACGACTCCCACATAAGTTTTGATTGCCATGATGTTCGCCTCCGCACCCACAATAACACGAACAAACGTTCTCGTAAACCCCTGGAGAAGATGAGGAAGGATCAGCGGGCGATGTGATGGTTGTTGTCCGTTGCAAACTCTGAATGGATAAAGACCTTAGAAAATGAATCAGGAGCCATGGTTCAGATCATTGATAAAGCCCCAACATGATCTGCTGGGGCTTTGACAACCAAGCGAATCCGCCTTGCCGCGGATTGATGCTTGTGTGATCAATATTTGCGCTTGCGGGCTGCCTCGGCCTTCTTCTTGCGTTTTACGCTGGGCTTCTCGTAATGCTCGCGCTTGCGCACCTCGGCCAAGACGCCGCTGCGGGCACACTGGCGCTTGAAGCGTTTCAGAGCGCTCTCAAGCGTTTCGTTTTCCTTTACACGAATCTCAGACACTGTTTTCCCCCCCTTCGCACATCTCGCCTGGATAACACCGTTTTCACGGCGGATGGCGACTGTATGCTTATTATACCTTCACGTTCCGATGGCGTCAACCAGAAATCCATTTCTTGGGTTTTTTCCGAGCTTTTACCGAATTCCCCGAATTTTTCATGAAACACTCATAATTCATAAAAAAGCACAAAATAAACCAAAACTCTTGCGCTGATGGTTTGGGTATGATAATCTTTGTATAACAAATAGCAAGAGAGGAACTTATCAGCTAATCGTTCTTATGATCTCATCATCAAAACATCTTTGTAAAACACCGATTGAATCCAGTAAGATACTACAATTACCAACAACAGCGCTCACATGCTTAAGTATGCTTGCTTTGGGATGACGCAATAGCAGCACCGCTGCACACAGTGAAATAATGTCGGCTGAAAAAGCCCAAGCAACAAAAAGGAGGATCTCTTGGCAGAATTACCTGATTTGATTTCCATGACCGTTCTGGATCTGCGTAAATTCGCAAAGGAGCAGGGCGTCACCCTGACCGGGCTGACAACCAAGGCTGCAATCATAGAACGGCTGAGAACTGAACTTGCTTCCAAAAAACAGGCGCAGGGCCGTGAACCTGTTGCACAGCCCCATCGCGCTCCGGTTCGTCGCGCAACAATCATTGCAGATGACGACGATGAAATCACACCGCCCAGGCTGTCACAGCCGCGGCCTGTCCAGGACAAGACCCGAACCTCTACCGGTAAGCTCAAACCGGCATTTACCCTGCAGGGATCCAGGGCCTGGCACAATCCTCAGCCCTTTACGCAAACGCAGCCACAGTCCAAGCGCTATGCGCCCCAGATTACCCAGGGCATCAACACCCTGCCGAAGGATGCCAATGCGCTGGATGCCAGCCTGTACACACCGGTCAAACCGCGCACCACAACTGCGCGGCCCGCCAGCCGTTTTGGTCCGGAAGCTGCTGCTGCTCGGGAGCCTGCGCTGGATGAGCGCCCGGTCTACCTTGAGAGCAGGCAGCAAACAACCATGGACACCTCGCGTGAAAACGGAGGTCAGCACCAAAGCAGCGCTTTTCGTTCTTCTTTGCTGCACCGCACGCAGGTACCCTATCCGGATACCGCTATTCCGGAGCCGGGCTTCCCCGATCCCGTGCAGACGCGGGCTTCTGCCCAGGTAGCGGATTTGCTGGCTGCCGGGGATCTGGGAGACGGCGCCGGTATTCTGGAAATCCAGCAGGATGGCTTTGGCTTTTTGCGCGCCGGCAACCTGCTTCCCGGACGCAACGATATTTATATCTCCAGTACCCAGATTCGGCGCTTCAAGCTGCGCGACGGAGATTATGTTGTTGGCAAAACCCGCTCGCAGCGCGAGAATGACCGCTATGCAGCGATGCTCTTCATCACTTCTGTGAATGGTGAGGATATCGATACGACTGCCAAACTGGATTTGTCCGCCGATGAGGTGCGCCCTCGGCGCAACTTCGATGAACTTACACCTGTGTACCCCAACCGCCGCATCAGACTGTCTTCCCGTGAGGAGAACGATCTGGTGCTGCGGTTGATCGACTTGTTTGTCCCGATCGGCTTTGGTCAGCGAGCGATGATTGTTGCGGCGCCCAAGGCCGGCAAAACGACCATTCTCAAGAAGATTGCCCTTTCTTTAAAACGCAACCATCCGGATGTACATACCATGATGCTGCTGGTGGATGAGCGTCCGGAGGAAGTGACTGACCTGCGGGAATCTGTGGGCGGCGACATCTTCTACTCCACCTTTGATGAGCCGCCGGAGAATCATGCGCGTGTCAGCGAGCTCACCCTGGAGCGTGCCATGCGTTTGGTGGAGTCGGGTAAGGACGTGGTCATTTTGATGGACAGCCTGACACGCATGTCGCGCGCCTACAATATGCTGATGCCCGGCTCCGCCCGCGTGATGACCGGGGGGCTGGCTGCGGGTGCGATGAACAAGCCCAAGCGCTTTTTTGGCGCTGCGCGCAACCTCAAGGAAGGCGGCAGCCTGACCATCATCGCCACTGCGCTGGTAGACACCGGATCGCGCATGGATGGTGTGATCTTTGAAGAGTTTAAAGGGACCGGCAATATGGAGCTGACACTGGACCGTACGCTGTCAGAGCGCAGACTTTTCCCGGCAGTCAGCCTCCTGAAGAGCGGTACCCGTCATGATGAATTGCTGTTAAGCGAGAAGGAGCGCGAAGTGACCTCCAAGGTGCGCGACCGCTTCTCCATGTCCACTGAACAGGAGGCAATCTCTCTGGTTCTGTCCATGCTGGAAAAATCCCGTGACAATGATGAATTTGTGGCACGGTATGATGACTGGATGAAACTCATGCGTGGCAGCAGCCTTTGATTCAAATAATAGAAACAGGAGTATATTATGGAAAACAAGTCACTGGGCATCGATGCTCTGGGGCGCGAAGCCTGCCTGATCACCTTAAAGAACGCTTCCGGCATGAGCGTTACCCTTACCAACTTTGGCGCGCGGCTGGTATCCGTCATGGCGCCGGACCGGGACGGCAATATAGCTGATGTTTGCCTGGGTTTTGATTCATTGGCGGATTATGAGACCCGCTCCGGCTACCTGGGTGCAACCATTGGCCGCTGGGGCAACCGCATCGCCAACGCTTCCTTTGAGCTCAATGGAAAGACATATGCTCTTTATGCCAATAATGGCAAAAACACGCTGCATGGAGGCCAAAAGGGCTTTGACAAGAAGTTCTGGGAATATTCTGCGAAAGGCGCGCAGGGCCTGTTGTTTCACTACACCTCACCGGATGGCGAGGAAGGTTTTCCCGGCAATCTGAATACAACTGTGAGCTTTACGCTTGAGGATGACGGCAGCCTGGTGATCTCATATGAGGCCGGCAGCGACCGCGATACTGTGGTCAACCTGACCAACCATGCTTATTTCAATCTGGCCGGCGAAGGCACCATCCATGATCACCTGTTGCAGGTCAACGCGGATACCCTTACCGCAGCTGATGAGGAGCTGATCCCAACGGGTGAGTTTGTGTCTGTCGCCGGCACACCCTTTGACTTGCGCAGGGGTGCAAGGCTGGGGGACCAGCTCGCGCGCACAGGTGAAAATGCAATGTTTGACAGCGCCAAAGGATATGATATCAACTATGTGCTGTGTGGCGAGGGCTTCCGTGAGGCGGCAGTGCTCAGCCATCCTGCTTCCGGCCGTGTGATGCGGGTGCTGACCGACCAGCCGGGCATCCAGGTCTACTCAGGCCAGGGGCTTGGCGGGCCTGCCAAGGGGGGAAGGATGTATCAGCCTTATAGCGGAATCGCGCTGGAAACCCAGCACCATCCAGACAGCGTGCACCATGCGCACTTCCCAAGCACGCTGCTCAGAGCAGGGGAAACTTTCCGATCCAAGACAGTATACCAGTTTACAACAAAGCAATAAGCCAAATGAAACCGGGTAGAGCCCGGCTTCATTATCCATGTCCCTGTGTCAGCTTAATGCGCAGACAAGGGGGTTGAAAGCCATTCATCCCTGAGGGCGGCATAGCATACCAGATCTTCAAAAACACTTTGCTTGTTTTTTATCGCCTGGCGCATGATGCCCTCCTGTTTCAGCCCGGCTTTTTGGATCACCCTGCCGGATGCGGGATTGGAGGCAAGATGCCGCAAAACGATTCTGCGATAGCCCACGTCAGCAAATAAAAACTGCAAAACACGCTCCAGCGCTTCCGTCATGATGCCCTGGTTCCAGTATGCCCTGCTGAGGCAGTAGCCCACCTCACAGGTCATCTGTTGCTCATTGTGTGAGACAACAGAAATATCGCCAATCAGCTTGCCGCCCATTTCAATGCCCCAATGATAGTAGCTGGGGTTTTGATAGGATCTGACCCAGGCAGATACCAGCTGCCTGGTGGACTCCACATCAGGATGCGGAACCCAAGTAACAGTTTTTGCCACCTCCGGGTCAGAACACCAGTTGTCAAACATAGCCTGGGCATCGTCTGCTGTGTAGGTGCGAAGCAGCAAACGCCTGCTGGACAGGGGAAGCGTACCCCTGTGGTTCATCAGGCTTTTCGAAGCCGGCGCTGCTGTTTCTGCCTTGATTTTGAAGACTGCCTTGCGCCCCTGTCCCTGGCCAATACCGGGCTGGTGAGCATCTTCCGGAAAAAACAAGCCAAACATCCCGGCTTTGAGAGTCAGCCGGCTCCCCCGGTACGGATCGGTGCTCAGCATAATGTCCTTTTGCGCGTCATAAGCGCTGAAGCCTTTGAGCTGCTCAAGGGGCGCCCACGCGATGGTTTCCTCATGCAGCAGCACCAATTGCAAATCGATATACTTACGATGCGCTTCCCAGGCGTCTCCCGTGCCCAGGCTGGTATGCATCAGGTTAAGAAAGGCCTCATCCCCGCTGATGGCATGACGGCCATCAGGCAAGCTGTCAAGATCAAGAGTCTTCAGCGCCCTGATGACCAAATCCAGGTTGGGATTCAGTCCCAGGTAGTGGTGAAGACGGTCCAGGGTGTCTGCAATCATGATGCCTCCTGTGGATTGGTGGATATTTTGCTTATAATATGTTGTGCGGTGATGTAAGTCAATGCGTGACAAACTTGAGTTTCCGCATCCCGAGTTTCCGCATTCTACAGAGTTGAAGCTAAAAAAAGGGAAAAACATGAGGTTATACGGAAACTCAAGTGGTAGAACCCTTGACCATTCTTTGCGTGATATGGTATATTCTATCTCGGCCGCTCGGGAGAGGCTTCTAAATGCATGGATCATGCTGCCTCAGGGCTCATTATGCCCAACAAATTCCGGCGAGTAAACATCGGAGGTGCTGCATGATGTACGCGATTATTGCGACAGGCGGCAAACAGTACCGTGTGTCCGAGGGGGACACCATCTACATTGAGAAGCTGGATGCTTCTCCTGACAGTGAAGTAAGCTTTCCCGTTTTGATGATTTCAGGAGACGAGATCAGGACCGGCAGCCCTGTGATTGAGGGCGCCAGTGTAACCGGCAAGGTGGTCCGCCATGGCCGCGGTCAGAAAATCATTGTCTACAAGTTCAAGGCCAAGAAAAACTACCGCCGCAAGCAGGGTCATCGCCAGCCCTTTACCCAGGTGGAAATTACCGCCATCAACGGCTGAAGTGACGCGTATTCGCCTGCTGGGCAGGCAGGGAACCTGCCAGGGATTTGAAGTATCCGGACATGCCGGGGCAGGGGATGAGGGAAATGATCTGGTCTGCGCAGCGATTTCCTTTTTGGCCACTACCTGCGTCAACGCGCTGGAAACTGTAGCAGGCACAAAGCCCGGACTTAGCTTGGCGGAGGGTTATCTCAAGGCGGTATTGCCCGCCCCGCCCAATGACAGGGCGATGACCATTCTGAAGACCTTCTCACAAGGCGCAAAGGACCTGGCTCAAACCTATCCCGGTTATGTAACTTTCCTGGATGAAACGATTTGAGTAAACGGAGGAATCCATCATGTTGAAACTGAATTTGCAAATGTTCGCCCACAAAAAGGGAATGGGCTCCACCCGCAACGGCCGCGACAGCGAAAGCAAGCGCCTGGGGCCAAAGCGCGCTGATGGCCAGTACGTTCTGGCAGGCAATATCCTGGTGCGCCAGCGCGGCACAAAAATCCACCCCGGCACGAATGTTGGCCGTGGCAAGGATGACACGCTCTTTGCCCTTAAGGACGGTACCGTGCGTTTTGAGCACTTTGGCAAGCAGCGCACAAAGGTCAGCATTTATCCGGTTGAGGAGGTCGCTGCAGTCTGACACGCCGGCGTCCGTCCAGGCCGACTTTCAATTTATTAAAGCTTTGTAACGATTTTGTGAAAAGGGTACCATGGTGCCCTTTTTTGTTGTATACTTTATGAAGAAGTAAAGAAGAAAGAAGAAAGGAAGAAGGCCCGGTGAAACAGCTAAGCATCAGCATCGAGACCTTTTTCTGGAACCTTGTAAACCGGATCCAGATTAAAGATCTGGTTGATATCCTGATTATTGCCTTTTTGATGTACCGTATTTTCCGCCTGACGCATCAAACCCGCGCCGGGCAGGTCTTCAAGGGCTATCTGCTGTTGATATTGATTAGCTGGTTTTCCGGCTATCTGGGCTTCCAGGCGCTCAACTGGCTGGTTGGCAGCATTCTCAACAACGGTGCGATTGTATTGTTGATTTTATTCCAGCCGGAATTGCGCCGCGCGCTGGAGCAGATCGGGCGCGGCGCCAATGTCACTCACCTGACTGAAAACAAGGACGAGGCGGACCGCATCGTTTTTGAGGTTAGCCAGACGCTGCTTGGGCTTTCGCGCAGGCGTGTGGGCGCCTTGATTGTATTTGAGCAAAAATCCGGCCTGCAGGATTTTATTGATACCGGCACCTTGCTGGAATCAAGGATATCCGGCCCTCTGATTGCCAACATTTTTGAACCGAATACACCCCTGCATGACGGCGCGGTCATTATCCGTGATGAGCGCATTGTGGCAGCGGGCTGTGTCCTGTCATTGAGCGAGAACAGTTCTTTGGGACGGGAATTGGGGACACGCCATCGTGCAGGGCTGGGCGTAACCGAGGCCACGGATGCGATTGTGCTGATTGTTTCTGAGGAAACCGGCATCATTTCCATGGCTCAGTTTGGCAGGCTGACCCGTCATTTGGACGCGGACAGCCTCAACCGAATTCTCTCGGGGATGTACAAGCACGAGAAAATCACCCTGAAAAAAGTATTTAACAGCCTGAGAAAATATCTCAGGAGAAAGGCGGTGACACGGGATGAGCAATGAAGCCCGCTCAGACAGCAAGCAGTCAATTTTCCGGGTTTTGTGTCAGCGCCTCTGGGGTATGATGTGGCGCAACTGGAAATTAAAGCTGTTTTCCCTTCTGTTTGCGATTGTTATCTGGGGTGCGCTGATTTCCGAGGATGCCAGCCTGACGCGAGCGAAAACCTTTACTGATGTGCCTGTCTCAGTCACGGGGGTAGAAGCTCTTCAGCACAATGGCCTGGTGGTTGTGTCCGGCCTGGAGGAGCTGCAGCCCATCCGCATGCGCGCGGCGGTGCCTCAAAAGATGTATGACACAGCAGTGCCCTCAATGTATTCAGTGCGTGTGGATGTCAGCCGGATTAACAGCGTGGGGGAGCAGACCATTCCTATCCAGACCAGCAGCACCTTCTCCCACGGCGCTGTGGAGTGGCTCTCCGCCAACGAGGTCACAGTGGTCGTGGATGAATACATTACCAGGCGGCGTATACCGGTGCGCCTGTCTGCCACAGGTCAGTTGCCAGAGGGCGTTTATTCAGCGGGTGTCAGCGCAGACCCGGCCCATGTCGTGATTTCAGGGCCGCGGTCGTTGGTGGAAAAGGTGTCCTATGTAAGCGCTTCCTATAACCAGGCAGTCATCAGCCAAACCTACGGGGTGCAATACAGCGCCGCACCCTTCCGGCTGATGAGCATTGACGGGACGGAGATTGCCAGTAAGCTGATCAGCGTGACGAGTGAAAACGTGCTGCTGGACACCCTGCTGGTCGAGCGCACTGTTTATCCGATGAAGGAGGTTCCTGTCAACCTGACGGGCATAACCAAAGGACGCGTCTTGGATGGTTATGAGATCACCGACATCACCTCAGATCCGGAAGTCATTGCCCTGGCCGGCAACGAGACGGACATTGCCGGAATCAACATGCTGGACTTAAACGCCACCATTGATGTAACCGGCCTGAGCGAAACAGTGATCCGTGCGCTGCGGGTGGAGAAACCGGCTGGCGCAGTCTACCTGGGAGAGAATGCGGTATATGTCACAGTGAGCATCCATCCCATCCCCGGCACGCAGGGCGAATGAAATGAACCTGATCGCAGACCGCTTGTTCGCATTGATGCTGGGCTGGACCAAAGCCTTGTTCAATGGCTTATGGAATGTGCTCACCAATGATACCGGCAGTTTTGCCGGAGTTTTGCAGCGCCTTTGGCTGCCGCTTATTGTCTTGATTTTAGCCTTCGGCACACTGGTGGATTATGTGATTTGGCTGGTGCGCTGGCGCCCCTACTATGTCTGGGGCGCCTGGCTGCGCAGGCGCATGGCGCGCAGGAGGCTTAATCGCACCCGGAACTATATGGAGGATTTGGATCACTCCCCCCTGGATTTGCCGGAGTACCAGGACAATGATGCTGATGGTCAGCCGGTTTTTGATGAGCCGGTGTATTTTGATTTCCAGGCGTTCAGCCAGCCTGTGCAAAAGGAACAAGCGGCCGCATCATTTAATGAAGCAGATCCGCCACCTCAGTTTGTCCCAGTGCTGCCCTGGGAAACCGTGCAACAGGTGCCTGTTCTGCCGGAGGAGCATTTGTTTCAGCCCGTGACGGAACAGGAAGCAACAGATCCCTGGGTGCAGGACAGCCCTGCGACAACCTGGCAGCAAGACCTTTCTGTGCCGGAGAGAAATGAAGATAGGCGGGCGCAGCCTCCGATGCCGACATATGCCGTGCCCCAGGGGAACGGCGCGCCCCGACGGCGGCGACGGGTGGAGAGCAAGCATCAGCGCAGCGGCAGGGTGCTGCAGTCCCTGGTAAATACGTTTTTCGTGTCGGATGAGGACCATGAGCCGGTTGATTCTCTACAGCCGCCCGTCACCCAGGAGGAGGCTTTTCACAAGCCGTATTATCCGCAAAACTATGTGTACCGCGAGCAGCGCAATCCGACGGTGATGCAGGATGATCAGCCGGAATGAGCCTGCATGAGCTGTCCTTTCCTGAAGGTTTTATCAAGTCCGTCTCTTCATTGCTGAAGGATGGGCTTGATGCCTTTCTGGAAAGCTTCTCACAGGCTCCCCGCCGTGCGCTGCGTTATTCCGCACGGCGCGAACTGGGCTTTATCAATGCCTGCACGCGGCCCGTTCCCTGGGCGCGGGATGCCTGGTATATTGATCAGGACATGCAACCCGGGGCTCACCCCCTGCACTGGGCCGGCGCATATTACATTCAGGAACCCAGCGCCATGGCTGCGGTGTCAGCCCTTCATCCTTCTCCGGGGGACAGGGTGCTGGATTTGTGCGCAGCCCCGGGCGGAAAGGCTTGTCAGCTTGCAGATGAATTGGCCGGAGAGGGGATCCTTGTGGCCAATGACCCGGTGTTTTCCCGCGCCGTTGAACTGTCCCGCAATATTGAACGCATGGGCATCCGAAACGCTCTGGTCACCGCCAACCAACCGGAGCAGCTTGCAGAAAAATTCCCCTGTTATTTTGACAAAATATTGGTGGATGCGCCTTGCTCCGGCGAAGGCATGTTCCGAAAGGACCCGCTGGCCCGCTCCCAGTGGACGCCGGCGCTGCCCGCGTTTTGCGCTGAACGCCAGGGGAGAATATTGGACAGCGCAGCCATGATGCTGCGCCCGGGCGGCAAGATGGTGTACAGCACCTGTACCTTTAACCTTGTGGAAAATGAAAACGTCATTGAAGGTTTTTTGATGCGGTGCCCGGAGTTTTGTCTGTTGCCTTTCGTGCTTGATGGACTGCCTGCTGCAGCAGGAGGCATGCTGCGCATATGGCCGCACCAGGCAGCCGGGGAGGGGCATTTCGTTGCGCTGCTGGAACGGCGCGGAGAAGGGGAAGGTTGTGAATCCGCGACGGTGAAGCCTTTCACGGAAACTCAAAAGCAGGCTGACTTATGCCGCGCGGTTAACGATGCCCTGCCTGATTGGTCGGCCCAGGCGCTGTATGCCAGCGCCGTGCATGCTTCCAAAGCTGTGATGTTGCCTCCGGACTGTCCGGATGTACAGGGGCTTCAGGTGCTGCGGCTGGGTTTGCACCTGGGGAGCCTGCAGGGTAAAACTCCGCGTCCGGACCACGCCCTGGCGCTGGCGGCACAGCCCAGAATCTGCGTGTCCGTGGATGAGCCTGAAGCGCAAGCCTATCGCAAGGGGCAGCCGCTGGATGTGCGTGCCGGCGTGTCCGGTTGGGCTGCGCCTTGTATATCAGGCTGGCCGCTGGGCTGGGGCAAGGCTTCCGATGGTAGCCTGAAAAACCATTATCCCAAGGGATTGCGTGTTTACAGCTGATAAAATCTGCTTTCCGGCTGTCCGTTATTATCTTTGAGCAGCATGGCATATTCGCCTTTGCTCAGCGCGCCCGGATTGACGCACAGCACACCATTCTTGATGGCAGCGCCCTGCTGGTGGCTGTGTCCAAACACAGCGACCTGCGCGCCTCTCTCAAGGGCATCGGATGCCAGCAGGGAAAGCCCGTGTTTCACACGGTGCAGGTGCCCGTGGGTCAGATACACTTGTTGTGACCCGAAGTTGAGAAGCAGCTCTTTCTCCATGGAGCTGCCCAGGTCACAGTTTCCCCGCACCGCGTGCACAGGACAGCCAGCCTGGAGGAAAGCCAGATCCCCGATGCCGTCTCCGGCAAAGAGGATGGCGTCAACGGGGCCTTCTCTCTGTGCGCGTGACATCATGGCCAACAGATGGTGAACGCTGCCATGGGAATCAGAAAACAGCAGCAGCCTCATCCCAGCGCTTCCAGCAGTTTGGCCATTGCACGCGCGCGGTGGCTGACGGCGTTTTTTTCCGGCTCATTCATTTCTGCAAAGGTTTTTCCGGTGGAGGTTTCAAACAAGGGATCATAGCCGAAGCCTCCCTGCCCGCGAGGCGTGTGGGTAATGACGCCTTCGCAGGCGCCCGTGTAGGTGCTGGTTTTACTGCCGGGCGCAGCTAAAGCCAGCACACTGACAAAGCGCGCCGAGCGATTTTTTTGATGCATCATGTTATGGAGCAAGAGCGCATTGTTGGCTGCGTCATCCCCGTGCTCTCCGGCATAGCGTGCGCTGTTGACGCCAGGCGCGCCGCCCAGAGCGTCCACCTCCAGCCCTGAATCGTCCGCCAGACTCAGGCATCCGGTGGCGGCGCAGACCGCTTCTGCCTTGAGAATGGCGTTTTGCTCAAAGGTGCTGCCGGTCTCTTCAATCTCATTCACAAAACCGGCTTCGCGCATGCTGATGACATTATAGCGCCCGGAGAGCATTTGCTGCAACTCAGCGATTTTATGGGCATTGGCGCTGGCGACCACCATGGTTTGCATGGGCAGCATATTTTCTGCCTGCCCGCCAAGCGCGGCGCGCTGGACAGCCAGCAATTCACGGATGCCGCCGCGGGCCAGCTCCAGCAGCTGCGCCAGGGCGCTTGCCGGAAAGGCAGCGCCTTCTCCGGTGCCCTGCACCTCAATCAAGCCCATTTGCTCATTCATCACAAAATTCATGTCAGCAAGCGCCTGACTGTCCTCCTCATAGCACAGGTCCAGCAGCGCCTGATCCCCTACCAGCCCGCAGCTGACAGCCGCCACCTGGCTCTTGATGGGGGATAGCGCAAGCTGTTCTGCCTGCATCATCTTGTCTATCGCCAGGCACAAAGCCACAAACCCGCCTGTGATTGCTGCGGTACGGGTGCCGCCGTCCGCCTCCAGCACGTCACAGTCAATGGTGACGGTGTATTCGCCCAGCAGGTTCAGATCGATTGCCTGACGCAGGCTTCGGCCGATCAGGCGGCTGATCTCAACCCCGCGCCCGTCCCGTTTCAGGCCATCACGGCTTTTGCGCTGTCCGGTAGAAGCGGGCAACATCGCGTATTCTGCAGTCAGCCAGCCCTGATTTTTACCACGCAGGAAGGGCGGTACGCCTTCCTCCACGCTTGCGGTGCAGATCACACGGGTCTTGCCCATGGCAATCAGGCAGCTGCCCAGCGCTGTGGACATAAAGCCCGGCTGGATGGTACATTTGCGCAATTGGTTGTTGCTGCGGGCATCGGTACGTTTCATTAAATACTGCTCCTTCACGGTATAAAACGCCCGGAATTGTCCGGGCGCTGGATGTAGTCTTCATAGGCAGCAAACTCAGGTCAACAATTCGCCTTCGTTTTCTACCGTGATTTCTTCCACATTGCGGATCGCCCAGCGGGCTACAATCATTTCGGTATTCTGATGGCCAATGGTTAAAATGACGGAGTCATCACGCAGGCCTTTGATGGTTCCATAGATACCGCCGATGGTGACAATGCGGTCACCCGCCTTGAGATTGGCCAGCATTTCCTTGATTTTCTTGTCCTTCTTGCGCTGCGGACGGATCATCAGGAAATAGAATACGCCGATAATCAGAACCATGGGCAGGAACATGGAGATCAGGCTGGCGGGGCTGGAGGGATCTGCGGTCGCCGCACCGGCATCAGCTGCGGGGGCAGCCGCTTCGGCAAGGGCAGAAGGAATCTTGAACAACCAGTCGAACATTGCGTGTACATCCTTTCAAAAATCTGTGTAACGCGCTTAGTATACCAAGTCACCGCTTCCGGTGCAAGCCCGTGACCAAGTTTACAGACAAAGATTTGAACACAAAAAGTCGAAACTTTTTCATTTATCGCTTGACAACGTTCGGAATCTGTGCTATTGTGCGCGAAACGGACCGGAAACTTTCCGGATGGAGGACAACCATGAGGCGGATGAAAAGGTAAAATCACAGCTCCCAGGGGGGCTGTTTTTTTTAGAGTCGAAACCACAAGAAAAGGAGAGGTACCCATGAGCAAAAAGAACAACCAGATCTCCTATCTGCCGGACGAGCGCCCCACCACCGGCAAACTGCTGTTGTATGCGCTGCAGCAGGTGATTGTCATGTTTCCGGCCACTGTCATCGTCGCGTTAATCACGGGTTTCCAGGTATCCACCACAGTCTTTGCCTCCGGCTTGGCTACCGTATGCTTTACCTTTATCACCGGCGGTAAAATCCCCATGTACTATGGCTCCTCCTTTGCCTATTTGACCGCTATCGCGAGCATGGTCGCGGCAGAGGGCACGGAGGTGCAGAAAGCCATTTTTGAGGCTACGAACATTCTGCCGCCGGAATTGATCAGCAAGGCGCAATTTGGCATTATTTTCTCCGGATTGATCAGCATCCTTGCCGGCCTCCTGGTCAAGTGGGGCGGCAAGGAGAAGGTCGAGAAGATCCTGCCTGCCCAGGTGACCGGCCCGATCGCGATGATCATTGGCCTGACCCTGGCCGGCAACGCCATCTCCGATGCAGCGCCCGCTGCGGTCGCTGCCAACGGTCTTCGCAGCGCAGGGGAAGCGCTGGTGAACCAACTGGGCAGTGTGGTCGACCCAGCACTGGCTGGTGAAACCATCAATGCCGCATTGGCATCGCTTGGGGATTCAGTCAGCGAAGCCATGGCAGTGATGCCCCAGGCCGGGGTGCTCAATTCCAACTGGGTCTGGGTGGTGTCGCTGAGCACGCTGCTGGCCACGGTGCTTTTCTCCCGCTACCTCAAGGGCTTTTTAGGGCAGCTGCCCCTGTTGCTGGGCGCTGCTGTTGGCTGCGCAGTTGCCGGGCTGATCTACCTGTTTGGCGGTCCGGACATGAACATGTTCCGCACCATCCCGGCAGAGGCCCTCAGCGCTTCTGTCTGGAAGCTGGGGGATGGAAGCATCTTTGCCTTGCCGGCCTTTACCCTGCCCAAGGTTTCCTGGGCGGCGGTCTTGGCCATCATGCCCATCGCCATCGCGACCATCCCTGAATCCACGGCACACATCTATCAGCTGGACATCTATGTGAACAATGAGGCCAAAAAGCGCAGAAAGCATTATGACATCGCGTCCCTCCTCGACCGTAACCTGATTGGCGACGGCCTCTGCGACATGATTTCAGGCGCTGTGGGCGGCCCGGCGGGTACCAATTACGGCGAAAACATCTCGACCATGGCCATCACCAAGGTATTCTCCGTACCCGTCATGCTGGTAGCAGGTGTGTTAGCCATGATCATTTCCTGCTTTACCCCCTTTATCCAAGTGATTTTCGGTATTCCGCAGGCAGTGATCGGCGGGCTGGAGATCTATCTCTTCGGTGCGATCGCAGCCCAGGGCATCGCCATCCTGATTGAAAAGGGCGTCAGCATGTTCGATGCCAAGAACATCGCGGTGATTGCGGTGATCGTAACCTTTGGCCTGGGTGTCAATTACTTCTTTAACGGCAACATCGACTTCTTTGGCATCAATGTGCCGGCTGTCGCGGGCGCGGCAATTTTGGGCATTGTGCTCAATTTCATTCTCAGCATCGGCGACAACAAAAAGGCCAAGGCTGTTCAGGCCTGACCCTGACGGGGCTGCCGAAGCGGTTTTCCGGTATTGAACCTGCTCTGCATGCGAACTTTCCTGTTACGCACTAACCAAGGGCTGCAGCAGAAAATGACTGCTGCGGCCCTTTTGTATTTCTGTTTACAGGACGGTGCCAAAGCAATGCAATATCTTGCTCCGGGAATCCCTGATTTCCGCTGATGGATGTTAACAGCGCCCGGCTTTGCTTCATCTGTTGCCTATATTTTGCATTTTACTGTAAATGCCTTGACAGTTGTGTGCCGGCTTTACAATCCTCTCCTGAGATTGTATCATTACTAAGTTATTATGGAACGTCTGCAGGAGGAACAATGGTACAGGGATCCTGGCAAAACCAAGAAGATCATCAACCTGAGCAGCCGCAGGCGCAGCAGCCCTGGTCTGATCCCCGCGCGCCAGGGCCTTTGCCGGAGCCGGATGCTTTTTTTACACCTGCGCATCCGTACCAGGCCCGGCCTGTTCAGCCCCCGGTCTATCACGCGCCGCCGCCTTATCAGGGGGGATTGAATCCTTATCTGCCGCCGCAGGAACCCCAGCCCGGCGACCAGCCGCCGGATGACAGGATGATATACCGCGCTCCGCCCCGGCAGCGCAATGTGCTGACCTGGATGTATCTGGGGCTGGCAGCGCTGGTGATTGTGCTTGCTGTGATTGCGGCCAGCCAGTTCCTGGGCGGCAAGGAACAAAAGACTGCCATTGTCACGATATCCGAGCATGGCTCCACCTTTTCCGGGCAAATGATGATTGTGCGCAACGAATCAGTCTTTCAGCAGGAAAATGTTTCTGATATTCGCTACTTGACTGAGGAAGGCGTAGCGGTCAGCCGGGGCGATCCGGTGTGTGTGGTATATTCCACAGGCTTTTCTCCCCGGGAGCTTGAACGGCTGCAGACCTACCGCGAGCAAATCAAGGACTATCACAAGGTGCTGCTGGATGCCTCCACTACTCCGGATGCGCAGCTGGCCAGGCTGGAAACCATGGTCATGCAGCGCGCGCAGGAAACCCAGGCTCTGGTGCGCGGTGCGAGTGGCAATCTGCTCAACCAGGAGCAGCTGCTCAAACAGGCGATCAGCGAACGGCACAGCTATCTCAAACAAAAATATATTGATGACACCAAGCTGACCCGTCTGTATGACAACGAGAACAGCCAGCTGCAGCGCATAGAAACCTGGACCAAGCAATTTGCGGCAACGGACAATGGCATTGTCAGCTTTTATACCGATGGCTTTGAAGGCGCGCTGAACTCCGCCAATTATCAGGATTACAGCCCCCAGGCAATCCGTTCCATGCTGGCTGGCCAGGTGCCCTCATCAGTGGTCCGGCCCAAGAATGCCATCGATATCTTCCGTTTGGTACGCCAATATGACTGGGGCGCCCTGATGCTGGCCGATGACCTGAGCTGGAACCCGGTGGTGGGGGACAAGTACAGGATGCTGATAGAAAGCTTTGAAAGCACCACGGTGAGTGTCACGGTAGAGTCTGTCACCCGGGCCGGCGGCGAAATGCTGGTGAGACTAAAGGCGGATTCGGCGATTGAACCGATCTTGTACACACGCTCCGCGCGCGTGCAGCTTTCAAAATCGGTCATCACTTACGCAGTGCCTGCATCTGCAATCATCAATCAGGACGGATTGATCGGTGTGGTGGTGCAATATAAGGAAGGACCTTACCTGGTGCCGGTTGAGATTGTCAGCCAGGATGCAACCCAGGCCCATGTGGTGCCGGTGCATGCCGGCCACCTGTATGAGGGACTTACTGTCCGCTTGTTTTAAGATGTTTTGCAGCTTGCAGCATTTATGCTATAATAGCTAAAATAAATTGATGTCGCCAAGCCGGCTAGGAGGAATCATGAATGTAAGAGGTCTTACAGGCAGGGTGTCAGAGCGCATTAAAGCGGTATTCAGCAAGAACAACCGGTTCTTTTATGGCGCGCCGGACCAGCATGATAATCCTCAGCAGGCACCTGTTCAGGGGGTATACCCCCAGGATTACGCCAATCAACCCGCCTATCAGCAGCAGGCGTATCAACAGCCTCAACAACAGACTTACCAGCAGCCGGCTTATCAGCAGTTTGCTTACCAGCAGGCTCCCTATCAGCAGCCCGCTCCCTACCAGGACTATGCCCAACAGCCTGTGTCCCAGCAATGGCAATCGCCGGCCTACCACGACACGGAGGCCGCCTACGCTGCGCAGCCTATTTCGCCCCAGCATGCTCAACTGCAAATGTCCCAGCCCCAGGAGCAGCCTGGGCGCAACCGCCGCGCCGCCCAGCACAATCAAAACCCGCAGAGCGGCGACAATCTTGTGCAGTTTCCGGGCGCGCAGCAAACAGAGCCCGAAACCGCGCGAATGGACGCTTATGTGGTCAACATCACCAATGTCACCGGCTGCCGCCAGGCCATGACCTGCTTGCGCAAGGGGCAGTGCACCCTGGTGGTGATGGATCAGCTGATTGACAAGGCGGAAGTGCGCCGTTATGTAGACATGCTCAGCGGCGCCTGCTTTGCATTGGGAGGCACCATGACAAGGCTTTCCCAGAAGGTTGGTTTTTATATTCTGGCTCCAAGCGGCATGATGGTGTACACTGACCCGATCACTGCCAGCGCCAACGCGCCTGCGCGCCCGCCCCAGCAAGCTTTTTTACAGGGGCAGCCCTATCAGCAGCCCATGTATCAGCAAATGACACCGCCCGCGTATTCCGCGCAGCAGTCACCCTATGCGCCGCCTCAACAGGCGCCCGGCTATCAGGCTCAGCCTGCCGCTGCCAACCCATATGCTCCGCCGATGAATGCCGCCCAGCCTGAATATCAGCAGGAAGCGCATCGTCACCGGCGCTACGCACAATAACCGCTCTGCGAAGGGAGAAACAACATGGCCATCACAGTTACAATGATTGAGGAAAAGGAATTTAAAACCAAGGTACGGGGTTATGACCCGCTGGAGGTGGACGAGTTCCTGGATGCTATTTGCGATGAGATGGAAAGCATGAACCAGACCATCCAGCAGCTGCGCGAACAGCTAAAGCAACAGCAGCAGTCTCCCGCGCCCTATATGCCTGCGGTGGCGGCTCCTGCCCCTGCCCCGCTTGCTCCGCTTGCCGCTGCAGACGCCGAGCCCGTCATTCCCAGTGACCTGAAGAGCGCCAAGCTGCTGCTTGAGAAAACGCAAAAGGCCTGCGATGAGGTGATTGCCAAAGCCAATGAACGCGCTGATGAGATCATCCAGGCTGCCCAGGATATTGTGCCGGATCCTGAGCTGGAGAATCTGGAAGCGCGCAAGAACGAGCTGAAGCTTGAGATTGAGGCGCTGGAGAAGGATGCTCAAAAGTTTAAGCAGCGTTTCCAGTCCATGCTCAGGGATCAGATCGACATTCTGGACTCGGAGCTCTCCTAAGATGCGTCTGGGCGCTTTGGAGGCTGGCGGCACCAAAATGGTGCTTGGTGTGTTTGACGAGACGCTTACACAACAGTCGTATGCCGCCCTGCCCACGCTGATACCGGAGCAAACCATCCCTGCAGTGCTTGAATTTTTTGAGCAAAACAGGGTGGATGCTCTGGGCATTGCGTCCTTTGGGCCGGTGAACCTTCGCGCCTGCTCAGACAGCTACGGCACCATCCTCAACACTCCCAAGCTGGCCTGGCAGCGTTATCCCTTGCTGGAAGAACTGAAGGATGCTCTGGGCGTTCCCTGCGCTATAGACACCGATGTCAACGCGGCGGCGCTGGCGGAATGCACCCTGGGCGCCGCCAAAGGCTTGCTCAACTGTCTGTATCTGACCATTGGCACCGGCATCGGCGGCGGTTTGTTTTGCGAAGGGCAGCTTGTTCATGGCCTGATGCACCCGGAGTGGGGACATATGCTGATTGCCCGCCATGAGGATGATCCCCTGCTGAATGGCGTGTGTCCCTATCACCCCAATTGTGCGGAAGGTTTTGCCTCCGGGCCCTCCATACAAACCCGTTGGGGCATCCCGGCAAAGGATTTACCCCCTGATCACCGTGGATGGGAGCTTGAGGCCTTCTACCTTGGTCAGCTGTGTGTCAACGCATTGATGACGGTTTCGCCGGAGGTTATTATTCTGGGTGGCGGAGTCATGCATCAGGAAAGCTTGTTGCCGATGGTGCGTCAAACTGTGTTGAAGCTGATCAATGGCTATATTGACGCGGAGCAATTGCCCCCAATGGAAGAGTTTATCAAGGCCCCTGCGCTGTGGCCGGACAGCGGCCTGGTGGGCGCCGCCTTGCTGGCTAAAAAGCTGGTTTGACCGTACACAACTGATAACTCTTCACAAGACAGATATCAACCGCCGCAGGAATCGTCCGCGGCGGTTGATATGATATTGCTGGATACGCGGTACAGGTGCTTTATTGCGCTTTGCGCAGGCTGAGGGTGGCCGGCAGGCCATTGATGTCCCAGGATTGGGTGTAGGCATCTTCAGGCCCCTGGCCGGGACTAAAGGACTGCGCCAGCACGACGGAACAGATAAGCTCATGATGCTTTTCCAATGCCTGGTTCAAGGCATCCTGCGCGGTATAGTATACATTGATGCGGTCGGTTACCTCCAGCCCGGCTTCCCTGCGCATGGTTTGCAGCTTGCTGATGACCTCGCGCGCATAACCTTCATCAATCAGTTCCCGGGTCAACTCTGTCAGGATGCCCACGGTGACACCGTAGCTTTCCTGTGCGACCAGGCCAGGTTTTTGAGTGGTTTCCACCAGAATATCTTCTTGAGCGAGCAGGATTTCCTGGCCGTCCAATTCCAGCCGGAGAGGTTCTCCGCGCCGGAACGCTTCCATGGCCAGGTGACCGTCCGCTGCACCCAACAGCTGGCTGACTTTGCCCAGGTTTTTACCAAAACGCGGTCCCAGCGTGCGCAGCTGCGGCTTGAGGCGATAGCCGGTAAACGCGTCCGCATTGTCAGTGAAGACGATCTCCTTGACATTGAGCTCGTCCTTCACAAGTTCCCTGTAGTCCTTATCCAGGTCCGCGCCCATTACGATCAATCGGCTCAGGGGCTGACGCACCTTGATGTTTGCCAGGTTGCGGCAGGCACGGCCCAACTGAACAACCTGCATCAACTGACCCATCTGCTGCTCAATCTCCGGGTTGATGAAAGCTTCATCTGCTTCCGGGAAAGAACACAAATGGACTGATTCGGGCGCGTCGGCATCAACGCTGCGCACCATGTTTTGGTAGATGGATTCCGCCATGAAAGGCGTGAAGGGCGCGGTCAGTCTGGCGATGGCTTCCAGCACCGTGTACAGGGTGATGAAAGCTGCCTGCTTGTCCGCTTCCATTCCCTTGCCCCAGTAGCGGGAGCGGCCGCGGCGGATGTACCAATTGGACAGGTCGTCTACCAGCTCGCTGATGGCGGCGGCGCTCTCCGGCACGCGGTATGCGGACAGATTTTCATCCACTGTCTTGATGGTGGAATGGAGACGGCTGAGAATCCAGCGGTCCATCAGGGTAAGCTGCTGCGGGTTGAGCGGGTGGTCCGCCGGCACAAAGCTGTCGATCTGCGCATAAAGGATATAGAAGGCATAGGCGTTCCACAGCGTGCTCATATAGCGGCGCTGTGCCTCGCTGACCGCTTCGTCATAAAACCTGCTGGGCAGCCAGGGCGCACCGGCTGTGTAAAAATACCAGCGCACCGCATCCGCGCCAAACTTGTTGATTACATTCATCGGATCGACCACATTGCCCAGGTGCTTGGACATTTTCTGGCCATTCTTGTCCTGTACATGACCAAGAACCAGACAATTTTTATAGGAGGACTGTCCGAACACCAGCGTGCTGATGGCCAGCAGGGAGTAGAACCACCCGCGTGTTTGATCCACGGCTTCGGAGATGAAATCCGCCGGGAAATGCTGATGGAACTCTTCCTCATGCTCAAAGGGATAATGCCATTGCGCAAAGGGCATGGAGCCTGAGTCATACCAACAATCGATGACCTCCTTGGTTCGGTGCATATCTTTACCGCATTCCGGACAGCGCAGGATCACCCGGTCGATATAGGGGCGGTGCAGCTCCTTGAGATCGTCCAGCGGGGCAACGCTCATGGCTGCCAGCTCCGCCTTGCTGCCGATGACCTGCATGTGGCCTTCCTCACACAGCCAAACAGGCAGCGGCGTACCCCAATAGCGCTCGCGGGAGAGCGCCCAGTCCAGCACATTCTCGACAAAGTTACCCATCCGGCCATTTTTGATGTTTTCCGGATACCAGTTGATGGAGCGGTTGTTGCGCACCAGCTCATCCCGAATCTGGGTCATGCGGATAAACCAGGTGGCGCGTGCATAATACATCAGGGGCGTATCGCAGCGCCAGCAATGGGGATAGTTATGCGTATACATTGCCTTGCGCTGAAGCAGTCCGCGGCTGGCCAAATCCTCTAAAATCAGCGGATCCGCGTCCTTGATGAAGATGTCTTCCCAGGGCGTTCCCTTGACAAACCTTCCCTGGGTATTGACCAGCTGGACAAAAGGCAGATCATGCTCCCGTCCGATGCGGGCGTCATCCTCGCCAAAGGCAGGGGCAATGTGTACGATACCGGTACCATCGCTTAATGAAACATAAGGATCCGCAACTACATAAAAGGCTTTCTCCTTCATGTCCCGAACCGGCCAGAGCGGCTCGTAAGCCATCCCCAGCAAATGTTTGCCCTGGAAGGTTTCCAGCATCTCAAGCGCTTCGCTCTCCTCCCCGGAAAACAAGCTGGGTACAAGCGCACTGGCCATGATGAGCGTGTCGCCCTTGTGCCTGAAGCGGCAATAGTCTTCTTTCTCATTGACGCACAAAGCGACATTGGAGGGCAGGGTCCAAGGGGTGGTGGTCCAGGCAAGAAGGTAGGTATTTTTTTCTCCCTTGACCGGGAAACGCACATAGGCGGAAAACTCGGATACTTCCATGTATCCCTGGGCTACCTCATGGCTGGACAAGGCTGTGCCGCAACGCGGGCAGTAGGGCACCACCTTGTGCCCCTTATACAGCAATCCCTTATCGGCGATTTGCTTCAGGCTCCACCAGACCGACTCGATATAGGTATCATAATAGGTGACATAGGCCTTATCCATGTCTACCCAGAATGCCACGCGCTGGGACATTTCCTCCCAGTCCTTGAGGTATTTCCAGACGGATTCTTTGCACTCCCGGATGAAGGGTTCAATGCCATAGGCTTCAATTTGATCCTTGCCGTCGATGCCCAGTTTCTTTTCCACTTCCAGCTCCACCGGCAGGCCATGGGTGTCCCAGCCGCCAATGCGGAAGACTTCCCTGCCCTTCATGTGGTGATAACGGGGAAAGAGATCCTTCATGGCGCGCGTGATGACATGGCCAATGTGCGGCTTGCCGTTGGCCGTGGGAGGGCCTTCATAAAAAGTATAGCGTTCCTTCCCTTTGTTTTGCGCAAAGCTCTTGTGCATGATGTTGTGATCAGCCCAAAAACGGGATATTTCCCGTTCCCTGCTGACAAAGTCCATGTCGCTGACTACTTTTTTGTACATCCTCATCCTCCATAAAAAAACCGCCCCAATGGGACGGAATCTCCGCGTTACCACCCAGATTGGCGCAGTGCGCCCGCTCGATGCCCGATAACGGCGGCAAGCCGTGAGGGATTAGCTCATGCTCCGGAGTGATCTGTTGCCGCGTCCGCCGCCGGGCTTGCACCATCCCCGGCTCGCTTGTGAGGATGAAGCTGCAACCGTCTCCTTCATCGCTCTATTATTATATCGCAAGAAAGCAATTTGTAAAGGTGCGTGTAAAATGTGCCCTTCACGTGTGTAAAAATGTGCCCTAAACGTGTTAAAATAAGACCTCACAGCATTGCATCGACATCAGGGAAATCATATTTAATGTTGATACTTTTCGAGTTTGC